>Ga0255760_10005071_pt1 | contig 11306 bp, 8 predicted proteins | sample 071ome_25_FD_179960 | JGI IMG/M metagenome (GOLD analysis project Ga0255760, IMG submission 179960) | Coastal salt marsh microbial communities from the Groves Creek Marsh, Skidaway Island, Georgia - 071410BT metaG (version 2) | ecosystem: Environmental > Aquatic > Marine > Intertidal zone > Salt... | reverse complement strand
GCGGAGGAAGCGCCGTGTTAATGCGGCGCCAGTTTGTGCTGACGCTCGCGCTCATGCCCATCACGTTTGGGCTTTGGTATGCCGCGGGCACTCTATTTGCCGGACCAGCGGTTTGGCTGTGCGACGTCATTTTGAGTGGCGCATACCCGGGCGTCATAGACGACATCGGTCTCCAAGGGTTGAAGCTCGTTGCTATAACCCAATTTGGCGATCTCGACGGGCAACTCATGCGAGCGCAAGACGCCGGCAATCAGATTGCACTGCAAATCAATACGCGCTTGGTCTCGTACTCGATAGCGTTTTATGCGGCGCTTTTGCTCGCGTCCAATCTAAAAGACGGCGTCTACAAATTCTGCGTCGGACTGGCGTGGCTCTGGATCACCATGGCGTTCGGGCTGGCGTCGATTATTGGAAAAGACTTGCTGATGATGGTCGGGTCGCCGTTTCTGCAGGCACCCGGGGTTCCGCCCGCTGATGTTCTGGCACTGACTTACCAATTCAACGTCTTGCTGATGCCTACGCTGGCACCCGTATTTATTTGGTTTTGGCAGCTGAGAGGCTCACCACTTTGGGAAGCGCTCGAGGCGGATATCAAGCGCGCTTCTGCTCGGGCGTAACGCTCACGGATAATTGCCGGCCCTCAAGCGCCGACGCGAGCGCCTTCTCCATCAGATGCCGCGCTTGGCAGGTGTAGGCGTAGATGCTGGCGTGAATCGCGGCATCCTTCCAATTATCGACCGAACACGCGCTGGAATATGACTCGAACTCGTTTAGCGCGCGAATCAGCTCGGAGAGGTGCCGCGGGCACTCGCAATCGATAACAATCTTTTCCTCTGCCGCCGCGCGCAGCTCGTCGTCAGAGAATACGCGAGGCTTTGCCGGCATCAGATCCGACATATTGGCGAATCCCTCGCCGGTCTCACGCTCCACCTGTGTGCGCCCAATCTCAAATGCCAATCTCGACGGCTCGATGGGGTACTGCAATGCCGTGTGGCCCGAGCGCTCAAGCTCCGCCAGCCACTGATCGTTGGCGAACTGGTAGAGCACGATCGTGCGGCGGACCTGGAGTCGCTCTGCCAGCGCTTCTACGCCACGGATCTGCTGTAACGTCAGCGAAGGGCAATGCACCACTAGCAAATCCGCGGGCTCACTGGGACCAAGCCTCGCCACCGCCTCATCAACCGTGATCCGCGCAAGCAGCGCTGAAACGCCAGCGATGCATCCCTGGTGGCTATCCAACCATTGACAAAGGTCGCGCCCGACAAACACTGCCCGGGTCTTTGCGGGGGGGATGGCTTTCCCACCCCCGGGAAGCTGCGGCTGTCGCTCAAGCAACACTTCTAAGGTTTTGCGGTCGGAGGCGGCGATCTCACCGATCCGAACGCCCTGCTCTACCAGTGCGGCAACCAACTGCAGGTGGTCGAGGTCCGACTGGGTATACTGCCGCCGGCCAGTGGCAGACTTGTAACTCGCGCCGAGTCCATAGCGGCGCTCCCAGACACGCAACGTGTCTGACTTTAAGCCCGTCAGCCTTGCCACAGTGCCGATACCGTACAGCGGTCGTGGCTCAAAAATCGATGTTGCGCTCACTGGGGCATTCATAGGGCTCTCCGGAATGTTCGACACTGTTATGGGGAGTTACGCAGCCCCTCGTGGCCCGGATTGCCGCTTTTGAAACATTTGTCCATATTTTGTCCACATCAAAGTTGGACAAACCCCGCCGCTGACCAATCTCAACGTCCCACTCGGCCCGTAGCAAGAGTGACAAGTTCTGGGGGGGACGCCATGCGAACACTAGATAGCAGTGAAGACGCCGATCTCGAGTTGATGTTTGCCGAGATCCGGCGGTATCCGCTACTCACTGCGGATGAAGAGAAGGCCATCGACAGCCGCAAGTGGGCCGCGGTAGAGACGCTATCGAACATTTTTGCCGAAATCGCCGATCTGCGAGCAACGCTGGCCTCGCTGTTGCTGGCCGCCCTGGATACCCCGCCCGAAGTCAAGCGCTTCCCGAGTCGGGAACAGCACTTCACGTTGCGGCGTGAACTGGCGCCTTACCTCGCCGATGGGGACCTTGCCGCCAGCTCGCGGGACATTGCAGGCACACTAAAAAAACGCGGCAGCAAAAAACGCTACGCCGAGGCGGTGCAGACGCTCGCTATTCCCGCCAGCCTCACTGTTGGGATCGCTGTCTTCATGCTCCGAAAGTCGGGCGGGCAGTTCCCGGACGCCGTCGCTGACGCCATAGGCCACTGGTCGCGGCACTGGCACCCCGCCCCCTCGGCTATGGCCCTTGAGCCCGAAGTGCTCAAGCGCATTCGCAAAGCATTACGCGACTACACAGAAGCGCGGGACGCGTTGGTCATGCACAACCTGCGACTGGTGCACTCGATCGCCGGTCGGTACCGCGGGCGCGGTGTTGGCTATCTGGACCTGGTTCAGGAAGGCACACTGGGACTCATACGCGCGGCTGAAAAATTCGAGTTTGCCAAGGGCTATCGATTCAGCACTTATTGTTTCAACTGGATCACGCAGGCGGTGCGCCGCTATGTGGGCGATACCGGCAATCTGATCAGGCTGCCGACGCATGTCCAAGACCAGGTCAACAAGGTTTATCGAGAGCGGGCCATCGAGCAGGCGCGCACTGGTATGGAGCCCGACGCAGGGCAACTTGCCAAGAAGCTGGGTATGGACAAACAGAAAACCAAAGAGATCCTCGAGGTGCGCAATCTCGCGATCTCATTGGACGCACCGCGCTATGATGATGATGACGGCTCGTTAGTGGATACCCTGACAACCGATCAGTATGGGGACACCACCAGCAACGCGGAGCTTGATTCGCTGCATCGCTTTTTAGGTGAGGCGGTAGATCAGCTGGAGGCCAACGAGCAGGCGGTCGTGGTCGCGCGCTGGGGCTTGCACGAGGGGCCACCGTTATCGCGCTCAGAGATCGCTGATCGCCTCGGCGTCAGCCGTGAGTGGGTGCGGCAGCTCGAGCGCTCGGCACTGAAGAAGCTAAAGATGCAAGAAAGCGTGCAGGAAGCCTTCCTCGATTACCAGCGAGTGGGCACTGCCTAAGCGGCGCGCCTCAAAGCAGGTCGGCCAACGCCTCGGAGAGGCGCGGGTAGCGGAACTCAAACCCCTCGGCGATCAGCTGGTCGGGCAGCACGCGCTGACCGCTCGTGAGGAGCTCTTCGGCCATCTCACCTGCCAGCAGACTGACCATCCTCTCAGGGACACCTAACCTAATCCAGGATCGGCGCAAGCGACCCACCTCGTGCGCGAGCTCGCGGTGCCGCACTGTGCCGGGTGAGACTGCGTTGTATACTGGCGCGCTACCTGCACCCGTCAGCACGTGCTCAATAATGCGTACGACATCGTCGAGGTGAACCCAGCTCAACCATTGCTGACCCGAGCCGAGCCACGATTCAACCCCGAATCGCGATGCTTGCGTCATCTTTTCCAGCGCTCCGTCTTTGCGCGCGAAGACGACCCCAAGGCGCAAAATGGTGACCGCCACGCCTAGGCTTGCTGCTGCGCTGGCGGCTTGCTCCCATTGCGCGCAGAGATCGGCGGAAAACCCGCTGCCACCCGCGTCGCGCTCGGAAAACACCTGCTCGTCAGCCGCACCATAAAAACCAATCGCGCTGGCGCTGATCAGTGTCTTTGGGGGGCGCGGCAGAGACGCCATCCAATTCACTAGCTGGTGGGTCAGCCCCACGCGACTCGCCACAATCTCCCGCTTGTAGGCCGCACTCCAGCGTCGATCGGCGAGCCCGGCGCCGGCAAGGTTGATCACCGCGTCAATGTCCCCACGGCACTGCGTCAACGACGTGACGAAGACCACGTTCCCCGAGGGCTTGCGGGCCCGGCGGGTCCAAACCGTGAGCTCATGACTGGCTGCGGTCAACGCCGCGCAGGCCGCTGAACCAATGAGCCCGGTGCCACCGGTTACTAAAATGTGCATCCGCACCGCCCCTCTATGCTGGAATCCGCTTGCTCTCTGAGACGTATACGCTCTATGAGTAAATTGGTTGACTCTCTCCTCGTTGCGCTGACGGATAACGCGCCCTGGGTTGCGCTGACGGGCGCGGGCATCAGCCATGCGTCGGGCATCCCCACCTATCGGGATCACAGCGGCCGATGGCTGGGCAGCCAGCCGATTCAACATCAGGACTTTATCGATGAACCTGCGGCGCGCAGGCGTTATTGGAGTCGATCGGTTTTCGGCTGGCCACGAGTTGCAGCAGCCTTACCCAACGCCACACACTACGCGCTGGCGCAATTGGAATCGGCGGGTGTGCTATCGGGGATCATTACTCAGAATGTTGATCGCCTGCACCAAAAGGCGGGGTCACAGAGCGTGATCGACCTGCACGGGCGGCTTGATCAGGTCAAATGCCTCGACTGCGGGGCTATGGAAACACGGCAGAGCATCCAGCAAATGCTCGTGGCGAGCAACAACCTGCCCACACCAGAGACACTCACCCTTCGGCCTGATGGCGATGCCGATTTACCCAGCGACGTTATTGAGGATTTTGCTGTGCCGGAGTGCAAGCACTGTGGCGGCGTTGTCATGCCAGACGTGGTGTTTTTTGGTGGCAGCGTTCCGCAGTCCCGGGCGCAGGAATGTTACGACCTGATCGACGCATCTCGCGGCATGCTCGTCATCGGTAGCTCCCTGTCGGTGTATTCCGGATTTCGCTTCTGTCGATATCTTGTCGGACAAGACAAGCCGCTCCTGATTCTGAATCAGGGTGATACGCGCGCCGATGATATCTGCACGCAAAAGTACGATACCGAACCCTTCTCACTGTTAACTGAATGTGCTGCCCGGGTGGCGCAGAAACTGGCGGAGGTTGCCCATGACTGATACTGCGCTTTACTGGTTCCGGGATGACTTGCGGCTCACTGATCTGGCCGGCTTGGCGGCAGCGGCGGCCCATGACCAAGTCGTACCTGTGTACATCCGCGATACTTCACTCGGTGGAGAGTGGTCGCCTGGCGGCGCCAGCGACTGGTGGCTGCACGGCAGTCTCGAGTCACTGCAACAAGACCTGCAACGACAAGGTATAACTCTTGTATTACGCACTGGCGATACCCAGTCAGTGCTGAGCGAATTGGCACAAGAGATCGGTGCCAACTCGGTTTATTGTAGTCGGCACTACCAACCTTGGTCAGCCGCGCTGGAGCGCGAGATCCGCGACGCGCTAGCGCAAGGCGACGTCACCTTGAAGCGCTATCCCGGCACGCTACTGCACGAGCCCGAAGACGTTGCGACCGGTGGCGGCACGCCGTTTAAAGTCTTCACCCCCTTCTGGCGCGCCTGCCTGCGACGCCCAGATCCCGCGCCAACGTTGCCGGCTCCGACCCTGCGTGGCGCAGATCGACGCATCGCTAGCGAGGCTCTCGCAGATTGGCAGCTCCTGCCGACCGCGCCCAATTGGGCCGCTGGCTGGGATGCACTATGGCAACCGGGAGAAGCCGGGGCGCACGATGCCCTCGCACAATTCTTAGCAGACCACGTACAAGATTATGACGATGGCCGGGATATCCCCTCACAGCCGAACACCTCGCGCTTATCGCCCTACCTCCGCTTCGGTAATATCTCCCCGCGGCAAGTCTGGCATGCCGCACAAGCCTGCAAAGCGACTCGCCCGGCTGCAGCTGGGGATATCGACAAGTTTCTCAGCGAGATCGGCTGGCGAGAGTTCTGTTATCACCTGCTCTTCCATTTTCCCGCCATGCCAGATGAGGCGTTTAATCCCAAGTTCGCCTTTTTCCCCTGGGGTTCAGATAGGGACCGACTGCGTGCCTGGGAGCGAGGCCAAACCGGTTACCCGATCGTCGACGCCGGCATGCGAGAATTGTGGCAAACCGGCTTCATGCACAACCGGGTGCGGATGGTGGTGGCGTCCTTCCTGACCAAGCACCTGCTCATCAACTGGCGCGAGGGTGAGCGTTGGTTCTGGGACTGCCTGCTGGATGCCGACCTCGCCTCCAACGCGTGCAGTTGGCAATGGGTAGGCGGCTCAGGCGCCGATGCCTCGCCCTACTTCCGTATTTTTAACCCGGTCGCTCAGGGAGAGAAATTCGACAAAGCCGGCGAGTACACGCGCCGCTGGGTGCCTGAGCTGGCCAACATGCCAGACAAATTCTTGCACAAGCCCTGGGAAGCACCGGCCGAAATACTTGCCGAAGCAGGCGTCGTACTGGGTGACACATACCCTGAGCCTCTCGTCGATCACAAGTCGGCTAGAGAGGCCGCTCTCAGCGCCTACAGCACGCTCAAGGAATTACCCTGACGCTCTTTTCAAGCGGCATCATCAACAATTGCGACCGCGCGGGTCCAGCCCGCCGATGCGCCGCGAATTTTGTGGGGAAAACAACTGATCGTAAAACCCGTCGCCGGCAACGACTCGAGGTTATGTAGCTTCTCGAGATGGCAGTACCCGATGTGCCGGCCGGCCTTATGTCCTTCCCATATCAAGCTGGCATCCTGGGTTTCTGCGTAGCGTTCGGCAGTCTGATCAAAGGGCGCATCCCAACTCCAGGCGTCAGTGCCGGTAACCCGGATACCTCGCTCGAGTAAAAACATAGTGGCTTCGTAACCCATACCGCAGCCCCGACTCACGAAATCTGCCTGACCGTAAGCCGCACCGGCAGCGGTATTGATGACGACAATCTCTAAAGGGGATAAATTATGCTCAATCCGCGTTAACTCTTGCTCTACATCGCGCGCAGTCACTACATAGCCGTCGGGAAAATGTCTGAAATCTAATTTTACCCCCGGCTGAAAACACCACTCTAAGGGCACCTCATCAATGGTGATGGCGCGTTCTTTTTCGCCGCTGCGCTCGTTCATGGTCGGGTGAAAATGATAGGGCGCATCCAGATGCGTCCCGTTGTGGGTGCACAGCTGGACAAACTCGATAGCCCAGCCCTCGCCGTCAGGCAGGTCCTCGGGTGCCAAACCGGGGAAAAACGACGCCATCTGTTGCGCGCCCACATCGTGACGAATGTAGTCAATGTTGGGTTTCATTGCCGGCGGGTCACTCAGCACCTCATTTTCGAGATAAATAGATAAATCAATGAATCGACGCATCGGGTAAGGTTCCTGACTCGAGACTGGCAAAACAGATTAGACGACTCATGAAAAAGGTTGGCAACCACAGACACCAGCGGTAGTCTGCCCACCTCGATCTGCTCGGTACCCCACGGCTATGTTGAAACGACTCGCACTCATCTGTGCCCTCTTATTTTTCTGCCCCGTGCTTGCGCTATCGGAGGCCTTTCCCTCGACTTACGCAGCAAAAGCGAGCGCACCCGTTGTTTTCCGCAACGCCACACTGCTCACCGGCGACGGGCAGCGCTTGGATAACGCCGATATCTACATCGCCAATGGTGCGGTTCAATGGCTTGGTGAGGGTGAGGTCGCTACCGACGCGATGGTTGTCGACGCGACCGATCGCTGGATTACGCCGGGGCTGATTGACGTGCATTCGCATTTGGGCGTTTACCCCTCGCCTGGCGTTGCGGCGCACAGCGACGGCAACGAAGCCACCGCGCCTGTTACCGCGGAAGTATGGGCCGAGCACAGCGTCTGGCCTCAGGACCCGGGGTTCACCCGCGCTCTAGCGGGTGGCATCACGGCGATGCAAATACTGCCGGGTTCTGCGAACTTATTCGGCGGGCGGGGGGTCACGCTGAAAAACGTGCCCTCAACCAGCTACCAGGGCATGAAGTTCCCCGATGCTCCCTACGGCTTAAAAATGGCCTGCGGCGAGAATCCGAAGCGGGTCTACGGCAACCGTGACCAAGCACCCTCCACCCGAATGGGGAATGTCGCGGCCTACCGTAACGCCTGGATTCGCGCTCAACGCTACATGGCTGACTGGGATCGCTACAACGCCGCGGTTAAGGACGCCGAGAATACCGATACCGACAGTGGAAGCAGCGCCTCTGTTGCCTCAGCCATGTTGACCAACACGCCACCCAAGCGGGACCTCGAGCTCGAGACGCTTGCCGGCGCGCTGCGCGGTGACATTCTTGTCCATATGCACTGCTACCGGGCAGACGAAATGCTGACCATCCTCGATATGGCAGAGGAATTTGGCTATCAAGTCGGCACGTTCCACCATGGCGTTGAGGCGTACAAAGTCGCCGATGAGCTCGCCGCCAATGGCGTATGCGGTGCGCTATGGGCCGATTGGTGGGGATTCAAGATCGAAGCCTATGACGGCATTCAAGAAAACATCGCACTCGTTGACCGCCCTGAGGGTGGATGTGCGATTGTGCACTCCGATTCCGAAGAAGGCATTCAAAGGCTCAACCAAGAGGCGGCCAAGGCGATGCTGCGGGGCAACCGCGCCGGGCTCGATATACCCCCTGAGCGCGCCATCCGCTGGATCACCTCCAACGCCGCCAAGTCGCTCGGTATCGACGGTCAAACGGGGACGTTAAGACCCGGCATGATGGCAGACCTGGTGCTATGGAATCAGGACCCCTTCAGCGTTTATGCAAAACCGTTGCAGGTTTATATCGATGGCGCGCTGCATTTTGATCGAGACGACCCCGCCTTACAGCCACAATCCGATTTCGAGCTCGGACAGTTACTGGGGGTGTCGCCATGAACTGCAGCAAGTATTTCTTGATGGCCCTGCTACTCTCTGCACCCGCCTACGCAGAGACGATCCTGATCACCGACGGCCTCGTGCATACCGGCGACGGGTCCACCGCAGAGCGGCGGGACATTCTTATTAGCGACGGGACTATCCAACGTGTTGCGGCAGATTTGCAGGCCGACGCCGATACCGTGATCGAGGCAAACGGCCGCCCTGTCACACCCGCCCTCTTTGCGGGCATCACCGCATCGGGACTCAGCGAGATCGGCATGGTCTACGAGTCAGTCGACTCGGGCCTAAACGAGCTCTACACTGGACTCATGCACCCCGAGTTCGACGTGCGGGACGCTTACAACCCGTACGCGAGCGTCATTCCTGTTACGCGTGTCGAGGGCTATGGTTACTCTCTGCTGTCTGCCACTACGAGAGACAGGACCCTCGCCGGTCAAGGCTCGCTCGTACGCTTCGATGGCGGTTTTACCAGCTTCGAGGGGGACACGGTACTGTACGTCAATGTCGATGGTGATTCGGGCAATAAGCTGGGGGGCTCGCGAGCCGCGCACTGGATGCTCCTACAGAACGCCTTTGACGAGCTGGCAACCGCAGATGCGGATCTGACGCTGATCAGCGCCGCTGGCAAGGCCACCCTAAAGTCCGCGAGAAAAAACAGCCTCTTTGTTTTTCAGGCCAATCGCGCCAGTGACCTGTTGCGCGTCATCCGCTTTGCCCAAGCGCATAAACTCCGTGCGGTGATTAGCGGCGGCCAGCAGGCGTGGATGGTGCGCGAGGCGCTGTCTGATGCGTCCATTCCTGTGGTGCTAAATGCCATGGACAACCTACCGGGCAACTTCGACGCGCTCGGGGCCAGACTGGATAACGCGGCACTGCTCCATGAGGCGGGGGTCACCGTGCTATTTACCAGCGGCGAGACCCATAACGCGCGCAAAGTGCGGCAGGTCGCCGGCGTTGCAGTGGCAAACGGCTTGCCTCATGCCGTCGCCATAAAAGCAATGACCTCGCTGCCAGCGGCGGTCTTTGGTGGTGCCGAGCGCGCGCTCGTACCCGGCGCCCGCGCCGATGTCGTCGTTTGGAGCGGTGACCCGCTCGATGTGAATGCGGCTGCGGATCAGGTCATCATCGACGGGCAGTTAGACTCCATGCAGAGCCGCCAGACGGAGCTATTGCAACGCTACCTCCCGATTGACGAAGGTATGGGCCGCGCTTACATCAACCCGTGATCGTAGTGACTGGGAAAAAATAGCCGGCGCAAAGTCCATGGCGCGCCCTCGGGCAGCGGCTGAAGAACGGTTACTCCCGACCGGCTGACAGCGCCTGAGCGTTTGGCCCGGGCTCACGGCAGTCAAGCTTCACTCGTCGGCCAGGCGATCGATCAGACCGGATGTCGAGTGGCCCTCGAGGTAGTCGAGCGTGATCACCTGCCCGCCCTTCGCCAGCACGCTCTCGTGCCCCGCAATGTCCTCAATCGCGTAGTCACCGCCCTTTACCAAAACATCCGGCGCGACACGCTCGATAAGCCTCGCGGGCGTATCTTCAGCGAACGACACGACACAATCGACCGAAGCCAGCCCCGCGAGTACTGCCATGCGATCCGCCAGCGAATTGATCGGCCTCGATGGCCCCTTAAGTCGCGACACCGAATCGTCGTCGTTAACCGCCACAATAAGCGTGTCACCCAGTGCGGCCGCCTGTTGTAGGTAAGCAACGTGGCCGGGATGAATAAGGTCGAAGCATCCGTTCGTCATGACAATGCGACGGCCCGTGCCGCGCAACCGGGCAACCAGCGCCAACAGATCAGACTCGGACATTACGCCATAACTCTGCGGGCCGTTGACCGATGCCATCGCCGCATCAAGCTCGGCAGGCGTTACACTGGCCGTCCCCAGCTTTCCCACGACCAAGCCCGCCGCCTGATTGGCATACCGGGCAGCCTCGGGCATCGAGATCCCGGCACTCAAGCACCCTGCCATGACGGCGATCACGGTATCTCCGGCCCCCGTTACATCGAATACCTCTTTTGCGCTCGCTGAAAAATGACGGGCGCCCTGATCGCGCTGCACCAGCGTCATACCTGCTTCGCTGCGAGTCACCAAAATCGCCTCAAGCGCTAACGAAGCGCGCAGCGCCTCGGTTTTTTCTACCAAAACTTCGTCGGTATCACAGGGTCCAACCACGGCCTCCAACTCGGACAAGTTAGGGGTTAACAAGGTCGCTCCACGGTAACGCTCGAAATCAGCGCCCTTAGGGTCAACAAGCGTGGGCTTGCCCGCGTCGCGGCAATAACCGATCAGCTGATCGACTAGCGCCAAGGATCCCTTCGCGTAGTCGCTGAGTACCACCAGATCAGCGTCAGCCAGGTGCTGCTGCGCATAGCCCACAAACAAGTCGTTAGCAAATGGCGCCAACGGCGCTTCAAAATCCATGCGCAGTAACTGCTGGTTGCGACTCAGTACGCGCAGCTTCACGATCGTTTCGGCGGCACACGGCATAACGTTCCAGCGCACGCCCGCGCGCTCAACCACACTCCGCATCGCCTTAGCGTGCTCATCCTCACCGCACAAACCGACAAGCGAAACGGATAAACCAAGCTGCGCTAGGTTAACCGCCACGTTCCCGGCGCCCCCTGCGCGATCCTCCTGATGATCCACGTTAACAATGGGGACT
>Ga0255760_10005069_pt1 | contig 11308 bp, 10 predicted proteins | sample 071ome_25_FD_179960 | JGI IMG/M metagenome (GOLD analysis project Ga0255760, IMG submission 179960) | Coastal salt marsh microbial communities from the Groves Creek Marsh, Skidaway Island, Georgia - 071410BT metaG (version 2) | ecosystem: Environmental > Aquatic > Marine > Intertidal zone >... | reverse complement strand
CAACCGCACCGGAATTTGTGCTCGACAGTCACATTGGTCGAGTAACTCTCTCAAAGCTGCGAGGAAAGAAAGTTGTAGTTGCTTTCCACCCTGCCAGCTTCACAGGCGGCTGACTGAACCAGGTGCGCGGGTTCCGCGCACACTACGATAAGTTCCAGGAACTCAACACCGAGATCGTGGAAATCAGCACCGACGCGCTCCCGGTTCAAAAGGCGTGGGTGGAGAGCATGGGCGAGCACGAAGGCATGATCGGCGTCCCGTTCCACGTTGCTGCCGACTTCTGGCCGCATGGTGAAGTGACGCAGGCTTTTGGTGTGTTCAATGAGGACACTGGCAAGGCAAAACGATCAGTCTTCATCATCGACGAGGAAGGCGTGATCCGCTGGTCAAAGCTGTTTACGGATTCAATCCCAGCGTCGGGCGAACTTCTCACTGAGATAGAAGTGCTTTAACGACGTTCGTTAAGCCGCGATCGTGACTTGACACTTCCACAGGCTCAGGATGAAGTCGTGGGTGACCCCACCAGACTCGGCCACCGAAGGTCCATTCAGCAAGATCAGGACATGTAGGAATTGTCACCACGATGAAAGACCAGTCCTGAGCCCAGTCGAATGGATCAGGGACGAACCAGATTTCTGAACGTCATCCTGAGCCTGTCGAAGGATCGTCAAATTAAAAAGCTCCGGTTGATACCGGAGCTTTTTCTTTGATCGTTGATTACGAGCCCTAGTAAAAAGTCCCCCCACCTTCGGTGCCATCCTCAACGGACTCACCCGCCAGCGTGGCATTCATTGCTGCAATCTGACCGTCAGTTCCAGTCTTCAACAATCGTGCATCTGATCCAATCGGGAACCACTGCATGCCCTGTTGGATACGCCGAGCAGCCTCTTCACCTGATCCGGTGTGAATACCTGTCGCGACGCCGTGTCGCTTGCCAGCGTCGACAACTTTTTGAACCTGCTCAATGTGAGCAGGGTGCTGGTTGTCCATTCCAGTCGGAATGTCGAGCATGTTCGCGAGATCGTTCGGTCCAATAAAGCAAACATCTACACCGTCGACCTGCATGATCTCGTCAATCTGGTCCACCGCCGCAGGATCCTCGATCATGATGATCACCATCGTGAGATCGTTCGCTTTGGCGTAGTAATCGGAACCGAATACCAACTGACCACGTGAAGAACCAATTCCGCGGAAGCCACGAGGTCGGTATTTGGCAGCCTGAACCGCGGCTTCGGCTTCTTCCGCGTTCTTCACGTCTGGAACAACGATTCCCATGAATCCAATGTCCAAGATGCGCTTGATCCACACTTTGTCGTTCCAAGGAATTCGAGCGAACAGAGGTTTGCCTGAGCCTTCAGCGGCACGCAGGCAGTTAATTGCTGTACTCACATCGATGGCGTTGTGTTCGAAGTCGATGTTTATCCAATCAAGTTCAGTTTGGCGTGCGAGTACCTCGACCACAGCTGGGTCACCGGTAGTCGACCACGTGCCAACTGATGCTTCCCCGCGTTTGAGTTTTTCTTTGACTGGATTGGTGTCCATATTGAGTCTCTTGTTCTAGTTGGAATCGGCTGCAAAGCCAGTGCTCGTTTGATCGTCGAGCCAAGAGATTACTACTTGAACTCGACTAATTCGAACCTCATTCGCACAGAACTCACGGATTTGACTCGGCGAACCGGGCGAACGTGGATAAACTATCTGGGTTATTTCAAAGAACTGCCGGTAAGGGAGAGTAAGAGTTGGCAAGACACACAAGGCTCCAGGCGCTTAACGCCGTTCACGAGATTGGTGTTGTACCCGTTTTCTACAACGGTGATGTCGAGAAGGCGAAGAACATCGCCAAGGCCTGCGTAAACGGTGGCATCAAGGTTCTCGAATTTACGAACCGGGGTGACCACGCTTGGGAAGTTTTCACCGCTCTAGACAAGTACTGTGCCGCAGAACTTCCTGATGCCATTCTCGGTGCGGGCTCAGTTCTCGATGCTGGCACAGCCTCTATGTACATCTCGTCGGGAGCCAGCTTTATCGTTGGTCCTGTAACCAACCCCGATGTCGCCAAAGTATGTAACCGGCGCAAGGTCGGGTACGTTCCTGGTTGCGGAACCGCATCCGAAATCAGCGCAGCAGAAGAGCTCGGAGTCGACATCGTCAAAGTATTCCCTGGCTCAGCAGTCGGCGGACCCGGCTTCGTAAAAGATGTTCTCGCCCCTATGCCATGGTCCTCGATCATGCCTACAGGTGGCGTGGACATTACCGAGGAGTCACTTCGACCGTGGTTCGACGCGGGTGTTGTTGCGGTTGGAATGGGCTCGAAGCTCGTTTCCAGCGATGTTGTTGCTAATGACGACTGGGACACCCTCGAACAGCGAAGCAAAGACACTGTTGCTCTGATCAAGTCGATCAGAGGTCGATAAGTATTTTCACTTTTCGCTTCCGTCCTTGGAGACGGGAGCTTCCTAATATTTGGAGACAGAAATGACCAAGGTAGTAACTTTCGGAGAGGTAATGCTTCGACTCGCAACCATGCGACGCGAGCGGTTCACCCAGGCTCGAGAATTTGAAGTCACCTATGGTGGTGGTGAATGTAACGTTGCCGTGTCGCTGGCGCAGTTTGGCATTGACGCAACTTTCGTTACCGCAATCCCTGACAACGACATTGGACAAGCCTGTATCAACTACATTCGCCAGTTCGGTGTCGACACTTCGGAGATCCTCCGACAGGGACAGCGACTCGGTACTTACTACCTCGAGTCTGGCGCAGCAATGCGAGCTTCGAAGGTTGTATACGACCGATCAGCTTCATCTATCGCTGAAATCAAGCCTGGCGAAGTTGATTGGGAGAAGGTGTTCCAGGGTAAGGACTGGTTCCACTTCACCGGAATCACTCCTGCAATTTCGAAGAGCGCAGCCGCCGCGTGTGAAGAAGCAGCGGCTGCAGCTAAGCAGATGGGTCTAACGGTTAGTGCTGACATGAACTACCGAAAGAACCTCTGGTCGCCTGAAGAAGCGCAGGCAACGATGATTCCGATGATGAAGCACGTAGATGTTTCGATTGGAAACGAAGAAGACGCTGAGAAGTGTCTTGGTGTTGCTGCTGAAGGCGTTGACGTGACTACAGGTGAAATCGACCCTAACGCCTACAGACCAGTTGTTCAGGAACTCGTTGACAAATTCGGTTTCAAGAAGGTTGGGATCACCTTGCGTGAAAGCCAGTCAGCCGATGACAACGACTGGAGCGCAATCTACTTCGACGGTGACGAGATTCTCGTTGGTAAGAAGTACCCGGTTCGAATTGTCGACCGTGTTGGCGGTGGTGACTCGTTCTGCGCAGCAATGATCTACGGACTGAATCAGGACGTATGGAATTCCCGACAGGTTCTTGATTTCGCTGTTGCCGCATCGGCAATGTCACACACTTTCCACGGTGACTTTAACCTCGTTAGCGTGAAGGAAGTAATGGCAGTAGCTGGTGGAGACACCTCAGGCCGAGTACAGCGCTAGGTCGCTGGCGACTGGTTCCCCCTCCCGTAATGGGAGGGAGTCAGAGGGTGGGAGACTGCGACGTTCGCGATCAAGGACGTATATCCGCTCGGAGCCAACGAAAGTAAATATTCAGAAAAGCCCCGGAGTCATTCCGGGGCTTTTTTGTTGTCATTCCGACCGAAGGGAGAGTTCCGAACTTTTGTTGTCATCCTGAACTTGTTTAAGGATCTCGAAACTCATCGACCATCACTACGCCTTCAGCACAACCTCGAAGCTAAGCAACGACGAGCCATGTGCGACCGGCTGCGGACTCTTGTCGGCTGCGGCTTGCCTGTGACCGTGCTGGAATGCAGGGCTGTTTACCCAGTTCTGGAATGCTTCTTCCGATTCCCAGCGCGTGTAAACGAAATACCTAGACTCGCCTTCAACAGGACGAAGTAGCTCAAATCCCTCGAAACCCGGCATTTGCTCAACTTCTTTTGCACGAGCTTCGAACCGTTTTTCGAGTTCAGGTCCTCGATCTGGACCAACTTCAATCGCGTTAATTTTCACTACGCTCATACATTTCCCTTAATACGCGTCCCGACCATGTTGGAGGGACCTCTGGTGAGGGGGAGTTTAAGTTCAGCTTGAGTGCTCAGCTGTTACTGACTACTCAAGATCCCCATCTGGGTTGTGATCTTCGATCAATTCAAGGTAGCTCGGCAGTACGTTTTCTACATACTCATTCTCAAGCATTCGAACTAGTTCAACTGGATCAGAACTGCTGATTACCTTGGCTCCGGTGTCCTTATTGATCACCTGGACGAGTTCGTCAATGTGGTCGGCTATTCCGCCAGTTCCTTCAAGGACTCCGATTAGCTTCGCCTCGTCATACGCAATAGCGAATTCTCCGAGTGTCCCGGAACGTCCACCGACGATCACAACTGCGTCGCAACTTCGAATGTTTTCTATCTCACGCCCCATCAGACCGCTTCCGGTGTACACGATCATGTCGTAACCCCGAATTGGTGATGAATAGCGGTCTATGTGCTCTGTGAAGCTTTGGGCAGGTGAAATTCCGATTACCAGGCCGTCTTCAGATTTTGCGCCGAGCACAGAGTCGTGCGGCAGTCCCGGCGCCACACCAGTAACCAGTGTGTATCCGCGTCTTCCTACTTCAGCACCCAGATGGAAAATCTTGTCGCGGGAGTCCTCTGCAAGTTCACCGCCAGCTGAACCCATGACCCCGAATACCATCTTCGGGAATTCGGAAAGATTGCCGTAGCTGGCGCGAATGTGATTGTTGGGTTTAGCCATCGTTCGACAATTGTCTCACCATTATCACGAGGTGGTTCCCTTTCCGGACTGCAAAGGGCTAGGGATAGGAGATTTATGGCTGAGTGACATCGTCACGATCGCGCCATAACCCCGTCACGCTCGAAGCCAACGGACTAATAACCCAGCGCAACCCCGTCTCGCCTTGGGTCGGCCCCACCTAGCATCGATCCGTGCTCTGTGAACTGGATCCCCTGTCCTCCACCAACTGCGTTGTGCCAATCGGGCGCAACATGAACACGATGCCCGCGCCTCGCAAGGTCTTCCCGGATCCTTCGAGGGAACCGGTTCTCCAACAACAACATTCCGTCGTCATAGAAGCGGAACCTTGGTGCCTCGATCGCCTCCTGAACGTTCATTCCATGATCTAACTGGTTGTGAATCATTTGAGCAGTTGTGTGCAGAATGCCCCAGCTACCAGGAGTCGAGAGCGACAGGTGAATTCGAGTTGAATCGCTGTCCAAGCGGAACACCTGCGCCGGTGCAAGACAGAAATCTTGTTGCCTACCCGGACCGATGATGTTCGGACTGTCGGTTCCGGCTTCGATATCAAACCACTTGCACATGTTGTTCATGAACACACCAGTGTCACCAGCAACAACAGCTGAACCGAACGCTCCACCGAGGGTTTGCGTAACGGTTACAACATTTCCTTCGGAATCGGCGGTAGCAAAGTGGGTAGTGAGACCACTCGCAAACTCAGGTTTTACGCCAGCTGGTGGATGATCCACGCGAGAACGGTTCCATCGTTCAGTAGGCGGACCTCCAGATTCAAGAAGATTTATTCCAGCAGCTTTCTCTTCTGCGTATTCAGGGGAGAGCAGTCGATCAAGCGGAATATCGACGTATCGAGGGTCTCCTGAGTATTTGGCGCGATCATCCGCCGCGATGTAAACAGCTTCAACCAGTTTGTGAACCGTGTCGGCAGATCCGTAGTGAAGATCGTCAAAGTGGCTGAGGATGTTGAGTGTTTCGAGGATCTGGTATCCGGCGGAGTTGGGTGGCGGGGTACGAACTTCGAATCCCCGGTAGTTCGTGGAGAGCGGTTCCTGCCAATAGGCCCGGTACTCAGCCAGTTCATCACGACTAATAATCCCGCCTGACACTTGAAGTCCTTGCTGAATTCTGTCACCAAGTGAGCCTTCGTAGAACTCTTTCTGTCCACCTTCAGCGATCAGCGAATATGTGTCAGCAAGATCGGGCTGCTTGAAAACAGACCCCGCACTAAGTCGTTCTCTCTCAACAACTATCGCTTTTTGCGATGTCTCGAACTGGTCGATTCGAACCAAATTCTCTTCAACCATCGAGGCATTGAACGGGGACAGTGCAATGCCGTCCCTGGCGTAATCAATCGCATCTCTCAGAACTCTAGCCCGAGGCAACTTTCCGTATTCCTCGTGCATGGTCATCCAGCCAGAGACATTCCCGGGAACCAACGGCGAAATCGGTCCTGTTTCGGCGTTGAGTTTGTCGTACATTTCTGGCTGCGCCGCGTTTGGTGCGTGTCCCGAGAAATTCAAAATACGAGTTCGGTTTTCTTTGGCGATATAGATCATCGCCATGCCGATACCGCCAGCACCGGACATATAAGGCTCGGCAGTGTTCAGGGTCGTCGCAACCGCTACAGCAGCGTCGACCGCATTGCCGCCATCTTGAAGGACGTCGAGACCGGCACGAGATGCGTAGGGATGGGCAGAAGCGACCATGCCTCGAGTGCCTGTTGCAGGTGCTCGGGTTGATCGACCGTGAGTGGTTGCTCCCTCAGGGAAGAGTGAATTTTCGTCAGATATCGCTACGTGCTTGTACATCTAACCGTTCCCGTTTTGAGCTAGGTATTAGATCAAAGAACTCAGGTGATCGCGGGATACAACGCGTTCAGCGTCGCTACCGTAGGCCATCGAGTAATGCCCGGTGTAGCCCGCGGACTCAAGACGAGTGAACAGATTCTTGAAATCGAGCGTTCCCTCGCCAGGAATCAGGTGGACCTCGTAGTCGCCGTGATTGTCTGCGAGTCGTACCTCTCCGATCCGTTCGATTCCAAATGCGTCGATGAAACCGTCTACACCATCTGGCACGAGGTGAGAGTGGTTGGCTGTGAATGCCCAACCAAGATGTTCTGGCGGAATTTCGTCGAAATATTGGCGGGTTTCTTCGACTGTATGAGCCATGTAGTGGACTTCAGAGTTTTCCGGTTCAAAGTTCAGGTTTTCAAGAAGAATTCTCTGACCAGTGTCGGATGCGTATTTGCCGATCCGCTTTAGTCTTTCAATCGATGCTTTTGTTCGTTCCGGAACGTCACCTGAAAAGTGATACCCGGCGTGGACAACTGTCCAGGCACAATCGAGCTGATTGGCAAGATCAATGGAACCTCTCAGGTACTCATCAACTGCGCGAGAAACATAAGGCGAGTACTCGGCGATGTTTACAGCCGAAAGGGTGTGGAGTCCGATCGAAATCCCGTTTGCTTCGCACATTTCACGAACCTCTTTGGATCGTTCAGGAGTCCATGTATCCATGTGGTTCGGACCTGCATCTGCGTTGAAGTCAAGGTAGTAGAACTCGTTGTCTGCTGCCCACTGGATTGCATCTTCGAGCTTGGTTTTGCCTGCATCGACTCCAATTCGGTCTTTGAGTGTCATTGAAAATTCCTCAGTTCCAACCCGCGTACAACTTACTGTTTTCAAGATTCACGACTTCGTACGGGAGTCCAGACTGCTCAGCCGCTTGCTTGCCGTCTTCGAGAACGAGCCACGTGCCACCTTTTCCAATAGCTCGACCGTTCAACATGATGAGTTCACCAGCAACAAGGGACATCGTGGCTTTGCCTGTTGCAGGATTCACAATAGTGACATCTGCATCGGCTCCCTCAGTGAAATGGCCTTTGTTTAGCAGTCCGAGCATACGTGAAGGCGTGTAACTCAGCTTGATCACGGCTTCGTCCATGCTCAACGCTCCAAAGTTCACAAGTGCCATTGTTCTCTCGATTGCAACGTTGCGTGGGAGTGAGCCACCGTCAGTCGAAATTGCATCGACGACGAAAGATCCATCGTCATATCGAGCTGTTGCGAGACTAAATGCACTTGTTGGCGGGTTCACCGGGTAACTCAGCGAGGCATCTGTTGCCTTTGATTCCCAGATATCGACAGCTTCCTGTCCGGTAACCAGCACAACTCGTCCGCCACGCTCGACAAGTGCTGACCCGTAGCCGTCGAGTAGCGACTGGCGAACACCTGCCTCAGTTGTCGGGTAGCCGCGGGCTTTCAAACAGTTCTGTGCGACGTTGTAAACAACATTTCCTTCTTCGTCGCACTTGCCGTTCGTACCGTTTGCCTGGGCGAGATATGCCTCTGTGATCCAGTTCGACTTCATCGACTCGATCATTGCCAGAGCTTCTCGAACCTCCTCATGTGGTTCATCGATCATTCCACGCGTGTACGAGTTGATATGTGCGACGTGTAGGCGTCCATTTCCGGTAATTTCTGGAACTTCGCGAAGACCAGTCATGTCACTACCGGAATCCTTCGTACCTACGTGAAAAGCGACCCAAGCCAACTGCTCGTTCGCTTCCTTAACCACGGTGGATGAAACCTCTGGTGTAAACGGGTGATAGCCACCGAGCATTTTTACACCGTAGCCGCCTCGTTTTTTTACGTCGGCAATTGCATCCCTCAACACATTTGGGCGAGGGTCGTCTTCGGGGATTGTGCTGTGTGGAACGAGACCCATCAGAGAAGCGACGTTCATTCCAGCACCGCGAGCCAGCATGCCTTTCGACATTGCTGTTGGGTCACCCGCTAGATCAATTGCCGTCGTAGTGCCAGATTCGACGAGCATGGCGTGTCCGAATGCTCGATCCACAGATGTGTTGAACGGGCTGGATAGGTGAGCGTGAGTGTCGATGTGCCCTGGCATAACGATCAGTCCGCCAGCCTCGATCACGTCATCCGCGTTCTCAGGGGCAATGTGCTCAGATATTTGGGCAACTTTGCCGTGCCGAATGCCGAGGTCAAGTGTCCCGTCAATTGAATTTGTTGGGTCGACTACTCTTGCGCCTTTGATGACTGTGTCGAACTGCTGTGCTGATACCAACTCTCGCTCCGTACCGAAATAATCTGCAATATGAACGGGGATTTTACTCATTCGTAATGCAGCAGTAATCTTAGTAAACGGATTATTACCGAACTCGGTGAGCGCTGAGAACAAACTGTGGACTAATATGTGAGTCTTCCACGATTCGTGGACAGTTTGCGTGTCTCACCGAGTTTTTTGTTTAACGGCGAGAAAATATGATTCGACAGAGTTCAAAACTCAGACTAATTCTTGTCACGGCTCTCGCTTTGACATCGATGATCGCGGTCGCGTGTAGCGGTGGTGGTGATGAAGATCCAACAGTTGCGGCTACAACCGCGCTGGATCCGACAAGAGTTTCGGCGACCAGCACGTCGGTTTCTGGCTCTTCAGGTGGTTCCGGGACTGGAACACTTGAGGTAAGAGTCACAGATGCCCCGGACCCTTCGATTACGGCTGTCTACGTAACTACTGACGATGTTCAGGTATCAGTAGACGGTTCTGGATGGGAGACGGTGATTGACGAAGAAATCACCTTTGAGCTTCTAGCACTTGAAGGTGTTGAGGCCATTCTCGGTGAAGCCGACTTACCGGTCGGACGTTACACCCAGGTGAGACTCTCAGTTCCTGAAGTGGAAATCGAGAAAAACGGTGAGATCGTTATAGCGAAAGTCCCGAGTGACACGATTCGATTAGTCGGCACGTTTGAACTCGAAGAAGACACCACGACGTTTATTAGTCTCGATTTTGACGTAGATGAATCACTGGTTGATCGTCAGCGTCAGGGATTTCTGTTCAAACCGGTCATCAAGCTTGATGTAGGGGAACCGGGTGAAGAAGGATCTCGTCCAGTCGACCTTCCTGAGAAGCCGGATCGGCCAGATACTCCTGCGCCGACGGCCAGGCCTGCTGTTCCTACAGCAGTTCCGACCGCAACTCCTGTTCCAACGGCAACGCCTGATGCTCTTGCAGAGTTCTTCTTGGACATCCTGCAACCCGTTGACGGCGAAGATGTCGTGGGAACAGATACATACGAGATTGTTGGACGGACAACGGTTGATGCTCTCGTATCCGTAAATGACGATTTCGTCGACGTTGCGGTAGACGGTGAGTTCAGATCGACCGTAACACTGGACGAAGGTCCCAATATTGTTGAAGTTGTAGCGAGTACAGCGGCGGGCGATCAGTCCAGCATAGTGCTCGTAATAATCTACGATCCGGCCGCGTAGAGGGGAAAGCAATGATCAAACTTTACCGACCAATAGCGTTACTCCTCGTTCTTGCACTGACATTGCCGTATGTGACGGTACTGTCGACTGCTTCCGCGGATACCAGCAACGATGACCACGTTCCACAAGGTCAGTTGACCCGTAGAGGTGTGACCGGAACCATCGTTGCAAAAAGCGATTCCGATTTCGTCGTTGAGACCAAATGGGGCAACGTGACGATCAACGTGGGTAGCGCCACTATCAAGTCCAAAGGACAAGAGATTTCGTGGGATGACGTTGCCGTTGGTGACCGCGCAGGTGTTCTTCTGGACAAAGCTCCAGATAAGCAGAAGGACGACGACGACGATGACGTCACTCCGCCGGACTCAGGCGACGACACTGGAACTGATCCAGATGTAACTCCTCCTGACACGCCTGACGACACATCAACTGATCCAGACGTAACGCCTCCGGACACGTCTAGTGACACTCAAACGGATCCTGATGTGACTCCACCTGACTCAGGTGATGACACTGGCACGGATGTGGATACAACTCCGCCTGATAGCGGCGACGACACCGGTACTGACACGGAAGAACCAGGTCCAAAACCTGTTGCTCCGTCATTCAGACAGGACGTGACTGCGCTACGAATAACGATCGTTCCCTCGAAGTCGACTCGAAAACACGAGTGTGTTGTTGTGACTGATACAGGCACAGGTACCACAACGGTTCTCGATGAAGAGGGCAATGAGGAAACTGTCGACGGAGATGCCGTAGGTACCGAAGGTGAAGACGTATGTCTTCTCACCCGAGGCAAAGCTGGTGGCGGAAAAGAAGTTCGTGGTTCTGCAAGCCAGAAGTCAGTCGAAGACCGACTTGCTGCAATGGCAGAACGAAACGAAGCGCTTGCCGAACGGCTTGCCGAGAGACAGGCTGAGGCTGAGGCACGACGTAACGAACGCCTCGAACGAACGGTCGTCAATGCCTCCGAAGGTAAGAAGGGCAAAGCCGAGAACGCCAAGAACAACCGGAACAAGGATGCCGGTGGTCCAGGAAAACCGCCTTCAGACGGTAGTGGTAGCGGCGGAGGAAACTCAGGCAGAGGCAATTCCGGTGGTGGCGGAGGTAACTCCGACAAAGGTAACTCTGGCGGCGGTGGCGGAAACTCTGGTAACCAGGGCGGTGGTAACTCCGGTGGTGGAGGTGGCAACTCTGGCGGTGGCGGAGGA
>Ga0255760_10005064_pt1 | contig 11315 bp, 9 predicted proteins | sample 071ome_25_FD_179960 | JGI IMG/M metagenome (GOLD analysis project Ga0255760, IMG submission 179960) | Coastal salt marsh microbial communities from the Groves Creek Marsh, Skidaway Island, Georgia - 071410BT metaG (version 2) | ecosystem: Environmental > Aquatic > Marine > Intertidal zone > Salt... | reverse complement strand
TGGGCTAGTAAACTATAGCGTCTGACCGAAATTACCTTTCCGTTTTTATTCGAGCGTTTATTTGTTGTTGCTTTTTCTCTCCACAGAAATAAAAATGTTTCATGCTAAAAGGTAAATAATAAAACATCGTAAAACATGATGATTGTATACAATAGTACTTCGTCTGTCCGCCGTAGAGTGTGGTAGATAATATTATTGTTGAGCGTACATAATACACATCTCTTTTAAGTACTCAAACGGCAGAGCGTTTGATTTATTTATTACCTACAATGCTGCAACTGGCACTTGATCAGATGGGTTTATTTCAAAGTTTGGAGACACGATAGCACATTGGATGCGTCTTACCAGTTCCTCTCTCCCCATCCGTGGGCATCGAGTCACACTCTCGTATGAGCGCTCCAAGTTCCTCAAGGTTTTTTCGTCATAAACTCCCCTTGTCCAATTCTTTCTCTTTTCTAAGTATTCAGTCCATAGCTTTCGCTGTTTGAAGACTTCACACATGCCAGTCTTAGTCCGACCTATTTCTGTGACCCTTGATTGACACATGTTTGATCCTATCCAATATATATTCGACCCATGGTTCATGGAACCCAAGGACACATCCCCGATCGTTTTCGCCCGACTAATCGCGACATACAACAAGCCCAAATTCTGATGTTCAAATGACAGACAACCCGGATCAACTAATAGATGCTTCACTGCGTCGTTTGGGCCAAACCCCGCTTCAAAACCTTGAAATTTGTGTATGGTGAGGGCCCATGCTAGAACCAATGGACAACACGTAATTTCGCAGCATCCTGTTGTGCACCTGACAGTTCTCATCGGTATAGGTACATGCTGTTGTAGTTTGTTTCGAATTTCAATAGAAGGTTAGTCACACAATCATTCTTCGATTCGTCGACACTTATGACGATTTGAAAATTTTGTTCAGAGTGTGCAGATCTGATCTTACCGTTGGGTTGTTTTTGTCCCATGGTCCAATCGGTTCTGGTGGTGGTTTAAAACCAGGCATATCCAACACCACATATCGAGGTAGATGATCGAGTCCTGCAGCGTGTGGGCCGAGTTTGTTGTCGTAAACAATGTCAACTACTGTTCCTGTTGCTCCATTGTATAAACCCCAGCTTGGCTCGTAGTTAATTGCATTGATTGCCACTTTTGCGCCAATACATATATCTGTTTGCGCGGTTACAGCCTTGCTCTGCCAATGCCTTTTTTCTAGATAACCGTTTTCTTTTTGGTTTGTTGCGTTTACGTTTGGTTTGGTTTTTGCTTGTTTCCAAGCGTATTGAAGTCTTGCTACTGGGCGTTTTGTGCGGTTTGATAGCATCGCTAGTATCTCGGCGTTTTTTGCTTCTCTATCGGCGTTATATGCGAAGAGATATGTTGTTGTTGGGCTCGTCTTGGTTTTTTTTTGAAGTCGTCCTTTTCTTGAATTGTGGCCCAGTGTAAGTTAGTGAGTATTTCTTCGTCTCCTGGCATGAAATTACCCTTTCTCACTCGTTCCAATAGTTGTACGTACAGTTCAGCGTCTTGGCTTTGATGGCGGTATGCATGTGTTAATTCAAAGACATTTCTTGTGAGAACATCGATTAGTTGAGATGAGCCCTCGGCAGTCAGGACTTGTTTGCTGACCCCCTTGTTTGGAGCAGGTTGATCTGTTGTCTTGCGACTAGCATACCCCTTTATCGCTCCTTCGGACATGGTTGGTGGTAATTGATAGTCGTCGCCGACGAATAATATGACAGGAACTCCTGCCCATATCGTGGACTCGTTGTGTCCTCCAAATGCACACATTCGAACATGTCGTTCTGCTGCTGCTACTACGGTTGAAGACAATTGGCTGCGTTCATCTACTACAAGAACTAGCAATGCCTGGAGTTTGCGTCTCAACAGTATTTTCGACTCTTCTGGTAGCTCGATCCAGGGTTTTTGCACTGCTATTGAAAGGAGTTTGTGTAAAGTGCTTCCGCCTATGTTGAATGCTGCCCCGCCTGATGGCGCCGCGACACAAATAGAATCATTTACTCCTGTCAACTCACGGATCACGGTGATAATGGTGTTGATCATGTGTGATTTGCCTGTCCCGCCAGCTCCCATCACTGTTGCTCGTAGAGGTTTGAAATCTTTGTCGTTCGTGAGAAATTTCCAAACTGCATCTATCACAGCCAAGGCGATGGTTCGTTGTTCCTTGGACAAACTTTGGAGGGTATATTTGCCTTTGTTCTTGAGTTTTGGTATATCCAAGTCATCGTTTCTTTGTAGTGCTAGATTCCTTTGCTTTGATTGCTCTACAGCCCATTTAATATAATCTTCGCCATTGACTTTCGTATCCCGTACTCCCTGAAACGACCTTTCTCTCCAGTCATGGGTTAAACCTATGTCTACGGATTGGCCACTGATGATTCCGTCTGGTTTTCCTCCGTTGGTTAAATGACTCGCGCTGTTTAGATAAACATGTCTATCTAGTATTTCGTCGTCTTCTTCTTCGTCTGGGGGTCTATCACAGTCGTCGTTTCTCGCTTTCTTGTGAGTGAGGTCGAGCTGGAGTTGCTTGTTTACTACTCTGTGGTAAGCACTTACGACATACGCTGGAACCTTTCTGTTGTGTAGGAGTTCTTCTGCTTCTAATATGACGGCTTCTTTGTCTTTGAGATTTATGGGATTACTCGCGCTCCATGGACGATGCAAAATCAGGAGTCCTCTGGCGTACGCGAAATCGATGGGATGCTTCGGTCTGTAATTCAATCCAATTCCGTGTAGGACGGGTTGTTTGTAGTCTTCCTTGTCAAGTTTCTTTTTGTCAATCATTGGTATGTAGAATTTGTAAAAGTATTGCGCAAGGGATATGTCGTGGTGTGATGTCCTTTTTGCGTAGAGACTAACACAATCGCTTGACGATTTGTCGGATTTGGATTTCAGTTGATAATATGCATTGATGTGAACAGGGCGAATTTTTTCCGAACATATAACAGTCGGCAAGTCAGCAATCTCGTGTTGTGCCTCTTGAATGCTTACGGTTCTGTTTCCACACATCCAGTTCATTATTTTCTTTGTCACGCCTTTGAGTCCAGATATGTCTCCTTGGTGCATGCTGTGGATAATTGTTTGAACATAACGAAATGGTTAGTTACTCGTTTGGTGTCGAATTGACAATTAGTGCCGTTACTTACCCTTTGATTATATTTTGGACTTGTTCCTTTTCTTGTTTGTTAGTGTGGTGTTTTTTCCCGGTGTATGCTACGACATACCTCGACACAGCCTCGATTTCATCAAGGTTTGGATGGAGCGGATCAGAATTGTAGATTAAGAGTTGGATGTCACAATTGGCCCGCCAGCCTTGCAGGAGTGGTTTGCTAAATTGAACTAATCGCTTTGACTTCGTTCTTTTCAATTCTAAATGGCTAATGCCCTTCCCGTCTTTGACAATTGCTGCACTAGATCGGAGCTCTTTTCCTTCGGTATCCTGTTTGCCGTAAGCAGTCTCGACTCCGTATCGCATTCGACATTTTCGCCCCTTACTCTTACCACCACTATCGTCCAGACAATATGCATTGCAGCTGTGCTTCATCGTGTCTTGGGCGATGTTTGTTACATCTACTTCCGGGTTGACAACTTCACAGAACCTCATTCTCAAAGCAGATTTTGATCTAGGAGAGCAGTCGATCTTGTAATCCTCGCTATCGTCAATTTCGATGTCTGCTGTCATTCCCAACTCTAGCTCTGCAAACTGAGAGAGTACACCTGCTTTGTCATCTTGTGATTCGGCCTTAAGGTACTGAGTAATATATTCCTTCTTGTTTGTGACGGCTAGTATATGTAGGTGGATTTGTCCTCTGCCTGGGGCGAATTCCACCCTACCCCAATAATGATCAATGCCTAGTGCCTTCTTCACAACAGTCTTCATGAATTGATCTGCCCTTATCATGAAGAATTGATTTACGAACAAAGGGTAGTTTCTCGCGGTTTTTGAAATTTGGGTGAAGTCGTTGAGTACTATTTTTTCTGCTGCCTCGACATTCCCGGCGAGTCGTTCCATCCTAACGAGTAATCTCATTAAATCTTTCCACCAGTGTTCTGCGCATGAAAAAGTGAGGAAGATGTTGGGAGCTCCAGCTTGGATGGAAATCATGAAGTCTATCCACGTTTTCAGTTCGTGTGTCTTCGCCCTCCAATAAGCATCACTGCCTTTAATCGAACCACCACTGTAATACTGTAAAACATTAATAAACTTGTCGTCTCCATTAGACACGGCTTCTTTCAATTCTTCGACTGTTGGTGGTGAAGGACCAACTAGATTCGGGCTGTTTACGAAGAAATTGCCTCTGCCGTTGTTCTCATGGCGTTGGACCATGTTGTAAGCATAAAGAGAAAAGACATGGTCTCTCTGGAAACGACCGTCCTGGTATTGAAGTAAGTGTTGCAACCATTTGCGAATGTCTCGACGTCCTCTTTTGGGGTCCCATACATCACCAATGCCACCAGGGAACAACCACGGGAAAGCGTTGATGAAGACCTGCTTTGTGTCATCAAACTCACTGCAATAAAAGGAAATAATCTATACTGAGATTTGTACACTTTTTTCGTTTTGAAAAAATTGTTCATCTGGTGCATCTTACCTTATCGGCGACAGGTTGTCGGTCGGCGGGAAATCGAGTGTAGATATATGAGACTGTGATTTGGCTGATTGAGAAATTGACCTGATGTTGTCCTTCTCTGATTCGGGTGGTCTGTATTTTGATTGGTTTGGCTGGACCGCGAAAGATGGGATGTAGTCTTCGTGATTAACGTTGATACGTTGGGCATCTGAAACAGCTTCGACCTCTTCGTTTTGGTGATCTTTTTTTGATTTGGATCCAAATATGAATTCGTGCGTTTCCAACTCGTCTTCGTTTTTCCCTGCTGGGATCCAATCTAAGTTCGTTGATTTGATTGTGATATCATGATACCCAGAGTGATGGATTTTCAACCATCTTAAAGCGCTCAACACCTTGTCACGATTCACTCTGAGTATTTCTATTCGAGGAGTTGTTTGGTCGGGTTTTCCTATTTGCCTGATATATTTGACGACCTGGGATCTCTCGTGAGGAAGAGTATTACACACTTCCGTTACATCTTGTGGAAAGCATATGCAATGGCCTTTCATGCCAACGTTTCCATTCTTCAGATGGACCAAAGGAACGTAGGGGCACACACGCCTAATGAGTAATTTCTCTGCCATGCTCAGGTTGTTTAATTCTGGTGGGATATGGAATTGCGGAATTGGATTGTTATTCTTGTCTGTCTCTATTGACCCGTCGGCGTTCCGTCTGAACCAGACTGGCTGTATGTTCTCTTCGATGAAATGATTCTTCTTTCTCTTTTCAGCTCTGCAAGATTGGCATGCATGATGCGTAGGGTTGGAACGTTTCTTTGAGTCTATCTGTAGGGAGTACTCATAGCATTCGGGGCACGTGTGGACATTCAGAGACAACATACGATGTTCGAACTCAAATAGTTGCTCTTGTTGGGTTAAATGGATGGAACTCGTGTGAAACGGAGTGAGTCGTTGTTTGATAGGAAGACTTGTTTTCTTGTTGTTGCCTTCCAATCGCTGGATGATCTTTTTCAGAGTGCGATATTTTGTCTGCCATTCAATAAAAGAAGAAGAGGATAGAAGTTTCTTTTCGTAAAATGTATCGAGTCTGCCGTATTTGATGAGGCCGTTGTAGATAAATTCCGTTTTTTCCAATATCGACGCTTTTTTACTTGCTTCAGCCCAACTAAACACGCCTTCTGTGGGTGATATTAATGCCGCTTTTCGTTTCTTGGTTCTAAACCTGGCAAATCTTGATGAGCCATCAGGTAGTCTGTATTCTTCAAAAACGTTGTCGTTGTTGGCTTCTTCTTCATCAGGCAAGCCGTCATTACTTGTTTCAGGATAGGTGTTATCTATGGATCCTTCGTCGGAAGTCGTTCGATTGTCTCCCGGATAATCACTGACATGAGCGCTAGGAGTTAAACCACTGCTAGTAACCGAGTCTTGTGAACTGGGAAGAGACATCGTTGACACTGTATGTACATCATCATTGCACACAGCATCTTGAACGGGACCCTCCGAATCACTGGTGATGACTGGTTGATAATGGCCATTGGAAGGCGTGGCGATGACTGGTTGATGATAGCCTACAACCTGCGGTATCAGCGTCTGTTGAATTTTGTGATAGTTTCTTGTCTTTGATTCTAGGAACCATGTTGGTAAGGCGGTTTCATCTTGGGTTACTGCGTCGTACAACCAATCGCGAGAGTGTTGCGGTAGACCGTTTACGCCGTGGAGACAAGCAACTAATCTAACGAAATCATCTTTGTTGGTTGCGATGGACGCAAGGTAGAGATGAAACGCCATTCGTGCTCCACATTCAAATTCGTGTTGACTAACGGTTGGAAGGACTTCTATTTTGTAGCTGCCTCTGGAGCAAACCTCTGAAGAATAACGTTGAGTCATTACTCGATCTGTCGGAGCTAAATGCAGCAAAGTGGAATTGATTAAGCTATCCATCTGATATCTGTGTCCAAAACCATAATCACGACCAGAGTCTACAGTCAAAAACTCCCAGTAATGCGGCGATTCCTCTAGTGAGCGAAACCTGACTATCAAAGACCAATGGTTGCCGATGAAGTAAGGCATTATCAGCTTCTCTGCGTCGACGTAAGGTTTAGGAGACTGCCTGTTCTGCCTGGTTTGCCTCGAGAACTTGAAAAATCGTGGTGCTATGCTGGACCATCCATGGAAATACATTTGTGATAAGCAGTATGTTGAAGTGATGTCAGCACCAGTTTCCACGCGGAGTTTGGATATCAACTTGTCAAGTATATCGGAGCCAATGAAAGTACCGCGAACTCTGACTAAAGATGCGATTGTTTGAGGAGCAGAACCCATGCATCCCACCGTCTCAGGCTTGATTGAATCAGAATCTGAATCGCCGGCCTCAGGCTCACCCGCATCCAGTGTCAAATCGATGACTTCAGTTGTTTCCTGGTTTTCCTTGCCATCGTCACCTTTCCCTCCATCAAATCTTTCGTAAGATTTTTGCTCGCGAATTGGTTCATTCGAAGAGTGTCGTAAGAAACAGCTCAGTGAGCCCCAGTCTTGATGAAGCAACTGGTTGGTGGAACCAACGAGTTTCCTGATAAAGTGCGACTCCTCCGTGATCACATCTGAGTTGTCCAGATAGAGAACAAATTGACTATTACCACAAACCTCGATATCATTGACAGTACTTGTCTTTATGTCCTTGATAGAACCGTGGATGCCCAGTGGGAAGTACGAAATTCGCGTTCCTATCGTTAGACCATTGTCAGCCATAGTTGACATCGACGATTTAGTTTCAGCAGTTTCATTTGCGTTGTCAAGAAGCTGTGATGTAGAAGACTGGGAGATCAACGAGTTCCATAGATATTTCATGGCTTCATTTGCAGCCCTTGAGGCTTTTTCTGGATCAGATATTTGAATAGACATGAAATTAATAGAAAGTGAATATTTGTTTTGTAATGTATTGACAAAACCCTCATCAATAAATATAAATGCCCGAATATTGACAGCTTACCTTTTTTTGTGAGCCGCCTGGTCAATATGCGATAAGAGTTGATAATACCCCAGTTGGGCGCTAAATCCGTGATATTTTCGCTAATTTTGCGTATCATGAAGGACTCATTTGTCAGTATTTCTCCGTTGTCTAGGCACACGACAACACAGCGTTTTAAATCAGCTCTCGCCCGTCCATGGGGGTATTGAAATGCTTTGATCGATGCTGATTTAATACAGTCAGGATAATTGGTTGATCCAACGTGGAAATACTTGATTTGGTTGCCGACACGTAAATTTGTTCTTGTAGGCTCGCTAACTTTGTTGGTTGAGGCAGCAATTGATTCGTCTGTTGAAATGTCGTCTATTTGTTTTGTTTGGCTAATTGTAGGACCTGTAAATGACAAATGGGTAATCGATGTAAAAAAGTGATTGTCAAGACAAATAAAATAGAATGGAGTTTTGTTTCATACCTGGTGTTTGAATACGCGACGGAGTGATCTTAAAAAAGGATAAATGGTTCCATTCGCGGTCCAACGTTGCGATCAATCTGGGAGACGTTTTCCTTATTAAGTGAGACTTGTTATACACCACATCTCCATTGCTCAGTTTAATTGATGTTTCTCCGTCGCCGGTGTCTGTGATTGTTGCTGTTTCAATCAAACCCATATGATGTGGTATATTGAACGGAAAATACGTGATGGTGTCGCCGACGGACAAACTATCGGCCATTGGCAACATCATCGTTGTGATCTGGTGCTTCTTCGTTGTATCTAAAACGAAATGGAAATGAGTCAGAGATGAAATAAAAATTGTATCTAATAATGTGTTGAACCAAGAAAGCCGCAAATCCACGGATCTTACCGATTTCTTGTTTCGATCTGATTGACGAGGCTGGAGACGATGTAGGAGATATGAATGTGTGTGTTGTGAAAGTTGCCAAGCCAGGCAAAACACGGGTTATTGCATCAAGGACCGATGCCTTCCTGAGTTGGAATGCTTTTGAACCTTCGAACAATGGGATGCCGGCGATCATCTTTGTCAAATCCACATTGTAGACCATATCTGGATTACTTGCATCTAGTTTCAAAGGAAAAGCCGCTTGGTCAAACAAAGGCGTTAGATCTGAATAATGTGTATACACAATAGAAGGATTGATGGTGTCTGCATCTGCTTTGACCGTGTATGTCTTTGAGAAACGGTCCAGGCGAATTACTTCACCAAACTTGAGAACGGCGCAACCCGATGAGTTCATTGTGGTCACTAGAACTTGCTTTTGAGCGGACAAAAACATTGTATTCAATATCTCGGACGCGAGATTCATTAGAATTGTGAAGATGGGCGACTTTGCTGTAATGGTCTCTAAAATGAATGCATTGCTCCGTTGATGATTAGAAGCAGCAGTTATCAAAAGACGGGCGATTATGGGAGCGCACCTCCATTCTAGTTGGGTCCGTTTACACCAGTACACGTTGCTGCCTGAAATATATCAAATGAAACAAAATAATTGAAAACATGTGAGTCTACATTTACAATAAAGCACGCCACAAACCAAGTAGAATGGTTAGGGTAACGACTCGATCCTATCCCACGGAACCAGATTCCCGTTTTTGTAAAAGACCTTTCGGCTCGAGAGATCACCGTCAAGACCCGCCCAACTGCTGTATCCGCAGCCTTCTACGAATCGTTTGATGTCTTCGTCTAACATAAACATGTCGAGAGGTGTTTCATAACAGATATTTGGCGGTGCTTTAGTCACTGATTTGATGCAAACCTCTGCTTTCCTAGCGGCTGCTCTCATGTGGTCGTCTGAAATACTGGTGGTTCTATCGATTTTTTCAACTGCCTTGAGGAAGTTAGGCATCGTGTGACGTAACAACCCAACGTACTTGCAAGCCGCTCGTTCTGGGCTGGGAGAAACAAACCAGGCATGGATGATTTTGAACATGTTTGTCACCTGGGCTTTCAAGTCGAGGCCACCGTCATATACAGTGAGAGTGAAGGCGATGACGGTGTGAGCCGATCCTGATTTCCTCACGCCATATTGATTTGGTCCGTGTGGCTTGTCTCTCCTGCGCAAGTCTTGGTTCGTGTAAAACCATGACGGCGGTGTGGCGCCTCTTTTCATCTTTTTCGTTGTTTGGTCAGCACAAAGGGAGAAGTATTGGTGTTTGAACCACCAGAATCGAGGGTTGCTTTTCATGATGATCATGTATTTGGTACCGGGAATATTGGTGCATTTGACTCCGGAAGAAACAAAAACTTGAAACACCTCTCGACCGTACGACAGACTCTTGGAGACAGCTTCGGACATAACTTCAGATCCAAACACTTCATCCATGTTATTTACACCTGATGCACAAATTGAATAGTTTATTAGCCTTTTAAAACCAACAGAAAAAAATCACGGGATCTAGGGATCACTTACCAAGCAACTTATCAACGTCATTGACTGCCTTGTCCGCGGGAATCGGTTTTATGGGATGACGGCCATCAGACAACTTACCTGTTTCTATCTCATCTCCTCTCGACTTGGTGGATGGAATCTTCTTTCCTTCGACCGATTTGCTGATATCAAGCTCGTCGCTTACAGCGCCGGGGGGGTGACTGTATTCACTTAACCAGACTCTCGCCTCCTTCAAATAATTGGTTCCCCTCCAGCCCCGGATTCCAAAATCATCAAAGTCTCTCAACCTTTTGAAAACGTCGGTTCGAGTTGCTGTGCGCGAGAGATCAAACAAAGCTGTAGTTCCGCATTTGTTTTGAATGATGATGTAGCGAAACTCCTTTCTCTGGTAACGAGCAAATAGGGATTTGGGATTGGATTCGGGCGGCAACCTTTTCCTGTCGTGACAGAAAAATAATCAAGCTGTTAGTTAAATTAAGAATTGACTATACATTCATTAAAAACACCCGTGTTATTTACCAGATATACCCAGCATTGGAAGGCTTGCGCTTGGAGTTAATGGCAGCTTTTTTGGTTTCGTTTTGCTGCACAAAAGACATGATAAAAGACACGATATCCTTTTTCATTTCGGTGATAGTAATAGGGCGCAGGTCGACATAGTCACCTGTTTGTTCCGATTTCTTCCACCAGATGGCGTGGAAAGGCAACAAGATGGATTTTCTGTTGTAAAACTCCAAAATCTTGTGGATCAGAAGCTCATGGGATAGGTCACCCACAGAAGGGAGAATGGCGCCAATGTTCTTTGCCTCGGCCTTGGTGCTATGGAAATCAATCAAATTAATCGACAACAGACGCTCGATGTTAAAGGGTAGAGGTTTCTGATTGCGTTTGGACGACATGGTTGATGCTATCCAAGAGTTTGTCGAATGAAGATGTATTGGTGTGAGCTCTGATGGTTATTTGGAATTATGAGCAAATTGTAATAGACGGTTTCCTCTTGCTGGGTGCTAACCCAAACAAAAGCATTCGCGGCGTCTAAGTTCTTACACTCTCTATTGGAATGCTCAGGTTGTGGCATATCTCAAGCGAGAGAGTGTGGTAAGTGGCAACGCACCCAAAATGTGACTAATATTACATACAAACAAAATTTTAATTTGAGTACTAGAAATATGCGTAAGTAGAAATGTATTGATGTATGATACAAATTTTTCAAATACGGCGTAAAAAACGGTTGAAAAATTGTGAGATCGGATCCAACGCATCAATTTTAATATAGCCGTCGACGACCTTATAGATTACTATATAGGAATTAGTATATACTGTCGATTGAAATTTTTTAATACT
>Ga0255760_10005061_pt1 | contig 11318 bp, 10 predicted proteins | sample 071ome_25_FD_179960 | JGI IMG/M metagenome (GOLD analysis project Ga0255760, IMG submission 179960) | Coastal salt marsh microbial communities from the Groves Creek Marsh, Skidaway Island, Georgia - 071410BT metaG (version 2) | ecosystem: Environmental > Aquatic > Marine > Intertidal zone >... | reverse complement strand
GTTCCAACAATGGGGCTTTTAGTGAAGACCTGAATCAAGGGGCAGGGCATATTCCGCTTTTTTTACGCCCGGTAATAGACCTTTGCGAGCTTCTGAGGTGGTGCTCCGAGGAAAAATCTAGCGCGCAGAATCCACATATGAAAAATAGTTCTGATGGGACCTTCTTGTTCCCATTTTCTGCACGATGTGTGGATCTCGTTTTTACTGACGTAAGGTTTGCCGATTCTCTTCAATTTACGGCTCATCACAATATCTTCCATGAGCGGAATTTCTGGAAATTTATTGACTTGAATAAATAAGGTCTTTCTGACGAAAAAACCTTGATCTCCTGTCGCAATATGCGTCAGTTTAGATCGGATATTCATCAATGATTCAATGACCCGAAAAATCCACTTGGTGCTGTCTAGCTTTGCCGTGCACCAACCCCAAGATCGCGTTGATAATTGACTTAATATCTCCGTTTCATAGTCGAAATATAGTTTGGAATCTGAATGAAGAAACCACAGTATTTCTCCGGTGGCGTAATTTGCTGCCGCGTTCATTTGTAGAGCGCGACCTTTTTGACTGATAACTAATGTGTCTGCAAAACGTTCCGCCACTGACCGCGTTTCATCGGTGCTGCCTCCGTCAGAAACGATAATTTCAGTTCTTTCTGTTTTTAGTTCTTTGAGTTGTTTGAGTAGATTCTCAAGATTTTTTTCTTCGTTCAATGTGGGGATGATGATCGAAATTAAAATCGGATATTTTCGCATTGATCAGTGAATCAAAAACTTTTATTTAGCGACCAATCGTAATCAAGAAACTCGATTTCATACTTGTTGTCATTCAATTCACTCTTATTTTTTTGAGGCCAGTGTTGTTTTAGCCACTGGACTAGAGATCCTGAGTTTTTCGCAAAGTCTTCTTCATACCACCTAAAAATTTTGGACACATACAATACGCTCCCCTCGATTCGGTTACGACTTTCGTCTGAAAGAAACCGATATACACCGTCATTTAATTGTTCATCAATACGTGCTGCGACGAACGCTTCTGGACGCAATGCCGGGCAGCCTATTGATGCGCAGTTCACAGCCATATGAATTCTCGGGTCATCAAAGTTTCCAGATCGTCGAATCAGATCGTGCTCGATATGGTCAAGGCTGACAAGCTCGCCGAATAGTAAAAATCGTTTCTTTTTCCAGGGACTTTGAAATAGTGTTCCAAGGTCTTTTATTGACTTAATGTTTTGATGTTCTTGTGTAACCCATTGGAGTGTATATGCATTGTAGGCGTTAATGAGAAATGCAAGCTGTTCTTTTCTAGAGAATTTGTCAAAACTTGTCTGGCTCACATCCGCCAGATCTGTTAAGTACTGATTCAATTTTTTAATGTCGCTCGACAGAGTAACGTAGTTGACGGTGCTGGCGTGCTCATCACTCGTCCACGACACGTGAGCCTTAAGAAGGCTCGAATAAACTTCATGGTTGTGGTCAAAAGCCCACGAATATGAGCTTACGAGCGTTAACAATACTGCAAGAAGTCGAATCGTTAGTATCGATCGCATATTGTAATGTTGGTGTGATTATCTGCGAGCGATACGGTGAAGAAATTCGACAAGTTTCAATAATTTTTCTGGGGTATGTTTCTTTTTCCATTCTCCTGAGACGTATTTATTTGCTTCAGAGAAAGTTGGATAGATATGCGTGGTACCTAGTATTTTGTTTAGTCCCAGTTTGTTTTTCATAGCAAGTACAAATTCAGCGATCGTTTCGGCTGCATGCTCACCAACAATTGTCACTCCGAGGATCTGATCTGATCCTGGTTTGGTTAGTACTCTAACGTATCCGTGATCATCTGAGTCGGCAATCGCTCTGTCCAAATCATCTAGCCCGTAACTTGTCAGCTCATACTCGATACCCTGATCTTTGGCATCCAGTTCGTTCAAGCCTACTCTGGCGACCTGTGGATGGGTGAACGTAGCCCAAGGTACGGAGCTAAAATCGACTGAGAATTTCTTGAAAGTGCCGAACAGCGCGTTGACTGACGCGTACCAAGCTTGGTGCGCTGCTGCGTGGGTGAATTGCATTTTCCCTGTCACGTCGCCACAGGCGTAAACGTTCGGGTATTTTGTTTGTAGGTATTCATTGGTCGGTACAATTTTATCGTCACTTGTGATTGCATCGATATCTTCGAGGCCGTAGCCCATGGTGTTGGCCTGTCTTCCGATAGCAAAGAGGACTTTGTCAAAAGCTAACCTTAGTTCTCCATTTGGGCTGTCGCAAACCAAGTATTGCTTGTTGTTTTCGGTGATGAATCCCTTGGCTCGGTGTCTCGTGAGAATCGCTACACCTTCATCGGATAATTTATTGTTGATCGCATCAGAGACAACGTCGTCTTCTTTCACCAAGATACGATCGAGAGACTCGATTAACACCACCTCTGAGCCAAGTCTTTGAAAGGCCTGAGATAGCTCGCAGCCGATCGCGCCACCGCCGATGACGATTAGTTTCTGCGGCAATCTCTCAATGTCCCAAATTGTGTCTGATGTGGCGTAATCTACGTCCTTGAGACCGGGCAGAGGAGGGACGATAGGCCTGGCTCCCGCTGCAACGATAATTGATCGTGCGCTGAACTCTTGTAAGTCACCGTCTGAGTTTCGTATTTGAACCGTCCACGGAGTGGTGATTTTTGCATCCCCAAGAAAGCAGTCGACGCCTAGTTTGCTGTATCGCTCGATAGAGTCATGAGGTTCTATTTGTTTTATGACCTTTTTTACCCGCCGCATGACCTCTGAGAACTCAAACGATATGTTTGCGTCTTTGATTCCAAGCTTCGCAGCATCTCGTGATTCGGCAATAAAATGCGCGGTCTTGATGAGCGCCTTTGAGGGAACGCATCCGGTATTTAGACAGTCTCCCCCCATCTGATGTTTTTCTACGAGTGCGACTTTCGCTTTAACTGCCGTACCGATGTATGCGGATACTAATCCAGCTGCGCCACCGCCTATAACGATGAGGTTATAGTCGAATTTTTTTGGACGACGCCAGTTTCGGTACACCCTCTGCCTTGTGATGAAGTTTAAAATTCCTTTTGCAGCAAGAGGAAACAATCCAAGCACACATAGTGATAGTAATAGTGGTGCAGATAAGATATCTCCTATCGAATTTAAGCTCGCTAATTGCGTTCCTGCATTGACGTAGATTACGGTTCCGAAAAGCATTCCAATTTGGCTTGCGATGAAAAATGTTTTAGTTTTTATTGGCGTCAAAGCCATGAGGACGTTGACCGCAAAAAAAGGAAAAATCGGTACCAGTCTCATGGACAGTAAGTAGAAAGCGCCGTCCCGCTTGATTCCTTCATTGATGACCTTCAGCTTGCTTCCGAATTTTGTTCGCACGTAGTTTCGAAAGAAATAACGTGTCAGTAAAAAAGCCGCTGTCGCGCCTATTGTCGATGCGAATGAAACCAATATTGTTCCCCAGAGGACTCCGAAGAGCGCGCCTCCAGCCACGGTTAATAGGGCTGCACCTGGGAGCGATAAAGCGGCTATAGCGATATAGACGGACACGTAGATTAATCCGGATCTAATCGGGTGCTCAGTAAAGTATGTTGCTAGCGTAGAGTAATTATTCTTTAGAGAACTTAGATTTAATTGGGCCATTAAATCTAGAATGCTCTCCCTAAAGCTAATGAATAATCCTGCCAAGATTATGAGTAACGCGAGTAGGACAAATATCTTTTTTTCTGAATTTTTAGACTTCATGTTGCCGGTCTCCGAATCACGTGAGAGTTGCCCGCCAGACTACTGTCGTTCTCACCATCATAGGTCATCCAGAGGGATTTGCGTGCCAGATGTTAAGCGGCCGAAATAAGAGTTGTGTGCCGCAGACCCGGGTGCCCAAGTCCGTGTGAATTGATCCATGAATCTACTTTGATCATATTGAATTTTGATTAAGTCTATAAAAACATCGTCGATTCGTGTAGACCAGACACTTTTGTATTGTTTGCTTGGCTTTGTCCCGAGCCGTGTTGCTAGACCAAATAGCTCACCTTTGAAATTTGGCATTCCAGCGGCACCGTTATTGATAATTAACTTCGTGTTTTCTGAATGCGTGAGCAACTTGATTGCCGGAAGACATGTATGACTGCAAGCGATCACGTCTGCATTGGATCTGTTTAGAAGGTCGGTATATTGGGTGCTTTCTTTAACGAGATGGAGGCTTTCGCGACTAAATGACCACCCAGAAAGCGACTCGGTATCACCGTGAACGATGAGTACCCGTAGAGATCCGATATTAAAGCGTACGTATTTTGGACGTTGTTCCAACTGACCCAAGATCGTTGTAAATTTTTCAGACGTGGATTGTAGGGCAGTCATTATTTGGTTTGAATTCGAGACCTCAATTTCGGGAACGGACTCCGGATAAGCGCACCCACATCCAACATTATCGGTGGGCGACACTAACTCCATCTCAACATTACCCAGGATCGTGGTGAACTCCATCGCTTTGAGATTGACTTCTTCAAATAGATCTGGGGATATGTTGAACCAATTAAAGTCACCACCAAGTACGACATTTTTACTCGGTAAATTGAATGACCTCAACGTGTTCAAGGCCTCTAGGTTTCCATATATGCCACCCGCGACTATGATCTCGTCGGTGTGTTTTTCACTGGCTTTTGCCAATTCTTCTGGGCCGTAAAAATAGTGTGGCGGACAAAATCGGCCTACAGGTTCAACGTCCGGCATTCCTACGATATACCTTTCCTATTGGAGGGAGCCGCCGCAGCTTGACCCTTGGCCAGCTGCACATCCAAAACAGTGATCTTTTACCGAAATCTTACGCCCAGATAAGGCGTCCGACTCTAGATCAGATACGTGTATTTTGCGATTGCCATATTTAATGTTGAGCTCGAGCATTTGATTAAAGTCGCAGTCGAATAGATAACCCTCCCAGTCAACTGACACCAACGTCTTGCACATGACTGATGAAAGATTCTTCTCGTCAAAGTTCTTTTTGAGTAATGACATGTATGTGTCAAACTGTTTTCTCGAAACGAGTGTGCTCCCGAATCGCTTGATTGGCATGTTTGTGATTGTCAAAAGTGAGTTGAAGATAACCCCATAATTCTTCCGGAGGTGCTCTTTGTATTCGGTCTGTAGCGTATTTTGGGGAGGCGGCAGAAATGGTCCCGTTGGGTTGTACACGAGGTTCAGAGCAAGCCCCGATTCATCCTGCCCGTAACCCAGCTCATTTAACATTTGCAGCCCCTTGATACTCCTTTGGAATACGCCATCTCCTCGTTGTGCGTCAACATTATCCTCTGTATAACAAGGTAACGATGCGATAACAGTGATTTGTTGGTCAGCTAGGAATTGAGCTAGGTCAGACTGGTCTGGTTCGCTGAGTATCGTTAAATTACAACGGTCGATGATCGAGATGTCGTCGTCTCTCAAATGTCGGACAAAATCTCTAAAGTGGGGATTTAACTCCGGAGCTCCTCCGGTGAGGTCTACCGTCTTTGCTCCAACTCGTTTGATGAATGCCCTGACTTGATTCATCGTATTTTTAGACATGCTTTCTTTACGGTCCGGGCTTGCATTCACGTGGCAGTGCAGACATGACTGATTACATTTGTATCCAAGATTAACTTGGATGGTCTCGATACGTTCTCGGTAAATGGTCGGAAAATTTCCCGAGTCTAATAGGCCCAGCGTGTCATGCATGTCGTCAATTCTTTGATTTATTTTGTCACGAGTGTAGCAAAATTAATTTACTGTTCTGAATGTTTTGGACTTTGAGTTTTGAACTTTCGTTCAATGCAGCATTCCTAGGCAGAATTGTTCATAAGCAGTTAACATTTCGTTCTGATACGGACCCAACTTTTTGTTGGGAATTAGACTCATTCTGAGCAAAGCTCGTAACTCTCTCAGAGAAGGAGAGGACGAATTAAAACTTGAAAAGGGGAAGTCCAAATTGACCGACGCGCAAACAAAGATCAGCGGCCATATTGAAGGCGCGCTTGATCGCGAATTTATTTCGCAAAATGCACCTGCCATTCCTGATTATTTAACCGCCACTTATTGGTGGGCGTATGTCAGTCCTAAGGCGATACGGTTTTTTGATCGTGAATCTTTGGTTAACCTGATCTTATTTGGCAACTTTAAGAAATTAAGGGATCGCGCGCTCGATCGTCTCGGCTTTGTCATAGAGGGTAAGACGCTACAAATAGCCTCGGTATATGGTGATTTCACTCAAAAAATTGTTGATCGACTGACCCCAGAATCTGAATTGGATGTGATCGATATCGTCCCGGGGCAACTTGAGAACTTACAAAAGAAACTTTGTGAAAATCCGAGGTTGCGGCTCTTGCAAATGGACTCGAGTGCCTTGACGCTAGCGGCAGATACGTACGATCAGGTCATATCGTTTTTTCTCCTTCATGAGCAACCTGAAGAGGTTCGTTCGAAGACGATCCAGGAGGCATGGCGAGTTGTTAAACCCGGAGGAAGATTGGTTATTGTTGATTATCATCGCCCAAGACTCTTTAATCCAATCCGCCTTGTTCTGTGGCCAATACTCAAAATTCTTGAGCCGTTCGCCCTCGATCTATGGAGGCACGGATTGGAACAATGGATTCCTGAAGAAATGTCATCCCAACGGATATCCAAGAGAACATTTTTTGGTGGAGTTTACCAAAAGCTCGTGTATGTGAAGTCTTAAATAGGCGAGGCAGTGGTGCTCAGGATTCCCCTTTTCGTTGTGGTTTCAGCGTTGCCGCTTTTTGGCTTCTCCAGTGAGCCGATGGTATCCGTACGCTCGGAGCTCAGAGACGGATCTGTTTATGTTGAAACGGAAGCGACGATAGCAGCTACCTTTGAAACCATCTGGGAAGCATTGACGGACTATGACAGGCTCTCGAATTTTATTCCAGGGATGAAGTCCAGTCGTTTATTGAGGTACGAGGGGTCGACTGCGTTTGTTGAACAAAAAGGTTCAGCTAAGTTTCTGTTTTTTGAATTGCCGATCGAGGTGGTTGTTAGATCAATTGAAGACAGGCCCCATTCAATTCGAATCGAGTTGGATGAGGGAACTCTCGAACGGTTAAGCGGAGGCTATCAGCTGAGGAACGCCGGCCGAGAAAATTTATGGAATTTGTCGTGGAGTGGGTATATTGAACCATCCATACCGATACCCAATTTTTTAACTGAACGCCTTATTCGAAATGATCTGAGAGCACAATTCGAGGGCATGGTTATCGAGATTCAGAGACGAACCGAAGCTATATTTACACGTGATCGAGAGAGTGTGAAATGAGTACAAGTACAAGACAACATAGATGGGCTCTGTTGGTCATCACGATTCTTTTTGCTGGGTGCGCGACAGTGAAAGAGCCCAGTCGTGGTGCTGTCAATTTCGAATCGTTTTCGCCGGAAGAGACGACGTGCTCCACATGGTTTAAACAAGTCGATGCTGTCGTTGATCGTGACGGTGCAAGAGATTTTGGGCCTCGACGTTTTAAGAGTTTCCTTTTTCTACGCGCTGATCGTTTTCTTGCTTCTTTTTCTGGTGACATGCGTGCTGACTCGCCGCACTTCGCGACGTGGGTTACTCGATTGGGTGCGCTGGGGCAAAAAGAATACCGCTTAGAGATTGGCAATCTAAGTTCTAAAGCATTAAAAGAGTTATCACTGGATAAAGACCAAGCATACGAACTGACTCGTATTTGTACGGATTTTATGGTGTCTCAGATATTGAGCTCACCGGAACGCATTGCACCAGAGTTGATCACTTCGATTGTGGTCCCAGATGATTACAGTCAAGTAAAACGGATCGCGGGACTCTATTCGTTTTTACAATTTCCGTTTTCGGGTGGTATTGATAAATGGCATGAAGAGGCGACGACCTTATTCCATTCGCAAAGCAATGGTGAATATGGTGAGGGTAGCCGTGTTGCGTATAAGCCGGAGTTTCGAGGAGGACATTCCCAGAAATTCATCAAAGCGCTGTTGAAATCAAGAGATTCGCTTGGCATGTTCACCGGTAATTCTGAATCTCTAACCGCATTATTCCAGTTTTATGCGCCAGTATTCTTGATCGAAGAGACCGGTCAATACGATCAAATAGGAGAGATGACTCGGGATGCCTCGGATACGCTTCAGTTGGAGGTAAACAACCCGACGGTTTATACCCAACTTTCATACACCCGTTTTTACGGTAAAACGCTGCTTCAACTCAATTATTTAGCGTGGATGCCAGAGAGGCCTAAATCTGGCGTGACCGACCTTTTGGCAGGAAAGTTTGATGGTGTTCTCTGGCGAGTGACGTTGGATGAGGATGGCGTGCCGCTCATTTACGATGCGATACACCCATGTGGCTGCTATCACATGTTTTTTCCAACTGCTCGCCTTGAGATGATCGCGCCCCTCGATCGCTATGTCGAATGGGCATTTTCTCCCCGTGAAGCTATGTCTGTGGATATTGATAGCACGATCACTGTTACCGCGGAGACACGAACACACTATCTCGCGAATGTGTCCGAGACTTCGATGGGAGACGAGGATATGATCAAGACATATCAGTTGGCACCTTATGATGAACTTCGGTCGATGAGCTCAGTGATTGGCGCCAGAAGCATTTTCGATCAATATGGTCTCGTACCGGGAACGGAAAGAGGCGAGCGCTTCTTGTTTTGGCCGATGGGTATTCGCAGTGCGGGCGCAATGAGGCAATGGGGCACTCATGCAACGGCTTTTCTTGGACGACGACATTTTGACGACGCGTTTCTAATTCAAGAGCGATTTAAGCGACGATGATCATCGGACAACTCGCTGTCGTTTTCATAGTCTCCGATCGTTCAGTTAATTACACTTGAAACCCAGCAAAGCCGCGCGTCACAAGCGTATGTGGTAGCAGACTGGGTGACAACCTTAAAAGGGTAAACATGTTTGATATTCGGTTTGACAATGTCAGTATTATTGACGGCACGGGGTGCGATGCCTACTTAGGTTCTGTGGCAGTCGCAGATGGAAAAATTGCAGCGGTTGGAAATTTTGACGGATCAGCTGCCGAAGTCATAGATGGGCGTGGTCTTTGTTTGATGCCCGGCATCATCGATAACCATACTCACTATGACGCTCAAGTGACCTGGGATCCCTATCTGAATCCTTCGCCCCAGCTTGGGGTGACGACTGTTGTGATGGGGAATTGTGGTTTTGCCATCGCGCCATGCCGCCCAAATGACCAAGATTTGACGATGCGGAATCTAACTCAAGTCGAGGGGATGTCATTGGATTCCCTCAGGAGCGGCATTGAATGGAACTTCGAAACATTTCCGCAGTATCTCTCAGCACTTGCAGATCGTGGGGTGGGGCCTAACGTCGCCTGTTTTGCGGGGCACTCGAGCATTCGTACTTACGTGATGGGAGAAGACGCGTCGAAGCGATCTGCGACGTCTGAAGAAGTACAACAGATGCGCGCGTTGGTGGTCGATGCCATGGAGGCTGGTGCAGTTGGGTTTGCGTCAACTCGTTCTTACGCGCATAACGGAGAAAACGGTATTCCCATGCCCTCCAGGCTAGCTGACGACCATGAGATGATCACATTGTCTGCGGCACTCGGTGACGTGGGTCGCGGCGTTTTAATGATGACAAAAGCGTCTGACACGCCCATTTCATGGATTGAGCGTTTATCCGTTGCGGCTGATCGGCCATACCTGATCGCACCGCTGCTACATTCTCACGTGGATCCGGATAAAACGTTTAAGGAGCTTTCGGATATTGGTATCGCAAGAGCTCGTGGTAGCCGACTATATGGAGCTGTATCTCCATGTCCGTTGAATATGGATTTCTCTTTTTTATCTCCTTACCCTCTCGAGGGCTATGCCACCTGGAATCCGCTGATGAGTTTGGACAAAGATGCATACAAGCGAGCATTAGCGGATCCTGCATTCCGTAAGTCTTTCATAGACGAAATGAATGACGGACAAGTTAGAACGTTTAGTGGCCAGTGGGATAAGGTTCAGGTGGCCCAAGTTGCGTCCAATTCGAATGCTTTACTTGAGGGTAAGTCCATTGCTGAAATTGCGACAGGACTAGGTTCAGAGCCTTTTGATGTCATGCTGGATTTAGCTCTTGAGGAGGATCTCGAAACTGTTTTTACAGCAACGGTGATGAATGGAGACGAGGACGCTGTTGGCAGGATGATGTGTGACGAGCATGCAATTCTGTCCTTGTCCGACGCAGGAGCGCATTTGACATTTTTATGTGACGCAGGCTTCGGTTTGCATGTTTTAGGTTATTGGGTTCGCGATAAAAAATTAATGTCCATAGAAAGGGCGGTCTACAAGCTCACTTATGAGTCCGCCATTCTTTTTGGTATCCAAGACCGAGGAAAAATAGTCGAAGGAGCTTGGGCCGACTTGCTGCTGTTTGATGCAAGCACGGTCGGTCGAGGAGCTACCACTCGAGTATACGATTTGCCTGCCGGAGCTTCCCGTCTCACGACTCCGGCAAGTGGGGTACATGGTGTTTGGGTTAACGGAGTCAGGATGGCCGACACCAGTGGTTTAATCGCTGACGCTCCGTTGCGTGGTCAGGTGTTGCGTGACTTCACGAGTGCGTAGACAGGTCTTGGTGGTGTCGAGATACCTCCTACTCAACAAGTTTGTCGATCGCCGCAGTGAGTTTTGAGTTTAAGGGATTCATGAATGCTGGAAAGCTCTCTGCGGATTGTCCCCCAACTGGGATCAAATACTTATGGAAATTCCATTGTGGGGACTTACCTGTGATTTTGGCTAAATTTACGAATATCGGATTTGCGTTCGCTCCAAGGACGTCAGACTTTGTGACCATCGGAAAGGTAACTCCGAAATTCACCTCGCAAAACTCCTTGATTTCCTCATCCGAGCCAGGCTCTTGGCCCCCGAAGTTATTCGCCGGAAATCCAATGATGACAAAGTTCTTGTCTTTATACCTTTGATACAAGCTTTCTAGCGCCTCGTACTGAGGAGTGTTGCCACAATAACTCGCCGTGTTGACAGCCAAAATGACCTTGTCACTGTAATCACAAAAATCCACGATCTCACCACTAAGATTTTCCATCCGGGTGTCGAGTAGAGTGGGACAGGCAGCAGCAAAAATAGTTTGAACACAAACTAGGGAAGACAGCACAAGTAGGGTTAACCTAATCATTAAAATACTCCGATAACTTTCCATTAACATGTTGTCGTTGAGATTCAAATCAAGTAGCGACTAAACGAGGGATAACGGTTATGGGACCGCTTCATGATGTAAAGGTTCTTGAACTAGGGCAGCTGATTGCTGGGCCATTCTG
>Ga0255760_10005060_pt1 | contig 11320 bp, 9 predicted proteins | sample 071ome_25_FD_179960 | JGI IMG/M metagenome (GOLD analysis project Ga0255760, IMG submission 179960) | Coastal salt marsh microbial communities from the Groves Creek Marsh, Skidaway Island, Georgia - 071410BT metaG (version 2) | ecosystem: Environmental > Aquatic > Marine > Intertidal zone > Salt... | reverse complement strand
AACGCAATAGGCCAATTCCGCATGGAAGGGTGTCAGGCCGATATGCGCTTGCCCGATATGACTTTGGCCGAGGCGCGCGCCGCTGGTGCGGAAACCCTCGTGATTGGCGTTGCCAATCGTGGCGGGGTGATCTCGCCTGCATGGAAAAAGGTTTTGATCGCGGCCCTAGAGGAAGGGTTTGATCTGGCCTCTGGGTTGCACAATCTGTTGCGTGATGAGCCTGATTTGGTCGCCGTAGCCAAGGCGACAGGGCGCAGTCTGCATGATGTGCGGGTGCCAAATGTGCAATATCCCATCGCTAATGGCGTAAAACGCAGCGGCAAGCGTTGCCTTGCCGTTGGCACGGATTGCTCGGTTGGGAAGATGTATACGGCGCTGGCCATGGATGCCGAGATGAAGGCGCGCGGGTTGAAATCCAGTTTCCGCGCCACGGGCCAGACAGGTATTCTGATCACAGGCGAAGGCGTGCCATTGGATGCGGTCATCGCGGATTTCATGGCAGGGGCGGTGGAATGGTTAACCCCTGATAATGACCCAGATCATTGGGATATGATCGAGGGACAGGGCAGCCTGTTCCACATTTCCTATTCTGGTGTGACCATGGCTTTGGTGCATGGGGGGCAGCCCGATGCGTTGATCTTGTGCCATGAACCAACCCGCCCCCATATGCGTGGTCTGCCCGATTATGAAATGCCAAGCCTTGAGGCGCTGCGTGATCTGGCCCTGACACTTGCACGCCAATCTAATGCGGCGGCGCAAGTGGTGGGGGTTTCAATCAACACCGCCGCATTTGGCGAGGATGAAGCCTTGGCCTATCTTGCAGAGATTGAAAAGCGCATGGGCTTGCCTGCTGTCGATCCTTTCCGCCAAGGTGCTGCACGTCTTTGTGACGCATTGGAGGCGATATGAGTTTTACCATCACGGCCACGCCCGAAACCTTTCGCTTGGCTGAGGTTTTTACGATTTCACGCGGCTCGCGCAGTGAGGCGCAGGTGGTCACAGTCCATATCAGCCGCGATGGGATCACGGGGCGGGGCGAATCTGTGCCCTATGCGCGCTATGGCGAAAGCATTGCCTCGGTCGTGGCGCAAATAGAGGGGCTGCCTGCAGGGATTGATCGTAAAAGCTTGCAGGACGCATTGCCCGCAGGGGCCGCGCGAAATGCAGTCGATTGTGCGATGTGGGACTGGGACGCAAAATCAACGGGGCGGCCCGTTTGGGATTTGGCGGGGCTTGCGTCCGCGCCGCGCGCTGAGATTACAGCCTATACCCTGTCGCTTGATACGCCCGAGCGCATGGAGGCTGCGGCAGCGCGCCATCAATCCCGTCCGCTGCTTAAGATTAAATTGGGCACGCCCGATGACATGCCGCGTCTTGAGGCGGTGCGCCGTGGTGCGCCACGCGCGCGGATCATCGTGGATGCCAATGAGGGATGGACTGTGGACAGCTACAATGATCTTGCGCCGCATCTGATCCGTCTGGGGGTCGAGATGGTGGAGCAGCCCCTTCCTGCTGGTGCCGATGATCTTTTGGCCGAAATCGCTCGCCCCTTGCCAGTTTGCGCCGATGAGTCCGCCCATGATCGTGCAAGCCTGCCTGATCTGGTGGGCAAATACGATATGGTGAACATCAAATTGGATAAAACAGGCGGTTTGACGGAGGCGCTTGCGTTGCGCGATGCGGCTGTGGCGGAGGGCTATGGGGTTATGGTGGGCTGCATGGTCGGCAGTTCTCTTGCTATGGCCCCTGCGCTTCTCGTGGCACAAGGCGCGGCAATTACCGATCTTGACGGGCCGCTTCTTCTGGCAGAAGACCGTGAGCACGCTTTGACATTTGACGCAGACGGGGTGCATCCTGCGCGTCCAGAATTATGGGGATGAGTTGAGATGACGCGCATCGTATATGTGAATGGCGAATATCTGCCCGAGGATCAGGCCAAAGTTTCGGTGTTTGATCGGGGGTTTCTGTTTGCCGATGGCGTCTATGAGGTGACCAGCGTCTTGGATGGCAAACTTATTGACTTCGAAGGCCACGCAAAACGCCTTGCGCGTTCCTTGAACGAATTGGATATGCGCGCGCCATGTGACAGTGATCGCTTGCTTGAAATTCATCGCGAACTGGTCACGCGCAATGCCTTGGTCGATGGTATGATCTATCTACAGATCACCCGCGGCGCACCCAATGATCGCGATTTTGCCTATCCTGCCCCTGAGACAGAGCCAACCTTGGTGCTGTTCACCCAGTCCAAACCAGGTTTGGCAGAAAGCCCAATGGCAAAGACAGGGATGAAGGTAATCTCTATCGAAGATCAGCGATGGGGGCGGCGCGATATTAAGACTGTTCAGCTCCTTTACCCTTCGATGGGCAAGATGATGGCAAAGGCGGCTGGCTGTGACGATGCGTGGATGGTGGAAGATGGTGCTGTGACAGAAGGCACGTCAAACAATGCTTATATCATCAAGGATGGCACGATCATCACCCGCAATCTTGGCACTGAAATTTTGCATGGGATCACCCGCGCAGCGGTGCTGCGTTTCGCGCGTGAAGCACAGATGAAGGTAGAAGAACGCCCCTTCACAGTCGCCGAGGCGCAAGCGGCAGATGAGGCATTTATCACCTCGGCCTCAACCTTCGTGATGCCTGTGGTTGAACTGGATGGAACGCCTATTGGCACAGGAAAACCTGGCCCTGTGGCGACACGTTTGCGCGAGATTTACCTTGAAGAAAGCCGTAAAGCGGCAATCTGAAAAGGCTAAAAAAGAAGGGCGCCAGAGATGGCGCCCTTTTCAGTTGGAGTGAATTGCACCTTAATTTGTGAGGGTAATTGATCCCGCGGTAATTTGCGTAGGCGTAATGTTTTGCAAGGTCGCCACCAATGTGCCTGGCCCACCACCAAAGGACACAAGAACATTGGTGTTCGCGCCGTCTGCCACCAATTGCAAACTCGCCCCTGTCAGATCAGCCGAAGAACCATCTGCATTGGTCAGCAGCACTTGTAGCGTTTCGTTCGCGGTGAAATCGGTCACAGTCACAACATTTTCTGTCAGTAGCGCGGCACCTGCCGCTTTGGTCACTTGAACGCCAAAGGCATCAACACCAGAGCCGCCTGTCAGAACATCGCCATTGTCGCCGACCAAGACATCACCCTCAGAGCCGCCATTCAACGTATCCGCATTCGCCGCGCCTGCCCCTGTATTGTATTCGTCCAAGGCGGCTAGAGAATCTGCACCGCCACCGCCGATCAGGGTGTTGCGTCCGATCCCATCCACCAGACTGTCGTAGCCAAAGCCGCCATCAAGGCTATCATCTCCAACGCCGCCAAAAAGCGTGTCATTGCCTGTGAAGCCTAGCAATGTGTCATTGCTTTCGCGCCCCAAAGAAGGTCGCCATCGCCGTCAACGACAATCGAGTCATTGCCCGTGCCGCCAGTAATCGTGTCCGAACCCGTGCCGCCCGAGAGACTGTCATCGCCGCCATTGCCCTGCATTTCGTCATTGCCGAAGCCGCCAAACAGCGTGTCATTGCCAAAAGACCCAAGAAGCGTGTCATCGCCGATATCGCCGAAAATTTCATCATTGCCAGCGCGGCCCGTAACGCTGTCATTGCCGGCGCCGAGGGGAATGAAGTCATCCCCATTTGACCCAGAGATCGTGTCATCACCGTCTTTTGCGAAGAGTGCCCCTGCGTCAGACATGGTTCTGCTATCTGCGCCATCTGTGAGATTGATATTGGGAACACTTGCCGATCCAGCGCCCGCACCTGAGCCCGCACCTCCACCTGAGCTAGCACCAGAACCTGCGCCAGAACCTGTGCCAGCGCCATTTGATGATGTGTTGTCGTCATCGTTATTATCATCGGTAAGCACAGCAAAGCTGATGCCCGCAGCCAAGATTGGCGCCATCAACAAAAGAGCAAGCATAGCATAAACCCCTAAATGCCATTATTCGGCCACAATATTATATTTTTAGACATTATTAACAAAATAAAAAAAATCCAATCCTTGGAAACGGATTGTTCGCAAATCAGCAATGCATTGAAATTATTTGAGTTTCGCCTTTTAGGTGAAGTCACCCTGGGCAAACCAACCGCCTGTTATCGCACCTCCATGGGCATAAAAAAGCCATAATCTGGCACCTTGCTCGGTGGTAATGCACCAATAATCCCGCAATCCAGTGCGCCAATTGGGGTCATCAAGCCACCATTCTGGCGCGATTCTTTCGGGGCCGATATAGGATTTCACAGTGAAATTTTGTCGCCGCCATGCAAAGCGAAATGGCGGTTCTGGGCTGTCGGGGGCATCAATAAATTCGGGCTTGAATAGGGTTAAAGGGCGCGGAAGATGCGCGCGTGGCCATAGGCCCCCAAACGGGTCTGACCATGCGGCCGCAAGAGACTTCTGTGATTTTTCGGGCAGATGGCTTTCTGCCGGATGGAGTCGGGTGATTGCTTCTAGCCCAATCCTTGTGCCAATGCGCGTGATCAGATCGTCCAAGGCGCTGCGCGCTGCATGGGCGCGCGCGGAACTATCCCCGCCTTGATGTGCGATGGCATTGCGCGCCTCGGTTTGCAGCGCCTCAAGGCGGATCATATCAAAGGCTGTAGAAGGTTCTAAATCTTTGAGGCCTTGTTCCATCTGTAATTTCAACAGGCTGTAAACGGTGCGCGCATCGGTATGGCTGCGCGCAAGCCGCAAAGTGATATGACGGCGCGCTTCGGTCATTTCGGCAAGATCAAGACGTAGGCTGCGCAGATCTCGCCCTGCTTTGTCGAGCTTTTGACACAGCGCTTCGGTTAAACGCAGGATCGCTGCATCAAGATCATCACTTGTGCCAATGGGTTCGGGAAAGCTCATGCGCACCGCGAAATAGGGCGTGCTGCGCGCGGGCGAGACAGGTTCGGCAAGACTTCCCAAAGCTTGGTCAAGGCGCTGGAGCAAAAACGGGCCAAAGCGCCGTGCCAGACCTGCGCGGGGTTGCGCAAGCAGATGGTGAATCTGATGCAGGCCAAGCCGTGCCAACCCGTCTATCGTTTCGTCCCCAAGCCTCAAAGCGGCGATAGGCAAGGGCAAAACTGCCGCGCGGGTTTCTAACGGGGGTGCGATATGAATAGACGCCTCTTTGCTTTGGCGGGCAAGTGGCGCAAATTTTGGGCCCATGTCACGCCTGCGCAAAGCGGCGCGTGCCCGCGTAGCGCGCGCTTCTTGGCTGATGGCATCACCACGGGCTTGTTGCGCTCCGCCACGACCATGTCCAAAGCGGGCCAAGGCCCAAGCTGCCCCGCGCGTATCGGCAAGCCCGATTTTCGCACTTAGCCCCAATGCCGCGAGATCGGCGCAAATGGTCTCGGCCATGGCGGTTTCCCCACCAAAAAGATGGGCGCAGCCAGAAATATCCATCACCAGACCATCTGTTCTCTCCGCCGCGATCCAAGGCGAAAATTTCTCTGCCCATCGACACAGCGCCTTGTGAAAGGCTTGTTCTTGCGCGGGGTTTTGACTGCGGGTGATCAGATTTGCACATAGCGCCATAGCGGCACTTAACTCTTGTCCACGATAAAGCCCTGCGGCTTGTGCTTTTGGGCAGAGCGAGGAGAGAACTTGCCGATTGCCCGCTTCCGCAATCACGGCAAGTGGTTGCAGGCTCGTGCCGCGATGCAGGCGCAAGATTTGCTCCGCAGCAAGATGCGGCAAATAGATCGACAAAATGCGGCGCGTTTTGGCACGGGCCATTTGGGGGGCGGGGGCGGACATTCGAAATCATCCATCAAATGTTCACATTTTGTTCTTATTTAGTCCACGCCCCAGAAAGAGTCGAGTCCCACCTATTGCAGGCGGCGTAAAAGATCGGGGCTGGCATAGCCGTCAGGTAGGAGGCCGTTGGCAATTTGATAGGCGCGGATTGCTGCCACGCTATTGGGCCCAATCCGCCCATCGACCCCGCCTGTATCAAACCCTGCCGCGGTGAGTAGTGTTTGCAATTCTGCACGCTCACTCCGCGTTAGGACGCGGTCATTGCGGGGCCATGTGGCGCGAAATCCGTTTGAACGCCCCACGATCCTATCTGACAAATGACCTAGCGCGATCACATAGCTGTCAGCGGGGTTATAGCGCTCTAGGACACCAAAATTATCGTAGACCATAAGCGCCACACCATTCGCCCCTGCGGGGAGGAGTAGCGCAGAGGGCCCATGATCTGGCAAGGGTGCACCATCCGCGAGGGTGACTGCGCGGTTGCGCCAAAAACCGGCACCGCGTTTTTCCTCACGACTGGCAAGGCGATAGTCAAATCCTTGTGGCAAGCGCACCTCTAACGCCCAAGGTTGCCCGCGCCGCCATCCTGCTTCGCTCAGGAAATTGGCGGCTGAGGCCAAGGCATCGCGCGGGTCATCGCCCCAAATATCTGCGCGACCATCGCCCGTGTAATCGACCGCATAGGCCAGATAGCTGGTTGGCATGAATTGCGTATGCCCCATTGCCCCTGCCCATGACCCTGCAAAGGCGCGGGGGCTGACCGCCCCGATCTCTAGGATTTGCAAGGCGGCGAGAAGTTCGGCTTCGAAATAGGCGCGCCTGCGCCCTTCCCATGCCAGCGTGGCCAATGCGCGCAATGTGTCTGTGTTTCCACGGAAACTGCCATAGGATGTCTCGACCCCCCAAACGGCGACAACCACCTCTCCAGGAACGCCAAATTGAGATTCGATCCGCGCCAAATCTTCGCGCCACCTTTGATAATTGGCCCGCCCGCCTTCGATGCGTTGCGTGGACACGGCGCTGTCGAGATAGTCCCAAATGGGGCGCACAAATTCGGATTGATTGCCATCAAGACGCACAACCTCATCTAACGGGGTCATTCGGCCAAGGGCGGCATCTACCACTGCGGGCGAAATACCTTGTGCCACGGCGCGGTATGCGAAATCTGCGCGCCATTGAGAAAAACTTTCGCGGGGTGCAGGGTTGGATTGGGTGCTGAGCGTGGCAGGTCGTGGGTAAGGCAAGGGTGAACTGCTGACCGCTAATCCCTGAGCCAAGCTTACCTCTGCGCCAAGCGATATGAAAATGGCGGCTATAGGCGCGCACCATTGCAAGGCGTTTTGCTTCACCTGCATTTTTATTCCCCGATACAGACCAGCAACAGCCCGCTGACGCTTGGTTTTGCCGCTCATGGACAAACCTAGCGCGCAGAATGCATTCCGCCTAGGGGCAATCGAGATTAGGATTTTCGCTTTTTCAATTTGCGCAATTTAAGCTTTTTGGCTTCAGCTTGGCCCGATCTGCGCCCGCCAAAGCCGCGCTTGCCGCGTTTGCCGCCCGTGTTGGGGCGGTGTTGCGTGCCGTGAATTTCTAGTAGCTCAAGACCAATGCCGCCTGTCACGGGCAAGGCCTCCGTCAGGCGCACCAAGACGCGATCCCCAATGCCTAAGGTTAAACCCGTATCCGCACCCATCAATGTCTGGGTGTCTGCATCAAAATGGAAAAACTCGCGGCCCAAGCTGCGCACGGGCAATAAGCCGTCTGCGCCTGTTTCGTCCAGTTTCACGAATGCGCCGAACCGCGCCACACCTGAAATGCGACCTCTGAATTCCGCCCCCACGCGATCCTTGAGATAGGCGGCCAGATAACGGTCGGTCGTGTCTCGCTCGGCCACCATCGCGCGGCGCTCAGCTTCGGAGATTTGTTTGGCGGTGGCGTCCAGCGTTTCGATATCTTCGGCGCTCAAGCCATCCTTGCCAAATCCGTGAGACGAGATCAGCGCCCGATGCACGATCAAATCTGCATAACGGCGAATGGGGGATGTGAAATGGGCATAAGCCCGCAGAGCAAGGCCAAAATGGCCGAAATTTTCGGGGTGGTAATAAGCCTGCTGCATTGAGCGCAAGGTGGAAATATTGATCAGCTCATCGTGATCCGTGCCCTCGGCCTGCGCCAAAAGTGCATTGAGATGGCGGGTCATCAACACCTGACCTTTCGCCAAAACAAGCCCCGCTGTGGCGGCCGTCTCGCGCAAAGCGTCCAGCTTGTCGGGATCGGGTTCTTCGTGAACGCGGAACAAGAGCGGCGATTTTTTCGCAATCAAAGTTTCAGCTGCGGCGACATTGGCCAAAACCATGAATTCTTCAATCAGGCGATGCGCGTCTAGCCTGTCGCGGAAGGCCACGCTTTCAACCTCGCCTTCTTCGGAGAGAATGATACGCCGCTCTGGAAGATCAAGGTCAAGCGGTTGGCGGCGCGCCCGCGCGGTTTTGAGTGCCTCATAAGCCGCAAAGAGGGGCGCGATGACGGGCTCCATCAAAGTCTCGCAACGCGGGGTTGGGGCGCCGTCTTGGGCGGCCTGCGCCTCTTCGTAGGATAAAGATGCGACCGAGCACATAAGCCCGCGATGAAAGCTTTGCGCCTTTTTCTCACCCGTTGCATCAATGACCATCCGCACGGCAAGACAGGGGCGCAAAACGCCCTCATGCAAAGAGCAAAGATCCCCCGATAATCGGTCAGGCAGCATCGGCACAACGCGATCTGGGAAATAGGCAGAATTGCCGCGCTTTTTTGCCTCGCGATCAAGCGCACTGCCCGCGCGCACATAATGCGCGACATCGGCAATCGCGACCCAGATGACATGACCGCCTTTGTTCTTCGGGTCAGGGTCTGCATGCGCATAGCACGCATCATCATGGTCACGCGCGTCTGAGGGGTCGATGGTCACGAAAGGAAGATTGGTTAAATCTTCACGACCGGATTTTGATGCTGGTTTGGCTTTGTCAGCCTCTGCGATGACCTCGTCTGGGAAATTATCGCGCAGCCCATGTTCATGGATAGCAATAAGGCTGACCGCCTTCGGCGCGCTTGGATCGCCAAGCCGTGTCACGATGCGCGCCCGCGGCAGGCCCATGCGGGACTTTGGCCCTGCAAGCTCTGCCTCGACCAACTCGCCATCTTTTGCGGATAAGGTGGCATCTGAGGCCACGCGCCATTCTTTGTCTGATCCTTTGGTGACGGGCAAAATACGCCCACCTTCCGAGGTTGTACGGAAAATACCAATGAATTTGCGGGGATTGGTGCCGATGCGCCGAATAAGGCGCGCGAGGTAGCTGTGGTCTTCGCCATGAACCTCTTGCAAACGAGCAAGGATACGGTCGCCTTCACCCAAGGCAGGATCAGCCTCACGGGGAACATATAGAATTTTTGGCGCGTCCCCCTCGCCCTGCCATTCCATCGGACGGCAGAATTGATCCCCTGCGCTATCTTCGGCCAAAACTGTCAGGATGGCCACGGGTGGTAATTTATCGGGGTCGGCATAGGTTTTCTTGGCGCGGCGCAGATGGCCTTCTTCTTCAAGCTCTTTGAGAAGGCGCTTGAGATCAATGCGCGCGGCCCCTTTGATACCAAAAGCCTTCGCGATATCGCGTTTTGAACTGGCATGTGGATGATCGGAAATCCATTGCAGGATTTCGCTTTTTGATGGGATCGCGCTCATGGCACTGCCCTAGCATGGTGTGGGCCTGCCGTCATGGGTAATCTTAAAGCGCCAAAAGATCGCTGCGGGTCAGGCGAAAGCCTGAGGCAATCCAACGTGCTTCTAACTCCGCAAGGGCTTTGCCCAAGTCTGGCCCCTGCAACTTGGGCATGAGATCGGCTGCGCGAATTGGAAACTCCGCCTGTGCGCCCAATGTTGCGGCTTCCCATTCAGAGAGATCAAGCGTGGTTTCAAAGAAGGCATGGCGCAGCATCAGCGCCGCGTGGGCCATTTTCTCACCATGGCGATAGCCCAATTCTGCGCCCGCCATGTTGCCCGTAGCTGTCTCGCGCAAAACTGCCACATTTTGGGTCATAGATTTGGACAGACGGAGTTCCGTTTGCGGATCTTCCCCCCCAATCGCGGCAAGCCTAAGGGCGGGATCAGGTGCAAAGCCGCGCTCGGCCTCAAAATGCAAAACTGGGCCTAAGGCGCGCAGATTTGCGCCTGTGATGCAGTGATGTAAAATCCCCGCTTGCTCCATCGCGGCCAAGGCGGGTGCGGGGTTTTGGGCGCACAGAAGCTTGATCATCTCTGCCCCAATCCGTTCGCGCGACAACTGGTCTAGCCCGTCTGCCAGTGCCGCACAGGCCGCGAGTATGTCGGGATCAAACCCTGCATCTGGCGGTGCATAATGCGCATGAAATCGGAAGAAGCGTAAAATACGAAGATAATCCTCACGGATGCGGTGATGCGCCGACCCGATAAAGCGCAACAGACCCCTGCGCAGATCGTCCAAGCCTTGGCCCGTGGGATCAGATATCGCACCGCCAGCATCAACATAGAGTGCGTTGATCGTGAAATCCCGCCGCATGGCATCCTCGGTCAGGCTTATGCCAAAGACTACGGTCGCGCGGCGGCCATGGGCTTCAACATCACGGCGAAAGCTGGTCACTTCATAACTTTCCCCTGATAGGATCAGGGTTACGGTGCCGTGTTCAACGCCCGTTTCCACGCATTTTACAGAGGCCGCTTGCGCCAATTTGATCACCTGCTTTGGGGTTGCATCTGTGGCGATATCAATATCCCCCACCGCGTGACCCATCAGGTGATTGCGCACCGCACCTCCCACAACATAGGCTTGGTGGCCTGCATCGCTCAAAAGTGCCAAGGCCGCTTGCGTGGTGCTATTGGAAAGCCAATCTGCGGATATGATAGGGGATTGGTTCATGTGATCCGATCCGCAAGAGATTTCAATATCCGCGCAGTCGCGCCCCAAATGTAATAGGGGCCATAAGGGACGGCATAGAATTTGCGCCACTGTCCCTGCCAGCGGCGGGCCTCGATACGGAAATTCTGCGGCTCCATCACGAAGGAAAGCGGGACGCGAAACACCTCTTCTACTTCGTTCGCTTCTGGCATTGCTGTAAAGGGCGCGGTGATTTCAGCCAAGATCGGGGTGATCAGATAGCCCGTGACTGTTTCATGTGGCAACAGATGGGACAGCACATTGACCTGTGTCGCAGGCAGACCGATTTCCTCATGCGCCTCGCGCAGGGCGGTATGATCGAGGCTAGCATCGGTTTCGTCCTGCTTGCCGCCTGGGAAAGCAATTTGTCCAGGGTGATGGGCCAAATGCGAGGCGCGTTTGGTCAATACAACCTGTGGCGTGGCCCCAAAGGCTTCGATGCCGAAAAGCACAGCGGCAGGGTGCAGTTTGCGTCCCGCAGGCAATTTGATGTCAGGGTTCAAATCATAATCGGAGGAGGGTTTGGCGGGCCGTTCAAGCGCCGCCATCACCTGATCTAGAGTGATCTTTCCCGCCGCCCCCGCCATTGGCCCTTTACGCCTCTCGCACGGGTTTTGTCGCCTCG
>Ga0255760_10005059_pt1 | contig 11320 bp, 12 predicted proteins | sample 071ome_25_FD_179960 | JGI IMG/M metagenome (GOLD analysis project Ga0255760, IMG submission 179960) | Coastal salt marsh microbial communities from the Groves Creek Marsh, Skidaway Island, Georgia - 071410BT metaG (version 2) | ecosystem: Environmental > Aquatic > Marine > Intertidal zone >... | reverse complement strand
CAGTCAGTCGAGCGTTTGAAAATACGCCTCTCGCGATCGATCCATCCACCCATCCACCCATCGACGACGACGACGACGACGACGACGACGACGACAAAACACTCTCGCGTGTTATCCGTCGTACACCAAGACGCGCTCCAACGCGCAATCACCCAAAACACCGACCAACCGTTCGGCGTCCGTCCAGATCCCGAGATCTATCCGCGTGGGCAGCGTCTCAACCTCCATCCGGCCACCCTCCTTTTCGTCGTCGTCGCCCGCCCGCATCCAACCCATCCATATCCACTCAACCCCTCTCTATCGTCTTCGTCGTCGTCGTCGTCACCGTCTTCACCGTCGTCACCGCGTCGTCCCGGACGACGAAGAAGACCATCCACACCCATCCATATCCATCCATCCGTCACCGCGTCGTCGTCCCGCACGGCATATTCCTCGAAAAAGCTCGCCGTCACCCATCGCGACCGCCCACCGCGTTGGCGGTGCCCCGAGCGCGAAACGAACGAGACGCGCGACGTCGATCGATGCGTACCTCTCTACCTTCGCGCCGATCCGCGGCGTCGCGCACTTCCGCGACGTACGTCGACGCAGGTTCACCGGCGGTTCGAGATTTGATTTTTCGACGGATCGCTCGCTCGATGCGCGTCTCGTCTCGTCCACACGCGGGTGCTTTCGGATGACGACGACGTCCGAACGACGACGTCGACGGAGAACGGAGAACGACCGACCCCCCCCTCGCGCGACCTTTCGATTCACAACCGACCGTTCGTGACTCACCACTCACGCACGACTCGTCGTTCATCACACGCTTCGTTTTCTCGGAACAGTTCTTCCGGTGTCATCGTACGCGATCACGAACGGTATTTATTACACGGATGGTGATACCGGTAAATAAATAAATGTACCCGACGGTCCGATCGGCATCTCGTCTCGGGTCGGGTCCGGTCGGGTCTCGTCGGGTCGTCGTCACAAGCGAGCCGTGGTCAGTCAGTCAGTCAGTCAGACATCATGTCGGCGAGAAGCGCGCTGTTGCGCGTGAGCAGAAACTTCCCAGCGTTCGCGCCCATCGCGGCGTGCTCCGCCGTCGGTGCGGGACGCGCGGCGTACTCCACCGGTGCGTGAGACCAGACCTTCGCGCGTCGTCGGCGTCGGCATCGGCATCGGCATCGCACTCGACCACACACGGATGGATGGATTTGGATTTGGATTACCGCGACTCGATGGATGGATGGATTTGGATAAAACGAACGAACTCTCCCGAACGCGACGGACTGACGACGATGGACGACGGACGGAAACACGCAGTGATCGAGGGATTGAAGTACATGCCCTCGCACGAGTGGGCCAAGGCGGAAGGCGACGTCGCGACGGTCGGGATCACCGATCACGCGCAGGTGCGTAAAACAAAGCGCGCGCGAGGGGGCTCCGAAGGAGCGGACGGGCGGGAGACGCGAGAGAGGCGGGGGGTGCGGGCGATCGCGCGCGCGCTCGGAAGGGTTAAAACGCGACGGAGGGGATTTCGCGAGGACGTTCGCGGCGATCGCTCGCGGTGGGTGGGCGTCGATGGCGGGGGTGTTTCAAAGGGGTGGGGGTCGCGAGACGCGCGCGGGTGGTTTTTTTTGCGCGACGCGAGACGGGCGCTCGCGTGTCGCCTGGAGCGGGCGAATGGAGAACGCGCCATCGAGCGCGGGCTGACTGACGTTGTTCGTTCCGCGGTATCGCTGTCGACGTGAAAACAGTCTGAATTGGGTGACATTGTGTACGTCGAACTTCCGGAAGTTGGCAGCAAGGTTGAAAAGAGCTCCTCCTTCGGTGTCGTGGAATCCGTCAAGGCGGCGTCCGACGTCTACTCTCCCGTCTCTGGCGAAGTCATCGAAGTCAACGAGAGCTTGGCGGATACCCCGGGCGCGGTGAACGAAGCCGCTTTCTCTGACGGTTGGCTCATGAAGGTTCGCATGTCTGACAAGAGCGAACTCGATTCCATGATGGACGCCAAGGAATACGAAGCCTCCTGGTACGCTTCGTCCCGGCTCGGCTCGACTCGACTCGAAACGCGTCCTCGCTCGTCGCTCGATTTTCACTTTGCGCGTCGTCCACTGACTGGTTTCGATCGTCGCCGTTTCGCACGACAGCCAATAAACGCGCGCGCGCGCACGTTGCAGACAATTCACTCAACGAGTAGTTACGACCCATTGTTGTGTTTAATTTTATCATCGTCAATCAATCCTCTCATGTGTTCGCCACTGTCAGTGAAGCCAGCCAGAGCGCGCATTCGCTCAGTCCTCACACCTCGACGAGACGCGAACGTCGCGCGGGCGCGCGGGCGCGGGCGTCGGTTCCGAACGAAACGATGCGAGAGACGGACGGTGACGAACCGTCACCCTCTCGCGCGCGTCGTCGCGACCGTCGACAACGCGACGACGACGACGCAGACACCGCTACCGATCGAGCGTCCACATCCTCTCAACGAGGAAACTTTTTCATCGCGTCGACGTCCGAGGGCGCGGGCGACGCGCGCGGTGGGGCGTCGCGCGCCGGGTATCGAATCGGTCCGGAGCTCTACGCGACGAAGAATCGGGCGCGGACGCACAGGTGTAACGATAGGTTGGAGGATGTCGTGCAAGCGCTCTTTGAGGGAAATCCCCTGCTCGCCGTTCCGCCGGCGTGGTCGCTCTTCGTCAAGTGTATGCGAAGCGAGATTGGGGATGAACCGCGGGATCCGTTCTTGTATCACACGCCGAAATGGTTGGAGGAGCAGAGAGCGCGGGAAAAGGCGAACAAAGGGCGAGGGTGGTTCGGTAAGAGTTGAACGAGACGCCGACGAGCGGGGCGGCGATAGACGGGCAGACTTCTAGATATTAGTAGACATCTAGTCATTTTCAATCGTGAAATAAGCGAGCTAGCATTAATCGACGACGACGACGACGACGACGACGAATACTTACTTTGCCCACGTGGGCTTGACGGATCCAGCCAGGCCGAGACACTCGAGCGTGAAGGCGTGTTCAAAAGCCGTCTGCTTGAAGTGTTGGTATCTGTCAGACGCGGAAAAGTGACCGGCTGAGAGATCCGTCTTGAGTAAGACTCGCGCGCCGTTGGTGACAGATTCTCGAACGCGGGCGGCGTATTTCGCGGCTTCCCAGTACGCCACTCGTGGATCGTGCAGTCCGGCGGTGATGAGCACGTCCGGTTTGTCGCTCGCGTTGATGTTTTCCATCGGCGCGTACTTCATCATGTATTCGTAGTACACCTCTTCGTTCGGGTTGCCCCACTCTTCCCACTCCCCCGTGGTGAGCGGAATGCTCGGATCGCACATCGAAACCATCACATCGACGAAAGGTACGCCTGCAATGACGCACCGGAACAAATCCGGGCGCATGTTGAGCGTGGCGCCCATGAGTAAACCGCCCGCGCTTCGGCCGCTAATCGCGAGTTTGCCCGGCTGCGTCCATCCCGTGCTCACCAAGTGCTCGGCCACGTCGATAAAGTCGTGAAATGTGTTCAGTTTCGTCAAGTACTTGCCTTGCTTTTCGTACCACTCTCTGCCCATCTCACCGCCGCCTCTGATGTGCGCAACGGCGATGGTGACGCCTCTCTCCATGAGCGGAACGGCGGTTCTCATAAACGCCGGATCATTGCTAATGCCGTACGAGCCGTAACCTTCAAGCATGAGCGGGCCCTTGTGCTCTCGCTTATCCGTTCTGTATGCCACAGACACGGGCACCTTGACGCCATCTCTCGCGGTGATCTCCAGACGCAGCGTCGTGTACTTGCTCGGATCGAAACCCTTGACCGGAGTCGTCTTGAGAGGTTTGGCTTTCCTCGCGCGCATGTCGTACTCGTACACGGTGCGCGGCGAGATGAGGGAAGAGTACGAAACGAAAATCCGATCGGTATCCCACATCTGGTTCATGCCGACGCAGCGAAGAGTCTCTCCCGCGATGGATGGGTAGACGAGCGCGTTCTCGCTCGGCCACTCTGTCTTGTGCCAGTCCTTGACGGCGCCAGATTCGTCAAACTCGACCACCCAAATGGCGCTGAACCCGTCTTCTCGGCCGTCGACGATGAGATGGTTCTTACACGCAAAGCAGCTCTCGAGCGTGCGCTTTCCGTCGTAACCCAAGACGGTGGCCCCGCTAGCATCGACAACGGGCGTCCAGTTATCCTGACCCAAGGCGTCCACGGAAGTCATGACGAGCTCAAAGTTGATTTTTTCGTCTCGGTTGGTCAAAATGTAAAACTTGTCGCCTCTGTGTTCGAGGTAGTAACGGTGATTCTTCGATCGCTTCTGCACCAGTTTGACCTCCGGCTCGTCCGATTCGGATTCTAAATCGATCACATAGCATTCGTTCGTCTCCGTGGACTCGGATTCGAGCATCATGTAGCGACCGCTCGAGGTTCGGGAGAAACCGACGTTGAAGAGGCCATCCGGTTCGTCGAGGACGCAGACGTCGCTCGACTGGGGCGTACCCATTCTGTGTCTCCAAACCTTGTCCGGACGATGCGCGTCGTCCATGGTGGCGTAGTACACCTCACGATTGACCCCGCCGCCCCAGCTCACGCCGCCCGCGACCCCTTCCAGCACGTCCTCCATCGGTTCCCCGGTGGTCAAATTCTTAAATCGTACTTCGTACGTTTCGTACCCCGTAGCGTCGATGGCGTACGCGAGAACATCGTGCGTCGGGCTCGGCTTAAACGCACCGAGAGAGCAGTACTTCATATCTTTCGCCACCGCGTTCACGTCGAGCACTATCTCAACCTCTTTCGCATTCTTGCTTCCCTTTGGACATCGACAAACGATGGGGTACGCCGCGCCCTTCTTTGTGCGAACAAAGTACTCGTGCGTGTCGCCCCACGGAAAGTGCACCTCCTCATCCTCCTCTTCAATCCCAGCGATGATGCTGTCGTACACAGACTTTTCCAACGCCTTCAAGTGACCGGTGTGTTTCTCCGTGTACTCATTCTCCGCGCGCAAGTGCGACATAATCTCTTCATTCTTTCTCGCGTCGTCCCGCAGCCAAAACAAGTCATCATTCAACTCTCTCGGTGGATTCATCGCGTTTTCGCCCCTATCTTCCCCATCCACGACGCCGAATTTCACGACATGATCGACGCGCTTAGGTTTCGGCGCTTGCGGCGCCCCGGGATCGTCCGCGCGCGGTCGTCGTTCCGCGTCGCGAGGTTCCACCGAGGATGACGCACCATCCGCCGCTGAAGACGCAGCAGCTGGGACGATAGCGCCAGCCGTGCGCTTCCCGCGATCGACGAGGCGTCTCCCGTGACCGGAGGGTTTACCTCTGACGCGCGAGACGCGAATCGCGAGCGCGCTGAGAGCGATGCCGATCGCCATGATGGGTCGCATCGAGGAGCGAGCCGACGAGTGTGGACTTTGGTGGTGGTTGAAGCGAGATTTACTTTTTTACTCGCGTCATGATACAGGGCGCGCGCGACTACAGTTATCTAAAACGTCACCCCACCACTATCTGGGGCGTTTGTGTTCACGGACCACGACGACGATGACGACGTCTTCGGTCTCGTCGGCGGGGCGCCGCCGCGGTGTCTCCTGACCATCGCGTCCAGGTCGTCGCCGACGCGCTCGGGCGGCGTCTTCGGCGCGGGCCGGGGAAACTCAACCTCCTCCGACGCGCCGTCGATGAAGAAGACCCTAGGGACGCTACCGGCGTATTCTTGTGCCCACGAATCGCGCGTGCTCACGTCTCTGTGTTCCAAAGTAAAGTCTTTGAGGCTATCCCAAGTGGCGCCCGTGCGAGCGCTCGTCTCGCCGGCTCTCGAGCGCTCGAGCACAGTCTCGAGTTTCGCGCTCAATCCATCGCACAGACAGCACCCGGGCTTCGTGTAGACGATCAATCGTCCAGATGTCGACGTCTCGTTCTGCGTCTCGGTCGACGCGCGAGGGGCGGTCGACGCGCGTCTCGACAACTTTGCGAAACGTCGTCGAGCTGAAGAGTCACTCAACGAGGTTGTTGAGCCCGACGCAGGCGCGAGTGAACGCGATGGGAGAGACATTCGACGCCTTAGAGACACGCGACGGTCGACGTCGTCTCTCTAACGAGACGAATTCGAGCCGCGAGTCGCGTCGCCGGGCGAGTTGTGTGGTTGGTTGGCGCTATACACTGCGCGAATGAACTCCACGAGAGGCGCGGCAAACGCGCGCGACGTGGCGAAGGCAAAACCGAACGTGCGACTAGGCGAGTGATTTGTATACGAACCGCACTTCGTCATCGATTACAAACGCCGAGGCGCGACTCGGCGCTCACGGGGTTGACGCAGCCGAAACGACGACGTCGACGCCCGGGAGCGACTAGTGTGTGGATGGCTAAAGATATCCTAAGTCTTCGCGCGGCGTCGCTCGTCGCCAATAACGACGCCGACGCGCTCAGTCTCCGAATCAAGAGGCGCATTTACTTCTTGGCACCCTTCTTCTTTTGCGCCCTAGCCTTGATTTCCCGGAGCGCGGCGTCGCGAGCGGCGGCGCGCACTTCCGGCTTTTCGTTGCGCTTCTTCGCAAGCACCTCCAAAGAAGCCCCAACCAGCGATCGCGTGAACGCGCTCTTGTTGACGCGGCGCTTCTTCGTGCGAGTGCTAGCTTCGATGTCCTGTAAAATCGCGTAAAAGGAGAAGAAAAGAAAGCATCGCGTCGTCAGTCTTCGCTCTCGCACGCATTCATCGCGTCGTCGTCGCGTCGACGTCAACCATCCAACCCTCGCGAGCATCTCAGGTGGTAGGGCTCAAGCCCTAGACGCGAGATGCCCAACCCAACCTCATCTTCGCCGAACGTCGTCACCGTCGAGCGAAATCCACCTCGTTCGGCGGTCACGAATGCACGAAAATGTTCTCCATCATCTCGTCGTACCTTCTTGTGCGCCTTACGGTAAGCCGCGGTCCAAGCGATCTTCGCCGGCTTCTTCTTTTGGTTGAACATTTTCTTGCACTTGCCGTTCAAGAAGAGGAAGGTGGTCGAGTCAATCTTGGTCAGGCGCATGCCGTGACCCGGATAGACGCGGAGGCCGCTGAACGAGCACTTTTCCGTCTTGAGCACCATTGTCGCTGTGCTAACACTCGCGAGGCGCAGAGAGGCGGATGCGTCCCGTCGAGGTCGCCGGGAGACGTCCCGCGGGGTCGGGGCGTTCGCGCTCGAAAATGTGTTTTTGCCCTCGTTCGGGTTTGGGCGAACGAATGTATTTTTCATGATTCACGACTCGTCAAATTTCCACGACCCCTTTGTGGCATGTTCGGACATGTGGACAATAACTCGAAAATGCACTCGTCACCAGTGATGGGGTAATCGCCTCGATGCGTAAACGCAGAGAAAGCGCGCTCCGGGGCCGCGTCCGCACACCCACACCCACACACCCACACCCGCCCGCCTGTTCGTTCGTTCGTTCGTTCGAGAGCGTTCGAGACGGATGGCGACGCCGACATCGCGCGCCCTGGTCGAGGTGGGTCTCGCGCGTTTCCGATGCGACGCGCGCGCGCGGTCCTTCCCGAGGGACTGGATTTTCAACCGATTCGCTTCGACGCGACCGACTGACCGTGAACGATGACGCGCGCGGTCGAGTAATCTTCGCGCAGGGACGATCGAGGGCGTCGTCGAACGAGTCGTCGGCGCGGACGTTGGTGCGAGCGATCGGGAAATGGCGACCGTTGAAAACGCCGAGGACGACGCTGACGCTGTTTTTGTACGTCATCGGTATGTACGCGGCGTTTTACGCGGCGCCGCCAGTGGAGACGACGCCCAAGCGCTTGGCGAAATACGAGGCGGCGGTTCGACGGGTGGATGAGGAGCTTGGAGACGGGTTTCGGGGTGCCGTGTCGGAATACACCGACGCGGATAGAGATCTCGCGAGGTTGACGCCGTTCGGATGGCGGTTCACGTCCGGACCTGAGCACAAGGAGAGAGTCGCCGCGGCGAAGCGTCGGCTGCGAGTTTCGAGCAAACGTTTGCGCGCAGAGGAAAAAAAGCGAGACGAGGCGATGCGAGAAGCGCGTTCTGAGCTCGGGCTGTGGTCTGAGTTGGGTGTCGGCGACGCAAAGGCTCTGTTCAAGCGCTCCTACGAGCGAGGTAAGGTTTTCGCGACTCGTCACACGTTTTGGGATGGCCTCTCCTTGATTCTTCGCGGTAAGAGCGACGAATCGACGCTGTCGTTTCTCTTTCGATGGTTGATGATTGCGCTCTCGAATTTCACCATGGGCATGCTCACGGCGGTCTTTTCGTTCGCATTCACCCTACCGTCGCTCATTCGATCGTTCAGTACGTCGATATGGTCTGCGACTGCGTTCTATTGTATAGCTTTAGTGGCGTGCGTGTCGGTTGTCTCGAGCATCCTCTTCGCCGCGTACGGTACGGCGGCGGCAACGACGTACGCGGTTGTCAAGTACGCAGGTCCCGCACTGGCGCGTCTCGACGATGCAGACGCTCGTCGCCGCGCTCGGATCGGTCAGCGCCCGGGGTACAACTCGTATCCGGGTCCTAGTAGGCAGAGGTTCCATCAAGATTGAGCGGAGCCGCGCGCGCGCTCGCATCGCGCCTAGGGTTGTAACGTAGTCGTATTTACAGTAGCCAGCCATCCTTCAGCCACAGCCAAAGTTGGTGCGATGATTCAACGCGCACAAAGAGCAAAACAGCGTTTTTACATGTTATTATTGCAAACGGGTCGTTCGATGACGACGCCTTTCGCGCGAATGATCGATCACACGCGCGCGTCTCGCGTCGTAGAGGCGGACGAGTTGATGCGAAAATCCGCCGCCGACTCTGCGAGACGATCAAGATGACGCGAATCAAGTTCCCTCAAGCCGCCGTCGTCGGCTGCGGAAGCTTACCACCGGCCAAGACGTAAAAGCCCGGCGGACCGCTCGGCTTATCGGCCAGTGGTTCGACGGTAAACATCTTAATCTTCTCCGTCTTTTCATCGATAAAAATCCTGAAGATTTCCGGTCCGACGACGCACTTCTTCTTCGTCGGCTCGAGCGCGTCAATCTGGCCAGGGGCAAACGTGTACGGGCCGTCGTGCGTACCGGCGACGATGATGGTCGCCTTCCAGCACTTTTCTTGTTCGTCAAAGACAAACTGCGCCTTCTTCTTGTTAAACTGCGCGTTCGGAAAAGGGAGAGCACCGCCACCAACTGTCGTCAGTCTCGAATCTCGATCAATGTGCGCGTTTTCCGTCTCACATATGCGCAAACAGTGTCTAAGAAGTTAAATTTTGAAGTGAAAAAAAGTGAAAATATCGAACGAAAAAGTGCTGCTGACGCGGCGATTGGATTGGATTATCGATCGATCGGATTATCGCGTCGAATCCGCGCCTCGTCGCTCGCTCGCTCACGCACGCACCGTAAAGTCGCTGAATCCCTTGATGAGACAATCGAAAACCTCCTTGAGTTCCTTGGTCGTGATGATCACCGCCTTGCCGTCCGCCGTTTTCGGCGCCCACTGGCCGAGGAATTCAACCTTCGCATCCTTGGTAAAGTACGTGTCGAACCCATCGGGGAGTCCGGCGGCGAGAAGCGGTTCGCCGTGGAAAATGGCTTCGATCGGTTTCGGCATCGCGCTCGCGCCGGCTCCCATGATCTTTTCTTTTTGTGTTCGCTCACGAACTCGTGTACGTCGTGCGTTTCCGTCGCTCTTCGCTCGTGCGCGCGCGCGTGCGATTGTGTGTCGAAAAGAGTCGACGTTTTCGTCAGCGTCGTGAGTGAAATACAAAACAAACACCCGGGTGTGATGAGGGCGTGATGGACCGTAGGTCTGGACCGCCGCCAGAGAGGGTGACGGACGGTATGTACGGCGACGATGCCGACACCGATGAGGCGTGGAAACGGGCGAGAGTGGAGGAACTTCGAGTCAAGTTAAAGGCGAGGGACGACGCGTACGAGTTGGAACACCCGAGCGAGCGCTCGTCGCTGGCGGGATCGATTTCGACCGACCCAGAGTGGTTGCGCGAGTACGAAGAGGTGAAGCGGTTGGAACGCGCGCTGGCGACGCCTCCGGGGCCTGGGTGCTGTCGAATGTACGTGGCGAGGAAACGAAGATACTGCATCGCGCGGGCGCGAGACGGAGGCACCATGTGCACGAGGCACAGACAGTATGAAGAGGATGAAGCCGACGGAGAGAGCGTATTGGGGAGCGTATTGTCGACGCTCGCGCTCGGAACGGGGACGCCCGATGCGGCGTCCATGGAGGGGAGAAAGAAGCAAAACATCAACAGACGCATGAAAAAGATGACCAATCCGCTCTCGCAGCAGTTTCAAGCCCCCAAGGTTCTGGATGATGAGTATTGGAAGGGTAAATTTACCGACGTCGTCAACCGACCGACGCTCGTAGACGTCGGCTCCGCCAAGGGCGGCTTCATCAAAGCATTGGCGAGCGATTGCGCCACGGCGTGCACCAAGGCGAAGAATGGAACGGTGTTCAATCTTTTGGGCGTGGAAATATACGAGCCTCTCGTCGAGGCGGCGAATATTTGGGTTGAGACGCACGCCAAACGTTTGGCGCGAGACGCCCACTTTGTATCCGCCAACGCAAACGTCTCAATGTCGTCATTAAACGTACCGAATCTTCGAGCCGTGTGCGTGCAGTTTCCCGATCCGTGGTCACGAGGTAAACACGCGGCGCGACGAGTGATGACGCCGCAGTTTACGCGCACTCTCGCCGAGTTGCTACCAGTCGGCGGCGAATTGTACTGCTGCTCCGACGTCCTCGCTCTCGCCGAAGAGATGTACGACGTCGTGCTCGCGAACGAGGACTTTGAGATTGATGAGACGACGTACTGTAGATTAGGAGAGATGGTTTCGCCGTCTCGCGATGGAGCGCAGGAGCGCACGCCCCACTTTGACGCCGCGCACAAGTACGAGTGGGAGAGACAAACAGAAATCGACGACGGCGACGCCGACGGGAAGCCCGCCGACGGGCTGAAACGGCGGTGGCTTTCAGCTAACCCGTACGCCGCACACACCGAGCGTGACATTGTGTGCGAGGGGAAATGGCGCCCCGTGTATCGTTTCGCCGTCGTGCGCGTGTGAGTGGCGACGCCATTCGCGGGACGAGTAAGACGATGTAATATAGTGTAGCAAAATCTTCTGTGTGAATTCAACGATGATTTACAGACGCGGCGAACGCGCAACACCCACGACGTCAGATCTAGTGTTCCTCGCGTCTCGGTGAGGAATCTCACCGTAGGTATCGAAAACAAACGGTTCGAGACGACCGACCGACCGACCGAACGAGTGAGGGTTACGTGTCTCGCTCGTCGCGCACTGTCGCGAGGAACGATTGTTCGATTCTTTGTTTGACGCATATCTGCTTGTA
>Ga0255760_10005056_pt1 | contig 11324 bp, 11 predicted proteins | sample 071ome_25_FD_179960 | JGI IMG/M metagenome (GOLD analysis project Ga0255760, IMG submission 179960) | Coastal salt marsh microbial communities from the Groves Creek Marsh, Skidaway Island, Georgia - 071410BT metaG (version 2) | ecosystem: Environmental > Aquatic > Marine > Intertidal zone >... | reverse complement strand
TTCCAAGAAATTTGTGCCATATGATCCTTGGCTTGCGCTTGGATGCAATTAAAGGGCGAAAAAAAATCCTAATTTATATGGTTTAATAACAATGGCTTAAATCAATTTATGGATGTGCTTGGGATCTAAATACAACCTATAAAATAAAAAAAGGCTTGCAATACACTCATAAATTGTAGTTATTAAGGTATTCAACCTTGGAGGGAAAAATGCTAAATCTAATTTCACTACCTGAAATCGAAAACGCAGTTGATTTTGTTTGTGAAACGTCAATCTATGATGGCGTCCACACTGGCCGTTTTTCATCAGGATCAGCACCAACAATGTCTAGCGAAGTCTACGATGGCGTCCACACTGGTCGTTTCTCATCAGGCTCGGCGCCAACAATGACCAGCGATGTCCATGATGGTGTCCACACAGGCCGTTTCTCATCGGGTTCAGCGCCAACCATGACCAACAATGTCTATGATGGCGTCCATACTGGTCGTTTTTCATCAGGGTCTGCGCCAGTGGCATCCACCGTTATCACACAAGGCGAGCGCACAGGCGCATTTTCATCTGGTTCCTAATGTCGCTAGGGGCACACCCCAATGCCCCTAAAACATGAACCAGTTCCAAAACCGCGCGGCACCTCACATCCCCGCGCGGTTTTTTCATCAAAATTATAGGTTCGTCATGTCAAACATCATTCAGTTCAAACCGCTATCCCCCAAAGCTACGCCGATGCAGCGCATTCAGTCTGTGCTGGAATTGGTGGCCCAATCGCGTCGCAGGACCGAAGATGTGTTTTGGCTGAAAGAAAATGCAGAAGCACTGAATGTATTGGAATCCTCTGGTCAGGATGTCACATCAGATGCATTGTCGGTGTACGATGAATTCTACGATACGATCGAACAGAAATTGCAGTTTTTTCCGCAGTATTATCGGTTTTTCCTGTCGATCGCTTTGGATTTGGAATCCTTGGGCTTTACGGGTGGATTTGCAGGCGGCAAGGCGGCTGATTTGAACCATTGGTGTGCCGCACAACAATTGGTCGAAGGCGAATTATCCGATCTGCAACGGGCCGAAGCGTGCAGGCTGGCACAACGTGTTGACGTGCAGTTGACAGGTCTAGATGGTCTGGATCAACGGCTGCACCATTTCATGAACACCAGTGCGCCCTTTGCCCTGCCCAACAAAAAGGCAGCCTATGAGCTGACGCATATCATTTTTTATCTAAGTGAATATGGACGCCGCGATCCTGGTGTCAGTGACCAAGCAATCAAATCGCTGCATTTTGTCGGGATTTTGTCGATGCTAGAACAAAATGCCGACTTGCTGGCCGAGGTCTGCATCGCTTTGCGTTTTTGTGGGGCCACTGTCCCTGCAGATTGGGTGGCGTGGTTGGAAAAACACCTGTCAGCGGCACAGTTTGGGACGCGGTCCGTGATGGCAGATGATTACCATCAATACCTGATGTGCGACTGGCTGGCACAATTGCACGGGTCGCCATGTTTTGAAATGGTTGTTCCAGACCAAGTGGGGTCAATTGACATGCCCGAATATAACACAGCAGCTTTGCGACATTTATCACATGCGATCATGGAGACATCGGGATTAATGGCAGTTGGCGGTATGGCTACCCAGACATTGTCTGTGTCATTGCCAACTGATGTTTATGATATGCTGGAATTTGTGGCGGATACATCAGAACACTTTGACGAATTTTTCGAAAAATTCACCCGTCAAAGTCCGATTCTGCAGCGCGATGGAAATCGGCTGCAGGCTGGGAATTAAATCGAAAAACTGGTGCCGCAACCGCACGAACTGGTGGCGTTGGGGTTGTTAATTACAAACCGCGCGCCAATCAGTTCATCGGCAAAATCAATCACTGCATTTTCCAAAAATGGCAGCGACGCGTTATCGATGATAACCTTTTGGCCCTGACCCTCAAGGATCATATCCTCTGGGGTGGGGGCGTCTAATTTGATTTCGTACTGGAACCCAGAACATCCGCCACCTTCGACGGCGATGCGCAGGGCCATGCCTTGGTCCGCGGCGCCGATTTCGTCTAGACGTTCGAATGCGCGCGGGGTGACTTTGGGGGGCAATAGCATTTCTTGGGACCTATCCTTAACACGAACCGTTTCCTAGTATATAAGGCAGGCAAAAGGCCACGACAAGAAAGGCATTTGCAATGCAGGCAATTTATGCATCATCCCCCGATCATTCCCGTGGGCGATTATACCCCGAAGGCGACAGCACATTTCGTTCCTGTTTCCAGCGTGATCGGGACCGTATCATTCATTGCAGCGCCTTTCGCCGGTTAAAACACAAAACCCAAGTGTTCGTCGAACACGAAGGCGATTATTTCCGCACCCGTCTGACCCATTCCATTGAGGTGGCTCAAGTCGCCCGCACCATCGCTGGTGAATTGGGATTAAACCATGAACTGGCCGAGGCCGTGGCATTGGCGCATGATTTGGGCCACACCCCCTTTGGCCATACGGGCGAGGATGCGTTGAATGAACTGATGGCCCCCTATGGCGGGTTTGATCATAATGCACAGGCGTTGAAAATTGTGACGGATTTGGAACGCCACTATGCCGAATTTGATGGGCTGAACCTGACATGGGAAACCCTAGAGGGGATTGCAAAACACAATGGCCCTGTGGTGGGCGAATTGCCCCATGCCTTGGCGCAATATAACGAAAAACACGATCTGGAACTGCACACCTATGCCAGTTGCGAAGCCCAAGTCGCCGCATTGGCGGATGACATCGCCTATAATAACCATGACCTGCATGATGGGCTGCGGGCGGAATTGTTTTCGACCGATGAAATTGCTGAATTGCCTATATTGCGCGACTGTTTCGCAGCGGTCGATAAAAAATATCCTGGCCTGAATTATTACCGCCGCCGTCACGAAGCCTTGCGTCGGTTTTTTGGCATATTGGTGGATGATGTTATGACGATCGCACGCACCAATCTGGCTGAATTGGCCCCGCAATCTGCCCAAGATATTCGCATGGCGGGCCGTCCAATGGTGCGTTTTTCCAATGATTTATGGTCCGATTTGAAAGTGATCCGAAAATTTCTGTTCACCCGCATGTATCGCGCCCCATCCGTTGTGGTGGTGCGCCAAGACGTGACACGTAAATTGCTGGCGTTGTTTCCGTTGTTTATGCAGCGCCCCGATTTATTGCCCAAGCAGTGGCGCAAAGATGTGGCACAAGTCACCAGTGAAACCGATCTGGCGCGCATTGTATGCGACTATATAGCTGGCATGACCGATCGTTTTGCATTGCAACAATATGATGAATTGATCGGCGACGACTAACCCTGTAGGGTCAGTGCAATTTTAATCAGCGGATAAGGGATGCAAGCTGATGGCAATGACAGAATTAGGAATGGACCCCGTGGCAGCGGTGGCCTGCATTGGTGTGTTGGGGGTCGGGGCACAATGGATTGCGTGGCGCATGCAAATCCCGGCGATTGTGTTGATGCTGCTTGCGGGTATCGTGGTTGGACCAGTGTTGGGTGTGTTAAATCCTGCACAGGATTTGGGCCCAATTATGGCGCCGATGATTTCGATCGCTGTTGCTGTTATCTTGTTCGAAGGCGGTCTTAGCCTGAACATGCACAGTCTGCGCGATGCTACACAGGACGTGGTGCGCTTGGTCGTGGGTGGCACGTCATGGGGTACCGAATTTGCCAAATCCTTGCAAAGAAACGAAATCCCGGTTTTGATTACTGACCGAAATATGCGCAATCTGCGCGCGGCGCGCGATCATGCGGTACCTGTGTTTTTCGGTGATATCCTATCTGAAAGCGCGGAACATCATGTTGATTTGCATCCCTATCAAACGGTTGTCACAGTCACGGATAATGATGCCTATAACACCTTGGTGACCACCGATTTGGCCCCCGAATTTGGGCGCAATAACGTGTTTCAATTGTTTCGCGAAAAGGATGGGTTTTCGCGTTATGCGCTGCCATCAACACTGGGTGGGCGGGCCTTGGTTCAGGAAAAAACATATGGCGATTTGCTTGATTTGTTACGCAAGGGTTGGGAATTTCGCACAACGCGGTTCACCGATGAATATCGGTATGAGGATTGGCAACCCACACGCCCTGATGCAATTCACATCGCGTTAATTTCGGAAACGGGCCGGTTGTCGTTTGTATCAGACACCAAAAACCTGACCATCGCGGCGGGTGTGCGTTTGATCCATTTTTCGCCCCCGCGTTCACAAACCGCAGAACAAAACGAATAACCCTGTTTTTATACGTTTTTACGGCATTGACCTTGTTGGTCATCGTGGTAAACCCACATCCAACAAAAGGATAGTGATATGAACCTGTTTGCCGAAATTCGTGGTGTTGTTATCAGCGCATTGGATCAGTTGGTGGCCCAAGGACATTTGCCCCAAGGGTTAGATTACGCAAATGTCGCCGTCGAACCGCCGCGTGACCCGCTGCATGGGGATATGGCGACCAATGCGGCCATGGTATTGGCCAAACCTGCTGGGCAAAAACCGCGTGATATCGCGGATCATTTGGCCGCCCTGTTGATCCAGGATGACCGGATCAATGTCGCCGAGGTTGCAGGCCCTGGGTTTTTGAACATGCGCCTGTCAGCCAGCTGTTGGCAGGGTGTCATTGGTTGCGTTTTGGCAGATGGCACAGGCTTTGGCCGATCAGACATGGGGCAGGGCAAACGGGTGAACGTCGAATATGTGTCGGCCAACCCAACAGGCCCCTTGCATGTGGGCCATACCCGCGGGGCGGTGTTTGGCGATGCATTGGCCAGTTTGTTGGCCTATGCGGGCTATGATGTGACACGCGAATATTATATCAACGACGGCGGCGCGCAGGTCGATGTATTGGCCCGTTCCGTTTACTTACGTTATCTTGAGGCGCACGGCCAAGAGGTCGCGTTCGAAGATGGCACATATCCTGGTGATTATCTGATCCCAGTGGGGCAGGCGTTAAAGGAAAAAGTGGGCGATGCATTCGTCGGCAAGGGCGAACAATTCTGGCTGGCTGAGGTGCGTGAATTCGCAACCGCTGCCATGATGGATCTGATCCGTCAAGATTTGGCGCAGCTGGGCGTTAAAATGGATCACTTTTTCTCGGAAAAATCGCTTTATGGAACTGGCCGGATCGAGGCCGCAATCGAAAGCCTGCGGTCCAAAGGATTAATTTATCGCGGCGTGTTGGAACCGCCCAAGGGCAAAAAACCCGAAGATTGGGAACCACGTGAACAAACCCTGTTCAAATCCACCGCCCATGGGGATGATGTCGATCGCCCCATTCAGAAATCAGATGACAGCTGGACCTATTTCGCGCCCGACATAGCCTACCACTTTGATAAGGTTGAGCGGGGCTATGATCTGTTGATTGACGTCTTTGGTGCTGATCACGGTGGCTATGTCAAGCGGATGAAGGCAGCCGTATCCGCCCTGTCCGATGGGCAGACACCCTTGGATATCAAATTGACCCAGCTGGTCAAATTGTTCAAAAACGGCGAACCGTTCAAAATGTCGAAACGGGCTGGTACGTTTGTCACGCTGCGCGATGTGGTCGATCAGGTTGGCCCTGATGTGACACGCTTTGTTATGCTAACGCGTAAAAACGATGCCAATTTGGATTTCGATTTTGACAAAGTGTTGGAACAAAGCCGCGAAAACCCTGTATTTTACGTGCAATACGCAAATGCACGGGTCCACAGCGTTCTGCGCCGCGCCCAAGAGGCGGGCATCACCGTTTCAGAGTCGGATTTGTCCGCTGCAGATTTGACGAAACTGGCGCATGATGCGGAAATTGCCGTGGCGCGTAAAATTGCCGAATGGCCGCGTTTGGTGGAAATTGCCGCACGCACGAATGAACCGCACCGCGTGGCATTTTACCTCTATGAACTGGCCAGTGAATTCCACGGATTGTGGAACAAGGGCAACGATGTTCCCGATCTTCGCTTTGTCCAAGAGGGCGATTCAGCCACCACACAAAGCAAAATTGCGCTAGCACGTGCCGTAAGTGTTGTTATTTCTGCTGGTCTTGGTATTCTAGGCGTGAAACCGGCAGAAGAACTGCGCTAGGATAAAGCCTGCTCTGCCAGTTAAGCAATTATAAACATGGGGATTTACCCCAGAGGGCAAAATGGCAGAGCAGTTGTATCAGGCACCGTCGCAAGACGGTGGTTTTCAGTATCGTATTAAAAATGTCATCTACCTTGGTGGCGCGGCCGTCAGTCTGGGATTGATAGCGGGTGCAGTATATTGGGGCGTGACGATGACCCAGCGGGATATTTCAAAAATTCCCGTCGTGGCAGCACGGGCCGAACCCATGCGTGTTGCACCGGAAAACCCCGGCGGTCAGGCAGCCGATCATATGGATTTAACGGTGTCACGCGTCGCAGCCGCAGAAACCCCGCAATCAGTTGATAGTGTCGTTGTGGCATCCATGCCGCCGGATCTGGATGACAGTGATGCGCCGCAGGCGGAATTGATCGCAGCACAACAAACCCAAGCGTTAACCATTGAACAAGAAAAAGCAGTCTTTGATATGAACGCACTGGCGGATGCGATGACACAGGGTGTTGAACCACTGAGTGAATTGACGCAGGAATCAGCAACCCCAAATATTGTCCAAGGTAATATCGACGATGCCCTACGCTTGGCCCTGTCGGATCAGGAAACGTCAGGCCCATTGGTGGTCGATGGTTTGGTGCAGGTGTCACTGCGGCCTAAGGCGCGGCCTGTAACACAGCAGTCTATGACAATCGCAGGGGCTGCGTCAGCAGAAACCGTATCACCCACCCCCACAGCGCCCAAGGTTGTTGTTGGATCAGCACTGGTTCAACTTGGGGCCTTTGACACGTCGCAGGCAGCACAGGACGAATGGGATAAATTGGCAACCGCACTGACGGCAGTCATTGGGGATCGCAGCCCCGTGATTGAACAGGCAAACAGTGGCGGACGTCCGTTTTATCGTTTGCGCGCTGCCGGTTTTTCAGATTTGGCGGATGCGCGGCGGTTTTGTTCGGCGGTGGCCAGCAAAACCGACTGTATCCCCGTGTTAGTGCGCTAGACATGTTGGCCACTCAGGCGGAATTGCCCGTATTTTTCGGTGTTAGTGGGTGCGATATCACCCGCTGGGAACGTGATTTTTTACGTGATGCAAAACCGATGGGGTTTATATTGTTCGCGCGCAATATCGACAGCGCGGATCAAATACGCGCACTGTGTCATAATTTGCGCGATGCCGTGGGATATGATGCCCCAATTATGATCGATCAAGAGGGTGGGCGTGTGCAACGCCTGCGCGCCCCGATTGCGCGCGAATGGTTGCCACCTTTGGATCATGCGGACGGCGCGACCGATGCGGCGCAAGTTTTTCATGCCCGTTTTGCAATTATCGCGGCGGAACTGCGGGCGTTGGGCATCGATAGCAACTGTGCGCCATGTTTGGACATTGCAACCCCCCAAACCCATCCATTTTTACAAAACCGCTGCTATGGGCGTGATGCAGATCGTGTGATCGAATTGGGGCAGGCGGCCTATGATGGGTTATGTGATGGCGGTGTGGTTCCGATTGTAAAACACATGCCGGGCCATGGGCGGGCCCAAGTGGACAGCCACCATGATTTGCCCCATGTAACGGCAGACTTGGCCAGTTTGGAAATGTCCGATTTTGCGGTGTTCCGTCATTTCAACTCTGCCCCGATGGCGATGACGGCGCATATCATATTTGATGCACTAGATCCAAATGCGCCGGTGACCACATCGCCGCAGGCCATTGATTATCTGCGCAATGCGATGGGGTTTGATGGTTTTTTGATCAGTGATGATGTGTCGATGCAGGCCCTGCCGGGCACGTTACAGGATCGTTGCAATGGGATTATGGCCGCAGGCTGCGATGCGGTGTTGCATTGCAATGGGGATCGCGACGAAATGATAATGGTTGCCAAACAATTGCGAACGCCCACGGATGCGATGATCCAGCGACTGGACGCGTTTTTGGCGTTTCGCGATGGGGTGCGGGACGCAGATCTTGACATTGGGGCGATGCTTGGTCAGCTTGAAAGCTAGATAATCTAGGAACCCAATGTCACAGACGCCAAACCTATTTCAGCGCGATGTCAGCGATCAGGCTGTGTCCGAACGCCTAGCGGCCGAGGCATTGATCATCGATGTCGACGGGTTTGAAGGGCCATTGGATGTTTTGCTAACCCTGTCGCGCACACAAAAGGTAGATTTGCTAAAAATCTCAATCCTGACCTTGGCGCAGCAATATTTGGCCTTTGTCGAACGGGCAAAGCAGTTACGCATTGAATTGGCGGCGGATTATTTGGTGATGGCGGCTTGGCTGGCGTTTTTGAAATCGCGCCTCTTGCTGCCGCCTGACCCGACCGAAGAAGGCCCCACAGGCGAAGAACTGGCAGCACAGTTGGCATTTCAGTTGGAACGGTTACAGGCCATGCGCGATGCGGCCGCGCAGCTGATGGCGCGCGATCAGCTGGGGCGTGATTTTTTCGCCCGTGGACTGCCCGAAACTGTGGAACGGGTCAAACATGTCAAATATACCGCAAACCTGTTGGATTTGATGCAGTCCTATTCTCGGATTCGTACCCGCGATGAATTCCGCCCCTTTGTGATGGATCGCGAAAACGTCTATACGATGGAACAAGCGCTGGAACGGATGCGCGACTTGATCGGCTTTGCAGGGGATTGGACGGATCTGTCCAGCTATCTGCCCCAAGGATGGGACACACACCCAGCAAGGCGACGCGCAGCAACCGCAGCCACATTTGCCGCATCGCTGGAATTGGCCAAATCGGGCAAGGTGGAAATCCGGCAATCTGACACATTCGCCCCCATAGAGCTACGCCGCAAGGATACCCAGCATGAGCGATGATTTTGATGATCTAATCGAAACAGGTGACGCAGACGCCCCCGCTGTGGGGGATCCATTTGCCCAAGACAGTCTGTTTGATGCCCCCATCATGGCTGAACAGGAACGCATGGTCGAAGCGATTTTATTTGCCACCGCCGAACCCGTCACGCTCAAAGAGCTTAGCGATAGACTGCCCCATGGGTGCGACCCTGCCGAGGCAATCGTGCATTTGCGCAAACGATATGAGGGCAGGGGCGTGCATCTGGTCAAGGTGGGCGATGCCTATGCGTTTCGCACGGCCGCTGATCTGGCCTATCTGATGCAAAAGGAAACGGTTGAGGTCCGCAAACTGTCCCGCGCGGCCATTGAAACGCTGGCAATCATTGCCTATCACCAACCCGTTACCCGCACTGAGATCGAAGAAATTCGCGGTGTGTCCGTATCGCGCGGAACCATTGATTTACTGATCGAAATTGAATGGGTTCGGCTGGGCCGGCGCCGTATGACGCCGGGACGACCAGTGACATTCGTGGTCACTCAAACATTCTTGGATCATTTCGGATTGGAAAGTGCGCGCGATTTGCCCGGGATCAAGGAATTGCGTGCCGCTGGCCTGTTGGATAACCGCATCGGTCAGGTTCCTGGCCCAACGCCTGATCCCGACGACCAAGACGAGGCCGAGGGCCAGACCGAGATGTTTGAAGACTAGCCTATGCGGATTTGAAATGTTTCGACAATTTCAATCCTTGGCCCTGATAGTTCGATGCAATCCCCGCACCATATAGCTGTGTGGGCACATCCGCCATATGTTCATAAACCAAACGCCCTACGTTTTGGCCATGTTCCAAAACAAAGGGGGATTCGTGGCAGCGTACCTCTAGCACGCCACGCGATCCGGCCCCGCCGGCGGCGCTGTGGCCAAAACCGGGGTCGAAAAATCCGGCATAATGCACCCGAAATTCGCCAACCATAGCCAAAAATGGGGCCATTTCGGCGGCATATTTGGGGGGGATATGAACCGCCTCGCGGCTAACCAGAATATAGAATGCACCGGGATCTAGGATGATTTGCCCATTGTCGGAATGGATTTCTTCCCAATAATCGCGGGGGTCGTAATGCCCAATGCGGTCTAGGTCAATGATCCCTGTGTGGGGTTTGGCGCGGTATCCCACCAAATTGCCCTGTTCTGGGCGTAAATCAACAGAAAACCCCAATCCATCGCTGATCATCGCTGTGCCCGAGACCAACACATCACTGTCATGCAGCGCTATCAGTTCGGCATCCGACAAAATCGATTGTCCCGACCGGAATCGAATTTGGTTCAACCGCATACCGGGTCTGACCAGCACAGAAAAGCTGCGGGGGCAAATTTCTGCATAAAGTGGGCCAGTATAGCCCGCAGGAATGCGGTCGAATTCAGTTCCGTTGTCGGCAATCACACGGGTCAATAAATCCAACCGACCTGTCGAGCTTTTGGCATTTGCGACCGCTGTAATGCCATCGGGCAGCGCCAAACTTTCCATCAAGGGGACAACGTAGACGCAGCCTTTTTCCAACACGGCACCAGCGGTCAGATCGATTTGGTGCATTTCAAATTCACCCAGACGATCGGTCACAGTACGACCCCCACCAGCCAAAAATGACGCACGCACACGCCATGCGGTGTTGCCCAGACGCAGATCCAAGCTGGCTGGCTGGATTTGCGGCGCGATGATATCCGGCGATCCTGTGATCTGGCCTGCGGAAATCATTTCGCTAATCGATTGATTTGGCAATACACCTGTCATTTTGATCCTCATATACAAACAAACCGCCCGTGGCCTAAGCCGCGGGCGGTTTTGTTGGTCGGGCTAGCAGGATTCGAACCTACGACCTCCCGTCCCCCAGACGGACGCGCTACCAGACTGCGCTATAGCCCGATGATCTGTGTTGTTCATACTGGTTTTACCGCCAAGGACAAGGGGGAAATACACATTTTTTAGCAAAACTTTATCCAAGACGGTGATCCCATGCGGACTTGATTTGGTACAGCAGGGGACGCAATGCTGTTCTTTGGTCGGACCGCAGTTTATCGGGGGCATCCAAGGCTTGCATAATTTCCGCATAACGTGGTGCGATGATTGTGGCGGGCGAGTCATTCTGCGCGGCCCACAAATTTGCAACTGGCTGCTGTTCGGCTGGGGCAGGATCAGCCGGGCGGGGGGCAAACAGATCGAATTGATCGTCGTCGTTGACAATCAAATCGTCGGCAGTTTGCGCAGAACCCTGTGGTTCTGGTGCGGTTTCAGCAACTGCGGGGGCCGTGGCTGGGGCAAGCGGTTGCGATGGATGGTTCACGTCCGCCACTAAATCATTCGCTGAATCATTACCGGGCATTTCGTCAGTCGCCGAAATGTCGTCATCCAATGGCTGGGACAGGGATACCAGATGCGTAACACCCTGTTCAC
>Ga0255760_10005054_pt1 | contig 11328 bp, 13 predicted proteins | sample 071ome_25_FD_179960 | JGI IMG/M metagenome (GOLD analysis project Ga0255760, IMG submission 179960) | Coastal salt marsh microbial communities from the Groves Creek Marsh, Skidaway Island, Georgia - 071410BT metaG (version 2) | ecosystem: Environmental > Aquatic > Marine > Intertidal zone >... | reverse complement strand
GGATCCCACTGCGTAGCGAGGTTTTTCTCACTCATTGCTGACTCTCTGAATCAATCGGCAAAATCGGTTCCAACTCTTCCTTTCGGACCAAGTGGTCATGCAGCATCCGTTCAGCAGTCTGGGCAATCGAGCGGAAGTACAGTCCCGGGTAGGGAGCCAACAGTTCATCCGTGGCAAGCTGACGTCGCAGGCGATCCTGGAAGGTCTCATCCAGACGGAGCAGTTCATAAACCGGCAGACGACCTCCGACTGCAGACCGAACCAAACGCTGGGAAAGTACCAACAGCAGGGTGTCCGCAATCAGCGCTCGCTCGACACCAAGGTTTTCCAGACGCTGTAGGCAACTGAGTGTATTGTTCGTGTGCAGGGTTGCCAGTACCAAGTGGCCTGTTAACGCTGCCTTGAATGCAATCTGGGCCGTTTCCTCATCGCGAATCTCTCCCACCAGAATCACGTCTGGATCCTGACGCAAGGTTGCTCGCAGAGCTTCCGCAAACCCTAGACCCTGGGCAGGCTGCACCGAAACCTGGGTCAGGCGTGGCAGGTGATACTCAACCGGATCTTCAATCGTGATCACATTCTTGCGTTGAGCGTCGAGCTGATTCAAGAGGGCATAGAGCGTTGTCGTCTTGCCGCTGCCAGTCGGTCCAACCACAAGCAGCATCCCATATTGACGTCGCATCACGGTCTTGAGTACCGCCCGATCATCTTCATAAAAGCCAAGTTGTGCCAGATCCAGCCGCAGGTCCCCGGATTCCAATAAGCGCAGCACCAGCTTCTCACCCTGTTCAGTTGGCAGACTGGAGAGCCGCAGGTCGTAAAGCTGGCCATCTGGGGTTCGTTGCTGTAGGTAGCCGTCCTGAGGTCTGCGACGTACTGCGATGTCCAACCCAGCCTGTAGCTTCAGGTGAGGAAGCAACTGACTGGAGAGCAAGGAGCTGAGTTCTGGTAGTGTCTGCAATTCACCATCAATGCGTAGACGTCCCAGCAGTTGATCTGGCTGTTGACCGGGTTCCAAGTGAATGTCAGAAGCCCCGTAGCGCAGGGCCACGTTGAACAGTTCCTGCCATTGTTGGGAAACTTCCACCTCCTCCATTGCAGGAGCGTCACCACGTCCTTCACGATAGAGTTGAGCCAGCCGCACACGGTTTACCAAGCCGAGGCGGAGACCAGGATACTGGAACTGCAAGCGTGGAAGACGTCGCCAATCTGCCAGAGCGGTCAGCGCCAGCCAGGGGACGCCCTCGTTACCCACCAGCAGCAACAGGGATTCATGAAAGAGCGCTTCCTGCTCGCTCCGAGAGATAGACCACAGCTGGTCAACCTCCCTGGGCAACAGGGGCAACTGGTATCGACGAGCCAGGCGCTCCAGGACCACATCTTCCAACGTGGGGTGCTCCTTGAGAACCCGCTGTAGCCGAGAAAAATCAGCTAGCGATTCTTCTGCATCTTCCAGCTGGTAAACCAAGTCTCTGGGCAGTACTCCCTCCTGGCGCAACCACTTGAGCAACTGCATTCAGCGGCTCCTACGCATGCTGTGAGCCTTCGAGATCTCGATGAAAAAGATTTCGCTTTGTCTGGATTCCGTTACCATAGTTTCTCTTCAAAAATCCCAACTCAACAGGAGCATTGCTCGATGGTTCGCATCACAAAAGTCTACACCCGTACCGGAGACACTGGCGAGACCGGACTCGTTGGCGGAACCCGTCTACCCAAAGATCACCCTCGAATCGAAGGTTTTGGCACTGTCGACGAACTGAACAGCTGCTTGGGGTTAGTTCGCAGTTTCAATGCTCAGAAGCCACAATCCGAGCGTCGAGACAAGCTCGAGCTGATCCTACAGGCAATCCAACAGAAGCTCTTCGACATGGGTTCCGAACTGGCCACACTGCCAGGTGACGAGTACCCCGGACAGATCAAGCTGGAGGAAGCCGATGCCGCTTGGCTGGAAGAAGTGATTGATGCGATGAACACCGAACTGGAACCCTTGAAGAGCTTTATCCTGCCGGGAGGAACACCACTCAATGCCTTCCTGCATCAGTCTCGCACCACTTGTCGTCGGGCAGAGCGTGCGGTCCTGCGTCTACACCGAGTTGAACCCATCAATCCAGCAATTCTGAAATATCTCAACCGCCTCTCTGATGCCTTGTTCGTCTTTGGTCGCTGGGTCACAGCCAAGCTGGATGAAACCGAACTGCTCTGGCAACCTGGCAGCACTCGCCCTGACTGGCGTTGGTCAACTAACGACTGAAGCCACCTTCTGACCATGCCGGAAAAGCATCCTCCTGAACAACTGCTACAGGCGCTCTGGTGTCTGCCTGTTGCCACGGAGTTTCAGACCACAACCGGCGAACAGTTGCGAGTCGAGTTTCCTGGTTGGCTCAATTCCGGAGCTGGTCCGGATTTTCTGGAAGCTCGGCTATGTCTAGGCGATCAACAGCTTTATGGTGCTGTCGAATTCCACACCCACACTCGGCTCTGGCAGGCACATGGACACCCCGACGATCCAGCCTACCAGCAGGTGATCCTGCACGTGGTGCTCTATCACGACCCTCGGCTTCCTCCATTGGTTCGTGAAGACGGACAGACGATCCCAGTTGTTGAACTGGCCACCCAATTGCCGGAAAAGTGGGAGCAACTTGTACCCGATGGGGCGGCGCTGCTCAAGGAATACGAGCGCTTGCCCGGACACTGTGGCAGCTTATTGCCTGAAATTGGACAGCAACGTCTGCGCCTGCTTTTGCAGGAGGCCACCGAGCAACGCCTACAACAAAAGATGCTGCCCATTCAACAGGCCTGGAACACCGCAGAACCGGAGGAACTGCTGCATCGCGCTTTGTTTGCTGCACTGGGAGCCCCCAACTGGAGCGCTCCCTTTGCCGAGTTGTCACAGCGCCTGCCTTGGTCGGCTCTACAATCGTGGCTACGTCAATCTCCCCGCAGTGCTCGTGCTGAATTGCTGGCTCGCTGGTTTGGACTGTGTGGATTGCTTCCAGAGACCCCACCAAATGCTGCAGATCTGCATCGAGAACACGCCCACTGGCGCCAGATCTGGGAACGTTTGGAGAATACCGATCGCTTAGGTGCTCCACGTCGAGAGAGTCGACGTCCCCAAGGACGCCCGGAACGCCTGCTCGTTGGTTGGTTTCATCACCTTCAGCGAGTTACACCACTCGGATTGTTGCGTTTCTGGCTACAACAACTGAAAACGCTGGAGCCATTGGCCACCACGGACACGTTACGACAGACCCTACTGCAGCTAAGTGATCAGGCCTTTCATACCCCAGACTGGGAACCTTGGCGCAAGCATGCCGGCTTTGCGCAGACAGCGATCTTGCCCGATCAGCAGCTGCTAGGAGAACAGCGCCAGGTACTGCTCTGGGTCAACGGTTTGCTTCCCTTTTTCCTAGCCTATGCTCGACAGCACCAGGAACCAGAACTGGAGTCCCTGCTCTATCGTCTGTTATTGGTGTTGCCTCCGGAGCCAGAAAATCGGCACACGCGCTTCCTGCGTCAGCGTCTCTTTGCCTTGGAAGCCCCCACCTTCCCTCTGAGCAACTGCTCGATGCAACAAGGAATGCTGCAGCTTGCCAAGGACTTTTGCCACAACTTCCACCAGGGTTGCCACCGCTGTGAGTTGGTCACTCTGCTGCAGGAAGGAACTTCACAACCACTACCCTGAGATCGCATGTCGGACTGGAAGGAAATCGCTCAATTTGCCCAGGAAATCGCTCGTGAAGCGGGACACCTGATTCGTCAGGAACGTGAACAGCAAACTGTTTCACTCAACTACAAGACCCATCAGGAGTTGGTCACTTCGGCAGACCTGAAATCAGACCAACTGATCCGCAGTCGCATTCAACAACGCTTTCCAGAACACCAGATTCTCTCGGAAGAGCTGGCGCCCGATTACTCTTCACCGGAGTTGCTGCAGAGCCAATTGTGGATCATCGATCCAATTGATGGAACCGTCAACTACGCCCGTAATCACCAGATGTGCGCGGTCTCCATCGCTTACGCAGAAGCAGGTCAGGTACGGGTCGGGGCCGTCTACTGTCCCTTCCTCGAAGAACTCTTTCATGTTGTCCAGGGGGAAGGTTCCTATCTCAACGAACAACGGTTGCAGATCACTACGCAGACAGAGTTGCGGGGTGCCTTGATCGGTACCGGTTTTCCCTACAATCGAGAGGAGCGACCTAAGCTGATTCCAAAGTTTCAGAAGATGCTGGAGAGTTGTGGCGACATCCGCCGGATCGGGGCAGCCTCTCTGGATATCTGTTGGATTGCGGCAGGACGGATGGATGGATTTTTTGAGACGCTCAGTCCCTGGGATTTTGCGGCAGCCCAGCTGGTTGTTCGGGAAGCTGGTGGGAAGATCGGCCACATCGGCGAGGTGCCCCCGGGCGTTCCACCAGAACTCTATGGTCTGGATCTGATCGTTGGGGCACCTGCGATCTTTGACGAGATGCAACAGGTGTTGCGCTCTGCCTGATCAGGCGAAGCAGCTGTACATCTTCTGAACCAGCGCCTGGTTGTAACCATGAGAGGTCATGTTGGCCACCACCCGACCACGCAGTGGATAGCCCAGCAGGAACAGGTCACCAATCAGATCAAGGATCTTGTGCCGGACAAACTCGTCCGTAAAGCGTAGTTCGGTGTTGATCACCTTGCCGTCATAGATGATGATGTGCGAGTTGAGATAGCCGCTGCCGACCTTCCCCCTTTTCTGAGCCATGTCGATGTTCTGAAAGGTGTTGAAGGAGCGGGCTGGCGCAATTTCATTCAGGAAGGAATCCTGCTCTGCGTTGAAGGTCAGTTGTTGTTCCAGGATCGGTGGTGGGTAGTTGACCCGCATCGTCACTTCGAAACCATCATAGGGTTCCACGTAGAGATACTTCTGGTCCGGGTCTTCTTCACCGATGCTGAGTTTTTCGCAAATCACCGCTTCTGTCACCTCGGCGTCCTGATCCACGGTTCCGGCTTCGTCAAGCAATCGGGCAAAATCGAGAGCCGAGCCATCCACATTTGGGATCTCCTCGTCGGCCTTGATCAACACGTTGTCCAGCCCAGCCATCGACAAAGCAGCCATCAGGTGCTCCACCGTGCGGACACGTCGATTCTCCCGGGCCAGCACCGTAGAGTTGGCGGTAAAACTCTGCTGGCTCTGTGCATGCTGGTAATCTTCCAGGCTGGTGATCCGGCCAGGAATGGAGATGCCGTCGAGGGTTTGAAACTGAATCCCACTGTTCGGAGGAGCTGGACTGAGAATGATGCCCGTGTTGCGACCACTGAGCAGACCCGTGCCATTGAGGACCACGTTGTCGCCAAGAGTACACTGGGGACGTCCGGACTTGCGTAGCTCCACGGATTGCCGGTTGGTTGCAGGCTGGTAGGGTGCTGTCTCGATCCGGGTGTCGGAAGGCAGAATCGCTTCCTCGTCTGGTTGAGCGGCCCGCAAGGCACCAGTGATCTTGTCCAACAACACATCCAGGTGCAGTGGCTTTTCCAGAAAGTCTCGGGCTCCCAGCTTGATCGCACTGACGGCAGCTTCAATCCCGGCGTGTCCGCTCATCATGATCACGGGTAGCTCGGGCTGTTCGTTGCGTAGGTTCTTGAGGATCGCCATGCCGTCTTCTCCGGGAAGCCAGATGTCGAGGAGTACCAGGGACATTGGCTGCTCTTTCAGAGCGTCGTAGAGTTCTCGTGCATGTGCGCAGCAGCGTACGGGGTAGCCTTCATCTTCGAGTACGGCGGCCAGACTACTACGAATCGCCGGTTCATCATCAACGACCACGATTGGATTCATGCGACTCCTGCAGGAAAGGATAACAAGGCGGATGGAATTGTCGGCTAGTGTGCACTCATCATACCGGGCTTTGGCAGAAATAGGGCAAGAAAATCTGCAAATCTTGATCATTTGCTGGAACCACCACGCATGAGCGAAAATCGCCCTTCAAAAGATTCTACTGTGCTTCAAGTGGATCAACTGACGCTTGCATTTGGTGGATTGCGTGCCCTGGACAACCTGAGCTTTCAGGTCCAGTCCCAGGAAATTCTAGCGCTGATTGGTCCCAATGGTGCTGGCAAGACTACCTGCTTTCAGTGCATAACAGGCTTTCTTCCTCCAAAGCTTGGTGAAATCCACCTATATCCTCCCCATCATCAAACACAACAACTGAATGGACTCAAGCCCTACCAGATCGCTCAGTTGGGTGTCGCTCGTACCTTCCAGAGTATCCACCTATACGAAAAACAGAGTGTGCTGGAGAACGTGATGATGGGGCGTCAGATCCGCACCAAAACTAGTATGTTGGGTGTGCTCCTGCGAGATCGACGCACCAGCGCGGAAGAGCAGCGGATTCGTGAGGATTCCTTTCAACTGCTAAAGCGTATGGAGCTGGAGCAGTATGCTCAGGCAACTGCAGACAGCCTACCCTATGCAGCCCAACGGCGTTTGGAGATTGCTCGGGCGCTGGCTACCGAGCCCTTTCTATTATTGCTTGATGAACCAGCAGCTGGTTTGAATCGGCAGGAGACAGAAGCACTGGACGAACTGCTGGTGGAGCTTCGGAAAGAATTTCAGCTGACAATCCTGCTGATCGAGCATGACATGCGGCTGGTGATGAAGATTTCAGACCGAATCATCGTGCTGGACCATGGACGCAAGATCGCAGAAGGTCCACCGCAGGAGGTTCGCCAGCACCCTGAGGTGATTCGAGCTTATCTTGGGGAACAGACCGTCTCATGATGCTGGATCTACGCAACTTGGTGAGTGCTTACGGCAACATCCTCGCTCTGCAGGGCATCTCTCTTCATGTGAAGCCGAGTGAGATCGTAACCATCCTGGGCAGCAATGGCGCTGGCAAAACCACCCTGTTGATGGCCATCGCCGGGCTGGTGCCTCCCCACCAGGGAGAAGTTCTGTGGGAAGGAAGACCAATTCAGCAACTGACTCCAGATCAGATCAAAGCGCTGGGCATTGGGCTGGTTCCTGAAGGACGACGCATCTTCCCAGAATTCACCGTGCTGGAAAATCTGCGAATGGGAGCCTACCTGCGTCGCGATCGGGAACACATCCGAGAGGATTTGGAGCGAATGATGGAGCTCTTTCCGATTCTGCACCAACGACAGTCACAGCTCGGAGGAACCCTCAGCGGTGGTGAGCAACAAATGCTGGCGATCGCTCGGGCCCTGATGGGAAACCCCCGGCTACTGCTGCTTGATGAACCATCTCTCGGACTGGCCCCGATGATTGTCCAGCAAATCTTTGAGATCCTGCGTCAAATCCACCAGCAACAACAAACGACCATCCTGCTGGTCGAGCAGAACGCCCGCCTGGCTCTCCAACTCGCAGATCGAGGCTATCTCCTAGAAAATGGCAAAATTCAATTGACCGATACAGCGGCAAACTTGCTGGATAATGAGGCTGTTCAGCGGGTCTATCTTGGTGGGTGAGGATAACCCAAAAGATCAAATGAATCGTTGACTGTTTCAAGGAAGACTTCCAAAAATCTCCTCAAAGAACCCCAATTCCTCTACAAGCCCAGGAATCCTGTTTGTTCTTCTCCCCCAGAGAGAAAGTAGCCAAAGGCCGGATGAGGGAATTCCCGCAAGTTCCTAATTTTTTCTAAACTTCATCACTGTCTCTAGCGGTTCCCTGTCAAAGAATTCAGCTTACAAAAAAAGAGCATCTGACATCGAAATGGGGCCTATTTGATTGATCATCTAAAAAATTATGGGCATCTTTATGAAGAAAACCAATTCTTGATGACCTGATATTGGATTTAGCCATGAATGTTGCCGTACATCAACTCAAAGCCAATCTGTCTCGACTGTTAGCGAGGGCGCAATCTGGAGAAGTGATTGAGGTGACCTCACATCGGAAACCCATCGCCCGCATTGTCGGTGTCCCCGAACCAACTGGAGTACCCCTCGATTCTCTGAGGTCTTCTGGAGCGCTGAGTTGGAATGGCAAAAAGCCTGTGCTTGAAGAGCCTCTTGCCTTGACCGACGCTGGCAAATCCATCAGCAGTTTGATCTTGGAAGATCGCCGGTGATCCTGTTTTGTGACACTTCTGCGCTGATCAAGCTCTATGTTCAGGAGGAGTGGAGTTCGGCAATGCGAGGAGCTGTCAACGAAGCCTCGGTGGTCGCGGTTTGTCGGGTTGCCTGGACAGAAGCGATGTCTGCGCTGGCTCGCAGAGGAAGAGAATTTCCAGAGGAACTGCCCCTGTTGGAAAGAGTTCGGGATCACTTTCGCAAGGACTGGGAGAGCTATGCCAAGGTTGAAGTCAGCCAAGCCTTGGTGGAACAGGCTGGAGAATTTGCAGAGATCTTTGCGCTGCGGGCTTACGACAGCATCCAATTGACGGCCGCTAACGTCCTGCAAACAGAAATGCCCGGGAATGTGAGTTTCGCTTGTTTTGATCAGCGTCTACAAAAAGCGGCTCAAGTGCTGGGTCTGTTGCCTCTTGACCTGGATCGTTTAAACCAGATTTCTTCCTGAAAAACGTTGACCACGCTTCCTCCACAGTTCCAGATGCTACCTTAGCCTAAGACGAGCAAGTGGCCGAACGGCCGGATGAGAGAAGTCCTGCAAGCCTTTCATTTTCCTCACCTTTTTCTCATCTGATCCAATCCCTCACCCACCGCTGATGCGGTCCCCCCTCTCCCAAAACGGGCGAGGGTTTTTAGATTGTGTTGAACTCAAAGCCGTTTGCCATTGGGCAAGGATTTTTGAGCCATTAATTTCATTTGCAAATTTTATCTTTTTGTTGAGAAGCCCCCAGTTGGTCCTTTGTCTTCTCCCTCAGGGAGAAGGTGGCCGCAGGCCGGATGAGGGGATTCCTGCAAATCTCTAATTTTCCTCACCTTTTTCTCATCTGCAACAATCCCTCACCCACCGCTGATGCGGTCCCCCCTCTCCCAAAACGGGCGAGGGTTTTTCAAAGCAGTGCGGACTCGACGATCTGCCAATGGGCGAGGGTTTTCAGATTGTGTTGAACCCAAAGCCGTTTGCCATTGGGCAAGGATTTTTGAGCCATTAATTTCATTTGCAAATTTTATCTTTTTGTTGAGAAGCCCCCAGTTGGTCCTTTGTCTTCTCCCTCAGGGAGAAGGTGGCCGCAGGCCAGATGAGGGGATTCCTGCAAATCTCTAATTTTCATCACTTTTTTCTCATCTGATCCAATCCCTCACCCACCGCTGATGCGGTCCCCCCTCTCCCAAAACGGGCGAGGGTTTTCCATTCACTGGTTGAATTAAGGTCTATCTTACTAAGGAGGAATTTTATGAACGAGAGGCTTCCAACTGTAAACGCTCGACCAACCACATCTTGATGATCGACTGGCGGGTCACTCCAATCCTAGTAGCTTCCCGATCCAAGGCCTCCACGATCCAGTTTGGAAAGTCCACGTTGATACGCTTTTGTTCCAGATTGACTCGACGGGCTGTGGAAAGTTCCAGATCCTCGAGGAGGTCTTCCTTTGCTTCGTCAAACTTCTTTTCAAATTCTTCGGCTTTCATACAACTCCACTTCCAGTTTGCGCGAGCGTCTTGCTGAGATCAGGCGAATTTGCTGGTTTCGATAGGTAATCACAGCAGACCAGTGCTTGCTATCGAGTCGGCCAATCACCAAGAACCTAGGTTCATCTTCTGACTTGGCCTGAATTTCCAGTAAATGAGAATCTTCCCAAAGGCGAGTGGCCGTTTGGAAATTGATTCCATGCTTTCTCAAATTGAGGTCACTTTTGACTTCATCATACTCAAATGTAGGCATGAGTACTATTTATACTTTTTCTACTCACTAACAAGCGATTCCAGTCTACTCTGTAGGTTGATTTCTCCTGTTGCCGCAGGATTTTTCAATGACGCTCAGTAACGATCTTGGCCTTCTCCATCAGGGAGAAGGTGGCTGAAAGCCGGATGAGGGAGTTCCTGCAAATCTCTCATTTTCCTCATTTTTTCCTCTTCTGATCCAATCCCTCACCCACCACTGACGTGGTCCCTCCTCTCCCAGTTGGGCGAGGGTTTTTTGAACGTTTTACTGAGCAAAATCCGCGTAGTGCGCATTGCTATGAACGAGCAGACCCTTGCATCAATGCACGTAAGAGCGAGGATGGGGGATTTTGGAAGGGATTCACCACCGTCACACCTCGCCAAGTGAAACCATCCTGAAAATCCTCAGAAAGTAGAAGACGACATCGATGTTCGGCTGCCACCGCCAGAATCAGAGCATCCCAGATCTGGAGTTGATGGTCCACAGTCAGATCCAAAGCTGATTGAAAACAAGCCCATGTGGAATCAGCCACAAAAAAACAGTCTGCCCACTCCAGTACTGCCTGACGAGTTCCTGCCGGGTCGCGTTGAGATTTGGCGCTCAAGACCCGAGACAGTTCTCCCAGGGTCTGGGCTGGCAGCACAACATCCCGGTGAATCAATTCCGTGATCAGGGTCCGCGCTCTCTGGCAACGGGCTTCATCCCCAACACCCTCAGCGTAGGCTAGAATATTGGTATCTAATGCCACACGCATGGCTCATTCCTCGTACAATTCTGTACGACTCCAATCCCTGGGATGAAAGTCTACCTGCTTCTGTAGTCGCGCTAGGAGACGGCGGCGGGCCGCGTTGCGTTGGAGATCGCTCGTCTGGGCAGGAGCAATGGTGGCAACGGGCTTGCCCCTAGATAAGACCGTGATCACCTCGCCTGCGGTGACCTCACGCAGGACACTTGAAAAATGCCGATTGGCGTCCCGGGCCGAAATGGTTTTCATCAAGACCTCATTTGTCGTGTTGATCACGACATTGTCAGCGAATTCTGTAGGGAGTCAATTCAGAAATGAAGTCTTGAATCGCTCTTACCCACTACTGACTTGGTCTCTCCTCCCAAGACGTGGGGATTTGCAGATTTTGTCGACAGCAACGCTGCTTGCAAAACAACGAGTTTAGATCAAAAGCAATTTGGACTTCTCCATCAGGGAGATGGTGGCTGAAAGCCGGATGAGGGGCCACTTCAAACTGCTCATTTTCCTCGCTTTTCCATTCACAAAATTCCCTCACCCACCACTGACGTGGTCCCCCCTCTCCCAAAACGGGCGAGGGTTTTTCGTAAATTGATTTTTTTGATAAAAATGTACTTACCAAAGTGAGCAAATCAACACAGATTCTTTGCCTTCTCCTTCGGGGAGAAGGTGGCCGAATAGGCCGGATGAGGGGGTTCCTGCAAATCTCTCATTTTTCTAACTTTTTATCATATTCGCTAGCCCCTCACCCACCACTGACGCAGTCCCCCCTCTCCCAGTTGGGCGCAGGTTTTTAGTAAATTGATTT
>Ga0255760_10005042_pt1 | contig 11343 bp, 10 predicted proteins | sample 071ome_25_FD_179960 | JGI IMG/M metagenome (GOLD analysis project Ga0255760, IMG submission 179960) | Coastal salt marsh microbial communities from the Groves Creek Marsh, Skidaway Island, Georgia - 071410BT metaG (version 2) | ecosystem: Environmental > Aquatic > Marine > Intertidal zone >... | reverse complement strand
GCTCAATTGCTGCCTCAGTCATCGGCATCCCAGATGTGTAAAAACGTTTTTCAGGTTTGAGTATAAAAAGTTTCTCTCCATCTTTTGAAACCTCAATCTCACCTATATTGCCTCCATAATTAGGCCCGGTTAAACTCTCAACGCCGATAAATTTGTAGTCATAATTAGCTACTGTTACGCTGTCATTAAAAGTCATTTCAATGTCTTTTTCTATTCCTAGCTGGGTAGTAACTGTTGCGCCTAAAACAAAAACTGCAATTCCAATATGCGCCATGATCATTCCAATAAATGAGCCACTTAGCCTAGCATTATTTCTCATATTTTTAGCAACAAGCTGAATTGAGTGCGCCACAATCCAGGCAAAAATTAAAACTGATAATGAGACATAAAAATTTGCGCTAACAAAAAATAAGCCAACAATTCCTAAACCTAAGATTAACCATAGGGGTGTGACCATCTTAAAGACCCTGTTTAATAAATCTCCCTTCCATCTAAAGTAAGGGGATATAGCCATCAAAAATAAAGCTGGGAGCATGATTGGGTTAAATACTGCATCAAAATATGGTGCCCCGACAGATATCTTTCCAAGATCCAATGCATCAAGAAGAAGTGGATAAAGCGTGCCTAGAAGAACACTCAATGTGGCTGCAACCATGATAATGTTATTAAGCAATAAAGCGCTCTCACGAGAGACTGATTTAAATTTATTGCTTCCCTCAAATAGGTTTCCTCTCCAAGCGTAAAGAATTAATGATGCGCCTACAACAAAAACAAGAAATAAAAGAATAAATAAACCTCTGCTAGGGTCAGCGGCAAAAGAATGCACCGAGGTTAGGACTCCTGATCTAACCAGAAAGGTGCCCAATAAAGAGAGTGCGAAACCAGAAATAGCCAATAGAACTGTCCAGTGCTTGAAAGCACCCCTCTTTTCACTGACAGAAAGAGAATGTACCAGTGCGGTTGCAATAAGCCATGGCATAAATGAAGCATTTTCTACAGGATCCCAAAACCACCATCCTCCCCAACCAAGCTCATAATATGCCCACCAACTGCCAAGGGTAATACCGAAGGTTAAAAACGCCCATGCAACCAGGGTCCATGGTCTAGACCATCTGAGCCAAGTAGAATCCAACTTACCACGTATGAGAGCTGAAATAGTAAAAGCAAAAGGAACCACCATACCCACATAACCCATGTAGAGCATCGGTGGGTGGATTGCAAGACCAATATCTTGTAGGAGCGGATTTAAATCTCTACCCTCTAAAGGGATAATGGGTAACCTTTCAAAAGGGTTAGATGTAAAAAGTAAGAACAATAAAAACCCAATACTAACGAGACCCATAATGACAAGTATGTGACTTCTAACATCATCAGGAATGTTCTTGGAGAAAATAGAAACGAACAAAGTCCATGAGGAAAGGATTAGAATCCATAGAAGTAAAGACCCTTCATGAGCACCCCAAACACCTGAGATTTTAAAAATTAAAGGCAGTTGAGTATTGGAATTATCAGCAACATATTTCACTGAAAAATCATTAACAATGAAAGCGTATGTCAGAACAATAAAAGATAATAAGACAAGTGAAAACTGACCCCATACTACAGGCCTAGCGATATTGACTAGTGAATAATTTTTAGACATTAAACCCAATGATGGAATTAAGACTTGGATGAGAGCAAATGCAAGTCCAAGGATTAGCGCAAAATGTCCAAACTCAATCATGAAAATGGTTTATTTGTAAAGAAATCTATAATTTTATCTAAGCCGCCATAGCAAATACATGCATTTGCTCTTTCAATTACTACGGGTTTGGCATGATAGGCAACACTGAATCCAGAAAGATTCATCATATCAAGATCATTAGCCCCATCTCCGATTGTCAGTGTTTGACTCAAGTTAAGATTGAGATCTTGGCATAACTCTTTAACAAAATTTGCCTTTTCTGAAGAATTAATAACTCTGCCAGAAGTCTTTCCTGAGAGATGACCATTCTCCACTTCAAGAACATTAGCTCTAGAGAAATCAATGCCAGTATCTTTTGCTAATCGGTCTGTAAAGTAAGTAAAACCTCCTGAAACTAATGCAGTTTTAATGTTTTGGTTTCTTAAAAAATTTATCAACAATTCTGCGCCAGGATTAGTTTTAAGACGATCAATGTAGACCTCATTTAATACTGACAAATCTAAACCCTTTAACAAGGCAACTCGTTTTTTGAGTGAACTATTAAAATCCAAAATACCTTGCATTGCTTGCTCAGTAATTTCTGAGACTTGAGCTTTTAAGTTAGCAAAATCAGCTATCTCATCAATGCATTCAATGCTTATCATTGTTGAATCCATATCTGAAACCATTAAACCAATGTCCTCAAAGCGAAAGGATTGGTCAACCAGGTTGAAATCTTCGTGATATTTTTCTCTTAATGATTGAAGGTTGACTTTATTTTCAGATGTTAAATTAAATCTGAAATGACCATCATGTTTGATTGACTTGATTTCAAAATCTTTTTCGATCTGATTCGCTATATCAGAGTTATTCGAGTGAAAGATTAATTGATACATTTGATAATCGTTTTTTTGGTGCGGAAGGAGAGACTCGAACTCTCACGTCTTTCGACACTGGAACCTAAATCCAGCGTGTCTACCAATTCCACCACTCCCGCAGGTGACGTTGATTATACCCAATTTACGCTATAATAATAATTTTGAAATGGGATATTTTATGACGATAAATAATGCAGTAAATGCAATGGCAGGTTTTTTTGTTATGCTCTCACTTTTATTAGGAGTTGAAGGCAGTCCAATTTTCCAATCTTCTTATTGGTTATGGTTTACAGCTTTTGTAGGTTTGAATCTTTTCCAATCTTCATTCACTGGATTTTGCCCGGCTGCGATGATATTCAAAGCAATGGGATTAAAAGAAAAATAAATTTAGTTAAACCAATTTAATTTTTCTCTAAGCTTAACCACCTCCCCAACAAAAATTAATGTCGGTGGCTTGATATCATTATTGTCAATAATATCTGGCAGTTCTTTGAGATTAGTTGTGTAAACTTTTTGTCTGTCAGTCGTTCCCTTTTCAATAAGAGCTACAGGCATATCTGCTCTCATTCCATGCTTGATTAGTTGTTCTGATAAATGCTTCGCTCCAACAAGCGCCATGTAGAAAACAATAGTTTGTTGTTCAACTGCAAGTTCAGACCATGGAAGATTCATGGTTCCATCTTTTAGATGTCCTGTAACAAACCTACAAGATTGAGAATAATCCCTATGTGTGAGAGGAATTCCGGAATAAGTGGAACAACCAGAAGCTGCTGTTATTCCCGGCACTACCTGAAATGGGACTCCATTCTCTGCAAGGGTTTCAATTTCTTCACCACCTCTTCCAAAAATAAAAGGATCCCCTCCCTTAAGTCTGCAAACTCTCCTGCCCTGCTTGGCGAGGTCAACCAAAAGCTGGTTAATATCTTCTTGTGGAACAGCATGATTATCTCTTTCCTTGCCAACAAAAACCAACTCTGCGTCCCTTCTTACCAGATCCATCACTTGAGGTGACACGAGACGATCATATAAAACAATGTCTGCTTGTTGCATCAATCTTAAGGCCTTAAAAGTTAATAAGTCAGGATCACCAGGACCGCCACCAACTAGATAAACCTCACCAATGTCAGCAGGACTCGTATTCCTTAACTCTTCCTCTAAATCTGTTCTTGCTTCATCAACATTGCCAGAGAAAATTTTTTCAGATATTGGACCAGAAAAAACTCGCTCCCAGAATCTTCTTCTATCTTCGATATTATCAAATGTCGATTTAACTCTGTCTCTGAACTCACCAGCAATTTTTGCTAATTGACCATAGGCACCTGGAATAGAACTCTCAAGTTTAGCTCTTAAAAGTCTCATGAGGACAGGTGATGCTCCCTCAGATGAAACAGCAATTTGAATAGGTGATCGATCAATAATTGCCGGTATAAGAAAGGTAGATAATTCAGCAGAATCAACTACATTGACCGGAATACTTTTGGTTTTACACAAATCTGCAATTTCTTTATTCAGGTCTTTTTTATCAGTAGAAGCAATGACCAGGGTTTGTTTTTGGATATCGTCATTTGCATATGCCCTTTCATATAATTTAATTCTTCCATCATTAGCAAGTTTATGGATGCCCTTACAAGATTCTATCGAAATGCAAGTGACATTCGCTTGGGCTCTTAGGAGGATCTTAATCTTTCTAAGAGCAATATCACCCCCGCCGATGATAAGACAATCCGAGTTTTGAAGATTTAAAAATATTGGAAGGTGCTTCATTAGAACTAATAACCAAAAATCAACTGAGTATTATAATGTCTTTTTGAACATCATTACCCACAGCATGCATAGCATTAACCACTTTACCTGCCCATTTGAACATATTATTCTTCGTGGCAAGTCTCATTGCAGTCAAAGTTCAAAAGATTGTGTGGCTGAGAAAGAATTTGGAGCATGTATAAATAAAAAAGCCTCAGATAATTGTCAAGCTTTATATCTGGAGATAAGGAAGAACTCAAAATTTTTACTCAAGAATCACAGCGGAGAAGCATTATCAGTTGGCCAACAAAATAAAATCAAGATGGGCGGTTTAATCGCAATTAATGAGATTATAAATAAGGAAACCGCAGAAGAAGTATCTGACATATTCCAACTGTTACAACAAGTCAAAGAAGAATATAAAAATTATTCGAATCTTCCCTTTAATATTATCTTACCTAAAATATCTAAATATAAATATCGACAAAGAAGTTAGCCAAGCATCTGCCTAACTAATGGCACAGTAATGCCTCTTTTTTTTTCTAATGAAAAGGTATCAAGTTTATCAATTATTTCAACAATCTTTTTTAGGTCACGGGTTTGATTTTTGATTAGATAATCAATAACTCTTTGATCAACTTTTAATGATTTATTATTAAGCTTTCTCTTGATAACATGTTGAATTTCATCATCATCTAGTCGATTTAATGAATAAGTATTTGCAAGTGATAATCTTGTTTTCAGATCATTAAATACTGAAAGCCCTTCTGGTTTTACTCTCGAAGAAAAGACAATCATCTGATTAGTTGAATGTAGTTTGTTAATTAGATCAAAAATGTATTTTTCGTTGTCTTGATTACATTGATCGACATTATCAAGGGCAATAATTTGAAAATCACTAATGAGTTCAAAAATATCTGGAGATACATCATCATTTAAATCAATATATACCGATTTTTGGTCTAGCTTGAGACCTTCAATTATCACTCCCTGTAGAAGATGGGATTTTCCAAAACCCTTATCTCCATAGACAAAAATGTTTGCAGTAGCTTTGCCCTTAATCAAAGTGAGAATATTAGCAACTAATTCTTGATTCTTTTCGCCAGAAAAATCATCTAGGATAAAGCTTGCATTAATAGAGAATGGAAGGCCCAGTTGATTCACTTTCTCTTCTCATTATAAAAGACCTGTTTTGTCCAAATCCAAATATAGTCTGCACCGCTAAGAATGGTAGAGGTCGCTACACTAATGAGTGCGATCATTCTCCAATCATTAAGTTCTGGATATATTTCATTAAGAACTAAAAATATCACTAAAGATATTTGGAGAGCTGTATTGAATTTTGACAAATTTGAAGGGTTTAACAACTCATTTTTTTCACTAGAAGGCTCCATAAAATAACCAACCGTCCCTGAAACAATCATCAAATCCCTTAAGAAGACCAGTGACAAGAACCACAGAGGAATTAGATCAATTAAGAATAAAGCTATAAAACTTCCTACGAGTAAAAGCTTGTCCGCCATAGGATCAAGAATTGAACCAAGTCTTGTTTGCAGGTTAAAACGTTTTGCAATCCAACCGTCAAGACCATCAGTCAAGCCAGCTAGAAAAAAAAGTATTAATGCAAAATAAAAGTCATGATTTAACAATGCAATCACAACGGGCACTGTTAAAATAATACGTAAAATTGTTAGTGCATTTGGAAGGGAAGCAAAAACCATTAACCTTTAAAAAACTGACTTTAAATACTTCATTCGATTATACGGAAATTATCTATGTCTGGATTGACTTACCAAGACTCTGGTGTTGATATCACCAAAGGCAATGAACTAATAGATGAAATAAAGCCTATTGCTAAAAAAACCTTCAGAGATGAAGTGGTAACTGGTCTTGGTGGTTTCGGAGCACTTTTTGAACTTCCTTTAGGTAAGTATAAAAATCCAGTGCTTGTATCAGGAACGGATGGGGTAGGCACTAAATTAAAAGTTGCTGAAATGCTTAACAAGCACGACACCATTGGTATTGATCTTGTTGCTATGTGCGTTAATGATCTTATTGTCCAGGGTGCAGAACCTTTATTTTTTCTGGACTATTATGCGACCGGAAAGTTAGACAATTCTATTGCTAAATCGGTTATTGAAGGAATTGCAGAGGGCTGTATTCAGTCTGGGTGTGCCTTAATTGGAGGTGAAACCGCAGAAATGCCTGGTCTATATTCTGGCTCAGATTATGATCTAGCGGGATTCTGTGTTGGAATTGTAGAAAAAGACAAAGTAATTGATGGATCAAGCGTTGCTGCAGGAGACCATCTTGTCGCTATAGGATCAAGCGGTCCTCACTCGAACGGTTACTCTCTAATTCGTAAGGTTTTAGAAAAATCTTCTGCAGATGATGAAGTTCTTAATCGTTTAATAGAGCCTACAAGAATTTATGTCAAATCAATTCTATCTTTAATCTCGAAATTTAATATCAAAGCCATCTCACATATCACAGGTGGAGGGTTGATAGAAAATATACCCAGAGTTCTTCCAAAAAATTTAGCTGCCAATATTGATGCCATGAGTTGGTCAATGCCTGATGTTTTTCAATGGCTTCAGACTAATGGAAAAATTGAACAAAAAGAAATGTATCGTGTATTTAATTGTGGAGTTGGAATGGTATTAGCTGTTTCAAGAAATGATAGTCAAAGTATCATTGACCATCTGAATAATTTAGGTGAGACTGCATGGCTTATCGGGGATGTTTCTCCAAAAGTTGGCGAATCAGTCAATATCTAACTTATGATAGGGGTTGTTCTGATTTCAGGAAGTGGCTCCAATCTTCAATCGCTTATTGATCATTCGAAAAACATCAACCTTAAAATTTCTTGTGTCATTTCGAATAACCCAAATGCCTATGGTTTAGAAAGAGCTAAAAAAGCCAATATTGAAACCAAAATACTTGATCACAATGAGTTCTCTTCCAGAGAAAGTTATGATAATTCACTTAAAGAAATAATCGATAAAATTAATCCTGAAGTTATTATTCTTGCTGGTTTTATGAGAATATTAACAGCAAATTTTGTCAATCACTTTCTTGGTAAAGTTCTTAACATCCACCCCTCTCTACTCCCCAAATACCCTGGACTTCACACCCATCAGAGAGCGCTTGATGCTGGAGATAAAGTTCATGGAGTGAGCGTTCATTTTGTTACACCAGAACTTGATGGTGGTCCAATCATTGCACAAAAACAGATCGAAGTTTATTCACGTGATGATGCAAACTCCCTTGCAAAAAGACTCCTAAGGGAGGAACATATAATTTATCCAAAAGTTGTCCAATGGTTTACTGAGGGTAGATTGACTCTCAAAGATAATGAGGCGTACCTGGATAAAAAATTAATATGTTTAGACTAACTATTTTTCTTATATCAATTCTTCTGCATTTTAATTTATTTGCATTTGAAGAATTTAAAGCAGGTTATGGAATGTACCTTTCAGGTATTAAAGTTGCCGAAGAAACAAGAATATTAAAAAAAGATAAAACTATTTATATCTATTCATCTTCAGCCAAGACTTCTGATCTTGGGAAACTTTTTGGCGATAAGAAAATTACTTCTAAATCTATCATTAACTATGGAAATGAATTTATTGACCTGGAAAGTTTTGTCTCCAAAGAGACTGAAAAGAATAAACCTGATGAAAATATCAGAGTTGCCTTCAAGAAACACGGAAAGTTGATTATTTCTTCTCAAAGAAATAAACAAAAAAGCACTGAAACATTTGAACTAGATCTACAGCCTTTAGATCCTTTATCCTCTACTTTAATTCTCTCAGAGAATCTAAAAGATGGCATTAATTTTTCTGAAAAAAAATATCTCTATGCAGATGGCAAGAAAAATAGAATTATTTCCATTGAACGACTTGAGAATCTGGTTATGAAGTTCCAAGAAAAAGACTACAAAGTAATCCCATTGAAGTTTTCTAATGATCAATACTCAGTTGTTGCTTTCTTTGCGCCCAGTCTTAAATATGTTCCAATTAAGATAGAAAAACAAACCAAGAATAAAAAGTTTTCGTATAGGTTAGAAAATCTAGAGTTTTACAAATAATCTTTTAAAAATTTTCCAGTGTAAGAGTCTGAATTTTTAGAGACTTCCTCTGGAGTTCCCTTTGCAATAATTTCACCACCCTTATTCCCTCCTTCCGGACCAAGATCAACTATCCAATCAGCGGTTTTTATGACATCAAGATTATGCTCAATAATTACTATGGTATTTCCTCTATCACGTAACTCTCGAATCACTCTAAGAAGTTGATTAATATCATGAAAATGTAGTCCTGTTGTTGGTTCATCTAGAATATAAAGAGTATTTCCTGTATCCGATTTAGCAAGCTCTTTTGCAAGTTTCACTCTTTGTGCCTCTCCTCCAGACAATGTTGTGGCATTTTGACCCAATGTAATATATGAAAGACCTACATCAAGAAGCGTTTTGAGAATTTGTCTTATTTTTGGAATGGCTTCAAAAAATTCATAGGCATCCTCTATAGTCATTTGAAGAACATCTGAAATTGATTTACCTTTATATTGAACCTCTAGAGTTTCTCGGTTGTATCGATGACCCTCACAGACATCGCAGGGGACATAGACGTCAGGGAGAAAATGCATCTCAACCTTAATTAATCCATCGCCTCGACAGGCCTCGCATCTTCCACCTTTGACATTAAAACTAAATCTTCCCGATTTGTACCCTCTTGATCGTGCTTCTAAAGTTTGAGAAAACAAATCTCTAATGTGAGAGAAAACACCGGTATAGGTAGCAGGGTTCGATCTTGGAGTTCGACCAATTGGACTTTGATCAATATTAATGACTTTATCAAACTTTTCTAAACCTGAAATACTCCCATAGGGAGAGGGATCTGTTTGAGCTTTATTTAAATCTCTGGCAGCAATTTGATAAAGAGTATTATTTATCAAGGTTGATTTACCTGAACCTGATACTCCTGTTACACAAGTTAAAAGACCAATTGGAATTTCAAGATTCACAGAATTGAGATTGTTGCCTTTTGCTCCATATAGTAACAGCCATTCCTTTGGAGTATTTCTTTGATTGGGAATATCAATTCTTAACTCACCATTTAAATATTTTCCCGTGTATGAATTTTTAGTAGATAAAATTAAATCTAAATCACCTGAAGCAATAACCTCACCTCCATGAACACCTGCATTAGGTCCAATATCAATAATATGATCTGCTTGCCTTATAGCGTCTTCATCATGCTCAACAACAATAACTGTATTTCCGATATCTCTGAGATAAAGAAGAGTATTAAGCAGTTTTTGATTGTCTCTTTGGTGAAGACCTATTGACGGCTCATCAAGAACATAAAGAACTCCCATCAATCCCGCTCCAATCTGACTGGCAAGTCTTATTCTTTGAGACTCTCCTCCAGATAATGTATTGGCTTTTCTGTTTAAACTTAAATAATCAAGACCGACATTAATCAAAAATTCTAATCTTTGCTTGATTTCTTTAAGAATCTTGTCTGCAATTTTAAGCTTTGCTCCTTCAATTTGAAGCGATGACACAAAATCATATAAATTTTCAATAGACAGTTTTGTAAGGTCAGAGAGATTTGAGTCTTCTATAAATACATTTCTCGCTGATTCATTAAGCCTCTCTCCATTGCATAATGCACAATCTTTGCTAACTATAAACTTTGACAAATCCTCTCTTACAGACTTAATCTCTGACTCTTCATAGCGTCTCATCATTCTAGGAATTACGCCTTCAAAAGGTTTAGCTTTGCTTTTCCAACCTCTTCTTCCTTTGACATGTGAAAAATCAATAACCTCATCACCAGAACCGTAAAGAATAATTTGTTTTTGTTGGTCGGTTAACTCCTCAAATGGTGTTTCAATATCAAACTGATAATGCTGGGATAGCGTGAAAAGCAATTGATAAAAATAAGCATTAGCTCGTCCCCATCCATGAATTGCTCCATCAGCTAAGGATAGTTCTGGGTGAGATACAACTTTATCAGCGTCAAACATATCTTTGACACCAAGGCCGTCACATGCAGGGCAAGCCCCAACTGGATTATTGAATGAAAAAAGTCTTGGCTCCATTTCTTGAAGAGAATAGCCACATTCAACACAAGAAAACTTTGCTGAGAAGATTTTTTCGTTCCAAGAAGCAGGGTCAGTCATAGAAGCAACTTTTACAATTCCTGAAGAAAGGTTTAAAGCTGTTTCAATTGACTCTGTAAGTCTAGATGAAATATCTTCTCTAATCTTGAGGCGGTCGATAACAATTTCAATCGTATGGAAAACCTTGCCATCCAGGTCTTCCATTTCATCTAGCATTAGAATTTCACCATCTACTCGAGCTCTCAAAAAACCTTGATGTGAAAGTTCAGTTAAAAGTTTCTGGTGGCTTCCTTTTCTGTTCTGAACGATAGGCGCAAGGATCATAATTTTCTCATCGATAGGAAGCTTAAGAACGGCATCCACCATCTGGGAGATGGTTTGGGAATCTAACTCAATTTGATGCTCTGGACATCTCGGTGAGCCAATTCTTGCAAATAGCAACCTTAGATAATCATATATCTCGGTCGTGGTTCCAACAGTCGATCTAGGGTTATGAGAAGTAGCCTTTTGCTCAATCGATATTGCTGGAGAAAGACCATCAATATGTTCAACATCGGGCTTTTCCATTAGAGACAGAAATTGCCTTGCATATACCGATAAAGATTCCACATACCTTCTCTGACCCTCGGCATAAATAGTATCAAAAGCAAGTGATGATTTACCTGAACCTGAAAGCCCAGTTATAACTACAAATTTATTTCTTGGGATGTCCACATCAATGTTCTTAAGATTGTGAACCTTAGCACCTCTTATAGAAATTTTTTTAACCGAGTCTTCCACTGTTTTTACGCTGGACAAATAGTCAATTATAACTATCAATCATAGTAAAATCTTTTCTTATTTATTAAGTTGTTATGAAAACTTACAGAAGAATTCTTTTGAAGATTAGCGGTGAAGCTCTCTCTTCAAAAAATAATTCAATTGACCCCC
>Ga0255760_10005023_pt1 | contig 11361 bp, 9 predicted proteins | sample 071ome_25_FD_179960 | JGI IMG/M metagenome (GOLD analysis project Ga0255760, IMG submission 179960) | Coastal salt marsh microbial communities from the Groves Creek Marsh, Skidaway Island, Georgia - 071410BT metaG (version 2) | ecosystem: Environmental > Aquatic > Marine > Intertidal zone > Salt... | reverse complement strand
CTTAAGTATAAATGTATATACGCCATTTGGTCTTAACGGTGCCATTAGTAATTATAATTGGAATGGACAAACTACTTCCGCTAACTCTTTAACAGCCACTTCAAATACTGCATACACCACTGTTTCAGGAGGATCGGGTGGGTACTCTTATCAGTGGTCATTAGTAAGTTATTCTCAAGCTACAGGAGATGCAACGCTAACTGCATCAAGTTTTGGCTCAGGCCAATCTTCATCAACTAATGGAAGTATTACAGCGTACCCAAATACCAGTCGGTATGACTCACAAACGAATACTTACTATTGCAGTGAGACCGTATCGATTACTATTAGATGTACTGTTACAGATAGTAGTGGAAGCACTGCCTCAGATGATATTAGTGGATACTTAAGCTTCTTCTGGCAAAAGCCTTAAAAGGAAAATAAAATGATACCAGAATTACCAGAAACTATTTTAAAATTTAACTTGTCTTCAGACGCAGTCCCAAATGTTCAGGAGCAAATCTTTGGGGGGTTCAAAGTAGACTACCCTGAGTCTACTAGAGATTATGTACTTCGAATAGGAGAAGATGGGTACGCCTTTTCACAAGAGGAGCTTACAGCATTAAGAAATTTTATAACTAAAATGCTTATGACCTAAGAAAAAATAATTCTTGACATAAAATGTCTGCTTTGCTATAATTATCACCATAGGAGAATATAAATGGCCGCAGGGACTTATAATTTACAGATAGACCAGGGTTCTGATTTCGCAGTGAACTTAGCCCTGAAAGAAGGGGGAGTAGCTACAGATTTAACAAGCTACTCTGCTCGTGCGCAGATGCGCACTACAAAAGACGCAGCTAGTGCTGCGGCTACGTTTACTTGCACCATTATGAATCCTACTGCTGGCACTCTACAAATGAGCCTTCCAAATGCAACATCAGCAGCTCTTGATGCCGGATTATACTATTATGATTTAGAGATTTACACATCCGGTGATGGAATTGTGACACGAATTTTGGAAGGAACTGTTACAATCGATCAAAATGTAACACGATAATGGAAGTAACAATAACGGTTGATGAAACTGCTGTCACGGTAACAGAGGATACCACGACAATAAACATCACGCCTACGACATATGAAGTATCTATAGAAGCGGTTGCGACATTAATTCCAACTGCACTTTCCATGTCAGTTACTCCTTATAAAACGATTACTAAAACAAATGTACAACAGGCACTAGAAGAATTAGCCGACCAAAATTTTCGGGGCACTACTACTCCTACTGGAAGTACATTAGAAGTAGGAGATACTTGGTACGATACAGCAAACAATATATTTTACGTATACCGAACAGTTGGTGGAATTACAGACTGGTATCCATTACTCAACACCGATGTAGGTGAAGAGGATAATCTGGACGGAGGAGCCTTTTAAGGCTATTTAGGGGCATAGAATGGCTCAAACGATTCAAATTAAACGCAGTAGCTCTACGGCTACTCCTACTTCACTATCAAATGGTGAATTAGCGTATTCAGCAACGAGCAATAAGCTGTTCATTGGACGCCCTGGTGGTGGTACTGGTGATGTAGATGCTATTGGCGGAAAAGTATACGTAGATATGCTTGACCATACTGCTGGTACTCTTACTGCTAGTAGTGCAATCGTTGTAGATTCAAACAGTAAAATTGATAATTTTCTTGTAGATAATTTACAGTTTAATGGTAATGCAATTACCTCTACAGATACAAATGGTAATATTACTATTACTCCAAATGGTACTGGTGATCTTGTTCTTGATGGTCTTAACTGGCCTCAAGCAGATGGCAGTGCAAATCAATATCTAAAAACGGATGGTTCAGGGCAACTTTCTTGGGGTACTGTAACCTCCTCTTTTACTCTTTCTGATGGTACTGCTACAGATACTTTTAATACTGGGGGCACTCTTACTTTTACAGGTAGTACTGGTGTAACTACTGCTGTTACTAATGACGAAGTAACTTTCTCTATAGGACAGGATGTAGGCACTACTGCAAACGTAACGTTTAATACTGTAACTGCTGATTTAATTGGCGATGTTCAACAGGCTAATGGTTCTGGTACTGATGTTAGTGGTACTGACTTAATTATAAAAGCTGGTGCGGGTACAGGTACTGGAGCTGGTGGTAAGATTTACTTTAGAACTGCGGATGGTGCGGGTTCTACAGGCTCAACTGTAAACTCTCATGCCAATGCTCTTATTCTTAGCGATGACATGGTAGCAACGTTTGGTGCTGGTGTTGTAATTACTGGCGACCTGACTGTAAATGGTACTACTACTACTGTAAATTCAAATACTGTAGCAGTAGGTGATAACATTCTTGTCCTAAATAGCGACGAGACTGGTACTCCTTCTCAAAATGCAGGTATTGAAATTGAACGTGGAACATCAGATAACGTAGCACTGCGTTGGAATGAAACTAGCGATAAATGGGAAGCTACAGTAGATGGTACAAACTACTATGTATTGCTGAATACAAATAATTTTGAAACTGAAATCACCTCACTTGACGGTGGAACATTCTAAATAAAAAATAACCTCCTGCGTATATACGCAAGTTATAGGAGAGCCAAATGGCACAAACGATAAAACTGAAGCGTTCGGCTACTCCGAGCGCTGCTCCTAGTACCTCAGATTTAGCACTTGGTGAAGTTGCCATCAACACCTATGATGGTAAGATGTACATCAAGAAAGATGTCTCAGGTACAGAGAGCATTGTAGAGATTAGCGGCGGGGGTGCCCCTTCTGGCGACTATCTTTATGAGCGTACAACTTACACTGCTACTGCCTCTCAAACAACCTTTGCTGCTGACTACTACATTGGTTATGTAGATGTCTGGTTGAATGGTATCAAACTGATACCTGGAACTGACTTTACAGCAACAAACGGTACTTCTATAGTTCTTGCGTCTGGTGCAACTGCAGGAGACTCTGTTGAAATTCTTGCTTGGATTTCCTCCGACCTTACAACACTTATTAAGACTGTAGGCTTTGATACTTATACCTACACTGCAACTTCTTCACAAACGACTTTTTCTGGTTCAGATGATAATTCTATAACTCTAGCATATACAGTTGGTCGTATTCAAGTATTTATGAATGGTATTTTACTTGACGGTGCTTCTGAATATACTGCTTCGAATGGTACCTCTGTAGTTCTTGCGTCTGGTGCTGCTGTAAATGACATAATAAAGATTATTGCATTTAAGGCAGAAGATGCAATTATTGCTGATTTAACAGTAAATGGAGATCTAACGGTTACTGGTACAGCCTCCGTTGGCGGCGGTATTGATAACACTACCATTGGTGGTACCACCCCTGCTGCTGGTACTTTCACTGCTGTTACTGTAGACAACATAGTCATTGACGGTGATGTCATTAACTACGGCTCTGGTGATGTTACTCAGACCTTTACAGCTAACTCTTTGGCCTTTGCGGGTGCGAGTAGTGGGTATAGTTTTGATAATGACCTTATTGTTAAGCAAAATATTATTAGCAGTGACGACACTGACGTTGTGCGCATATCTGGGGGCACTTCAACAAGCAGTGGTGGCAACATTCTCCTGTTTCCCGACAACGACCCAACATCCCCCGGCGACATAAACTTCCGCAACCAGACAACATCTGTACTGCGCTATGACGCAAACAATAATTCAGGCACTTGGGAGTTTAATTCTGCTGGTGGCGTGGAAATACAAAGTGGAGACTTAAACATTACGGCACAGGCAGCGGGGATAAACTTTACTAACGGTTCTGGGCAAAACGTAATAACTGGGCAGCAGGGCATCACCATTGACATTGACAATGAAAACGACCAGACAGAACAGTCGTTTGTTGTTTCACATGATGGTCAGACCGAAACACTTCTTCAGGTGTCTGAAGACGGAAATGTAGAAATACCTAACGGCAAACTCGGCATAGGCACTACGCCTTCCTACAGCCTGCACGTTGTCACTGATGCGACTACATCGTTTGGAAATTACTTTGACTGCGACACAGTCACTAGCGGGAACGGTGTAACTATTATCGGAGATAACGCATCTTTTTCGAGTAATGGACTGCTTGATGTGAGGGTGCAGAACTCATCCTCCACCGGTAATCCGGCAAGGTTTGTTAATGCTGGCACAGGCAATGGTGTATTCATCGACCAAAACGGCAACGGCATTGGTTTAAGAATTGATTCAGAGGCTTCCAGCGAAAAAGCTTTATATATTACTTCTGCAAATACAGCAGGGCCATCTGCGGAAATCAACAACAATGCGGTTCTTGCAAATAGCGGAAATGCGGCTGTTCTATTCTTGCGCCAAATAAACGCTTCTGCCGCTGCGCCAGTTGTTCGCCTTGAAAATGACGGTGCTGGTATAGGTATATTTGCCCACAATACTGAAGCTACTAATACAAACGCAGTCATTCAAGCAAGGCAGGACGGCACAGGCAACGCAGTCTTCATCGACAACAACGGCTCTGGCAACGCTCTTTATACAGACGGTGGCAATGTTGAAATTAATGAAGGCTTGATGACCATTTCTGCATCAACCACCGCTGGAACAAGTCACCCAACATTAATACTCAAAAGCGGGGGAGGGGGCACTTTAGGCTCTGGAAGCAAACTGTATCTCTCTGGCGGGAATGGCACTATCAGAAGCGCAGTTATTGAAGGGGTAAATGTTGGTGGGTCAAATAATGCCCATGATATGGTTTTTTATACCAACGCTGGTGCGTCTTCTCCAACCGAAAAAATGCGGATAAAAAGTAATGGTGATGTTGTAATAAACGATGGCAGCCTAACAGTAACAACTTCAATAAATTCCGGGCTTACTGTAACTGATGGCACAGCAACGGGCATTCTCTTTGCGTCTGCGCAAGGCACTAATTCAATAGTTGCAGGAACAACATCAGCCCATCCGTTTTATTTATTCAGCAATAACCAGCAAGCAGTAGTGATTGATACATCACAAAACGCCCGGTTTTATGGCAATGTCGGCATAGGTGGCACAGGAAACGCAAAACTAGAAGTATTTGGCCCTCTAGCATCCCCATCACTTGGCACATATGCAAACTCTGCCGCAATCATTTCGAACATCGCTGGTGGATATGGAATGTCTTTCAGTGTGGATGGTACGGGCGCTGGATATATACAGGCGCAAAACTTTACATCGTCTGCCGCTTATGATTTGGTTTTGCAGTCAGCAGGGGGCAATGTCGGCATAGGAACTACGCCTTCATACCCACTGCATGTTTTTGCTAACAACACAACCCTTGGTCTCTATGTTGACCAAGATGGTAATGGAACTGGACTGAATGTTTCTAGTGCCGCGACCACAAAAGAGGGGGCGGCAATTTACTGTAACAGTAATACTCTAACCTCTGGAACACAGGCGTATTTTAGGTCTGCGGCAGGTACATCAGGAGCACTAATTCACGCAAACATGGCGAACGGGGTTGCTTCTGGAGTACCACTAAAAGTTACAAACGAAGGCACAGGCGACGGCATATTCATAGACCAGAATGGCAATGGAGCAGCTCTTTACATCGACTCAGAGAGTTCGACTGATAACACGATTTATGTCGAGGCCGCCACAACTACAGCAATTTCACTTAGATACATAACAAGTTCATTAACGTCCGGCACTGGCGCTTATTTCTCAACAAATAGTGCTTCTTATACAGGGACAAACGGTTTATTTCGTGTAGGAATTACTAATACCTCCGCATCAGGTCGCGGTCTTAGAGTTGACAATGCAGGCACAGGCTACGGTGTATTCCTCGACCAGAATGGCAACGGACATGCGCTGTATATTGATTCAGAGGCAACCGGGGCACATGGTATATACATTAGGAATGACGTAGCCACTACCGGACGCGCTATTTACGCTTATTGTAATTCTGCTTCCTTTTCTGGAAGTGGCCTTATCCGTTCGCAAGTACATAACGCATCTGCAACAGGCAATTCTTTTTATGCTTACAATAATGGCACAGGCACCGGTGTAATCATAGACCAGAATGGCAACGGCATCGCGTTAAATGTCGACTCAGAGGCTGCAAGTTCTGTTGGTTTTAACATAACTGCACCAACCAGCGTGCAGGTGGTGAATGTGGTCAACGAACACGCCTCTACCCCATATGGGATGAACATTGACTTTAGTGCCGCTTCACCGGATAACAACACTACTCACTTCATATATTTGGAAGATTCAACGACTCTACGATGCGTTATTTACTCAGATGGCGATGTACTAAACCATGACGGCACCTACGGCATTATTTCTGACAGGTTCTACAAGACCGATATTGTGGAAGCGCGTGACTACTGGGACGATTGGAAGGCTGTTCAGTTCCGTACATTCACCAAAGGTGGTAAGAAGCAGTTTGGTGTAATCGCTGATGAAATGGAGCAGGTATTCCCCGGCCTTGTCCACACTTCCCCGGATGAAAATCACCCTGACGGTGAGAGCCAGTGGGTAGACACCATGAACCTGAACCAGATTGGGGGCAAGGTGTTGCAGGAAGCAATGAAAAGAATTGAGGCTCTTGAAGCCGAGATAGCCGCACTGAAAAGTGCATAACTTAAACTTAAAGTAAAAAGGAGAAATAAAAATGGCAACAGAAAAAAAGACAATGCCTATTTTTGTTGACGATGTGGAATACACATACGAAGACATGACAGACGAACAAAAAGCACTGGTAAATCATATTGCGGATCTTGACCGTAAAATTGGTACCACACAGTTTAACCTTGATCAACTTAACGTAGGGAAAAATGCCTTTGTGAATTTACTGAAGGAAGCCCTAAACGAACAGCCCGCGGAGGTAAATTAACATGGCAATTTCTTATAAAATCGACAAAATGGTACGCAACACCTCCGATGGGGGTGTTGTTCGTGTTCGCGCAATAGCCACAATGACTGATGGCGATATTACTGTCAGCGATATGGTATACGCTAGCTTCACGCCTGACGCATCTGCTAGTGGCTTTGTAGCTTTTGACAACCTTACTGAAGCAGATGTCATTGGATGGGTAGAATCCTCCATTGATGTGGATATGGTAACTGCATCTCTCCAGGCAAAGCTGGATTCCGTTAAGACTCCTGCCACTGCAACTGGTATGCCGTGGGCAACTGAAGAAGAAGTGTAACTCTTTAATTCCTTTAGCATAAAATAATCGGAGAAATAAAAATGTCTATTACATATACTTGGGAAGTAACTGGTCTCAAGGTCAAAAACGAGGTTATTGACGGAGTAACCTACGAAAACGCAGTGTGTCAAACATATTGGAGAAAAACTGGTACTGATGAAAATGGGAATGCCGGTAGTTTTAGTGGTGCAACGCCGTTCACTTTAGACCCGACTGACGGCTCCGGGCCTTTTATTGCTTATGAAGATTTAACAGAAGCAGATATTATTACCTGGATAAAAGCCGTTGTTGTTGGCGATTATGAAGATCATGTGAATGCTCGCATTCAGGAACAGATTGATCAAATAGTAAGCCCTATCACTGAGCCGACATTACCGTGGGCAACTGAAGAAGAGGAAGCTTAATAAGCAAGAAGTTTTATAACTTGGTGTAGAAAATGGGAAAATCTAGAGATATAGCGGATTCCGCTTCGATAATAAATTATTTAGATAATTTATCAAGTGATGTCCAAAATCAACTTAGTACAGCTGCTATTACAAGCGGTACGATTGATGGTGTCACTATTGGCGGTACGACTCCTGGTACAGCTTCGTTTACTACGCTGGATGCTAATGGAACGATTAAGCTGGATGGGAATTACCCGGTTGGCACAAACAACGTAGCGTTGGGTGATGATGCGCTGGGTAGCGGCTCATTAAGTGGGGCCGCAAATACTGCTATTGGTCGTCAGTCAATGATCAACAATACATCTGGCTCATCTAATACCGCACTTGGCACTGACGCACTACGCACTAACACAACTGGCGGTTCTAATACTGCACTGGGGAAAGATGCGCTGTATGCCGCAACTACAGCTTCCAATAACACAGCCGTTGGCGCAGATGCATTAACTTCCAACACTACTGGTGCCAACAACACTGCTACTGGGGTCAATGCCCTTCAAGTAAACACCACTGGTAGCTATAACACTGCTACTGGGCGACAAGCCCTTGGCTCCAACACAACTGGTTCTTATAACACTGCTAGTGGTCACGGTGCTCTTTACTCCAACACCAATGGGTATGAAAACGTTGCTACTGGATTGCAAGCCCTTGCCTCCAACACCAGTGGTACTTATAACACTGCTAGTGGGCATCAAGCCCTTCTCTACAACACCACTGGCAATTCTAACACTGCCACTGGGCGAAATGCTCTTTACAATAACACCACTGGCAACCTCAATACTGCTGTTGGGGCGAATGCCCTTTACTCCAACACGACAGGGACTAGTAATACTTCTGTCGGTGATTCTGCTCTTACCAACAACACCGCTGATAACAATACTGCTGTTGGACGCGCCGCTTTAAACGCCAACACCACTGGCTCGCTTAACGTGGCTGTTGGTGTAAATGCTCTTACAGCCAATACCACTGGTTATGACAACACTACTACTGGTGTAAACTCTCTTTATTCCAACACCACTGGTAACAACAACACTGCTAATGGTTATCTCGCCCTTTTCAGTAATACCACTGGTTACGAAAACACTGCGGTTGGTGAAGGGGCGGCCTATTCCAACACCACTGGTGCAGGAGTTGTTGCTATTGGCACAACTGCTTTGTATACAGCCACAACTGCAAATAACAATACATCAGTAGGTTATCAGGCCGGGTATTACACAAGCACAGGAAGTGATAATACTTTTATTGGTTCAACAGCAGGTGTATCTAATACCACAGGCTTCTATAATTCTGCTGTTGGTAGACAGTCGTTGTATTCAAATACTACTGGCAACAACAACTCTGCTGTTGGTTTTCAGGCTCTGTATCAAAATACCACAGGTGTAGCACATACAGGTATTGGTATTCAGGCTTTAACTAATAATACAACTGGCTCCTATAATACTGCTGTTGGTTATCAGGCGGCAGTATCAAATACAACGGGACAGTTACACGCTGTACTTGGTAGGCAAGCATTATATTCAAATACTACTGGTAATTCTAATACAGCAATCGGTCATACCAGTATGTATTTGAATACAACGGGTAATAATAATACCGCTGTTGGGGAATCTTCACTACGAAACTGTACTACTTCACTAAGCAACACGGCTATTGGTAGTACAGCCCTTTATAATGTAACCACTGGAAACGGTGAAAATGTCGGCATAGGTAACCGTGCCGGTTATGCTATTACTACCGGACAGCAGAACATTGTTATTGGTGACAATGCGGCGGCTAATTCCGCAACTGGGGCTTGGGCAAGATGCGTAATTATTGGTGACAATGCGGGGAATAAGAATACCGCAGACAATATTACTGCTGTTGGAACAAACGCACTGGCTCAGAATACCAGTGGTATTAGCAATACAGCCATTGGTTACTATTCACTGGCAAATAATACTACGGGGTATGTTAACACTGGAGTAGGAATAAGTTCTTTACAAAACAACACTACAGGATATTACAACTCAGCATTTGGTGTATCTTCCTTAATATTTAATACAAGTGGATATACAAATTCCAGTTTTGGTGCGCTTGCTTTGTATAACAATACTACTGGACATCAAAATAATGCCTTTGGTTCAGAGGCTTTATTTTCTAACACTACAGGTGCATTAAATACGGCTATAGGAAGGGTGGCTTTTAGAAACTCTACTATAGCAAACTATAACACCGGAGTTGGATATGCAGCAGGATATAGTTGTACATCCGGTGGCTACAACACGGCTCTTGGCTACACTGCGTTATACTCAAACACCACTTCTGAAGCTAGCACAGCAGTAGGCTATGGGGCTTTGTATAACAATACAGCAGGTTATTCAACTGCTGTTGGTTATTATGCCCTACAGAATAATACTAGTGGAGCGTACAACGTAGCAGTAGGTGGTGTCGCGGCGCAAAGTAATACTACAGGAAGCAACAACACGGCTCTTGGCTACGTTGCGTTAAACTTAAACACCACTGGAAGCTACAATACTTCTACTGGCTTTGCTAGTTTGCGAAATAATACAACTGGTTACAGCAATGTGGCGAATGGCTACTATGCGATGTACCACGGTACTACTGGTCACTCAAATGTTGCTATAGGACAGTCAGCTTTACAAAACAACACTGGAGGGTATTACCTGACTGCTGTTGGCTATCAAGCGGGACTTTCAAATACTACAGCTATTTCAAATGTAGCAGTCGGTACACAGAGTCTACGTACAAATACCTCAGGCTCTGGCAACGTAGCGATTGGGTATCAAGCGGCTTACTACTCCACTACGGCTGACAACAACTGTGCCGTTGGATATTACGCACTGGGACAAAATACAACAGGTTACAACAACACCGCAATCGGATATCAAGCTTTAGTTGATAACACAACCGCTAGTCAGAATACGGCGACTGGCAGACTTGCGCTAAAATCAAATACAACCGGAAATGAAAATAGTGCTTTTGGCTCACAGGCTCACTACTCCACCACAACCGGATATTACAATGCTAGTGTGGGAGCGTATGCAAACTACGAACTAACGACTGGTGCCGCAAATGTCGCGCTTGGTATGAATGCCGGACGTTCTACTACTACAGGTAACCACAATGTTTGTATTGGATACAATGCTTATACAAGCGGAGTAAGCAATACCTTTGAAATTGTTATTGGTAGTAGCACTACAGGTAAAGGCTCAAGCACAGGATTTATTAACCCAAATAGCGGTGGCGTGTATCAAGGCAACAACTCTTCAACTTGGTCTACCACATCTGACCAACGCCTGAAGAAAAACATTGTTGACAACACAGAAGGTCTTGAGAAGATTAATGCCATTCGTGTACGCAACTTTGAATATCGCTTACCCGAAGAAGTTGATGCAGAACTTAAAGCATCTGACGCTATACTAAAGTCAGGCACACAGCTTGGCGTAATTGCTCAAGAACTTCAGGAAGTATGTCCTGATTCCGTAAAGGAAGAATCTACCGGTGTTTTATCAGTTGATACAGATAATTTGTTCTGGCATCTGGTAAATTCAGTAAAAGAGTTATCAGCAAAGTGTGATTCTTTGCAGGCAGAAATTAATATTCTAAAAGGAGAATAAAATGGAAAACGAAATCACCGCAGAAGAAATTGCAAGGCATTATAGTGCCGCAATGGACTCAGTAAACCTAATAAATGGCGACAAACCAGAAATGATGTCAGACGAAGAGTGGGCTGACTGTATTGCTCGCAACAAAGAGCATCT
>Ga0255760_10005002_pt1 | contig 11389 bp, 12 predicted proteins | sample 071ome_25_FD_179960 | JGI IMG/M metagenome (GOLD analysis project Ga0255760, IMG submission 179960) | Coastal salt marsh microbial communities from the Groves Creek Marsh, Skidaway Island, Georgia - 071410BT metaG (version 2) | ecosystem: Environmental > Aquatic > Marine > Intertidal zone >... | reverse complement strand
TGGATGAAGAACCAGATACATTCAGAACATGTTTTGAGAGAGATCGAGATAGAATTATTCACTCAAAAACTTTTAGAAGATTAAAACATAAAACACAAGTTTTTATAAACCCTGATGGAGATCATTTCATAACAAGAATGACTCATACACTTAATGTAACCCAAATTGGTAGATCTATTGCTAAAACATTAGGTTTGAATCCAGATTTGACCGAAGCGATTTGTTTAGGACATGATGTAGGTCACTCACCATTTGGACACACTGGTGAGGAAGTATTAAATGATATGCTAGACGGTGGCTGGAGCCACTCTGAAAACTCTGTGAGAATGTTGTCTGTAATAGAACCTCTTAACCTAACAAAAGAAACTATCAATGGTATTGAAAAACATCCTTGGAGATATAAAGAGCCACCTTTTTCTCCTGAAGGTTTAATTTGTAGATTTGCTGATAGAATTGCCTATCTTTCTCATGATGTGGAGGATGCAATAAGAGCTGGTGTTTTAAGAGAATCTGATATACCTAAAAGTATTACCTCTGTTTTAGGTTCGCCAGGTAAAACCTGGATTAATTCATTAATATCAGGTGTTTTCAAGGCCTCTTCGGGTGGTAGTTTACAAATGGACGAAGAAATTTTAAATGTGATGCATGAATTGAGAGAGTTTATGTTTGATAAAGTTTATTTGAGAGAAGAAACTTTAGCTCAAAGATCTGAAGCAAAAGATATCGTTGAAGCTTTGGTAATCTATTATGAAAAAAATCCAGATAAACTTCCAAAAAATTATGTTCAAGATCAAAGCGATATCGCTAACTCGGTAGACTACGTTGCAGGAATGACTGATAGATTTGCTATCTCTGCTTTTGACAAAATTAATTAAATTTAGGCTTTCTTTTCTCCATAAAGGCTGTGACTCCCTCTCTCAAATCCTCAGTTAACAAATAACTTGTGTTCCATAATTGAACAAAGTCTAGTGCTTGATCGGTAGTCAAATCTTCACCTTTATCAAGAACTTGTTTTGTTCCTTGCACAATACTTGAAGCGTTGCTTGCAATCTCTTCGGCTAACTCTACACCGGCTTTAAATAAGTCTTCAAAATTTTCGTAAGTTTTACTTACAAACCTTATTTTCTCTGCATATTCTCCATCAAATATTCGACCTGTGAAAGCAAGTTCCCGTACGTCTCCCTTAGATACAATTTTTGGCATTCTTTGTAAAATACCGACATCTGCAACTAGCCCTAATTTAGTTTCCCCGATTGAAAATTTTGTATCTACAGTAGAAATTCTAATATCACATGCTGATATTAAAGCGGTTGCTCCCCCAATGCAGTGACCATGGGCTAGAGCAATAACTGGTACGGAAGTTTTTGATAGTGCTGTAAAAGAGTCTTGCATTTTTTTGATTTGAGCCTGTAATTTCTTTCTATCACTAGGAGTGGATGACATATCTTCATTAATTTGAAAATCTGACATAAACATGGTTATGTCAATCCCAGCAGAAAATGAATCTCCCTTACCTGCTATGACTATACATCTGACTTCATCATCACAATCTAGTTCATTTATAACTTCTGGTAACCCAAACCACACATCAGCATCTAGTGCATTTTTTTTATCTGGGCGATTTATCCAAACATACCCAACATTGTTTTTTATTTCTTTTACTAACTTGTCTTCCATTTATATTATCTTAGTAAGATTGTCTAATGGATGTATTCGAAGCTTTATATACAACTAGGGCAATGCGCAGAGTCAGCGAAGATCCAATTCCAGAAGATATATTAAAACAAATGGTTGATGCTGGAATAAGAGCTCCCAGCGGTTCTAATCGTCAAGGCTGGAAGTTTATTGTTGTCACTGATCAAGAAATTAAAAATCAACTTGGAGATTCCTACAGAGAAGCATGGGATTTTTATGTAAAAGAATTTTATGGTGGAACTGAAGATATGGGTGCGTCCAATGTTCCAAATGACAAAAAAGCTGAACAAGTTGTTCGAATTAGTAAGTCAGCTGCATGGCTATCTGAAAATTTTCATAAAGTACCAGCTATGTTTGTTGTGCTCTCAAGAAATGATCCAACAGGATCCTCGATTTATCCTGCTATTTGGAGCATTATGCTTGCAGGTAGAGCACATGGAATTGGGACATGTTTAACTACTGTTCTTGGGATGTTTAAACCAAAAAAAGCTTTTGAAATTTTAAATATACCTAATGATAAAGGCTGGAAAATTGATGCCGTAATTACTGCGGGTTATCCATTAGGAAAATGGGGTGTAGCTGATAGAAATCCTGTGGATGAAGTTACTTATCTAAATACTTGGGGTAATGAAACTAATTGGAACTTAGAAGACCCTCTCTGGAGTTACTAAAGTTTTTAATGCACGCCCGGAGGGAGTCGAACCCCCAACCTTCTGATCCGTAGTCAGATGCTCTATCCAGTTAAGCTACGGGCGCATTGCGGAGAGGGAGGGATTCGAACCCTCGAGGGAATTTCTTCCCCACTCGCTTAGCAGGCGAGCACTTTAGGCCACTCAGTCACCTCTCCAAGTCAGCGGAGGGAGTGGGATTCGAACCCACGGTATGGAATACATACAATAGTTTTCAAGACTATCGCCTTCGTCCGCTCGGCCATCCCTCCAGATGATTTTCTTTCTTTTTGCGGAGGGAGAGGGATTCGAACCCTCGAAGGGGATAAACCCTTACATGCTTTCCAAGCATGCGCACTAGGCCAGACTATGCGATCCCTCCGAAAAAAAACCTGAGATTCTATTTTAGTTATCTCTTACTGTCAAAGAAAGAGGATAATATAGCTTCAGATTCATGGGAAAGAATATTATCTTTTATCTCGACATGATGGTTAAGTCGAGGATCTTGTGGGATATTATATAAAGAATATGCTGCACCTGCTTTGAGATTTGGTGCACCGTAAATGAGTTTGCTAACTCTAGCGTTTACAATTGCTCCTGCACACATAGCGTCTGGTTCTAAAGTTACTGCTATTGTTGTGTCTTCAAGTCTCCAAGTACCTAGGATTTGCGATGCCTCTTCTAAAACCAATATCTCGGCATGAGAAGTTGGGTTTTGATCTAATTCTCTTCTATTGTGATTTGCACAAATTAAGTTATCGTCTTTATCAAACATTGCTGCACCAATAGGTACTTCATCAACATCATGAGCTTTTTTTGCTTCATTAAGAGCTACTCTCATTTTGTCTTCGTCTGATATATATTTCATCTAATTTAATTATCTCAAGTGTTGATGTTAATATAACCAAATGTTTGAGTTTTTCATTTTTGCATTTGTCACTGCAATCACACCGGGACCAAATAACTCTATGCTTATGGCCTCTGGAATAAAGTTTGGTAGAAAAGCTTCTATACCCCATTTTCTTGGTATCTGGTTGGGGTTTACTTTTTTATTTTTTGTTGGTGGGTTTTTACTTTCATATGTTCCTGCTCAAATTTTTGATTACCTCCAGTACGTTGGTTACGCAGTCATCACCTATATTGCCTATAGAATTGCCACAACTTCTTTGGATGCGAATAAAGAAAACTCTTCTGTTGATAAACCTTTTACCTTCGTACAAGCATGTCTTTTCCAGTGGATAAACCCAAAAGGTGTTGTCATGGCTGTGTCAGGACTTACTGCCTTCAATATTACAAACAACCAAGGTGCTTTGATCTATTTTTTAGTTTTACCTTTTTGTGTGGGTATATGGTTGATACTTGGAGAACAACTTCAAAATAGTTTAGAGAAAAATAAAACAGTAGCTCGTGCAACGTACGTGGTACTCGGCTTGAGTATGATTGCCAGTTTGTTATTAGCCTAGGTTCTTAACACCAATAATTTCAGCAACTTTATCGGAGAACTCAACTTTTCCTTCTTCAGTTTGGTTATTTTCAATTAGTGCAATTAAAATTCTTCCAACTGCAATAGCTGTTCCATTAAGAGTATGTAATATACTAGTTTCTTCTTCTGACTTTGCTCTTATATTTAGTCTTCTTGCTTGAAAGCTAGTTGTGTTAGAGCAAGACGTAACCTCTCTATATGTATTTTGACTTGGTATCCATGCTTCAATGTCATATTTTTTAGCTGCAGAAGCACCTAAATCTCCTGCGCATACATCTACAACCCTATATGGAATCTCCAAGGACTGTAACAATTCTTCTTCTACAGAGAGAATAAATTCGTGTTCCTCTTCAGATTTTTCAGGATTGCAGAAGGAAAACATCTCTACTTTATCAAACTGATGAACTCTAAATATTCCTGTTGTGTCTTTTCCATAAGTGCCAGCTTCTCGTCTAAAACAGGTTGAAAATCCTACATACCTTATTGGCAATTCTTCCATATTGATTATTTCATTTGTATGCAGTGCAGCAAGGGGAACTTCCGAAGTACCTACTAGATATAAATTATCATTTGGGATTTCGTAAACCTGCTCTGCGTCATCAGGAAAAAACCCAGTACCATACAAAGCATTTTCTCTCACCAAAACTGGTGGAACTGTAGGAGTAAATCCTTTCTCTGATAATTTATTTAATGCCCAAGAGACTAAATTAAACTCAATTTTTACCAAATCTCCAAATAAATATGCAAACCTTGAACCTGAGACTTCAGAAGCTTTTTCAACGTCTATTAAGTTCAATTTCGAGGCAATTTCTAAGTGATCTTTTGGATTAGATATTTCTTTAACTTTTCCAACTTTTTTAATTTCTAAATTATCTTTGTCAGATTTTCCATCAGGAGAAGTTTTGGAAATTAAATTAGGAATTTTTACCCATTGATTTAAGAACTCTTCGTCTTTTTTATCAACTTGTTCAAACAATAACTTTACTTCATCACTTAATTCTGATGCTTTGTTTAATAATTCTTCTTTTTCATTTTTATCAGCATTTGCAATTTGTTTACCTAATTCCTTTTGTTGAGAACGTTTTTGTTCTGCATTAAACCGTAAAGATTTTCTTTCTTCATTTAAAGAAATTAAATGATTCACATCTACATCTATATTTCTTCTTGATATATTTGATTCTAAAACTTCTAAATTATCTTTTAATATTGCGGGATCTAACATAAATTATCCTTCTGGAGGAATGAAACCAAAGATATTATATAAATTATCATTTAGGTTTTCCTCTTTTTCTACTTCTTCTAATTTTATAAACCATTCATGTAATACACCTGTCTCTATATTAATTGCATCACTATAGAATATTCTGCTTTCTTGAGGACCTATCGAGTCAATTTTCGATTGCTGCTCATGTATAGTTTCTCCAAATTCATCAGTTACTAAAATTAATATAACAACATCATAGGCGTCAACATTTCCCTCGTTTGTAAGGACAACTTGAAGTTCTATTTTTTCATTTAGTAGTACAGAATAATCTTCCTCTGTAGCTGCAATTGGATTGGGTTTAAACTCAGCGCCTGAAATTGATAAATTTCTTACTAAAAATAATCCACCTGTGCTAGATTTAGCTTTCTCAACAAGCAAATCAGCAAATCTAAATGAATTATCTTCAAGTCCTACGTACTCAATTTCATAAAGCACGGGAAGAAATGTACCTTCTGAGGTTGCGTTTTGTTTTGTTAAAAATAAGAATTCAGAGTAAGACCTGTCTCCAATTGATAAATCAGAAATACTTTGAGCAATAGACTCTTGAATTTTTTCTGAATTAGGATTATCAATCAAGGTAATTATGGAAACTTCAAACATCTCAAGACCCTGAAGCCAATAAGATGTAGCTAAAGACAAAAGTTCTTTTTCTTTTAGAGTCAAGGATGCATCAGTGTTATTAATTATTTCATAGGCTTCTTTTGAGTTAGAAACTACTTTATCTATCTTGTTTTCAAACTCTTCTCGACTAATTTCAGAAAAATCTAAAAGATTTTTAAATTCTTCGGAAGCTTCAAGGTGAAGCGAAGACACAAGAGCGGCACTGTCTAAAAAATTATTAAAAGATCTAGCCTCAATGTAGTTTTGATAGTATTGATATAGTCCCAAAGAAATAATCGACACAAAAACTATTAAAAATATATTTTTTAAACTATTTCTCATTTATAACCACTTTTTAACAAATACATACTTCTGAGACATTCTACTTCTTTATTAAGTGTAAGAAAACAAATACATTTCACAACTAAGATTGTTGATAAGTGGAAAAATTAAAAATTGTATGGTCTGTTAAAAGTGAATGCGGTCCAATAAGAAAAAAGAATGAAGATTCCGTTTTTCCAGATGTATCTGGAAGTGGTTTTGTGCCCTTTAAAGCTGGTGTGTTTGATGGAATGGGTGGACACAAAAAAGGTGAAGTTGCTAGTGAGTTGGCATCTTCTGTTATGGAAGAAGATTATGACAATCTTATCTCCTACGTAGAAAAAGCTAATAAAGCAATTTATGAATATCAAGAGAACAATAAAGACTCTGAAGGTATGGGAACAACTATGACAGCGATTGAGATTGATGAAAGTGGTGTTCTACATGTTGCACATGTAGGAGACTCCAGGTGCTATGTGCTCTCAAAAAGAAATCTTATTAAGCTGACCGAAGATGAAAATGTACCCGGTTATCAAAATGTCTTACTTCAAGCTTTAGGAACAAAAAAGAAGCTATCTATTCAAACAAAAGATATTAAATTATCTAAGGGTGATGTTGTTCTGCTTTGTACAGACGGACTTTACAACGAATTGGGTGATGAATATCTCAAAAGGAAACTACAAGAAGGTATTAGTGCAGAAACATTGGTTAGTGAGGTTTTATTACAAGAACCTAAAGATAACATAACTGCAATAATTATAAATATAATTTAATTATGAAAATAGGACAGATAGTAAAAGAAAGATATGAAATCCTCGAAATTTTGGGAGAGGGTGGAATGGCTTTTGTATACAAAGCTCGTGATATGCAGCTTGAGAGATTTGTAGCAATTAAAACATTAAAACCAAATTATGTAAATCAAGAAACTTTTGTAGATCGTTTTAAAAGAGAGGCAAAAACGGCAGCTAACTTAAATCATCCAAATATCGTGCAAATTTTTGATTGGGGAATTGAAGAAGAACCTTACTTTGTAATGGAGTATATAGAAGGAAATACATTGACCTCAATTATTGCAAAAAATAGAACTATTAGCCTTAGTGATATTTTGTTTATTGGAGCACAAGTATCTAGTGGTTTACATGCTGCACATCAAAAAGGGCTTGTGCATAGAGACATCAAACCTGGAAATATAATGATAACCCCCGACGGAAAAGTTAAAGTTACAGATTTTGGTATTGTTTCACTTCAAAATGAAGAAAGCGACATTACAAAAACAGGATCTATACTTGGTACCGCAAGTTATATTTCACCTGAACAAGCTCAGGGAAAGCCAGTTTCTATAGAATCTGATCTTTACTCTTTAGGAACAGTTCTTTATGAACTTATTACAGGAAGAGCGCCGTTTAGTGGAGATTCTCCAATATCTACTGCAACTAAGCACTTGACTGAAAAACCAGAGAAACCATCGTTGTACAGAAGAGACCTTCCAAAAGGTGTTGAGAGTGCAATTTTAAGACTTCTAGAAAAGGCTAGCTACGACAGATTTAAATCTGCTGAAGATTTAAGAGCAACTTTACTTCAGCAAAGAAAAGCACTGCAGTCTGAGCAAACAAGAGAAAATTTAGTTGATCTTACAAATCCAAAGGTTAAATTAAGATTTACATTACCTGCTCTAATAATATCTGTAGGAGTTGTTATAGGCACGGTATGGACATTAACACAAGTTTTTGATGGACTGCCTGTTGACGGAGGTGCTCCAACTTTAATTGAGATTCCAGACCTTACTGGAAGTGAACAAGCTCAAGCATTGGAAGATCTTCAAAACCTGGGGTTTAAGGTTGGAATTGAAAATTCAGCAGATTCATCTGTACCAGCTGGATCTGTAATTCGTACTCAACCTCCATCTAATACTGTGATAAATCCTGATTCACTAGTAACGATTATTGTATCCGTTGGCCCTGAAGCATTTCCAATACCATATGTGCTGGACATAGAAACTGAAAGAGCCATATTCGTAGTTGAAGAAAGTGGATTTACCTTAGGTCAAGTGCTTGAAGTAAATGATGAAAACATACCAAGAGGATTTGTTATATCTCAAAATCCTGTAGCTGGAACAAAAATGAGTCCTGGTACCACAGTTGATCTAGTTGTATCAAAAGGACCTAGTCTTATAGAAATAAGTGACCTTTCTAGAAAATCACCCGAAGATGCTATTCAAATATTGGAAACCTTGGGGTTTGAATATGAATTAATAGAAGAATATTCAGAAGATGTTGAAATTGGATTAGTTTCAGGAACGTTGCCAGAGGCCGGAGAAATTGTTACTCCAGACGAATTAATTCAAGTTATTGTCTCTCTTGGAATAAGAATAGAAGTTCCAGAGGTGGAAGGATTAAAATACGAAGACGCTATCAGGGTTCTTGAAGAACTGGGTCTTGTTGCAACTGTCAGTGGCGATACTAATGATATTGTCAGAAAGCAGATACCAAGAAAAGGTGAGTTCATAGAGCCGGAAGGTGTTGTTGAGTTGACCTTTGGAAACTAGGGCTAAAAAATTAAAATTAGAATTAATTAAATGGTATAAAAATAATAAAAGACCGTTTCCTTGGAGAAAAACAACAGACCCCTGGCAAATTCTATTAATTGAAACTTTAGCCCAACAAACTCAGTTGGAAAGGGCAAACGAATACTTTAAAATATTCTCAGAAAAATTCCCATCACCAAAGTCTATGGCTAATTCTTCGTTAAAAATAATTTTATACATGTGGTCGGGATTAGGATATAACAATCGTGCAGTAAGGCTATATGAAGCTTCAAAAATAATCGAAAAAAAAGGTTTTAATCAAATTTATCCAAATTTTGATGACTTACCTGGGGTGGGTCCGTATACAAAAAATGCAATTCTTTCATTTGCATATGGAGAAAAAGTTCTTGCTATTGATACAAACATAGAAAGAATAATTCAAAGATATTTTGGTTTGAATGATACAAAAGATTTCTTTAAAGAAAATTCGAAATATTTCCTATATAAGGTAAATTCGAGGGATATTAATCAAGCATTTATGGATTTTGGAAGTTCCATTTGTAAAAGCTCAAACCCTATGTGTAGCATATGCCCCATTGAAAGTGACTGTAGTAAACATTTTTCTAACAGTAAAAGTTCTATAGAAAAATTTAAAGGCTCTAACAGAGAAGTCAGAGGAAAAATAATCAAACTTCTAATAAGAGAAGGTCATATAAATAATCAAAAACTTTTTGAGGAAATTGATGAAGACTCTGAAAAGGTCAATAAAGCTCTTGAGGGGTTAAAAAAAGATAACTTAATAAAGTTTAAGAAAAATAATATTATTGAAATAACTTAGAATTAATACTAATTTGTAAAATATGCCAGTATCAAAAAAAAGAAAACAAAACAATAGACCTACTCAGTCGAAAAAAATATCTAGTCAAATGTCAACAAGTGATGTTCCTTCACCAAGATGGTATACAATTTTGATGTCATCTTTGATGATTATAGGTGTGCTTCTTATAGTTCTTAATTATCTAACTTTGCTACCGGGATCAGTTTCAAGATGGTATTTATGGAGTGGTCTGGGATTGATCGGTGCAGGTTTTTTAATGACTACGAACTATAACTAGTAAGTTTCATTTAAAAGACCTTCATCATACAGTTCATCTGAAGTGTCTACTTCAATTCCGTCTATATCAAAATTTTCTATTATTTTTGACAATTCATCCTTACCCCCACTGTTATTAAACCAACTTATATGAGTTCTTCGGAGAATATAATCTGTTGGTTTAGCAACACAGTAGTGCTCAAAGCATTTTTTTAAATCATTCTCATTAAAGTTATTTGATAAATTTAGAACCTCATCAACAAAGTTCAGAGGTGTCAGTTCAAAATTATCACTAAACAATAATTCCAAGCTCTCTTTAGCTATAAGTCTAAATCCTGTTAGTTTACCTCCTGAAATTTGAATAAATCTTTCATCAACATTGTTAAAAAAATGACCCCTAGAAACATTTTTTGACGATGTTAGTTGATTATCTATAAGTGCACGTATACCTGACCAAGATGATATGTATTCAACATTATCAACATTGAAGTATTTTTTTATGTGCCTAATAATGTATTCTTTGTCATCATTATTTGCATATGGCCTGTCTAGTGTTCCCGAAAAAGTTTCGGTATCTGTTGTGCCAACTATAGTGTTACCAAACCAAGGCAAAACAAACATAATTCTGTTGTCTTCAGTTTTTGGCAACAAAATACCATTTCCATTAATTTTTAGAGGATCATCTTTAAGGATAAGATGGGCTCCACCACTAAATTTAATGTGAGAAGACTTTATAGAATAATCACCTGGCAAAGCGTGTACTCCTGTTGCCGCAATAATATTATTTGCGATAAACATATGTTTGTTGCCATTTAATTTATTAATTGCTGTTATTTGATATTTTGAAGATTGTTTTTTGATGTCTGTAATTTCCATGTAGTTTATTGCGATAGCATTATTGATTTCCACTGCATTCCTCAATAACGTAACTACTAATTTTGCATCGTCTGTTTGTGCGTCTTGAAAAATAAAGCTTCTTTTTAATTTTTCTTGTTTAAGTAAAGGAAACATTTCCTTTGTTTTTGATTTATCAAAATTTATATGTCTCTGTTTTTTTGTTCTGCTTCCAAGTAAGTCATACAAGGTTAATCCCAGCTTGAAAGCAAACGAAGATATGAAATTATATTGGAGTATTTTAGGGAGGTCTGAAAAACCATCGTCTTTATAAATTGGAGCAAGTAGCTTGAGGGGCTTATAAAGTCCCCCCAGTAATTTGATTAATATTTTTTGTTCTTGAAGACTCTCTCTAACTAGGCCAAATTGTAATTGGGGAAGATATCTAATGCCACCGTGCAAGAGTTTTGTACTTCTTCCGGATGCCCCTGATGCAAAATCATTTTTCTCTAAAAGAACTGAGCTTAACCCGCTTGAAGCTGCCATTTCAAGAGCAGCTGATCCAACAATCCCGCCTCCAATAATAAGTAAATCGAATTCAGATTTACTTTCAAGCTCCTGTAACTGTTCAGGTCTTGAAAAATTCATTAATCTAGAGGTTCCATAGGGTCTTTACAGTGCTTTGGAGGTTCATTTGCTACAACAGATTGCCTATTTATAGTTAACTCTGTGCCACATTTGTTACATATAAAAGATTGTGATATTTCAACAACATCATCTGTATCTAATTCAGGAGGTATGCTCGCTAAAGATGAAATAGAGTTTCTTAAGAATCTAAAAATTACTACTCCGATAAATAAAGCAATTAAATATTCCATTATGAACTAAAATACCTAAAAGCAGCAAT
>Ga0255760_10004986_pt1 | contig 11416 bp, 15 predicted proteins | sample 071ome_25_FD_179960 | JGI IMG/M metagenome (GOLD analysis project Ga0255760, IMG submission 179960) | Coastal salt marsh microbial communities from the Groves Creek Marsh, Skidaway Island, Georgia - 071410BT metaG (version 2) | ecosystem: Environmental > Aquatic > Marine > Intertidal zone >... | reverse complement strand
TAGTTTTATCGTTCTATATCCACGCCGCCACAAACAGGATCAGCGCGATCTCAAAAGCACAGACGAGGAATAGGGTGAGTTTGCGGTTCATTTGCAAATTTAAGTTTTGATAATGCTGGAAACATCTACGAAGCCTTCTTCTGATAGATATCTCTCGCCGGTGTCGCACAATATACAGGCGATACGCTTACCAATAAATTCAGGGCGGTGAATGATTTGGTCAACTGCAAACAAATTGGCGCCAGATGATGGCCCAACAAGTATTCCCTCCGTTTGTGCGATCTTTCTTGCCCACTCAAATGCTTTTGCATCCTCTACAAGAATAATTTCATCCAGTCGTTCAGCGCCGCGTTTAAAGTTTTCTGTAATAAACCCGGGCCCGATACCGGTTATGTGATGAGCTCCTGCGACACCACCCGAATAAACAGGACTGGCCAAGGGCTCTACACCAAAAACTTTAACATCCGGATTTTTCTCTTTTAAATATTTTGATGTACCTTCAAAAGTACCGCAGGTGCCTAAACCAAGAACAATTGCGTCTACCCTACCGTTCAATTGCTCCCAGATTTCCGGGCCAGTGGATTTGTAATGGAAGTCACCATTCGCCGGATTTGAGTGTTGGTTCAAAAAATAGGTGCTACTTGGGTTTCTGGCGATATAGTCCAAAGCTCTTTCCCGAGCCCCTCTAGTATGTTCTGCTGCTGGGGTCAGAACAACTGTAGCGCCAAAAGCGGCCATAATTTTTTGTCGCTCAATGCTGCAAAGTTCGCTCATATATAGTCTTGCTTTAAACCCTAACGCAGGCGCCAAAGCGGCAAGGGCTATACCAGTGTTGCCACTGGTGGCTTCAACAACTTCTGTGCCCGGCAGTATTTTGCCAGCCTCAATTGCATCCGTTACCATTCCAAGAACAGCTCTGTCCTTAAGTGATGTCGGGTTTTGCATCTCCAGTTTTGCAAATATGGAGCAAGAGGATTTTTTGAAAAGTCGGTTAAGTCGAAGAATAGGTGTATTGCCAACTAAATCGTTAATTGTATTAGCAACAATCATTCTTAGCTCCCCAAGCCAGTTGGCTGAAAACGGTTTGAAATAGAACTGTGAGTAGGGCGCGGGTCATTGGTACTGCCTTAGGACGATCTCAAAAGCACAGACGAGGAACAGGGTAAGTTTACGGGTCATTCCCAATTCCTCAGTTCATTTACTTTCGTTTGCACATCCAATGGGCTATCAATGTTTTTAAGCATTATTTCACCTGCACCGGTACCGGTAACCCTAATATCACCAGAACCGAGTATTCGCTGAAGAATGGATTGACTTAGATTTACTTCCTCAATCCTATTGAAACTTATTTCTTCAGTTTTTCGACGAATGAAACCGCGCTTGAGTATAAGCCTACGGTTAGTCAAAGCCCTCTCAGTCGTCCATTTCTCAAGATACATTGAGATAAACAAAAACACACCGATGATTAGCCAGCCTAAAAAGAGCAGGTAGAGCCAAGCAACAAGGGTGTGGTTCCAGTGAAAAGATATCTCCATCTCAATGGTCTCGTTGTCTGGCAGTGTACTTTTGATGAATTTCATCTGTATTAACTCTGAAAGAAGTAAGGCGCTGCTGAGTTGATTTGGGGGCAGAATATAAAACAGTCTATTTGTCTGAAGTCTGGCGTTCTAGAATACGCCTGATACGCTTCAATTCAATAGAGTGAGTATCTAAACCAAGATTTCGCCTGATGAAGCCTATTAGCCAAACAACACAAATGCCCAATACCAAATAAACAGTGAACTTAAGCCAAAAAATTATCTGGTTTATTTGGGCGACAATGTCATTAATGATCTCAGTCATAGGTTTGACTCACCCGAAGCCGTATGGCTGAAAAGAATCAGGAATATGGCTGTGAGTAGGGTGCGGGTCATTTCAACTATCGACTCTGAAGAGTCTCTCGCCTTCCGTGATTTGTATTCGGTTTTGAGTTCTGACTTCATCAACTTCCGGTTTTATCTTTTCGAAAACTGATAGTGCTGTTTTTTGATCTGGGTAATGAATTATATACATCCCCGAATTTTCCCCACTTTTTACAAACTCTGCAGAAATTGCGCCGAGACTAATGACTTTTGGTGACCAGACATTTTCGAAGTAGGTCACGGTCATATCGAACTGAAGTTTTGACGGTGCAGTTATCGACACGACTCTGATGTACATAATTATTGCTCCCATTTCGCCTGAGAAATGTTGCCACAAAAAAAGGCCAGCGCAAAGGCTGGCCGAGTTTAGGGAGGAAATGCGTTAGGTTCAGCGTTGAGGCTGCGCTGATATTGTGACGGTTTTGTGGTTGGAATAGTGTCATTGCAAGGCTAGCTCCGTAGGGGCGGAGCGACTGTCACAATCCAACTCAATTTCTTTGAAAGCCGTGTTTGACAACAAATAACTGAACCACTAAATATAGTCAAAATAAGTCAAAAACATACAACATAGTCGATTTCTAGGCTGCAATGTCCCCAGTTGTTACTGCCCTCTCGCTTGGATTTACTATCCTATTTTTAATAACCTACAACATTGCAGTAGGGTAGTGATGAGGCAAGCTTGTTGGTCATTTGAGTGCGCCTTGGTTTCGTAAGTCATAATACTGCCGCGCAGCGGAAACAAAGTCCAGTTCATCAGCAAACAAAACTGACGCACAATCTTGTCCAAACTGGGCAAATTTGGTGCCGCTGCTGATGCCTTTCGGTGGGGGCATCTTCATATGTTCCGTAAAGGTTTGGAAACAGGCGCGGGCAAGGGCTAAGCCAACTGGGCTTGCTCCAGATCGCGGTAAAGCTGAGGTTGCTGCCCTAAATTTGGAAATTTCCAAAACCCAGCTATCAAGCAGTTCATTCGGCCAAATCTCATTTTTCTCGTTTTCGTTTACCCGAAATGTAGTTGAAAAATAGGATCTTGCTGTAGGGTCAAGGTTTTCAATAGCGATTTTTAGTTTTTTAACCGCAGCCTCTAGTTTGTCTATCTGGGCATCTCTCTGCTTGCCCTTCACAACAATGCCCGGGGGCGGCTTAGAGATATGACTGCGAACTTTTGCATAAAGCAAAGATGCAAAGAAAATTTGTGCCTCTGTGGATAGTTCTCTTTTTGAATAGAGACCTATTACCTTGGCAAGGTCACCTTCAACATCTTTAAAGGGGTTGATTTTCACATTAGCTGAACTCATTTTGCCCCCCTTAAAAAAGCATCCCAATGGGTCATCATTGTTATTCTTGGCTCAACTGAAACAGAATGGTCGTATGTTTTTCCAACGCCGCGCAGGCTGCGGCTTGATTGAGCTTCAGACATTTCATCAGGGTAGCCGTTCTCTGATGCCCAAGTTTTAAAACAATGCCTCATCCCGTGCGCTGTTGGTATGTCTGGCGAGTCAGAATGCCGCCATTCTACAAGCTCGTCTTTGCTGAGAATTCTTTGCAACATTCGTCTTGGCGCATCATTATCGATTTTTTCACCTCTGGAATTTACAAATATGTATCTACCCGACCCAGTTTGAGGCGCCATTACCTCAAGCACTTTACGCATAGCGGGGGATATCCAACATTTAAAGCGGCGCTTTGTCTTTTTGTTTCCCTTCATTTTGTCTGCGGGTATTTCCCAAACATCTCCATAGATCTCAGACCATTCGGCCTCTGCAGCATTTTCTGGCCGCACTGCGGATAGCATCAACCAAATAAGAACTTGGGATGGACTTGTTTTGATTTGGGTTAAGCGGCTGTATATCTCGGGGAGGCGGGCATAGTCGACAAAGCCTCTGGGCTTTTCATAATGGGCAACACGCATCGCCTCATCACTTAAATTTATATCTGCAGGGTTATCCAGCCTGAGCTCAAATCTGGTGCTTTGAGACAAGCTGAAAATTTGGCGTGTGTTGCGCCACACCTTTTTCATAAGCGGGTTCTTGTTTTCCCACTTATTGTCAGCTGTAAGCATAAAGATCACGTCTTTACGCGTAATTTCTGAAATTGACCTATTCCCAAGAACAGGAATGGCGTGATTTTCAACATACGCCCAATTTTGCTTCGCAACCTTATCTGATCCCCATTCTTTGTTAACAGCTTTATTATCCCACCAGATGCGCGCAAATTCGGCAAATGTGTATTTGCCGTTTCGGTTAGACGCTGCCTTTATGGCGGAATCGAACTTTACCGCATTACCACCGAGTTTCAGCGCAGACCTTATTTGATCAACAGAATAGCCTTCCGCAAAATATGACTTTGCAAGTTCGTGTTTGCGCTTAGCCACTGCAAAGGTCAGCTCAGAAGGGCTGTAACCGCCAAGATCAAGCGTCTTAACTTTACCGTTGCGCTTCAATCTTGATCTGAAAGTTTTGCGTTTAGATTGGTAAACCCTTAGCTGTAGATTTCCTCCGCAGCTGAAGTCCGTATAGGGCTTATCTATCTCGCATTTTGCAGCGCGAACTTCATTGTCTGTTTTGAGCATAACTAATGCACAATCTCACCAAATGGGTACCTATATCACTAAATAGGTACCTTTTTCCGGTGTTATTGTCAATTAAGGTTAGTTGCAGTGAGTTGTAGTTAGATATCTAATTAGTTTTCTAAACTACTGATATATAATTAAACCTATAAAGAAAATTATCTTTATTAATAGCTTATAGAAAATAATTCGAATCCCCTACGGGATGCCAAAGCTTGTCTCCACTATAATTCCCCATGATATTTTGCCGCGTTTTCGCCCCGCTTTTGGCTTGCGCGCCAGATTATTATATCTGATCATTTCCTGCGGCGTTTTCAGCGCCCTCTAGGGTCGGGGTTTAGGAAAAAGGGTGAGGCAAAGTGGCAGAATGACTGATCAACGAAACGCAAATCATCCAAATAGTAAATCAGCGGTAAGCGCAAACCCTATTTTGCAGCCGCAATGCCCGTCTTGTGGGCGGCCGGAAAATATCGTCTGGGTGCATGGTCACGGCCAATGTGCGCATTGCCGAATGAATGTCATGCCATGTTGCGATGGTGAAACCTGCGACGCGCCGTAACAGGCGAGGTGGGGCCGTATCCGCGACAAACTGGCTCGCAGCATAATTGACCCTTGCCATCAACGTTAGAACCGCTATAACTCGACCATTATTCTGATTGGGAGATCATCATGAACGCGACTGTAGGTGTTTTACTCGTAATTGGCTTTCCGCTTGCGCTGATGGTGGCGCTGTGGGTTTTCGGCAAGGTTTCTGTACGCCCCGAATAAGCCTATCGCTGCTAGCCGTTACGACGGGGGGCATGACTAGGCTTGGTCTAGTGCCTCAGTAGCTGCATGAAATGCCAAGAGAACACATTTATGCCGGTTGCGGATATCGCGCACCGGCATAAATTTTGCCATATCTTCATTGGGTGGGTTATCTTGCTCTTTGCCAATCCATTGGGCAAATTGAGCGGTCATCTGGCTGGCATCAGCAGGCGTGATCCCAGCAAAATTTTCAATTAACAGCCCCGCACCAGCCTCGCATAACGCACAGCCGCGGACTTTGATGCCGATCTGGCTGATTGCGCCATTATCCAGCGTGAAAGAAACATCAACACGGTCACCGCAGGTAGGGTTGTCACGGCTGGCCTGAAACGGTGCTGTGGGGTCTAGCTCACGCGTTCGCGATAGTTTAGCAAATTCCAGAATCTGTTTCTGATAAAGCGCGTCCAAAAATCTGGTTCCCGCGTGAGCTGTTAAAATTATCCGGCTTTGGTGATTAACAAAAACACCGAAACTGCTGCTGAAACATAAGTTGCGACAATGAGCCAGTGCATTGACATATAGACGTTTTCTTCAGGCACGTGGGCTGGGCGTGGTTTATTCGCTGATGAAGCCAATGGTGGATCCCCCGACATTCTTAAAATCAATTTAGACCTGTTGTTGTCATAGCCCGAGGATAGGCCAAAAACAAGCCATTTGCGTTTGATTTCCAGAAAAATTGGCAGCGGTTTTTAATTAATTATTCATTTTGTTAAAAAAATGATTATTTTCAAGTTCGGGTGTTGAAGCCCAGAAAAAACCCCTCTAGGCTCTTCGCTGGTTTACACAAAAAAAAACGTATTCTCGAGAAAGTGATCCCCCAAATCTTATGCGTTTCCTGATCTTGTTCATAACTCTCTTGGCCGGTTGGCTGCTGATGTCGGGCTATTATAACGGCCTGTTGATTGGGCTTGGCGTCGCGAGTTGCTTGCTTTGCGCCTGGCTTAGCCTACGCATTGGGGCAATTGACCGTGAGGGGCTTCCAACCCATTTATTTTCCAAATTACCTGCCTATCTGGTGTGGCTAATCGGCGAAATCATTTCATCAAATATTGCCACCGCCAAAATCATCCTGCGCGGGACATCGGATCCAGAGTTATTTGAGGTGCCGGCCAATCAGAAGACCGCGGCAGGCCTCGCCAACTACGCTAATTCCATTACCCTTACACCCGGCACTGTAACAGTTGACATTGACGAGGCTAAAACAGGGCCAAGCCGGTTTTTAGTGCATGCGCTTCATCCGCAATTTGGCGATGATGTGCGCAGTGGCGATATGGATCAGCGCAATTGCGCGCTTGAGGGCGATACAGCAAATATCGCACTTCAGCCTGCCAGAAACGCAGCTAGGAAACCTGCCAAATGATGATGATTGTTGCGATGATCGCCTGTGCGGTGTGTTTGGTGATGGCGCTCGTGCGGACTGCATTAGGGCCAACAGCTTTTGACCGTGTGCTTGCCGTGAATGCGATTGGCACGCTGATTATTCTTGGCATCTCACTGCATGGGTTTGTGATGGGACGCCCAGAATTTGTCGATATCGCGCTGCTTTACGCGATTTTGAATTTTATTGGCACCTTTGCGGTTTTAAAGATTTTCAGCACAGGCTCGCTTGGTGATAATTCCGCGGGGTCGAAATGATGGATATGCTCATCACCATCCTGTCCGGCCTATCAATTGCCATTGGCGTGATTGCGTTATTGATTGGCAGCCTTGGCCTTATTCGCCTTCCAGATGTTTTTTGCCGAATCCATGCGGTAGGGATGATTGATACTGCCGGGGCCAGCTTTATTATTCTGGGTATGGTAATCCATCAAGGCTTTAGCCTTGTCAGTGTTAAATTGCTGCTTATTGGTGTTTTCCTATTTTTCACCAGCCCAATTGCAACGCATGCGGTCGCGCAGGTTGCGCATAAGATGGGGGTAAAACCTGTTGGACGAGACCTCATCAAAAAAGCACCGGCCGCGCCTGTAGTTAAAAATGGGCCAACGAAAAATGGTTCAGCGAAAAATGCTTCAGTCAAGAATACCGGCACCAAAGCGTCAGCGGCTAGCGCGAAAAGGAAATCATAATGGCCGGTTTAATCATTAATATCTTTCTGCTAGCGCTGCTGGTCCTTATCGCAGTTATGGTGGTTCGCTCGGGCCGTCTTTACGCGGTTATTGTCATGTCAGGCGCCTATTCGCTGACGTCAGCGGCGATGTTTGTCAATCTGGACGCGGTTGATGTTGCGTTCACCGAGGCCGCGGTAGGCGCAGGTATTTCGACAGTGTTGTTCCTTGCCGCGATGGCTTATGTGCCAGCGGACGAAAAACCAAGCCAGAATCGCAATTTGCTGGCGGGATTGATCTGCGTCGGGGCAGGGGCATTATTACTATTAGCGGTGTTTGATTTGCCAACTCTTGGCGATCCAATGGCACCGGTTCACCAGCATGTTGCGCCGCGTTATCTCGCTGAAAGTGGCAGCGCGCTTCATATCCCTAATGTTGTGACCACAGTTTTGGCTAGCTATCGCGGCTTTGACACGCTTGGCGAGACGATCGTTGTCTTTACTGCCGGTCTTGGTGTTTTGATGCTCTTGGCGGGATTCACCCGAACCGGGCGGATAAACCCCGTCCCGGCGAAAACTGGGTCGGCGAAAAAAGATGGCGGCAAGTCGAAATCATCATCGGCCACGCCGAAAGGGAGCAAGGTATGAAACAAAATCCTGTGTTCCGCGTTGTTGCTAAAATTCTGTTTGCGCCCATCATCATGTTTGGACTTTACGTGCAGTTTCATGGCGATTTTGGCCCCGGCGGCGGGTTTCAGGCCGGGGTAATTATTGCCGCTGCATTTATTCTTCACGCGCTTGTTTTTGGGCTAGAGGCGGGACGTCAGGTTATTTCGGCCCGGGTCAACCTGTGGATGATGGCGCTTGGCGTGACGATATACGGCGCGGTTGGTATCGTCTCGATGGCCAAAGGCGGGCTTTTTCTGGATTATACCGCGCTTACCGGATCGGTCGCATCGGGCCAGCATATCGGCATTATCCTTGTCGAATTTGGCGTTGGTCTGACTGTAACAAGCGTCATGCTGGCATTGTTCCATGCGTTTGCAGGTTTTGTTGAGGATCGCGCAAAATGATTGAGCAATTAGCAGGAAGCTGGAACCATATTATCGTCGTCATTTTGATGATGATTGGTTTGTTTTTGGTGATCGCCCGCACAAACTTAATCAAAAAGCTGGTCGGGCTGTCGATCTTCCAGACTTCGGTTTTTATTTTCTACATATCTCTTGGCAAGGTGGCGGGTGGCACGGCGCCAATTCTTGATGGTAATCCTGACACATTATATTCAAATCCATTGCCGCATGTTTTGATTCTGACCGCGATTGTGGTTGGGGTTGCAACGACCGCGCTGGGTCTTGCTTTGATCCTTCGTATCAACGAAGCCTTTGGCACTATTGAAGAAGATGAAATCATCGAAGCCAAGGCACGTGAATCTTTGCCACGGCCAAAACGTCCAACAGGTGAGGCAGCAGAATAATGGGGGCCGCTATTATTACGAATTTACCCGCATTGCTTGTTGTGGTGCCGTTGTTACTAGCACCGGTTAGCGCGCTTTTACCATCGGCTCATCTTGCTTGGATGTTAACGCTGATCGGGGCGGGCAGTTCTTTCATTGCGGCCTTGATGCTGCAGTCGATCACCGAGACCGGTGTGCGTATCAGTTATCACCTCGGTAATTGGGAGCCACCATGGGGCATTGAATTTGTTGTAGATTCTGCAACTAGCTTGACCCTTGTGGTGATGACCGGCCTTGGATTTCTTGCCACGTTGGCAGCGCGCCGGCTTGTCGCAAGCGAAATTAACGATAAAGACAGTGGAAAATTCTATGCCGCATGGATGCTGGTAAGCGGCGGTCTTTTTGGCCTCGTCCTGACGGCTGATGCCTTTAATTTGTTTGTTTTCCTTGAAATATCAGCGCTATCGTCAGTAATTTTGATCGGCATGGGGGCTGGCACTGATCGGCGTGCGCTTGTTGCTGGCTATCATTATCTGGTGATCGGTGCGGTTGGTGCCACCTTTTATGTGATCGGCGTTGGGTTTATCTATGCGATGACCGGTACGCTGAATATGGGTGACATGGCCGCCCGTATTCCCGAAGCCGGCGGCAATGCGGTGCTATATGTCGGTTTTGGTTTCATGGTTGCCGGCATGTTGGTGAAAGCGGCAATTTTCCCGGTCCATATCTGGTTACCCGCCGCCTATAGCTACGCCCCGTCAGCGGTGTCAACTCTGCTTGCAGCGATCGCCACCAAGGCCGCACTTTATGTATTGGCGCGAATCCTATTCACAATTTTTGGCGGCGTCCCCGAGATTGTTGATATTGCGGTGACGAACGTAATTGTTCCATTGGCGATTGGCGGCATCTTTGTCGGCACGATCATGGCGATTTACGAGGCCGATATTAAAAAGATGTTTGCGCATTCATCGGTGGCACAAATCGGCTATATCGCACTTGGTCTTGGGCTAGCAACTCCAGCCGGGATCAGCGCCGGTTTTATCCATATCGGTAATCACGCGCTGATCAAAGGCGGTATTTTTATGGCGATTGGCGGATTTGTTGCGGCGCTTGGTGCACGGGCCAGTCTGGACAATATAACTGGCATTGGCCGCCGGATGCCGTTGACCGCAACCGCGTTTCTGATTTGTGGGCTTAGCCTTGCCGGACTGCCACTAACCGCTGGCTTTATCTCAAAGCTCTATCTGGTACGGGCAATTCTTGAGACCGAATCATACCTCATTCTGGCACTTGTGCTGATCAGCAGCGCCCTGTCAGTCGTCTATCTTTGGAAGATCATGGAGGTCATGTGGATGCAGCCCGCACCAGTACGATCACCAAAACTAGTGGAAAATCCGGCGATTTACCTGCCGCTTTGGATTGTTGCTTTTGGCAATATATGGTTTGGCATTGATGCAAGCTGGCTGGTTGCTGCGGCGCGCTTCGCTTCGACAGCCTTGTTAGGAGGCGGGGCATGATGTCACTTCAAACTGCAATGCTGGTTGGATTGTTGGCGCCTCTTGTCGTCGCGCTATTGACCCCATTTTTGGCGGTTCGCCACGTCTGGCGCGATGCTGCTGGCCCGATTGGCGGTGTAATCACCTTTATCGCCGCCCTTGAAGTTGCGATGGCGGTTCTTGACGGTCAAACGCCGCGCCTGTTTGTTGCCCAAATTGCCGAAGGTCTGGCGATCGAATTCGCGGTGACGCCGCTTGGGGCTATTTTTGGTCTTGTTGCCTCCGGCCTCTGGATCCTTGCCGCGCTCTATACGGTTGGCTATATGCGTGGCAATCACGAAAAATATCAGACGCGTTTTGCCGCCTTTTATGCCGTTGCTGTTCACGCCGCGATGGCTGTTGCGTGGTCGGGCAATCTTCTGGTGCTGTTTATCTTCTATGAAATTCTAACCTTTTCAACCTATCCGCTTGTAACACATAAAGAAAGTGCCGTTGCCCGTAACGCGGGGCGGCTCTATATGAGCATCCTTGTCGGGACATCTGTGGTGCTGTTACTGCCCGCAGTTGTGTGGGTCTGGTTCAGCACAGGAACCCTAGATTTCAGGCCCGGCGGCTATCTTGCAGGGCAAATTGATCCGGCGATGGCACCGATATTGTTAGGACTTTTTGCCTTTGGCGTTGGCAAGGCTGCGTTGATGCCGATCCACCGCTGGTTACCAGCCGCGATGGTGGCACCGACGCCGGTGTCGGCTTTGCTGCACGCGGTTGCCGTTGTTAAGGCCGGTGTCTTTACCATTCTGACCGTTGTTGTTTATGTGTTTGGCATTGATTTTCTGGCCGAAACTGGCGCGGCGGACTGGCTTGTTTGGCTTGCTGCTTTTACCATTCTGGCGTCGAGCATGGTGGCAATCACCAAGGATGATATCAAGGCCCGCTTGGCCTATTCAACGATCAGCCAGCTATCCTATATTATTTTGGGAGCGGCAATTGCGTCATCAATTGCCGTTCAGGGAGCAACTTTGCATATCGTTATGCATGCGGCTGGTAAAATTACTTTATTTTTCTGTGCTGGTGCGATCTATGTTCAGGCGCATCTGACCAAGATTTCCGAACTTGACGGGCAAGGACGTGAAATGCCTTGGGTCT
>Ga0255760_10004954_pt1 | contig 11462 bp, 3 predicted proteins | sample 071ome_25_FD_179960 | JGI IMG/M metagenome (GOLD analysis project Ga0255760, IMG submission 179960) | Coastal salt marsh microbial communities from the Groves Creek Marsh, Skidaway Island, Georgia - 071410BT metaG (version 2) | ecosystem: Environmental > Aquatic > Marine > Intertidal zone > Salt... | reverse complement strand
TCCGAGGGTTCTAAATGAACACCATTAAGATATACATCAAGATACCCAGGAGTATACCCAGATGTTGCAAAGGTAGTTTGACCAGAGGTTGCAGTAAAGTTATCTCTAGTCTGCGTAGCTTCTGGTATTGGAGTATTTCCTATATATCCTGCCATAATTTACTCCGTTACTAAATCCCAAGTTGTTGTTTCTTCATTCCATTCGTACCTTTCGCCGTCATCTGGGTACGCTACCGGAGCTTCCCATAAACAAGTTGTTTCATTAAGAGTCCAACTAGCAAATGGTTGAGGGGCATAAAAAGCATCTCGAGTACTATCGTAAGTAAATCCAATACCTGCGTAGTTCTTACGCAGTGGAGTACCGTCATCTTCTTGACCTGTTTCAGGGTCGTAGTGTTTACCGCCGCGAGTATTGTATGAAGTTTGAATCCACTCGCCCGGTTCAGTATCAACAAACGTATCAAAAAAATCAGCTTCAGCTACGATAACTTGAGTTACAACACCGTCTTTTACTTTTGCATAATGTGCCATACTATCCTTCCTTTATAATTGATACCTGACGATTACGATACCGGAACCACCGTTGCCGCCACTCGTATCAGTATTGTTGTATCCGTTTGCGCCACCGCCGCCGCCGCCCGTGTTTGCTGTCGCTGAAGTTGGTGCGCCACCACTTGAATTATCAGGACCGGGAGCGCCATTACCGCCGCCGCCAGCACCGCCGGGGTTTGCCCCTGTGCCACTATAGTCACCGCCGCCGCCACCGCCTGCGTAGTACCCGGAATCACCTGTAGATGTCGCAGTAGCCCACGCAGAGTAACTGTTTGTTCCGACACCACCGTTTCCGCCGTCAGCTCCAGTACCGTTACTACCTGCAGCACCAGCACCGCCGCCTCCACCGCCACCATAAAGTCCACCATAGCCGCCATTGTTTCCTTGACCAGAAGTCCCTGAGCCTCCGCCGCTAGTCAGATAACCAGAGTTTCCGCCGCCAGAACCGCCATTCTTGCCGGTTTCTTGCCCTTGGTCCCAACTACCGCCGCCACCGCCGCCAACGGCTGTTGTACTCACAGAACTTATTACAGAGCTTCCTCCATTTGTACCCTGAGTATTTTCAGCCCCACCAGAACCACCAGAGCCGACTGTTACGGTATAAGCTCCAGAACTTAAAGAAGTTCCGGTAGCAGCTACGACACCGCCAGCACCACCGCCACCGCCCATATAACGACCGCCACCGCCAGCGCCGCCAGCTACTGTCATATAGTCTACTGATAAGTTTGATATAGTATTTGTAAAAGTCCCTGAGGAAGTAAATGTGTGGTAACGATAATTTCCTGATGTCGTAATGGTTCCGCCTGTAGGCAATGCTACTGCAGTAGTAGTTTGTGAGGCTGTATTTCCATCGAAATTGGTAATAGTTACTGTTACAACATTGCCTCCTGTGACATTGTTATAAACAGCACTAGGCACAGTTACCGTTGCCGATGTATCTGATGTAGGCGTTACTGATACATCTTCATCAATAGCATCTGATGATTGGGTAAAGTTTACGGTTATAGAATTACCAAATCCTGTACCTGCTAGCGTCAAACTTGATGATGAACCCGCAAAAATACTTCCTGTTAATGAAGTAAATTGAACAATAACTGAAGATATTTTTTTCCAACTTACGCCATTAGAATAATAAACAATATCATCGTCATCATCGAAACGAATATGACCTTTAGTTGTTGCAGCAGATGGTGCTTGTGCAGTAGTACCTACTGGTAAGCCAAATGATTCAGTGTTACCTGTTAGGTCAATAGTGTTTCCATTACCATCAAGATCACCGCCTAACTGTGGAGTCGTATCCCCTACTACATCTGAAATAATTGTAGTTGGTTCTAGGTCACCACTTGTGCTGTTGTAGGCCAATACTTGACCGTTAGTAATACCTGCAAGGCTTACATCATTAGCATCCCCTACGCTAAAGTTAGCCAATGCAAATGTGCCGTATGCAATAATGTCTACGGTATCTGTACCTGATGCACCAATCGCACTAGCAAATACAATGCTTGTACCTGAAGTTGCTGTGATGTCAGTGCCATTAACCATCTTGACACCGTTTAAGTACACATCAACATAACCTGCGTCATAGGCTAATGTGCTGCCAGAATCGTCTGTACCTGTAATTGTGGTGGTACTTGAGGATACTGTGAAAATAAATCTGTCTGCTGTACCGTTTACGCTAGACCCTGTAGACACCCACCCGCCAGATGAGTAAACCTTCATCGTGTCTGTGGATGTATCAAAATACAAATCACCCACCTGAAGGGCTGATGAATCTGCTCTTGTTGTAGGTGGTGTTGCTGATGCTCCAATGTACACATCTGCAAAATTTGTAATATCAGTAACGTTATTTGCTGCAGTTGTTACATCTGCTGATATACCCGCAACTGTAGTTACGTTTGATGAAATCCCCGCAACTGTATTGATGTTTGCTGCATTAGAATTTACAGCGTTAATATTTGTTTCGTTGCCTGCTACTGAATTTACATTTGCAATGTTAGTAGCAACCGTACCGATATTGTCTGAACCTGCTAAGTCTGTAGCAACAGTACCAATATCTGTAGCATCACCTGCTACTGCAGTAACATCAGATGAAATACCTGCTACGGTATTAACATTTGAAATATTTGTGCCAACGTTATTTACATTAGTAATGTTGGTAGCAACTGTGCCAATAGTATCTGTGCCAGTAAGGTTAGTAGCGATTGTTCCAATATTAGATGTATCACCTGCAACCGTAGTTACATTGCTGCTTATTCCTGCAACTGTTGTTGTGTCACCAGAAATACCTGCCACCGTAGTAACATCGCTTGATATGCCTGCTACTGTGGTTACATCACTAGAAATACCTGCAACGGTATTGATGTTAGTTTGTGCTGATACAGTTGGGGTCAATTGATACCACGTTGTAGTACCAAGATCATAGACCATCATGTAATTGCTAGTAGTATTAAAGAACAATGCACCGTCTTGTAGTGCATCACCGTCATTGTCTACTGTAGGTGCAGTTGCTTTTGCGCCTAGGTAAGCATCATCAAAGTTGTCGTATATTGCTGCTGCTGCCGCTTCACTTGCTGCCGCATTACTTTCGCTTGTAGCCGCTGCTGACTCACTAGCCGCTGCCGCTGATTCGGATGCTGCCGCTGCTGATTCTGAAGCCGCTGCTGCAGTTTCGCTTGCTGCTGCTGCTGTAGCACTGGCAGCCGATGCTGTTGCACTAGATGCTGATGCTGTGGCTGATGATGCTGCTGCGCTTGCACTTGATGTTGCTGATGCAGCGTCTACCAATAAATCCCATTTAGCACTGTCTGTGTTGCTAGTAAGTGGCTGTGCGCCTGAAGAAGTATGTGCAGTATTACAAATAAAAATACTGTTTGTAGAAGTATCTTTGACAATATCACGGGCATAATAAGCCGTTGAGCCTGACCAATCACCTTTATAAGTACCTAATTCTTGAGTAACAGCAATCTCACCGCTACCGTCAAAGGCTAGAATTTTGTTAGCACGCGTTGCTGCATCCACTGTAAATTCAGTAGATGTCATTGAGTTAGTACGCGATAGTTTGATTGATCGGTCTACTTCTTCCTGCAATTCTTGTGCAATCAAGATAGATCGGTCAAATGCACCTTCTACGGTTTCTGCTGTGAATGGGTCATTTTCTACTAGGTCAACAGTTTGCGTCTGTGTAGTTTCACGCCTTAATACTACTGTTTCCGTAGATGATGGGGCTGTTCCAAAGGTTACGTTACCGCCACTTGCTGTACCTGCACCTGATACGGTGTAGTCAGTTGTCAAAGTTTTGACAGTTTCAGTACCGTTGGCAGCACGAATAATGACTTGAATATCGGCATCCGCTAGGATTTTAAAAGTGTAAGCAAAGACAGTCTGGCTTCCATCGCCAGAATAACTGTTCTTGATCGTTGTAGTCGATATAGTCATTTTTTACCTCCTATCATACCACTATTCCCCGCTAAACAACAGTGGAAAATCTTTAGGGTTTTCTTGAACAAAGTTTTGTATGTTTTTAATAATCAACGCTTGTTTCTTCCTATCTGTTTCGCTCAATAGCAGTTGTAGTAAATCCGTTCCACCTGATACTTTACCAATTTGCTTACGCAATAAAGTATTATTTTTAATATAATTTTTTCTTTTTGCAATCACTGTGATTTCTTCTGTTGTTAATTTTTCATCACTAGCGTCTAAAATCTTTTTTATTGCACCTCTAAAGATCAGGTTTTCTCTGCTCTTTTCCCTGTCCAAAAGTTTCAGGTCTTTGTATATATCCATTTTAACAGGATGTTCGCCAACCTTTAGAAAAACATTTGCCATTTCACCTGCTAGTGGGATACGCAATATTTCTTCTAATTCACTAACAATCTCTGTTGGGTCATCAGAACGCAGTCTGTAGATACTGCCACCACCATAAGTATTCCACATGTACTTTAACGCTTCTTTGGTGGTTTCTGAATTCTGTGCATTCCATACATCTTCATTTAAAGCGTACTCACCCCTGAAATTATCAAGCGGATTGCCACCAGTAGCAAAGGTTATTGTATCTTTTAGGAATGGGAAGATTGGGTTCATACTAGGCAATACATCACTTTCCAGTGCTTTCAAGAAGTTTGATGGGCCTATTTCACCTTCACCAAAGGTAGCGTCCATAAAAAGACCAATAAAGCCATTCATCACACGGGCTGATTCGTCCTGTGGAATACGCCAGTAAACTGGTCTGCCTTCTTTGGTGTAAGCAATCGGAATGACGATGTAGTTTTGCTCATCGTATTCTGATACGCCTTTGTAGAACCAGTACAGTCCACTACCAAATACACCATATTTCATCATCTTCTGAAGCACCTTAGGTGCTACGTTGTAGGCTACAAATTTACCTGTGACTGACAATGGGTCTTCACGCAGTCTTACATAGTCTGCCCTGATACCTTCTTTCATAGCATTTGAGAATATCAGCATATTATTAGTTAGTTGATGATACCGTGCAGTACGCAGGAACGCAGGTGACCCTACATCTGCTTGTATTTTTAGCATCATTTCCTGTGTAGACATGCTAATTTCACCGCGTGCAATCATATCTCTTAGATATGCAGCACCCGCTACTTTAGGCGCACGTTCCAAGAATTTAGCAAAGTCACTAATGTGTTGGAAAAAACGGCCCATTGTTCTGTCATACAAAGACTCATACTCTTTTGGAGTAAGACGCTGCATCATTTTTTCAGTGACATACTGGTCTGGCGTAATGGTCTTGTTGTCTAACAGTTTTTGAATGTGTGCTTCCCCTGCTTTGCCTCGATAGCCTTCTACCTGTGCAATTAGGAAACCTTGTTCTTCCATCCAACGTGTTAACTCTGTACCTTTCCTATCGCCAAAAATAGACTTCCATGTAGGCTTTAGGTTCATAAAGAAATATTTGACGTATGAGTTTTTAAACCCGCCTGCTATGTCGAAATAACGTGCTTTAGGCAAGTTTCTAACTGCACGCCCAATATCTCTAAATGTGTTCTTTTGCCAGAATTTAGGGTTGTATTCTGTATAGATGGTTCTGAAGAAATTGTTAGACGATTGAACGTACTTCATCCACTGCATTGCTACATGCGGATTACGCTCAAATGCTACGGCTGCAAACTTATTGATGTGATAGTAAACGTATTTACCGTTACGCATGTACGCAACAGTCTTCATACCTACTGGTGCAGGTTCTACTCTACCTTTGTCAACATACTTGGCTTTTTGAACAACCTTATCTTTCCATTGACCTCCAACTTCTTTAGCCATTTTTTCTGCATCAAATGACTCAATCCAATCTTTGTTTTTGCCCATCCATTGAATAGCATCGTGAATCATACGGTTACGCTTTAACTCACCCATAATGAGCAAGTCTTTTTGTAGCGTAGCAAGTAATGGGTCAACAATATCTGACAACGTTCCTTCAGCCTTTTTACTGAATGATGCAGATGAAATGTTTTGACCGCCTGATCTATTCAATCTATCAAGAGCGTACTTCAACACATTGAACGTAATGTATTCTTCGTTGTTCAGAATTTTGTTAAGTGTTTCTTTGTCAAACGCACCACTTTCCTTAATCAATGGATGTAAGTAACGTTTACGAATTTCATAAAATTTAGTGGCTGCTTGGTCTAGTAGTGGGTGTTCTTTAGCAAACCATTGATAAGCCTCTAGTGGAGTACGCTCCCCTACAAACTCATTCATTATGGCTTCACCTTCTTTGCCTATAGCCTTTAATTGTGACCATAGACCCATTGGGTTTGCTTTACCCATACGCTGTTGTGATACCGCAAGGTTACGCAACAACAACATAGCAGATAGCATGCTTGAGTTGTAACCCGCTGCTTCTATTGGTCGCACTACTTCAGCATCCATTGTTTCTGCATAACGCTGCATACCTGCATGTCGATACCTGTAGTTTTCCATACGGGCATTTAGGTTCAGCGTTTCTTTGTCCATCCAACGGCTTTGACCAGTTTTGTTCTTACCCCACATGCCGTTTTGTCCACCAAAACGTCTGTAGAACCAAGCCATTGTGTCTAGTAGATCAATCTCAATTGCATCACGGCTGTTAGGCTTCCATGCTTCTTCCATGCCTTTGAAGATTTGAGTTTTACTATCTACAAATTTATTAGCGATACGCGTAACCATTGCTGAGTAACGTGCATCTGAACCTGCGTTAATTTGGTTCTGTAACTTCTCATACTGCGCCTTCACTTCTGGACGCTTGTACATGTGATAGTTAAACAATTGCCAAGACTTTGGTGCGTTGACCATTGTCCATTGTGGACGCAGCAAAAACGCCATCATAAAGTCAGCCATCAATTCCCTAGGATTATCACGATATGCTGTGTATTTAGGGTCTGCTGCTCTATCAAATGGTTTCCATTGCTGTGATAGTGCTTTTAATTCAGTAGTAATTTCTTCACGGCTAACCAATCCACGTTCACGGATTTCAGTTTCAAATTTACGCTTAAAGATTTCTGCTGCTTCTTCAGACAGTTTACCTTCTGCTTCAGTTGATGGTTTCTTGCCGTTAATTCGATCAACCAGTGCTTTGATGTGCGGGTCAATCATGCCTCGCATAGCACTACGCGTAATCATCTTCTTGAGTTTTCCGTCTAACTTAGCAAACGCTTCATAAAACTCAGGGTCAATCTTATTTCTAATATCTGGGTCACGGAAGATGTCGAGGATTTTTTGAGGAGTAATTTTAAGGTCTTCCGTGATTTCTTTATCTACCTTCTTCTCAAACTTAGCGGCCTCAATCTCTGCCTCACGTTTCATGGCTTCGATTTCTTTACGCTCTAACGGTTTTGCACCGTCTGCTTTACCGTCAATCCATTTGTTCAAGTAACCTTTCAAGGCTGCCATTGAGCCAAGAATGTTACCTTTCTTCATGGTTTCTTGAGGTAGGTAGTCAATTAGGTGTCCAATCTCATGCGCTAGTGTCATGGTGAAATCTTTAGGATTTTCAGCCAACGCACGATTGACAATAACTTTTAGTTCTTCCTTTGGTATCGGCATTTGTTTGCCTTTCTTACCAAACTGGAAGTAACCACGCAGAGTAGGGCCAAGTTTTTCTACTGCAGGTGTCTTGTTAATTAGGATTTCCACCAATTCAACAAGATCAAATGTATCTAGCCCTTTAGCGTTGTTGTAAAATTTTTTGTATGGTGAATTCAGTAATGGCATGTTTGGCGGTACTTCTGCACCACCACCTGTAGATGGTTCGTTAGGTACGCCCCATTCTTCACCGCCTTTACTGCTATAAACACGTTCTTCTGCTGCTCCACCTTTAACGTCTGATTCAGCAAATACTTTGTCTTTAGCACCTACATGTGTGTTGTAGTAGTTAGTTGCTTGTTGTTCTGGCTGACCTTTAAGTTTTTCAGTCTTAAATGCAGCAACAACACGCCTTGTCTTTTGGTCAAGCACCATCAACACATCACCACTTAATAGGATTTGTGTTTTCTCTGGTGTTTTAAAATCTGTTACGCCTTTGTAATCTACGCTTTTAATGTATTTAGTTTGCTGTATTGCTTCATAAATAGCCTTTGGAATAGCAAACATTCCACCTTGGTTGTCACGCAGAATGTATGAATCTGCCTTAACACCTGATGGGCCATCTTTAGTGACTTCATAAACTACATCTACACGGCTGCCAGTTTCTTTTGCTTTTGGTGCATGCTGCGATACCCATTCACCAATAACCACATCAGGGCTACCATCACGGCTTTCTCTTAGTGGCGCACGGGCTTTATACCCAGAATCAAATGTTTTACCAAATGCTGTTGTATCAATAACGTATTTGGTATTGCCTTCTACTCTACCAAATGCTGTAAAACCACCGCTGCCTTCACCAACGTATGTTTCCATAGTGGAATCAAGCACCTTGATTTCTTCAGGTGATTCTTTCCATTTGATTGATAATTGCTCTTTAGGTACTTGCAGTTCAACAATGTCAGTGTTGTATTCACCGTTTTGTTGACGTTCTTTGAAGTTAGTTTCAACTCTTTCAGTAATTTCAATCTTACCGTCTTTGCCTACAGTAACTTGCTCAGTACCCGCTTTAGGTGCTGTTTGAATATCAATTTCTTTAACATGTACAACTTCACCATTTTCTAACTCAACTTTAAGAATAATCTCACCGTTGATTTCTTCACGGGCTTTGACAATACCTTCTCTTGAACCAGAGCCTTCTACAGCAACTTTAGCCTCTAATTCTACTTTAGGTGCTTCAATCAATTTGATATTGGCTTCTTCTTCAAGACCCTTAATAAAGGCTTCGTTAAGTTCGCCTAATGCACGGGGTTCTTGTACATCGGGGTCTAATAGGTCTGCTTTTACATCATCACGCTTTTCTGCAAGCGTTTGCATATCACGCGGATGAATGCCGTATGTTTTGTAGATATGGTACAGTTTGTTGATACCGCTACCTGCGTAGTGGATACCAAAGATCAATACTGCAGCATGTGCAAAATCTTTACGCGTTGGTACTTGACCTTCTAACACTGAAGAAAGTGTCACCATTGTGGCAACTTCACCTGCTATCTGTGTCTTACGTCCACCGCCTAATCCTTTAATGTATTTACCTGTACCGTATGTTGCAGCACCTACAGTTGTGTATTTACCAAATGTTTTTAGTGTCTGCACACGCATGATTTCATCAAGCAATTCATCAAAATCGTTGACTTCACCATTCATCATGGCACGCATGTAAACATCACGGATAGTTTCTGGTAGACCAAACGCTGTTCCCATTGCTATAAAGGGAGTCGCGGGGGCTGCAGCACCACCAGTGGCGGCTGTTGTTCCCGCACCAATACCTAATCCACCAACAAAACCTAAACCCATAGCAGGTAGGTCATTTACTAGCGTAACGGCACTTTGCACTATTTCTTGTGGGAAATTCTGTGCTTGGTGCATAAAGATTTGTTCATAGGCTTGTTGTGGGTCTATATCGTCTACTGTTACTGCAGTGTGGTATGCCTCAATAAGACCTAGTGTAGATAGTTGGTAACCTGCGCCAAATACGTTTCGATCACCCGCACCACCAGTGTATTTAATAAACTTCTTACCTACGCTTGAATCCTTGATGTATTTGGTAATCCACCAATCATCATCTTCTGGTCTTAGGTTTGATGAAGACCATGTAGCAAGTTCTGGTAAAGAATACTCATAATTCAAAGTATTCCACGAACCCATAAATGAATTTACACGTTCTTTGAATATAGTTTCATCACGCCCCTTTTGAGGCACAAAATTTGCACCTGTTATTTCTTTGTACTCAGCCTCTAAAGCCTCATTTTCTTTCTTTAAGCCTTTTAACAATTCTTCTTGATAAGCAAGTGATTCTTTTGCTTTTTCTACATCGCCTATATTGTTGTCAATTTGATCTAACAAAGACTTGGCAATTGCTGTTTGATTATCAGAACGTTTTAGGAAATCTTCGTTTTTTGCTTCCCATGCAGCCAATTTTTTTTGATCTACAACAAATTCTGTTTTAGGCGCAGGGTTATAGTAATCTGTGTACAGCGCAGTCAGTGCATCTTTATCACCCCTAGCACCTTTCAAGATATATGCCTGTGCTTCAGGGTTCATTGATATTTTAATCAACGCCAATGCACGTTGGGCATCTAGTGATAGTTTTGTAGGGTCTTTATGCGTATAAGCCAGTTCCATCCATTTTGGCATCTTCCAATCTGGATTACTTGCTTTTGCCACATTACCGTAATAATTAAGCAAACTAGGCATTTCTTCATTAGACAGTTGGAATACACCGCCTTTTGTGCCTGCTTCGTTATAGATATTACGGTTGCCTGATTCAATACTGGCAATAAATGATACAAATTCGTTCAGTGTGCCTACATCATCATCTTCTAGGCTTTGTGCGTTTTTGATGGAATTAAGCACTAGCATACTGCTAGGCCCAGTAGTTACCGTAGTATTTAGAATAGGTATCTTTGCATCTTCTGTTGGTCTGTAGATGACACCCATCTGTTGACCATCACGCACAGGTTTTTTACGATTTCTGTTATAAATTTTTCTTTCGCTATCGGATAATTGGTCATAGTAAATCAGACCTTTTTCCTTCATTTCGGCTTCAGTTTTTTCTTTTGCTGCTTGTTGTTCAGCAATCGTTTGAAATAACTGCGTGTTGTAATCTGGTGTAGGTACGTTCTGAAACGGCACTAAACTAGATTTGTTGTTTATGATTTGATCTGTTGATGTAATGGCTTTATTTGCACTAAAGTTAACACTGTCACCTTCTTTGATTGGCTTGTTTTCATCCGTAATAGATGAATTGTTAACTTTATTACTTGCATTTGCACTACTTGGGTTCTTTTCAGCCTGCTTTTCTGCCCAAGTCTTACTTACATCTTGACCTGCGTTAAGTGATTCGCCTTCAGTATTTACTGATTGATGCAGCGGATGAACGTCACCATCAGTCAATGGCGCAACAGTAGTACGTTCAATACCGTAGAATTTATCAATTTGATTGTCAGAAAACCCTGCTTGTTTTAGTAGGGGTCTTTGCTCATCAATATGACCTAGGATAGATTCATCATCAAAGCCTGCTGCTTTAAGTTGTGATGCTGTAATCCCTATTGCCATTATTCATTCCCTGTAGGTAAAACGATCATATTTTGAGTGCTAGTACCGCCTACTACATCACTTTGCATAAATGATGGCAAGCCTGTCTTAGATTGTGCCTGTTTCTTATTCCAAGCCTGTAATCTCAAAAGATAATCATTGATGCCTTCATTCTCACCTCTAGGGGGTACTTGATTCTGTGTATTGGTTGTTTGTACCGATGTTTGGTAATTTGCCCAACCCACAGGGTCAATTCTGTAATCGCCAAACTTTTTAGTGTCTTCATCTGCACTGATAAAG
>Ga0255760_10004942_pt1 | contig 11477 bp, 10 predicted proteins | sample 071ome_25_FD_179960 | JGI IMG/M metagenome (GOLD analysis project Ga0255760, IMG submission 179960) | Coastal salt marsh microbial communities from the Groves Creek Marsh, Skidaway Island, Georgia - 071410BT metaG (version 2) | ecosystem: Environmental > Aquatic > Marine > Intertidal zone >... | reverse complement strand
GACTAAGAGCATCATCTTTTGATTTCCCCGATTGCATAAGCGTTTTTATTTTTTTACGACGAATAATCGCTGACAATAAAACGCCGATAACCGATGAAATCGGGATCACTAGGGCAATTTTGTATATCGATAAATAAGCTTCTAATTTCCCTGCTTCTGAGAGCGCCGATACTCCATCCATCATAATGACATTGAGCATCGCGACTAACATACCTCCAACGATAATCGCAAGCCGGCCCAGTAACTGCATCGTTGTATGCATCGATCGAATTGTTGCATCATCGATCTCCAGCCCCTCTCGGTCGAAGCGAGGCACAGCCTCAACGGTCATCGCGTCAGCAACGACATCTTGTAAGACGTAACCAACTGGAGCCAGCAAGGACGACGTGATAAACCATACCTCTGCTGAAGCGATCGCCGTCATTTCTTCTGTGTATCCGAGAAGCGCGATCATAATAATCAGACTGGTCGCAATCATTAGTGCGCCTAAATATACGAATGCACTTTTGATTTTCCAAAGAAGGTCCACCAAATGTCCGATAGGCATTTTCAGCGCCCACGGCAGCATAGCCCAAAATCCTAGCGCCGCCAGAAACTCCGCGGACAAACCGAGTCTCTCTTTAACATAGAACGAACCTACGATCGCCGTGAGAGGGGATATACCAGCAGCGACATAAACCATGAGAGGAGGCAGAAAACTTATCTGAAACTCACGAGCGATCGCAAGAATATTGATATCAAACCATTTCCGGATACCGGTAAGGAGTGTTTCTATTTTTCTTGGCATACTGACATCTCCAGCTCACGAATGTATTTAGTCTATTTTTGCAGTTACGGAACCCAACTCTGGGATATTAAATTCGAGGATATCTCCCGGTTCTACAAACTGCGTTTTTATCATGGTCCCGGTCATGATAATCATTCCTTCCTCAATCGTCTTCCCTCGACTCGTGATGCTATTTGCTAACCAAGCCAACGCATTCATAGGATCGCCAAGGACATCTCTTCCAAATCCAACGCCAGTTTCGATTCCAGAGATGCTAACCGTGCCGCACATTCTGCGAATATCGACATCACGCCAATTCGTTTTGAGATCCCCCACGACTACTCCAGCATTCCAGGCGTTATCCGCGATAAGAGTTCTTACGAGTTCGGTGATCGATTGATAGTCCGCGTTTCGATCATCTACTATCTCTAAAGCAGGAGCGATTGCGCTGACGTAACTTTCAATTTCCTGAGCAGAGTAGGGAGTATCTTTTAATTTTATGTCGCCGCCTACAACCGCAGCTAACTCACACTCGATACAAAGTCGGCCATAGTCAGAGGAGCGAAGAGTTTTTGGACTTTGGTAAATAAGTTTCTTGTGTAACGGTCCGGAGAATGGTGAGGGGTACCGAAGCATCGTTTGCATGACTTCGGAGGTAAGGGCAACTTTATAACCTGCTACGTCTCCGTGCTCAGCTTTACGTATATCAAATAAACAATCCTGTATCGCGTACGCTTCTTTATCGTCGACTGGAGCGAGGTGCTCGGGAAGTGCCTGAAAATTTCCTCGCTCGTCGTGCTGCTTCTTTAGGAGTTTTGCAGACTCAATCTCTTTGGACATTTTAATTGTTGATAATTAACTGGGTTAATCAAATAGTGTAGTATCGACCGACTTTAGAGTCTGTGGATTCAGATTTTAAAGTAAATATGGATGAATCAACCGATCATTTTTAGATTAAGTCCAGTTTTGATGGCGGTTCTTAAAAGAGCAGAGCCACTTTAGATTTACATAACAATGAGAAACTCATTTATATCTTTATTTCTGATACTTGTGCAGCTACCAACGTTTGGTTTCGCTCAGGATGCTTCTAAGCCGATTCAGTTAGAGGATGAGTATGTTTACGGTAGAAACCGTGGACCGAAAATGGGATACATCGAGCCCGAAGTGTTTGAACCGCTTTCTGACCCTCTTTATCGCGCTGGATATAAAAATTATCGCTCTGTTGGGGTTACTGGGGAGGTGGAGAAGATGAACGCAATGGATCGTACTAAGGAATTAAATACGATCCTCGCTTGTGCCGATGGATGGTTTTGGCCATTTTCCAGAACATCGAGGAAAAACGAGCCTGATGGTTTAGAAATAGAAATCTTGAACGCCATTGCTAAAAAACATAACTGGAATGTAGCGATGATGTGGGTAAATATGTCGACCCGGTTTGGGCCTGGGGCTCCAGGAGGAGCTTATGATCAGTCTATTAACCGGGGACGTTGTGACATTGTTCTTGGCTTGACCATTACGGGTGATGATGATCACCAGATGAATCGTGGCGACCTGGTATTTACCGCTCCCTTTATGAGTACAGGGTTTGTTTTGGTGACACAAGGCCCTGCAAAGGGAGCCAAGAGCTTGGACGATATTAAAAAATTGGGAGTTAAGGTTGGACTTCCAGCTTACTCGCCTATGAGCGACTATGCTCAAGAGCATGGGATTCCCAACGAGACTTTTTTTCAGAATTACCGAGTCGTCGATGCGCTCATAAAGCGGCAGGTGGACGCGGGCATGATTTGGTCGGGCGCGATCTCTCAGGCAAAACTGGATCGTCCGGAGGCGGAATTTGAAATGGCTGAAGGATATGTGCCGATACCTGAGATGCGTTGGGATAGCGCATGGGTTGTCAAAAGAAAAGAGATAGATTTCAAAAAATTTATCGATGATGCTTTTGCAGAAATGCTCAAATCGGGTGAGATCAAACGTATCGTTGAGCGCTATGGAATGCCGTTTTATCCACCTGTAACGACGGTTAACGCTAATTGATTTTTTTAGTTTGAATGATCTAATAAAAAATGATGGGGGATGGGAAGATGATTGAGACAATCATTCACTTTAGCAAGATGTCTGGGGGGTTGCTGCCTGCAATGGGGCTGCTTCTGTTGATCACATTGACGGTAATCGTCGAGCGTCTGTATTTCTATCATCGCATTTTAAAAAGCGGAGATGCGCTAGAACATGATCTTCAGAAAGTTGAGTATCAGAGCGTTAACCAACTTCGTGAGCTCGAATCTCATTATGCTGACACGCTCCAGTCATCGCTCATTACCTCTGCGCTCTCATCACGCCGCGACAATCCAGAGGCGATGGATCGTCAACTAGAAGAATCTATTATGTGGCAGCTGCCGAAAATTGATAAAAGTATCTGGGTATTAGATACGTCTGTCACGCTAGCACCTCTAATGGGACTACTTGGAACCATTATTGGAATGGTTCATGCATTTGATGTATTGGGCACTACTGGCTCAACAGAAAATACGACGAAGATGGTAACGGGTGGTATCGCAGAGGCTCTAGTAGCTACTGGAGCGGGCTTGTTGATTGCGATTGTCGCAGTTTTATTCTTAAACCATTTCAATAAACGTACTCGCTTGGCTATGCACCAAATGGACTTGATAAAGACAATGCTCTTAAATCGATTTTTTGGTGGTGGTTCAAAAGAATCGTAATCCTGATCTCATCTGCTTTTAGCGGGAGCAAAAATTATGACGAGAAGAAGAAGCTATCTAGATGCTGATCGACCGCGTGTCGAAGTTATTCCGATGATTGACATCATGATGTTTTTGTTGGTTTTCTTTGTGGTGATATCGCTGAAGATGATCGCTGGGACGGGAGTGGATATGAACTTACCTGGCTCGAAGACCACCGAGGAGATTAAAGAAGCCACGATCACGGTGGGAGTGAAAAAAGATAATCAATTCATTGTGAATGGGAAAACCATCTCGCCCTCTGAGTTGACGACTAAATTGATGGATTTAAAAAAGAACCGTAAGGTTGCCGTAATTATTGCTGGCGACAAGGATGTGCCTCTATCCACGTTAATCGATGCAATGGATAGCGTTCGTGGCGCAGGTATCAACTCGGTAGGGATTGCTGCAATAGCTTCGGGGCAATAATTCTTAGATATCTCATGTTCTTTCGACGTCACCGAAAAATTACTCCATTATGGAGTGGCAATGAAGTTCAATCTGAGAGAAGCCTAGCGCTATGGAAAGCGTTTCTTATCGCCCTCATCATTGAGTTTTTATTTCCAGTGGGGGGCTACTGGCTTAATTGGCAAGGGTTAATGGATGTATTTGAAAAACCGAAACCTAAGCCCGTGATGACGGTAAAACTCGACCAACCACTTCCTAAGCCCGAAATTAAACCAAACAAGCAAATACAAAAAAAAGAGGAAGAGAAACCAGAGTTAGAGCTCAAACAAATAAGGAATACGGTTCGTCTCGTGCAGCCGAAGCCATTGCCTAATGAGATTCCAGCGAAGATTGCTTTCCCAAAGCCGGAGCTGAAGCCCAAGAAGAAGAAAAAAGAGAAGGAGCTTCCGCCGCTACCGTCGGTTTTTCAAGATCCTTGCCCGGTTAGTAAGAAACCGTTCCCGGTGTATCCGCGTGCGGCAGAGGATAAAAAGATTGAGGGGGAAATTGAGGTACTTATAACCGTAGACGATGATGGTTATGTGACGGATGCGAAGGTGGTTTTTGCCGATCACCCTGGTGTTTTTGATAAGGAGATTCTTGAGAAAGTTAGGGGTTGGCAGTTCAGACGTTTTTGCGAAAAAGGACCTCAATTTATCCAGCGATTTATTTTCAAGATCGATCCGTGGTCGAAGTCTTAATATTATTGATCAAATAAAAAAGCCCGACACCGTCGGGCTTTTTTGTGTTTCGCGTGTAATTCTATTACCCGTAGACTGCTTGGGGTAGCCACGTGATGATTGAGGGGAACAGCACACACAAGAAGACAGCTAGCACTTGAATCGCTAAGAAGACCAATGCCGATTTAAAGATCGTCGCCATACTGATTTCAGGTGGGCAAACGCCTCTTAGGTAAAAGAGCGCATATCCAAATGGCGGACTCAAAAATGACATTTGCATGTTCACCAAGTAAATTACCCCGAACCACAAGACCACCACATCGCTGCTAACGCCAGGTAATCCAAACAGTCCATCGAAGGTCAGTGACTGAATGATCGGTACGAAAATTGGGACCGTGAGTAACAAAATTCCGACCCAATCAAGAAACATCCCAAGGAACACCAGGATTACCATCATTAGGAGCAACACTCCGTAAGGGCTCAATCCAGTTCCAAGGATTGTTTCTGTTATGAAATCCTGACCACCCTGGAGTATAAAAAATCCGACGAATACCGATGCTCCGAAAATAATCCATAACACCATTGCGGATGCGCGAGCGGTGGTGATTGACGCATCTCGCAACGCTTCAAGCGAAAAACGTTTGTGCATCATCGACACAATCATCGCGCCAAAGGACCCGATTCCTGCTGCCTCCACAGGAGTCGCTATTCCCCCAAAGAGCAGCCCTAAAACCAGAAAGACCAGCACGATCGGGGCTAATAGATTTTTGAAAAGTCGAATTTTTTCTCCAAAACTCACACGCTCTTCTTTTGGTAATGGTGGTCCAAGTTTAGGGTTGAGAAGTGAGCGGATCACCACGTATGCAATATAAAGACCCGAGAGCATCAGACCTGGAACTAACGATCCAAGGTAGAGTTGTCCCACTGATTGCTGGGCGATCACTGCATACAAGATCGCAAGAATTGAGGGGGGAATTAATATCCCCAGGGTTCCTCCAGCCATTATCGAGCCCAGCGCAATTTTGTGGTCGTACTTACGCTTTAACATTGCAGGCAAAGCGATAATACCCATCGTCACAACGGCAGCGCCTATGACCCCAACCATAGCCGCGAGAATGGTTGATGCAAGAATAGTTGCCGCAGCAAGTCCTCCGCTAAGCCCCCCCATCCATTTATAAACGACATCAAACATTTCCTCGATAAGCCCAGCCTTTTCTAACATCGAAGCCATAAAGATAAAGAGTGGAATTGCCGCAAGATCAGGGTTTGACATTAACGGAAAGATTCTCGTCGGTATGATGTTGACCATCGTTTGCCCGCCGACAAGGTAAATAAAGGCTACCCCAAGTCCGCCGACAACAAAGGCCATCGGCAAGCCTGCCATCAACAGTAGTGCCAGAGACCCAAACATCAAGAAGGTCAGCGCCTCGATCTCTGTATCCATTAAAATTTCAGCGAATGAGAAAAGAAACCGTTCATCCTCGTATGGATCGTAAAAAAGAATATTGACTAGCTCGACAAAGCAGACGAACAACAGTCCAACCGTTGCAAGAATCATTATCCATTTCCAAAGCCCGCCCGAGCTTTGCGTATTTGGAGACATAGTGGACGTACTCATGCCGCACCTCCGGCTGTTTTTCTAAAGAGTTGAATGTCTTTAATAAGCTTTGAGATTCCTGCCAGGGTCAAGAGAATAGCCCCAAGAACCATCATCCCCTTAACTGGATACATTTGAACTTGCCAAGTTTCTTCCGTGACTTCGGCCATATCAAATGAGTCAAAGAAGAAACGCCAGCACGTTCCAGCCAGAGCGAGGGAGAAAATGAAAAAGAATATCGATGTGAAAATATCCATCCCAATCTGCCCGAGCTTAGGTAGCTTGATGTACACGACATCTACTCTTACATGATCGCCATGTAGTAACGCGAATCCTCCCGCTAGCAGGTATTGCATACCAAAGAGCAAGTAGGAGGATTGGTGTGCCCAGATCGTAGGGGCATCAAAAACATAGCGAGAAAATACCTCGTAGAAGTAAACGCAAACCGCATTCACCGTCCAAAGTGATACAAATAATCCGGATGCGTTTGAGGTCCAATCAAGAAACTTGGTTAGTGTGGTTGATGCATATTCGCTGTCTTTCGGTTGCAGTTCGCCAATGCGAGCACCTTTCGAGATCCACATAAAAAGTAATGGCATGATCGCAAGCCATCCCCAGTAAATCCAATGGGGGAGTACAAAATTCGTGGTTTGATCCATAGTTCTTATCTCCTGATTGATATGGATACTATAACGGCGGATAAAATGTATCCGCCGTTTTGTTTAGATTATATTCGCTCTTCAATCAAAGTTTCTGGCCCTTAACGTCTGCCTCACTCAAGTAACCCATGTAAGGGTTCAGCATAAAATCTTGCTGAAGTTTGAATATTTTGGACGCATCCTTATCTTTCTTTGCCCACTCGTACCAGACGGGTATTGCTGCTTTACGAAACTGAGATACGTCATCTGAAGAGAGACGGGATACGGTTGTGCCTTTACTCAAAAACTTGCTCATCGCTACGGTATTCGCTTTCTGAATAGTGACGTAATGATGTACAGAGTACGTTTGAACCTGCTCCTCAACGAACACTTTCATCTTATCTGAAAGTCTTTTCCATGCGCGCATGTTGACCGTTAAGTCCATCAAATCGACTGGCTGGTAGAGTGACGTTTGTCCTGGAGGGCCAACGCAAATGATGTATTTGGTAACTTCTGCAAAACCCAAGTCATAGTTGATCGCTGGTCCAACATAGTCAGCAGCATCTACTGTGCCTTTTTCAAGCGCAGGATAGATGTCAGAACTTGGAAGGCTCGTCGTACTCGCACCAAATTTGTCAAATACTTGCGACACCATTCCTCCCGGTAAGCGTATTTTCATGCCTTTCAGGTCTTTCAAACTGTTTACAGGCTTCTTCGAGTGAATGATGTTCGCATCATGCTGGATTGGTCCAACGTAGAAGAGACCTTTTTTCTTGAAAATTTCTCGAGTCATTTCTAGCATACCTAGACCATAGAACATCGTATCCCAGTGGCTAGTTTGATCTGGCCCGGCAGGATAAGAGGTTAGGAACACGGAAGCTGGGATTTTTCCGGACCAATAAATCGTAAACGGATTCATCGCTTGGAGAACACCAGTTCTAACCGCATCGAATAACGCACTGTTATCAGCTGCGACAGACTTCGCGGCGAAGGGCTTAATATCAAGTTCCCCACCTGATTTTTCTTTGAAGCTGTTAGCCCAAGTTTCAAAGAGCTTATATCCGGTTGTTCCAGCGTCCCAACTCGTTTGTACTTTCCACGTTGTAGTTTTTGCAGCCTCTGCATTTCGAATAAAAGGAGCTGCAATAATCGCCGCGCCAATCGTCGACTTAATGAGATTTCTTCGAGACGGGTTTTCCGCCTTTTCTAATGTTGTTTTTTTATCTTTGTTTTCAGACATTTCCGATCCTTCCGTCAGTGGTGTTGCTAATTTCTTCTGAATCAACGGGTACTTTAGCAGGATTCAGCTCTAAATTCCGCGAATGGTGACCTGTTCTCCTGCGACAACTATCTTATTGGTGCCAGACAAGTACATATACCGACCTTCTACGAAGACATTTTTTGATGTAGACTCAGCGCCTTTAAAATCGCGGGCGCTAAACTATTTTGGAATATGCGCAGTTAGGTCAACTGGGGAAACAAAGATGCCTTCAATCTCACAACGTTCGAGCGGTCTTGGAACAGAGAATGCGTTCGTAGTTTTAGCAGAGGTTAGTGAACTTCAGCGGCAAGGCAAGGACATCTTGTCCTTTTGTATTGGGCAACCAGATTTTCCCACCCCGGAAAATATACAGCAAGCAGGTATTGAGGCGATCAAGGCCGGGAAGCATGGATATACGCCTTCGGCTGGAATAGTAGAGGTTAGAGAGGCAATTTGTGGGTACCTGAACCGAACCAGGGGAACGAGCTTTGAAGCCAATGATATTGTTGTTGGGGCAGGGGCAAAGCCGTTTATTATGTATTCGATTCTCGCTACAACGGACTTTGGCAAGGGTGATGAAGTGATATACCCGAACCCTGGTTTCCCGATCTATGAGTCTCAAATTAAAGCGAACGGTGCGGTACCAGTACCTATCCAGCTCAGAGAGTCCCGTGGCTTTAGTTTTGATCCGAACGAACTCAACGAGAAAATCACTGACCGAACGAAGTTAATAATCTTAAATTCGCCGCAGAACCCGACGGGTGGGATCGTTCCTAAGAAAGATCTCCAGTTGATCGTCGACATATTGAAAGATCATCCAAACATTTGGATATTCTCGGATGAAATATATTCTCAGCTCTGTTACGAAGAGCCTTTTACCTCTATCGCTAGTTTTCCAGAAATGTTGGATAGAACGATCGTCTGTGATGGTGGTTCGAAGACTTGGGCGATGACCGGTTGGCGGCTAGGGTTTGCGGCCAATCGCGCTCTTGCTCCGGTATTTACCAAGTGGGTGACCAATACCGAGTCCTGTGCTTCACAAATCAGTCAGTGGGCGGGAGTTGAGGCTTTCAGCGGAGATCAGAGTGGCGCAACTTTTATGCGCGAAAAATTCCTTGAAAGACGTGCGTTGATCGTGGGTCTTCTAAATGATGTCCCTGGAGTGACTTGCTTGTCGCCAGGTGGCGGGTTTTACGCCTGGCCAAACGTCACTGAGGCTTGTGAGATGATTGGTGTTAAAGATTCCGAGGAATTTAGAAAACGTCTACTGAATGAAACGGGCGTGGCAGTGTTGGCGGATATCCATTTCGGGCCAAGAGTCCCGGGTGATGGGCAGCATGTGCGATTTAGCTACGCGGCTTCGAATGAAAATATTTCAGCTGGAATTTCTCGAATGAAGGATTTTATTGTTCGAAACAAGCGCTAGCTTGCGAGTTTCTGCGCGTGTTCTCGGATACTGTGAAATTTAATATCGGGCCAGCGCTCCATTGTTAAGTCAAGGTTGGGTTTTGATGTTGCCAGATACGTCAAGCTTCCAGAGGCATCGTGAGCCAGGTTACCTGCCAATTGTTTTTCGAAGTCGATAAGTTTCCTGCTATTCTCGCTGGTAACCCAACGTGCCCCATAAAAACTCATTGAGCGTGTCGTCGCGTCAACTCCATACTCCGCTTTCAGTCGGTGTGCCACAACCTCGAATTGGAGTAATCCTACGGCTCCAAGGATGATTTCGTTCCCGACGATCGGCTTGAACACCTGGATGGCTCCTTCCTCCCCGAGCTGCTGAAGGCCTTTTTGTAATTGCTTACTTTTGAGTGGGTCCCTTAACGTTACTCCTTGGAAAAGTTCGGGTGCAAAGTAAGGTATTCCTGTGAAATTAAGTTTTTCACCAACGGTGAAGGTATCGCCAATATCGATGCTTCCATGATTGAGGAGTCCAATGATATCGCCTGGCCATGCATCTTCAACAGTCTCTCGTCTTTGAGAAAGAAAACTTACTACCTGACTGGCCCGTATGTCTTTACCGCTTCGGACATGAGTGAGTTTCATTCCACGATTAAATCGGCCGGAGCATATCCTCAGAAACGCTATACGATCTCGGTGTTGCGGATCCATGTTTGCTTGAATCTTAAAGACAAACGCCGAGAAATTCTCTTCTTCAGGCGCTACGGTTCTTTCTATTGATTTTCTGGGTTTCGGTGCAGGCGCTTCCTCGACGAGCGCATCCAAGACTTTGACCACCCCGAAATTATTCATTGCGGAACCAAAAAAAACTGGGGTGAGTTCACCCTCTAAAAAGTGTTCGGTGTCAAACGCTCGGCCATCGTCTTTAATCAGTGAAATTTCCTCTTCTGTATCGTTGATTTCCGAGCTAAATTTGCCGCGAAGCGCATCATCTCCCAAACCCTTCACAACTTTCACATTTTTTTGATCACTCGCCTCCGGGTCAAATACGAGCATCTCGTCTTTGCCGATATCGTAGATTCCACCTAGCCGCTTTCCCATTCCGACCGGCCACGTAATAGGTGCGCAATGAATGTTCATTACGCTCTCAATTTCGTCAATTAACTCTAAAGGGTGCTTGCCTTCCCGGTCGAGCTTATTGATGAAGGTGATGATTGGAGTGTTCCGCTGGCGACAAACCTCAAGTAGTTTGATCGTCTGAGGTTCAACGCCTTTCGTGCAATCAATAACCATGAGCGCGGCATCCACTGCGGTGAGAACACGGTACGTATCTTCAGAGAAATCTCGGTGACCTGGGGTATCGAGGAGATTGATAACACAATCTTTGTACTCAAACTGCATAACTGAGCTTGCAACGGATATGCCTCTTTCTTTTTCAATTGCCATCCAGTCGGAAGTTGCATACTTGCTGGATTTCCTCGCTTTGACGGTACCAGCAGCCTGGATTGCTCCACCGAAAAGAAGTAGTTTCTCAGTAAGGGTTGTTTTCCCCGCATCGGGGTGCGAAATAATTGCAAACGTGCGGCGTCTACGGGTTTCTTTTATTTGGAGTTCAGGCGCTTCCACTTATTTTTCTCGTTAATCGTTGGTCTTTAGGGCGCGCATTTTATCTCTGAAACGAGAAAATCTCTACTCGAGTGATGCCCATTATCTGGATGTATCTAGAGGCGTTCTGTCCTGTAGGATATCTTGCATTCGTGACTCTATGGCTCCTTTTATTTTTTCATGCGGGAGAATGTAAAATTTTTCATCAATGATTGCTTTCAGAACTAGATCAGCAACTGCTTCAGCTGAAATTTTTCCAGAGCTCACAGCCTTCCTGAGATTGTTTTCTCTTGCGATATCTTCATCTGTTTTTGTTCTATTACCTACAAGATTTTTTGGACGGTTTC
>Ga0255760_10004939_pt1 | contig 11480 bp, 9 predicted proteins | sample 071ome_25_FD_179960 | JGI IMG/M metagenome (GOLD analysis project Ga0255760, IMG submission 179960) | Coastal salt marsh microbial communities from the Groves Creek Marsh, Skidaway Island, Georgia - 071410BT metaG (version 2) | ecosystem: Environmental > Aquatic > Marine > Intertidal zone > Salt... | reverse complement strand
TTGAAATGGCTTTAATTTCTATGGTGCCCTCAGAAATTTCAGGCACCTCTTGTGTAAAGAGTTCTTTGACAAGCCTTTCATCTGTTCTGCTTAAAATAATTTGAGGACCTCTTGGTGTAGTCATTATTTCTTTAATGACAGCCCTAACTCTGTCGTTTAATTTAAATATTTCTCCAGGGATAATTTGATCTCTAGGGATTTGAGCATTGAGATCTTCTTCTATCTCAAGCAGCAAAAAATCTCTATTAATTCTTTTTACTTGACCTGAAATTACTTGACCAACGAGTGATTCATATTTTTGTGTAATCTTACTTCTTTCTGCTTCTCGTACCTTTTGAATAATTACTTGTTTTGCAGCTTGAGCTGATATTCTGCCAAAATCTATGTTTTCTATTTGCTTCCTAGCTAAACCATCAACTGTCTCATAATCTGAAATATCTTCTGGCAGCAATTCAATTCCTTCATCATCATCTTCACTTGGGCTCAACTGCCAATACCTAAAAGTTACATATTCGCCTGTTGTTTTATCAATGTTCACTTTTATTTCCGAGCTCTCACCGAGAAGTTTTTTTGTTGCGCTTGCAACAGCCTCCTCAAGTGCTTCAAAAATAATGCTCTTATCTACTCCTTTCTCCATAGAGACAGAATCAACAACTTCTAATATTTGATTATTCATTTTCCTTTCTTTATTTGATCATCAAGATCTAATTTTCCTTTTTCTATATTGCTAAATTCTAGCAATACGGTTCCCTTTTCTGTTTTGACAGAAATTTCTGATTCCAAAACGTTTAAAAGAGTACCCTTTATCTTTCTAAGGCCATCCACCTTAGAAAAGAGTGATAATGATACTACATCTCCAATAAAATTTTTATATTGTTTTAAATTAAATAACTTTCTATCTAGCCCAGGTGAAGAAACCTCGAAGCTTTGAAAATCATTGAAAATATCCTCAAATTGGAAATAGTCATCAATTTCTCTGCTAACTTTCTCGCAATCACTAAGATCCACACCATGTATGGCGTCTATAAAAATTCTTAAGACCTTGCCTTTGCCAGCAATTGAAGAAAACTCTAAGCCCCAAAGCTCACATCCACATTTGCTGATAAGAGGTGATAAAAGATCTTCTAAATCTTGTTTAATCATTATCCTTGGTAGCGGGGGATGGATTTGAACCATCGACCTCCGGGTTATGAGCCCGACGAGCTACCAGACTGCTCTACCCCGCAATGACGTTAAAGGATAGATAAAAGACTTAGATAGGTCAATATTTATAGACTATAATTTACTTCCGTAGCCGAAGTGGCGGAATTGGTAGACGCGCTATCTTGAGGGGGTAGTAAGCAATGCTTGTGAGGGTTCAAGTCCCTCCTTCGGCACCAAATTACTCAGTAGGTGGCTCTTCAGCAGGCTGTTCTTCCACAACCTCTTGTACGTTTAATGTTAACTCTTGTTTTGAAAGATAAGCATAGGCTAAGCATAAGATAAAAAAGGCTGCCACCATGCCCCATGTCGCTTTTGATAGGAAGTTACCTGGGCCTAGAGGTCCAAATAGTGAATCTGAACTTCCTCCACCAAAGGCTGAGCCTAAATCTGAGCCCTTGCCTTGCTGCAACATTATTGAAGCAACAATTAGGACTGCAAGAATAATAATTAAAATCTGTAAAATCATGACTGCGCTATCTTAGCAAATTCTTCAGCATTAAGAGAAGCCCCTCCTACCAAAACGCCATCGATATTTTTCATATTTAGGATCTCGGAGGAGTTGTTAGAATTAACACTCCCTCCATAAAGAACAGTTACTTGTTGTGAAAATTGTGATTTGATGTGACAAGACATTTCTTCAATTTGATCTTGGGTAGGCACTAACCCGGTCCCAATTGCCCATATAGGCTCATACGCAAAGATAATTTCATCTTTAACTGTATTAAACTTCTCAATTTGATCTGAAATGAAATTTAGGTGATCTGTTGTCTCTCTAACCTCAAGCGATTCTCCAATGCAAACTATAGGTGTAATGTTGACACTTTTTAAACAGCTATATTTTTCAAAAATAGATTCACTATCTTCGCATAGATGTTCTCTAGCTTCAGAGTGCCCAATAATACAAAACTCTACCCCCAAGTCATTTAACATTGCTGATGACATCTGCCCTGTATATGCACCTGGATTATTAAATTTACTTACGTTTTGTGCAGCTACTTTAACGCTTGATTTTTTAGAATTTTGAACCGAGTTTTCTAGGTAGATCGCGGGAAGGCCAACTACAACTAAATTTTCTGTATCGGCTTTAAAATTTTGAAACCAGCTATCAATAAACTGCCTATCTCCATTCATCTTAAAATTAGCTGCAATGATCTTCATATCTAGATTAATTCTTCTTTGATGTTATCCATTATTTTTTTGATCTTGCCAGTCTTGGATTCCACCATTACTCTGACCAAAGGTTCAGTCCCAGACTTTCTAACAGATATTCTTGTATTAGCATTCTCTTTTTTAGTTTTTTGTAAAAACTCTTTGAAATTATTTTCATCAACTTTTCCAAGGTTATCTAATCTAAAGCTTTCTAGAATGTAAGGATAGTATTCAATTTCCCCTTTAATTTTTTCTAGTTCAGTCTGTAAGACTTCTAAAGCAAGTAAAGATTGTAATAATGCAATATTTGCATCCCCACTTTCAGAGAAATTTCTTTGGATTATGTGGCCTGACCTTTCAGCTCCAACAAGGAGGCCCTCTTTAACCAGCATACGGGAAATATATTTATCTCCAACATCTGCCCTCAATAATTTAATATCTTTAGTTTGCAAAGCATCTGCAACTCCTTGATTTGTCATCTGAGTTCCAACAACAGCCTTGCTACCATCTAGCCCTTTTTGTTGGTTAAAAATAGCTAATAAATAAAGAAGATCGTCTCCTGAAAATACCTCTCCCTTTGAGTTTGAGAGAACCAATCTATCTCCATCACCATCAACAGCTGCACAAAAATCATAGCTGTATTTTTTGGCGTATTCTTTAAACCTAGATTCATCAAGAACAGCTGATTTATCGTTAATATTGAAACCATCTGGATCGCAGTTAACCCTTATAACTTTAGCTCCTAACTCTTCAAGAAGAGTTGGTGTGATTTTATAGTTTGCCCCATTGGCACCATCAACTAGTATTGTTGTATTTTTAAGACTATATTTGCCTCTTAGTGTGCTTTTACAGTATTCAATATACCTGCCACCAGCACTGTCAATTCTAAAAGCTTTACCTAACTTCTCTGCAGCCACTGGTTTCACTTTTCCTGCAAGCTCATTTTCAATAATCTGCTCTAAACCATCAGATATTTTTCTACCGTGCCGATTAAAGAACTTGATGCCATTGTCTTCATAGGGGTTATGACTTGCGCTAATAACCACACCAAATTGTCCAGGGTAGGTGGCTGTTAAAAAAGAAACTGCTGGTGTAGGAATAGGTCCTGCTAACTTTACATCTATACCAGCTGAAATGAATCCGGCCTGTAATGCCGACTCAAGCATATAGCCTGATACTCTTGTATCTTTGCCAATGATTACAGAATCATACCCTTTGGATGCAATTATTCTCCCCGTATGAAAACCAAGATTAAGACAAAACTCAGGAGTTATTTTTTTATCAGTTGGGCCTCTGAATCCGTCTGTGCCAAACTTCATTACGAATCCTGTACTGGCTTTGTCGATTGTTTTGGTGCAGACTTTGGTTTGATGTTATCGTCACCACTGGTTTTATCTCGAGGCATTGCCCCAGCCATTATGTCAGAAATTTGATCCTGATCTATTGTTTCAAATCGCAATAATGCATCAGCCATGTTGTGCAACTTATCCATATTCTTAGCAAGAATAGTTCCGGCCTTCTCATAACAATTCTGAATAATAGATCTTACTTCTTCGTCAATCTGTCTTGCAGTTTGTTCAGAGAAAATTCTTTTTTTATTTCCAGCTGATCTGCCTAAAAATGGATTTTCATCTTCATCGTCATATTTTAAAGTTCCCATTTTTTCGGAGAAGCCCCACTTGGTAACCATATTTCTGGCTAACTCAGATGCTCTTTCTATATCGTTTGATGCTCCTGTAGTTATGCCTTCTTTACCATTGATAATTTCTTCAGCAACTCTGCCACCAAATAGAGAAGTTATCTGACTCATGATTGCTGTCTTTGAGCTCATATATGAGTCTTCTTCGGGCAGAAACATTGTTACTCCCAATGCTCCACCTCTAGGAATAATTGTAACTTTATACACTGGGTGATGTTCTGGAAGGCTTAAGCCAACAATCGCATGTCCTGCCTCATGGTAAGCAGTTATTCTCTTTGTCTCATCATTTAAAATCATTGATTTTCTTTCGGCACCCATCATTATTTTGTCTTTAGCAAAATCAAGCATTTCATGGCTTACTTTCTTTTGATTCTTTCGTGCTGCGAACAAAGCTGCTTCGTTTACCAAATTAGCTAAATCAGCCCCAGAAAAACCTGGTGTTCCTCTAGCAATAACAGCTGAATCGACACTTTTATCTACCGGAACTTTCTTTAGGTGTACGTTAAGAATTTGCTCTCTACCTTTAATGTCAGGCAATCCAACCATCACTTGTCTATCAAACCTGCCTGGTCTTAGAAGGGCAGGGTCCAAAACATCAGGTCTGTTTGTGGCTGCAACTACTATTACTCCCAAATTCTCTTCAAAACCATCCATTTCAACGAGCAGTTGGTTCAAAGTTTGCTCGCGCTCGTCATGGCCGCCACCAAGGCCTGCACCTCTATGTCTTCCAACAGCGTCTATTTCGTCTATAAAAACAATACATGGTGAATGTTTTTTTGCTTGCTCAAACATATCTCTTACTCTTGATGCTCCGACACCAACAAACATCTCAACAAAGTCTGAACCTGAAATGGTAAAGAATGGAACTTTTGCCTCACCTGCAACAGCTCTAGCAAGCAATGTTTTACCTGTGCCTGGAGGACCAACCATCAAAATACCTCTTGGTATTTTCCCGCCAACCTTAATAAATTTTGCAGGATCTCTCAAAAAATCTACTAACTCTTTAACGTCATCTTTTGCTTCCTCACAGCCTGCGACATCATTAAAGTTTGTCTTAACATGGCCACCATCAAGAAGCTTTGCCTTGCTTCTGCCAAATGTCATTGGTCCACCCTTGCCGCCAACACCACCCTGCATCTGTCTCATGAAAAGGAAGAATATTCCTAATAGTAGCAATAATGGGAAGGCTCCAACCAGAAGCTGTGACCATATACTTGGTTTGTCGAGTGCTTCGTATTCGACAGCAACATCAGCAGCTCTCAAGCTTTCATCAAGGTCGTTGTCTGTTACATAGACTGGTTTTTTTGTTGTGAATTTTGTGCCATTAAATCTTTCGCCCTCAACGGTCATTTGATCGCCTTTATAAACTATTGATTTAACTTTTTTAGATTGAATTTCTTGCTTAAATTCTGAGTAAGTTAGCTGCTCATCAACACGCGCTGTGGAGTAATTATCCAACATCATAAATAGCAGGGTGCCCGCTATCAACCAAAAAAATAGATTTCTTCCAATGTTTTTCATAATCCTTTATTTAGGGTCTAATCCTAACAAATAAACCTCAGATGAAGAAGTTTTTGATGCAGGTGGTTTTTCGGTACAAGTTCTACTAAAAAATGCAGAAAATTCATTTTTCAATCTTGCTAAATTTTGATTGTTAAAGGTTTTAATCAATAGCTTCCCATTCTTTCCAAGGTATTGTTTTGCCAAATTCAGTGAAAACAAATTAATCTCAAAATTTGCTTCTTCATCGACAACTTTTACACCAGTAAGATTGGCTGACATATCACTCATTATCACATCAATATTTGGATTGAATTCTTCCATTAGTTTAAGAAAATCATCCGATTGCAAATCTAATTGATAAAAGTCAACGCCATTGACTTTGTTCATTGGCAAAATATCGATAGCTAGACATTTGGCTAAAGGGCTCTTTTTTTTGGCAATTAATTGAGACCACCCTCCAGGGGCAGAACCCAGCTCAACAATTTTTCTGGCGTTTTTAATAAGGTTATATTTTTGATCAATATGATCAAGTTTGTACGTTGCACGTGATCGATAACCTTCCTGCTTGGCTTTTAAAGCCCATGTATCTTCAAAGCTTTTCAAACTAGTTTGATATCTACTATTTCAACTTCTTTGATGCCACCAGGCGTCTCAACTTCAACTACATCTCCAACCTCTTTCTTCAAGAGCGCTTTAGCTATAGGTGTTGTTAAAGAAATTGTGTTCATTTCAATGTTAGCTTCACTTTCACCAACAATTTGATAGGTGCTTGTTTCATTTGAATTCAAATCATTTATGGTAACAGTCGAGCCAAAAATAACTCTGTCTTCTACTCCAAGATCAAGGTATTCAATTACTTGGGACCTCGAAAGAACATCTTCTAATTCCCTTATTCTTGCCTCATTAAGACCTTGTTCTTCTCTTGCTGCATGGTACTCTGCATTTTCTTTAAGATCACCATGAGCTCTTGCTTCTGAAATAGCATCAATTATTTCTTGTCTTTTGACATTCTTAATAAAATCTAATTCCTCTCTTAATTTCTTTTGACCTTCAGGTGTAATTGGTTTTTTATCCATTTAGGAATCCTGTAATGCTATATAAGACCAATTTTGCTCCCCTTTTTCTAAAGATTCAACTATTGCAAGGCCACCTGAGATGGTGGTGGTGAAGAATACACTTTGCTCTAGCGCAGATCTTCTAATTGAGAATGAGTCTTTAATTGATTGTCGTCCTTCAGTTGTATTTATGACCATGCATATTTCTTTGTTGAGTATGGCATCAACTATATGAGGCCTACCTTCTAAAACTTTGTTTATTTGTTCATGGTTTATATTTTTTTCAGCAAGATATTTACCAGTACCCTTAGTTGCAACAATCGAAAAACCCAATTTAATCAATTTTGAACACAACTCGGGTAAATATTTTTTATCGCTGTCCTTAACACTTACAAAAACATTGCCTTTGTTTGGTATTACATCTCCAGCTCCTCTCATGGCTTTACCGAATGCCTCGCCAAATGTAGTTCCTCTACCCATAACTTCACCAGTTGACTTCATCTCAGGCCCCAGAATAGGGTCTACTTTTCTAAATTTGTTGAATGGGAATACCGGTGCTTTGACAGCATAGCTTGTTGGCATTATTTCGCTATCAATACCAAGATCATTTAACGATTTTCCTAAAATTGCTTTGGATGCATTTTTTGCTAAAGACATTCCAATACACTTTGAGAGGAATGGTATGGTTCGCGAAGCTCTCGGGTTGACTTCAATCATGTAAAAATCATCACCCTTCACTGCAACCTGCGCATTCATTAGCCCACAAACATTTAATTTTTTTGCTACTGCCTTTATCTCTTTTTTCAATTTATGCAGCTGTGTATCTGAGACACTGTAAGGAGGAAAAGAGCATGATGAATCTCCAGAATGAATTCCTGCCTCTTCAATATGCTGAAGAACGCCACCCACCACTGCATCTGTGCCATCGCATATAAGATCAATATCAATCTCTACAGCGTCATCAAGAAATTTTTCAATTAATAAAGGATTTTCTTCACTTAACACGATTTTATTATTAATGTAATTATCAAGATCAAGCTGAGTATTTATTAACTCCATGGCGCGACCACCAAGAACATACGAAGGTCTCACAATAACTGGGAACCCTAGTTCATCTATCGCTTTTTGAGCTGCGCCTTTATCCGTTGCCGTCCTATTTTCAGGCTGTTTAAAGTTAAATGCTGATAAAAAATGTTTAAATTTTTCTCTATTCTCTGCAATATCAATAGACTCTGGAGATGTTCCTAGAATTTTGACATTATTTTTGGTCAGCTCATCTGTGAGCTTTAGTGGCGTTTGACCACCAAATTGAACAACAACACCATAAGGATTTTCATGTCGAATAATCTCTAGCACATCCTCGGCGACGATCGGTTCAAAATATAGCTTATCGGATACATCAAAATCCGTAGAAACAGTTTCTGGATTTGAATTCACCATAATGGTTTCTATCCCCTCTTCCTTGAAAGCCAGAGCAGCTTGTACACAGCAATAGTCAAATTCAATACCTTGGCCAATTCTATTTGGGCCGCTGCCTAAGACAATAATCTTTTTATTCTCAGTAACAACTGACTCATTTTCAAAATCGTAAGTTGAATAGAGATAGTTTGTTGTGCTGTCGAATTCCGCTGCACAAGAATCTACTCTTTTATAGACAGGGTGGATCTTAAGATCATAGCGTTTGTTTCTTACATCAATCTCAGACACGTTTAACAGCTCAGCTATTCTTGCATCGGAAAAACCTTTCTTTTTAAGTCTCAATAACTGATCATTCTCGAGTGAAGACAGTTTGCAGTTAGACAATATATTCTCTTCATCAATGATGTCTTTTATGTAAAACAAAAACCATTTATCGACTTGACATGATTCGTATACTTCATCAATTGTCCAACCTTTCCTAAATGCATCAGCTATGTACCATAGCCTTCTCTCACCAGGAGTTGATAATTCAAGCTTTAAAGCCCCATTGCCCTCTGAGCTTTTAAGCACTGATGACAAGCCCATCAAGCCGTTTTCCATAGATCGAATTGCTTTTTGAAAAGATTCTTGGAAATTTCTTCCAATGGCCATAACCTCACCAACCGATTTCATCTGTGTGCTAAGTCTAGGGTCTGCTTCTGGAAATTTTTCAAAATTAAATCTTGGTATCTTTGTTACAACGTAATCAATTGTTGGCTCAAATGATGCAGGAGTTTTTCCATTAGTTATATCGTTTTGTAGCTCATCTAAGGTATAACCAACTGCAAGCAACGCAGCAACTTTTGCTATCGGAAACCCTGTTGCTTTTGAAGCCAGAGCAGAAGACCTGCTTACACGCGGATTCATTTCAATTACTACCAATCTGCCATCTTTAGGGTTCTGTGCAAATTGAACATTTGAACCACCGGTCTCAACTCCAATTCTTCGAAGAATTTTGAAAGATGCATCACGCATTTCCTGATACTCTTTATCTGTTAGAGTCTGTGCAGGTGCCACGGTAATTGAATCTCCAGTATGGACGCCCATAGGATCAATGTTCTCAATAGAGCAGACAATTATACAGTTGTCATTCTTGTCTCTTACTACTTCCATTTCAAACTCTTTCCAGCCTATTAAAGACTCATCAATCAAAAGCTCTTTAGTTGGTGAAAGTTTTAGGCCATTCATGCATATTTCTTCAAACTCTTTGAGGTTGTAAGCGATCCCTCCACCTGTTCCGCCTAATGTAAATGAAGGTCGAATTACACAGGGCAACCCAATATCTTCAAATATTTTCCATGCCTCCTCCATGCTATGTGCAAAGCCAGATCTTGGCGTTTCCAAGCCAAGCTCTTTAATGCATTTATCGAACTTTTCCCTGTCTTCAGCATTATCAATTGCTTCTCTATTGGCGCCGATCATCTCCACACCATGTTTTTCTAAGATCCCTTTTTTTGCTAAATCCAAGGAAACATTAAGGCCTGTTTGGCCCCCCATTGTCGGCAAAATTGCGTCGGGTTTTTCTTTTTCAATTATTTTTTCTAGGGATCTCCAATCAACTGGTTCAATATAGGTTGCATCGGCGATTTCAGGGTCGGTCATAATTGTTGCCGGGTTTGAATTTACCAGAACCACCCTGTAACCATTTTCTCTTAAGGCTTTACATGCTTGTGTCCCAGAATAGTCAAACTCACAGGCTTGACCTATGACTATTGGGCCAGACCCAACAATTAAAATTGTTTTAATATCATTTCTTTTTGGCATTCATTTCCTCAAAAAATCTATCAAACATGTTCTCAAACTCCCTAGGTCCTGGGCTTGCTTCTGGATGGCATTGGATTGAATAAAAAGGTTTCTCTAAGTGCTCTATTCCTTGAATTGAATTATCAAACAGAGAAATATGCGTTACATTTAGATCGCTTCTGTTAGCAATATCAGCTACGGCAAAATTGTGATTTTGAGAAGTAATGTATACAACGTTGTTTTTTAAATCATGGACCGGATGATTTGCTCCATGATGACCAAAAGGCATCTTTGTAATATTAAGACCATAGGCAAGCGATATAAGTTGATGGCCTAAACAAATACCAAACATTGGTATGTCAAGATCCATCATCTCTTTAACCTGGTTGACAACATCAGGTAAGACATTTGGATCGCCTGGGCCATTGGAAAGAAATATGCCATCCGGAGAAAGTTTTTGGATATCTTTTGCTGACGTAGTAGAGGGCACCACGATTATTTCGGCTCCCTTGTTTTTTAAAATTCTTAAAATGTTTTCTTTCACACCAAAATCAAGAGCAATAACTTTCGGTGAGTTCGATGCTTTAGCATAGATATAGGATTTTTTTACTGCGACATTTTCAATAAGGTTGTGGTCCTCAATTTTTCCAAACTTCTTGATTTCAAAACTTGCTTCTTCATCGTTGATTTCTTTTGATGGGTAAATTGCGCCAATTTTACAGCCCTCGTCTCTCAATAATTTTGTTAAATACCTGGTATCGATATCGGATATACAGATTACATTCTGCTGAAGAAGGAAGTCATTTAATGTTCTATCAGCTCTCCAGTTGCTAGGCTGCTCACAGAAATTTTTGACAATTAAGCCTCTTGCTGAAATAGTTGCAGATTCGTTGTCTTCAGCATTAATGCCTGTGTTACCAATATGAGGATATGTGAAAGTAATAATTTGTCCATCGTATGAAGGGTCAGTTAAAATCTCCTGATATCCGGTTATAGCTGTATTAAAAACTACCTCACCAACCCCTACTTTTTTGGCTCCGTGACCAATACCACTGAGCTTTATTCCATTCTCAAGTTGAAGCGTTGCGGGAAAGTTCATTTTAGCTATCGAATACTATAAAAAAGTTATTACATAATTTATAGATCAATTAGAATATCTCCCTATGTCAATTTCATTAAAATCAAAAAAAGACATCGAAAAGATGAAGATTGCCGGCAGAAAAGCAGCATCTGTTCTTGAAATGTTGGATGATTATGTCAAACCTGGAGTTACAACCAATCAGCTTGATGAAATTGCTTACAAATTTATTACTGAAGAACTTAAATGCATCCCAGCCAATATAAATTACAACGGATTTCCAAAAACCCTATGTACATCAGTTAACCAGGTCGTTTGTCATGGCATTCCTTCCGATGACAGAGTGTTAAAAGATGGAGATATTATCAATATAGATGTTACTGTCATTGAAGATGGGTGGCACGGAGATACTTCCAAAATGTATCTTGTTGGTAAAGTAGCTGATCATGCAAAGCGACTCGTTGAAGTCACACAAGAGTGTATGTATGCAGGGATAAAAGAGGTCAGACCAGGTGCGCACCTTGGTGATGTGGGAGCTGCAATTCAGGAGCATGCTGAAACCAATCATTATTCTGTAGTTAGAGATTATTGT
>Ga0255760_10004936_pt1 | contig 11481 bp, 15 predicted proteins | sample 071ome_25_FD_179960 | JGI IMG/M metagenome (GOLD analysis project Ga0255760, IMG submission 179960) | Coastal salt marsh microbial communities from the Groves Creek Marsh, Skidaway Island, Georgia - 071410BT metaG (version 2) | ecosystem: Environmental > Aquatic > Marine > Intertidal zone >... | reverse complement strand
CAAATCAAGAAACACAACAAGCCCCTACTGAACCTACAGGTATTCAAATTGCTGATGTACAATCAATGCTTAACATTGTAGATTTAGCATCATCAAGAGGTGCTTTCAGAGCCAATGAACTTTCACAAGTCGGAGCAGTTGCTGACAAATTTGCTAAATTTTTAAAAATGATTGCTGATCAACAGAAAGCAAAAGCAGAAGCAGAAGCTAAAGCAAAAGGTGAAACAGCACCTGCACCAGCAGAAGCACCAGCAGAAACATCTGCACCTGCACCAGCAGAAGCACCAGCTTCTACAGAAGCACCAGCTTCTACTGAGACAAAACAAGGAGAATAATATGGCCCATTTGAAACATTTAGGTTACAACTCTAAATCAAAAAGAAAGTATGTTGTAGTCTTTAGAGAAATTCCAAATGATACTGCTAATGCTCTTGTGGTTGACACAGGAACTCTGTTAGACAGATATCATGACGGACTAATGAGTGCAATAGAATCACTTGAAGCACAGGCAAACAATGATTGTTATGATGTATTGAATAGAAAATACTTCTTTGATGGTGAAAGCATGTTACAAACACTTCATAGAAAAAAATGGTTAACTAAAGTACCAGTTGAAGAAATTGTATTGACACCAGCACCAAACAAAGAAATCACTCTAGTAGAGCACAACAAAAATTTAAAAAATGTCACTGAAGCGTTAGCACCAGCACCAGATGTGGCAGAGCTACAAAGACCTAGTGCGCCTCAAAGAGAAATGACTGAAGAAGAGGAAAGAAAAGGACAGGCTAGAAATCTTATCATTCAAGCACAACTAATGGAAGAAGACGCAAGAAAGAAAAGAGCTCAAGCAGAATCAATATCTCCTGGTATAAATGATGAAACAAAAAGACCTAGAGGTAGACCAAAAGCAGGTGCGCCTGTATCACCATTACTAAAAGAAAAATCTGATGCGTAAATTTAAAGCATCAGATCCACAAAAAGACACTGGTGAATTTGATAAATTGTTAGGAGAAATATTCCCACAAGAAGTTCCTATTGGTTTTGTGAAAGGAGTTAGAGTAATTTACAATAACGGAGATCACAAAGATTTAACCAATGAAGAAATACAGGGAGTTTCTCCTAATGTAGGAGTTGTCAACTATCAAGAAATTTCAAAACTTTGGGAAAACACAAAAGATGTTGAAATCTATCTTGACATTGAAAAACTCAAACGTGTTGTTGAAACTAACGTTAGTAGAATTCTTAATAAAGATTAATTAATTTTATTCAAAAATAACTGGTTTATAGTCAGTAACTGATTTAGAATAATCAAATGCTGTTCTCCACAACTGTCTATCTTTGTTTTTGACAGCACTTCTTCTGTGACTAGTTAACAATTGATCCATAAACAACAGGTCACCTTTTCTAAACACATGGTGTACCATATATTTTGATCTTGTGATTACATTGTATAGTTTATTTTTAAATGCTTCAAAGTCTTCTACTTCTGCACCATTGCCGTCTCTGTAGAATGCTTTGTAAAGATATATGAACATTGGATAAAAATATTCTTTGCCGTCAACAGGATGTTTTGCAACTAATGGTCGTCTATCAATTGTTTCTTTGTAGTGTTCTTTACCTTGTCTAAAACTTTCTTCGCCTACTGTTTTGTATGCTTTTGAATAGATTCCATCGTCTCTCCATATTGATGGTGCCACACCTTTTTCATTATTCAAGTGTATGTCTATATTACGATAATAATTCTTATCTTCTTCTGACAGTTCTTCAAATGCTTTTTTCTGATCTACAATAGAAAGCACAGTGTCAACACATTCTTCAACACAATATAAACTTACACAGATTTCTTTGAAGTTGTATCTACCAGTTCCGTTGGCATGCCATTCTAATTCTGTTGGACCAAACATACCAATTGGTTTACCATCAACAACTTTACCAGACACAATACTGATCTGTGGAGAATCTTTTGGATTCATAAAGTAATCTAATTCTTCAACTTCTCCCATTCTAGCACAAACTTCAGCAAGTTGTTGTCTAGTTAAATTTTGATCGTGTAATACTACAGAACCTTTGTCCACAATTTGATTTACCAATTGTGTAAATTCTTCATTTGTATAATCTAGTATCTGTTTGTTCATTTTTATTTTTATCTCCGTTTATTATATTTATCAAACAATGAGGTTATGCAAATTCTTGCAGTGTCGTTCCATCTCATTAGTCTATGATTTTTATAATCTTCATGTCTTGATGTTGCCATGTAAAAGCAATCAGCCGGTTTGATATTATGATCATTGCAAATTTCAAATTGTTGGTCTTTGTGTCTGTTCCACATTTCATCTACTGCAAAGTTAGATATTAATGAATTAATTATTTTTACACCAATGTAATTCCAATTTTCCAATTCTTTTAGTTTCTCCAATGAAGCATGTGGCTGTTTGGTATAAACCAAACCAATACCTTGTACAACTTTTCCAAACCCTCTTGTGAAATCAAAGAAAACTTGCTCAGTGTTTTTTGGAACATTTATTGTTTGAATATTTGTGGATCCAACAAAGGAACAATCAAGTATCACTGGAGCATTGATTGGCTTAGGACTAAAAAAATTTCCATCTGCATGAGAAGGTATTGATAGATAAAGAGGTCTATCATTTTTAACATCTGCAGGGATGGCTGATCTACCAAGTTCTTGATTCATATACTGTCCTGGCACATCACAACACACTGTGGCAGATTCACCTATAGTATCAGGATAATCATATTCGCCTTCAAGTTTTTGACAAGGTCGTGTTTCTGTAAGTTTCCAATGATGTATAGCATCTTCTAGGCCATTAACAAAGTAACAGTGTGGAAAGTCTGATAGATCGACAATTTCATTGACCCATTTTCTATGGGCAGTTTCAACTGATTCCAGTTCTTTGAGTGCTTGACCTTTGTCGTAAGGCAACATGTATTTTTGTTGTTCTAGAACACTGTACACATCATCTATTATTGGTATGTCAATTGTTTGCATTTATATGCCTAACTGTTTACTACTTTTCAAAAGACAGTTTGTCTTTTTTAAAAAACTTTTCTGTGTCAAACTTTTTGGATAATCCAAATACCATTAGTTCACCAACTCCTTTGACATCGTGCATGAACTTTGTATGATGTAACACCATTATGTTATTACCAGACAGTGTTTTAGAATCAAGTACTTCTTTGTTTTCTGGATCATGCAGTGTGACTGTAAGTTCACCCCTTGGTACCATAAAAATAACTGCATTTTCTAAATTGCCTTTATCAAAGTGTGGTCCTTGAATATCAACAAACCCTGGATAGTAATCCCATACTCCCATGTATGGAAATTCATCATCAAACATAGTTTCTAATTCTTTTCTTAATTGAGCTGTGTGTTCGCTGAATTGTTCTCTGCTTTCGTATATGTTCCACCATGTGCCATCTGATGTTTGTTTGTTGGCATCTATAAATGTTGGCAAGTCAAATTGTTCAACGTTATAATCTTGTACATGACACCAATTGTAATTTTCTAAATCATACATCTGCAAAATACTCCTGTGGATTTATTTTTTTATCTGTGCCAAACACCAACAGTAATCCTTGTCCTTCAACTGAATGTGGAAATTCAGTGTTATTTAATGCAAGTAGAGTTGACTCATCTACATCAACTGTATCTATAATAGGTGCATCTTGTTTGTCTTTGGAATGCAAATGCAGTTTGAAATTGCCTGATATAGAATTTATCAATGATCCTGTGTGTTCTCCTCCGTGGTCAATGTGTACTGGGCAATGAGTAAACTTTTCGTCATATTCCCATAAGGTAGTGACTGGTAACTTATCTTCAACATCTAGCATAGAAATGTCAGTCACTAGTTTTCTCATTTTTTCAAATTGTTCTAATGTTTCATTTGGAACAATATCATACATTCTGACTCTGTTTGGTCCTAGTGGTGGCACTGTCCATAATTTAGAATCAGCCACTGATTTGTATGTCCAAAAAGGTTCATGATCAAATTGAGTTATGTAAGTTTTACAAACGTTTTTCAAATCCCGAGGCATACTTATTTTGAATTTTTTATACCACAACATAATTCATATTTACCTTGTATTTGTTACATAGTATATTAAATTTACAAGGGTGTCAACAGTTAATTAATATTATTAATTTTTATAATGTTTTACTATAGTCAGCATAGAAACTATGCTGACCTAGTAATAAGTGATTTATTTGTCATTTTCGTCTTCGTATTCATCTTCGTCTTCATCATCATTAGATGAATCCCAATCGTTTTCGTCTACGTATTCTTCGTCCTCATCTTCATCATCTTCAAAATCGTTGTCTTCATCATCATGGTTGTAACAAGCACATGGAGCCTCATAACAATCTTCACAAATTTCATCTTCATTGTCATGCTCATCATTTTCGTACTCGTAATCATCATGCTCATTATCCATTTCCAGCACAGACATGATGTCGTCAAGTTTTGTTTCAAGTTCATCAAGTCTTTCTTCTAACTGTTCTATTTTGTTCCTGTCCATAGTAGTATCTCCTGTTCAAACATTCATTGCACAAATACTTAATTGGCCAAGTGGCAAAATAAAAAAGTAATATAACAGATATATGATGTGTTAATAAAAAAAATATTAACTGGATACATATAGAACAATCTTAGGTCATAACTAATTACACTTGCAACACAAAGCGACTTAGGTTTAAAAATGCTTTAGCAAGTATTGAAAGCGACTCTAGTAGTTTAAATAGGCTTTCGCTTTAGTAAGCGATGCAGTAGCAAGTAAAAAGGCTTACATTTAAAAGGCTTCCGTTTAGGATATAAAGAGTGCCTTTATTTAAAGACGGCTATAATGGCTTAAAAATGTCTTTGCTTTGAGCGACTCCAGTAGTTTAAAAATGCTCATATTGTTCGAGCTGGCAGTTAGCGGAACTGATGTTCTTAAAAAGGCTTATAAAACTCTGCCAACAAGCTCGAATATGATAACAGACAAAAAAGTATTTTTGTTTACCCCGGCAGTAACATCTGGTTACACTAGTCCGGGGCTTTTTTTTGACTGAGTTATAAATACGCTCACTATGGCAAGACAAGATAAAACACATCGTGGTAGACGAAAAAGAGGCTCTAAAAAAAGACGAGCCAGAAGAAGAAACAAAAAGAAAAGATAATTCAAAATTAGTAAATTTTGTTATTTCTTTTTACGACAACCTACCTTCTTTGACATCAGATAAATACATAATATTATGCTTTAAAAAGTTAACAACAATATAGGATATAATCAATGAAGCAACAACAAGTATTAAAAGTTTGGGGTCAATCTCATCATATCAAACACAAAAATTCTACAGTATTGTGGCTTCCAAGTGACACTGAAGAAAGATACAAAAAACATATTGCAAACAAAGAAACCAAACAATTGCTTGAACTGAACGGTTGGCTTGACAAAGAAATAACTTACAGTTTCAATGAGTATGGATACAGATGTGATAGTTTTAATATACCTTGTGAAATGCTGTTTGTGGGTTGTAGTCAAACTATAGGTGTTGGTATTTCATTGGATACATTTTGGGCATCGCGTGTGGCAGAACAATTAAATGTTCCTTATCATAACATTGCCTGTGGTGGTGCAGATTGGCAACATGTGGCACAGAGATTGTGCTATTGGATACCAATACTGAAACCAAAAACTGTTGTATTAAAAGAACCACCTGCAGAAAGATTCAATTGGTGGGATCAAGAGACAGTGGTTACAACATGTGAATTTGAAGTAGAAGAATTAATGAGTTGTAAAATAAATGAATCAAGACCATTGATTGACATAATAGATGACAACAATAGTGCATGGTATCAGTATTCTATGCTGGAGTTTGTTAAACAACAGTGTAAAGAAAACGGTGCAAATTTAATTGTGATACCAACTGGAAGACTGAACACAGATGTTGATTATAAAAAAGACCTAGCCAGAGATCTGTCTCACTTTGGAAAAGAAGAACAAAATTATTCACTCAATGTTGCACTTGATAAGATAAAGAATGAAAAGTACTTTTAAAAGATTTTTTGCATTTGGTTGCAGTTTCACAGACTACATTTGGCCCACATGGGCAGATGCTGTTGGATATAACATGCTAGAATACTACAACTATGGATGTAGTGGCAGTGGCAATCACTTTGCATTCAATCATGTTTCACAGGCAGATCAGCACTACAATTTTAACAAAGATGATTTGGTAATAGTGTGTTGGACCAATGTCATGCGTGAAGATAGAATGATCAGCAGTGATTGGTTGTCACCTGGAAACATATACAGTCAAGATGTGTATGATCAGCAGTTTGTAAAAAAGTACTGTGATGATGAAGGTTTTTTTGTTAGAGATATTGCATACATAAAAGCAGTCAAAGATATTTTAGAAAAATCAAAATGCACTTGGTATTTTTTAAGCATGGTACCAGTAGATAAAATTTTTGATCAGTGGGACTCTACAAAAACAGTTGTGTTGAATGAAGCAAGAACATTGTACAAAAACGTATTAGAATCTATTAGACCAAGTTATTTTGAAATAATTTTCAACAATGATTGGCATTCACTTCAAAGACCAAACACTGTTTGTGATGGAAAACTGCAACCAGAACTACATCCCACACCTGCAGAGCATTTGTTATATTTGGACAAAGTGTTACCAGAAGTTGTTGTGTCTCAGCAATCAAAAAATTGGATTCATGAATGGAATGATAAAATTTGGAATGAACCTGTTGACACAAAAGATTATGCTTGGCGAACTCTTAGACAACAATTTAGAAACAAAAAAGCAAAACTATGACAAATTTCAACAGCAAAAGTTTATTGAATGAAATTGTATCTAATAAAAATGTTTACCCATTGTTGAGCATCAGTAACATTATCACAGAACAAGAAAGCAAGTATACAGTTTTTAATTTTTATGAAGGATATGTACATCAAAATAAAAAATTTGTCAAAAGCATATCTGGCACTGATAAGATTTTGTTACATGGTAATCTTGTTTTTGAATCTGACAACTGTAAACCTTTTGATTACTTTCGTTATGAATATGTTCACAGTGTTATAAAAAATAACATAAAACTCAATGATGCTGTTTCAACACAATATAACTTTGTGTGTTTGAATGCTTGTCCTAAACTTCATAGAATGTTTACAATAAGTGAATTGTATAGAAGAAAGTTAAATGGTAAAATAAGTTTTTTGAATAGAAACTATGGCTGTTATCATAATGATTTAAAACAATTATACAAATGGCAAACAGACAAAGACGCTTGTGATTATGTCAGTGATTTATACAGCAACAACAAACAGTTGTTAGTAGATTTAGATGTAACAAAATCAAATGACAGAGAGCAGAGCAGTGATTTATACAAAGACTGTTTGGTATCTTTGATCACGGAAAGTTATGGACATACAAACGATATTGGCGATGAACAGAGTTACACAGATATTGAACTGGGTTACAAAATTTTATTTGTTACTGAAAAGTCATACAAGGCTTTTGCCAATTTGCAGATACCCATATGGATAGCACTGCCTGGTACTGTGAATTATTTTAGACAACAAGGATTTGATGTGTTTGATGATGTAATAGATCACTCATATGATAATCAAACTGATCATGTGCTGAGATATATTGGTGCAGTTGATCAATTAGAACAGTTTATCAAACAAAAACCCACAATAAATAATATGGAACAACGATTAAGAAACAATAAAAAACTGTTGTTTGATTCTGAAATTGATAGACACACAATAGGATTGATGTTATAGTATACATATGAGTAATGATTTAAAATGGAGTGAATACGATTTTACTAAAATTCCTTTTGACGATTTGGTCAGAGTTGGACAACGTACCATGCTGTATCGTGACATGTTCACTGTCAGTTGGTTGCTTGGTAGGTTCTGTAACTACAGATGTAGTTACTGTTGGCCCTATGCAAGATCAGACAAAAAAGATCACAGACCCACTGAACTGTGTTTACTCACTATTGATGAAATCAAACGACAGGCTAGAGAACGAGGATTCAATTCATTTCATTTTTCATTGTCAGGTGGAGAGCCCACATTTCATCCCGGGTACTTGGACATTCTCCAACACCTTGCACAAGATGTAAGCAATACCAATTACACGTCAGTACATATGACTAGTAATTGCAGTAGAAATATGAAATGGTTTGAACAATATGTCAACACAGTCGCACCGTTCCATAGAGCCAGTATCACGGCTTCATACCACAGGGAACACGTTAACACACAAGAGAAAAGAGAACAGTTTGCAGACAAACTTTGCTTTGCACAAGAATGGGACGTGCAGGTCACAATCAACCAAGTCATGGTACCAGAATGGTTCGATGAACTATATGAGGAATCATTGTATTTCCACAACAGAGGTATTAACGTCACGCTCAAACCTCAATCGGATCCTACAGCGTCAAAAGTCGTTGAAGGCTACACAGATGAGATGTTGGAAAAGTTACACAATGGAATGCCACAACGTGCTTTCACAGAACACAAAAACAAAAATGTTGAAAGGCCAAAAGCCACATTTAATAAAATACCTGATCCAATATATCAAAATTTTGAAAAAGAAAATATACCACAACACTTTCAAGTAGAGTTCAAAGACTCTGAACACAAAGAATGGTACATGGATCAAGCAGAAAGATTTAATGCTTTTAATTTTAATAGATTTAATGGCTGGGAGTGTAGTTCTGGTTATAGATCAATTATTATTAGAGAACCAGATGGCAGTATAAAAAGAAGTTACAGTTGTCATGACAAGCCTATTGGAAACATTGAAACAGGATTCAAATTGTTTGATAGACCACAACAATGTATATCACCAACTTGTGTATCAAGTGCTGATTCAAAGATACCAAAAAGAGCACCAGGAACACAGTTGCCATTGTGGCCTGGAGATGAAACATACAAAAAAACAGGAGACTTTTAAGTTTGAAAATAGATGGTAAACAGATACTAGAAGTCATTAATAATAGAATAGTTATCGAATGGATGATAGGTAACTGGTGTAACTTTAGATGTGCTTATTGTTTTGATCAATCAAACTTAGGTACACACAAGGCACCTGAAGTAACTCCTTTATTACAAAACAACGTAACTTTTCTTATAAATCAAATACGAAAACACAATCCAAAAGATCATATACAATGGACACTAACAGGAGGAGAACCTACTGCACAAAAGAAGTTTGAATTCTTGTTAGGCACTCTAAATGATATAGATAATAATTCACATGTGTTGCTGGTGACAAATGGTACAAGACCAATTGAATGGTGGAAAAATAATATTAAACAATTAGAACATGTTGTCCTTTCACATCATCCAGAATCTAAAGTAGAACATAACATAGAACTAATTAAACTATTAGCAGAACACAAAATAAAAACTAGTATTTCTGTGATGTCAGGTAGTCAAAATTTTGATCAGGCCGTAAATGATTACAAAACATTTTCTGCCTTGACAATATCAGAGCAATTTACACATATTACTCTTAAAATTAACAGATACAGACTAACAAGTAGAAACAATCAATTCAAAGATTTAACAAAAGAACAACACAATATCTTGGATAATTTACAACATGATTACAGTAGTAAAAAACAATTAAGCAAAGAAGAAAATTACAAAAGAAAAAATAGAATTCTTTCAAGAGATGAAAATTTTATAAAGTTTCAAGTACCGCATATTAAACACAATGATGGTATTGAAACATTAGATTGGCAAACCGGTAAACATACTAGATATCAAGGTAACTGGATTGGATATAAATGTTATGCTGAGGGTCGTGCTATGCACATAAACTATGAAGGTAAGTTGGGTAATATACCTTGTGGAGTAAAGTTTTATAAAAATAGAGATGTAAACATATATAATGAAGATTTTGTAGACAAGTACAAATATAACAATGCACCTTATATATGTGATAAATCTTATATAGATTGTAACTGTCAAATCCAGTTAGAAGTTAAAAAGGAGTTATAGATGATTGACCTAAACAGATATAAAGAATTTGTACAAGCAGTGACATCTGCTGAAAGTAATGAATTGGCACCAATGGTTCAGCAAATGACTGAATTAGAAAAAAAAGGTGTTAATATATCTTTACTGCTGACAGGCGGTATTGGTATTGCAAGTGAAGGAGGCGAGTTTAATGAAATCATTAAAAAATGTATATTCCAAGGCAAACCATTGGACGATGAAACTGTATTTCATCTTAAACGAGAGTTGGGCGATATTATGTGGTATTGGATTAATGCTTGTAGGAGCCTTGGTCTTGACCCAAACGAAGTAATTGAAGAAAATGTAAATAAATTAAAAAAACGTTATCCGGGTGGTGAGTTTGATGTTTACTATTCGGAAAACAGAAAACAAGGAGATTTGTAAATGCAATTAACTGAAAATTTTTCTTTGTCAGAAATGCTAAAGTCACAGACAGCATTGCGTAAAGGCATAAACAATGCTCCACATGAACCCAGTGTGATTACCAATTTACAAACACTCTGTGAAAAAGTATTACAACCTGTGAGAAACCAATTTGGTCCAGTTACTATTAATTCTGGATACAGATGTCCAAAACTGAACAAAGCAGTTGGCTCCAGTAACAAAAGTCAGCACATGTTAGGACAAGCGGCAGACATTGAAGTTCCAACTGTAAGTAATAAAGAAGTTGCAGAATGGATCAGAGACAACTGTGATTTTGATCAGTTGATATTGGAGTTTTACAATGGTGTTGATCCACGCAGTGGATGGGTGCATGTGAGTTATGCTGACAATGACAAAAACAGAAAACAGACGTTGACCATTAATAAAAACGGCACTTTTGCTGGTTTTGTATAAAATTAGTGCTTTATTTCTTTTTATTTTCATAAATAAAAGTACATCCAGTTAAGATCACAGTTCAAAGGATTGTGACTATTTGGATTTAACAAATTCATTTTAAGGAGAAATAAAATGGCAACAGTAACAAATAACGCAGTAGCAAAAGCAGGTAACGGCTTAGGTCCAGTTACTACAGTTTTAGTATCTGATGCGGCAGTGGCGGATAACGCGGCTTTAACAGCAATCAGAGTAGCAATTGAATCAGCAGGTCACACTATTGCAGGTATCGATGGTACAGCCAACGGCTCAGGTGTAATGCACTTTGCAGTTCAAGGTGGTCCAGATGCTTCAGGTTATTCAGCAACAGTTTTAGGTCAGGCTCTATCAGCAGTTTGTACTTTTAACAACTAATAACTGACTACTAATAATATTTAAAGGGCGGCTTTATGTCGCCCTTTTTTTATGGGTAAACTAGTATTAAAAAACTGCATACCTGGTATGCTAAATACAAATACGTTCAACCCATTAGGGTCGGAAGTAGCATAAAGCGAAGGAACGCACCTAAACTTTAACCGGGGAGGGTGATATGGCACGATTCAGTCATCTACTCAAA
>Ga0255760_10004935_pt1 | contig 11482 bp, 10 predicted proteins | sample 071ome_25_FD_179960 | JGI IMG/M metagenome (GOLD analysis project Ga0255760, IMG submission 179960) | Coastal salt marsh microbial communities from the Groves Creek Marsh, Skidaway Island, Georgia - 071410BT metaG (version 2) | ecosystem: Environmental > Aquatic > Marine > Intertidal zone >... | reverse complement strand
CACCCCTATACCCGTTGGTAATTTTTAGTGGAGTCCTTTAAATTGCTCTAAAAAACGAAGGTCATTCTCGCTGAGCAGCCTGATATCAGGGATTTGATGTAGTAAAAGGGCGATTCGGTCGATACCCATTCCGAATGCATATCCTGAGTATTCTTCAGGGTCGATACCACAGTTTTTCAGCACATTAGGATCAACCATTCCGCAACCCATGATTTCTAACCATCCAGTACCCTTGGTCATACGGTAATCGGTTTCGGTTTCAAGACCCCAGTATACATCCACCTCTGCACTGGGTTCAGTGAATGGGAAATAAGAAGGTCGAAGACGAATCTCTGATTTTCCAAAAAGCTCCGTAGTAAAGTATTGAAGGGTCTGTTTTAGGTCAGCGAAGGATACATTTTTATCGATGTATAGACCTTCGATTTGATGAAAGAAACAATGTGATCTAGCCGAAATAGCCTCGTTTCTATACACTCTTCCTGGCGAAATGGTACGAATAGGAGGCTTGTTTTCTTCCATGAAACGCACCTGAACTGATGAAGTATGTGTTCTAAGAAGAATGTCAGGATTGGTCTGAATGAAAAAGGTGTCTTGCATGTCTCTTGCCGGATGGTGATCAGGCAAATTGAGTGCAGTAAAATTGTGCCAGTCATCTTCGATTTCTGGTCCTTCAGAAACGGTAAAACCAATAGTTGAAAAAATGTCGATGATGCGGTTTCTAACAATAGAAATAGGGTGTCTAGATCCGACCTCGATTGGGAATCCTGGCCGAGTAAGATCTTGTTTTGGCCTTGATTTTCGCTCGTTAGATTTCAGCACTGCTTTCTGCTCATCGAGTTTTTCTTGAACTTTTGCTTTGAGTTCATTGACTACCTGTCCGAAGGCTTTTTTGTCTTCAGGAGCGACCGATTTAAAGGCAGCGAAAAACGTGTTTAGTAATCCTTTCTTTCCAAGGTATTCTAAGCGAAACGATTCTAGGGCCTCAGCAGATGAAGCTTCAAACTGTTCGACTTTCCCGATATGGCCTTTAATTTCCTCGATCATGATTCTGAAATATCCGACAAATTTAATAAAACCTCTGAGAGGCCTTTGGATGTGAATGATTATAAATGATTATTTTAGAGAAAAATGAATTTTAATGAATAATTTGAGGTCTGATTTTCCAGCTAGTATTGTTGTTTTCTTTGTTGCCTTACCTCTTTGTTTAGGGATTGCGTTAGCCTCAGGAGCCCCCTTATATCTGGGTTAATTGCAGGAATCGTAGGAGGTATTATCGTAGGTTCTATAAGCGGTTCGCAAATTGGTGTAAGTGGACCAGCAGCAGGTTTAGCTGCAATCGTATTAACAGCTATTACCAGCTTAGGAGGTTTCGAGACCTTTTTGGTTGCCGTGATTTTGGCAGGAATCTTTCAGATTATACTAGGGGTAATGAAGGCTGGTGTCATTGGGTATTTCTTTCCAGCATCAGTCATCAAGGGAATGCTTTCAGCTATTGGAATCATTATTATTCTAAAGCAAATACCACATTTTTTCGGTTATGATGCAGACTGGGAGGGAGACCTTAGCTTTATCGAGGCGGATGGTAGTAACACCTTTAGTCGTCTTCTTATGACGGTGAAACAAATTAGCACCGGCTCTACCATCATTTCTGTTATTTCTTTAGCTCTATTAATTCTATGGGATAAAGTGCTTATTCATAAGGGCCCAATCTTCAGAATTATTCAGGGCCCTATCGTCGCTGTTGCACTGGGAATTATTTACTCTATATCTTTTGCAGGGGATGCTACTTTAGGAATTTCACCTGAGCATTTAGTAGCTGTGCCTATCTTCGACTTAGGAGCGGGAATAACGAGTCAACTCACCTTTCCAAACTTTGCCGCAATTCAAAATACTGAGGTTTGGATAGTCGCTATTACAATTTGCGTAGTAGCTAGTTTAGAAACGCTACTTTGTGTGGAGGCAACAGACAAATTAGATCCACATAAAAGAGTAACTCCAACGAATCGAGAATTATTTGCACAAGGTGTGGGTAATGTTATCTCAGGTGCCATTGGAGGCCTCCCAATTACTCAAGTAATTGTTCGAAGCTCGGCCAATATTCAATCTAGAAATAAGACCAAGGCATCTGCCATTATTCACGGATTTCTGCTGCTTATTGCCGTATTTATTCTACCAAATGTTATTAACCTTATACCCTTATCCGTTCTAGCTGCTATACTGTTAATGGTAGGATATAAATTGGCTAAACCTGCGCTATTCAAATCTATGTATCGTCTAGGGAAAAAGCAGTTTGTTCCTTTTATCGTTACAATTGTAGGTATTGTGTTCACTGACCTATTGGTAGGTATCATTCTGGGTCTTGCAACCTCTCTGGTAATTATTCTTCTTGAAAGCTTTAACAACTCTCACTTCATGCATTTGAAGAAAGAAGAGAGCTTAAGTAGTATTGTGTTAGCCGAAGAGGTGACCTTTTTTAATAAAGCAGCTATTCTAAAATCTCTTCAAGAAATCCCTAATGGAAATAAGCTCGAAATTGATTTTAGAGGAACAGTGTTTATAGATTACGACGTGATCGAGATTCTTCATGAATTTCAAGAAAAGGCTTCAGAAAGAGACATCTCAATAACCTTCATCTTTGAAAACGAGAAGGTTGAGTCGCCAACGAATTTAATTGAGCGACTCTTAAACAAGAGAAAAGTTCAAGCTTAGTGCAGGCTTAATCGAGGAAACTCACTTTGCCTGTACCAACATCGTACATGGCTCCTACGATAGTGATTTTACCCTCTTCTTCTAAGCGTCTTAGAACGTTAGATTTTACGCGAATATTTTCTACCGATCGCAGTACATTATTTTTTGCCACCTCATTCACAAATGGAAGGTTCGAAGAATTACGCATGGCGGGATCATTGGGTTCAACAGTCTCCTTTACAGAGGCGTTAATTTTTGAAAGTAGACTGGTCAGATTTCCTAATTCGACACTGTCACAGGCTCCTTTAACCGCACCACATGAGGTATGTCCGAGAACAACTATGGCTTTAGAACCCGCTGCTGCACAGCCAAACTCTAGACTTCCTAAAATATCCTCATTGATAATATTTCCTGCTACAGTAGCGACGAATAACGATCCAATTCCCTGATCAAATATAGTAGTTGCAGGTACTCTAGAATCAATACAACCCACAATACACGCAAAAGGAAATTGTCCTTTTGAAGTCTCTTCGACCTGCGCCATCAAATCTCGTTCTCTCATCTCACGACTAACAAATCGTTTGTTGCCATCTTTTAAAAGCTCGACGGCTTCTTTTGGAGACAATTTCGATTGACTTTCTGCTGTTTGAGTTGGCATAGTGAGTAATTTAGATCTTAGCTAAAAGGTAGCAAATTTTCTAAATAAACTAATACTCTCGAATAAATCGAATTGATGAAGCCATAATCCAACCTGATTGGCCGTTGGCAATTTCGATTTTTTGAAAGTTGTCAAAAGTTTCTTGCGGTCTTACCTTGGTGCCTTCGTGTAATTCAAAAGCAACAGGAGCATCCATTTTTGGGTCACTAAGTACCCTTACCGCAGGTTCAAATACAATAGCATATTGCTCTGATCGTTCGGTACTCTGAATAAAAAGAAGGGTCAAAAGGGCCATCGAGGCAACAATCAGGCTAGGGACGGCTATTTTTCCTAAACGGGGTTTTGCAGCTTTTGCAACGGCAAATATTAGCGCGAAAATAAGACTAGTTAAAGCCCAACCTTCACTGTTCATAAGACCTGACAAAAACGTATAAACTCGTTTTGTAATGGAGGGTGGAAGTGGTTCAATTCGGTCAATCCGTTGATTCTCTGCGAACTGCAAATTCGTTAGTAGGTCAATATCCTTTTTGAAGTGTAGTAAACCTTTTTCGTAATAGAGAATACTCGATGCTGTTTGACCGTTTTTATAATAGGCGTTACCTAAATTTAAATAGACTTCTTTCGAATGTAACCCTTCAGCTAACACCTCCTGATAAGCTTTTATGGCAGCATCATAATCCTCTTCGAGGTAGGCTTTGTTACCGGCCTCAAAGGCTGCTATTCCTTTTTCAAAACCAGCTTCTTGCGCGGTAATCGTGAGTCCCAAAAAAAGTGCAATAAGTAGAGTTAAGCTTCGCATGAGTTTACAAAAGGTCGTCGATAATATTGTGAAGTATTTTTAAATCTTCTTCGAATGGAGCGCTTGCCGAGCCGCTGTATTTAACCATAAGGATTCGGTCGTTAATGGTATTTATTCGCTCAATGAGTTGGATGTCAGCCCCCAGTGTTTGAAGTTTTTCTTCTCGCTCCTTCTTAGAGGCCGCAGACAAATCGACTCCTGAATACTTTTCTAGACATAAGAATAGAATTTCAGAGGCCACAGAATAAAATTCAGGGTTTTGTTCTTTCGCTAGTTTATCTGCTCGTTTTAAAAGCGCTTTTATTTTTTTCGGAAGCGCCTTTTTAGCTCCTTGACCTGACGATCCTAGACGTGTTTTAAGAGTGTTTATAATAGAACTTATGGTGAACCCTAATAGAACGAGCAGCGCCAAGATGATGTAATAGGCATTGCTCTCAAACCAGGGAGAACTAACCATCGTAACGAGACTTGTTTGATAAGCATTCGATTTAAATCCTGAATTAGCCGGGGTGTTTTTCTCTACTATGGGTGCCGATGCGTTTGTACTAGGAAGTATTGTACTCCCTTCTACAGTAAGATCAAAAGGATCACTACTTAGGGTTCTATAATTTTTAGAATTCGGATCGAAAAAGGTAAACTCAATTGGATCAACAGGATAACTTCCTGCATATCTTGGTACCACAGTATACGAATTGGTCACTGACCCGTTCATACCTTCTCTGTTTACCCTTACGTTATCGGTATATTCGGGATCATACTTTTCGAGCGCTGAGGGTAAACTTAATTCAGGGATAGAAAGTAATTTGAGATTCCCTTTCCCATTAATTTTAACCTTGATTTGAGTTGATTCGTTGGCCTCCAAGTTGGTTCTGCTTGCATCTACTGACAGTTCAAAATCTCCTACCGCTCCACTAAAATTTAAAGGTTTTCCTTCTTCTGGCAACTCCCTCACATTGATGCTGAGATCACCCGCTTTTACTGTTTTTGTTGCCGATCTCATAATCGGATCACCAAAGAAGTCTCTTCTCCCGGTAGGTATTTGAACATAAAGCTCAAGTGCAAAGGGATCTAAGGCTAACGAACCAGATTTTTGAGGGTATAACACCACGGTTTTTAAATCTACTGCGTTGAAACTTTCGTTTCTGAAGGTGGTTCTTCGCGTTTCGTATTCTTTTATAGGCAGGTCTTGACTCCAGAAATTTTTATAGGTCGGATTCTCAACAGGGATAAAATTATTAATGTACACCCTCGGAGAAAAATAAAGGGTATAGGTCACCAAAACCCCTTGATTTAAGTATGGCCTGTCATTGGATAATGTTGCAACCAGGTAAAGGCTTTCATCGGCGATATCTTGCGCGGTCTTTGGAGCATTTGGGTTATCGATGGGCTCTGTCACTAGAACCGTTTTAGGGTCAGTGGTATAAACGGTATTATCGATGGTTATTGACGCGCTATCAATGATTAATTGTCCTTGCTTTTTAGGTCTAAGAACATAGGTATACGATTTAGAAAAACTCCTCTTGCCATTGATAAAAGAGGAGCTGATCGATTGTGAAGGACCCATGAGTACCTCAAAATTCTCAAAGGAAGGTGCTTCAAAAAAATCACCATCCTTATTCATTTCAAAAGAAACTCTTAGGCGTTCATTTTGGCCTAGTTTAGCTTTACTCAGGACCGCTTCGAACTTGATGTCATTATCTTGAGCCTTTACGACTAGACTGAAAAGAGAAAATAAGAGTACTGCCCAGCGTTTCATCACCAATCTTTTTCAACTTTCAATTTACGACCTTGAACCTTTTTAGCGTTCATTTTTTCTTGCACTTTATTCTCTTCATTTTGAAGAGCCTGTAATAGGTTTTCTATCTGTTGTTTAGAAAGTTCCTGTGGCTTAGGGTTACCTTGAGGCTGCTTATCTTCTGGTCGTTTTCCTTGCTCTTGTTTTTGATCTCCTTCGCCTTTTTTCTGTTCTTCCTTTTCAGAACCATCTCCCTTCTCCTCCTCTGACTCTTTCTCTTTTTCTTTGGAGTCTCCCTGATCACCTTCTTTCTCTTGATCCCCCTCTTGATCCTCCTGATCGTTCTCTTTATTTTCCTTGTTTTCTTGTTGATCCTGTTGATCTTGATCTTGGTTTTGATCCTGATCCTGTTCTTGCTGTTGCTCTTGCTCTTCTTTTTTCTTTTTTGCTAAAGCGAGATTATACCGAGTTTCCTCATCTGTGGGATCATTTCGAAGCGCCTGTTTATAGGCTTCTATCGCATTATCGTATTCTTCCTTTTCCATATAGACATTGCCTATGTTGTGGAATGCTTTATGCGAGAGATCGGGTTGTGAGCTTCGATTTGCTGCCTCTTTTAGGTGGCCAAAAGCTTCTTCAATGTGATTCTCCTTGTAGAGTGTTGTGCCAAGATTATAAGGGGCCTCAGCATAGGTGGTATCAATTGCCGTTGCCTTTCGAAATAACTGCTCAGCTTTCGTTGGAGCGCCTATCTTATCGATTCCACTATTATTAAGTTTTTCAACTTCTAAACGCTGGCCATTTGCAACGAGCCCGATTAAAATGACGATAGTTAAGAGTAATCGCTTTTTCATTTTCGAAACCATTGTAGTTTACGTTCAGGAATTAAGAATTCGATAACTAAAATAACAAAGGCAATGGCTATGAACCATTGAAATTGATCTTTATAGTTAGAGTAGGTCTGTGTTTCAAATGCGGTTTTGTCTAGTTGCGCAAGGAAATCGCTAATTGTCGATATCGTTGCTTCAGTGGTAGGGGTATCGATATAAATACCGTTGGTGCTGTTTGCCAATTCCTCCAATACTTCTTTGTTCAGCTTTGAGATGACGACATTGCCTTCACTGTCTTTTTTAAAGCTACCTTTTGCTATCCCTCCTTCGGGAATTGGGCCTCCAGAGGTTGTACCTGTTGCAACGGTGATGATTTGAATGTTCGCCTGGTTCGCGATTTCGGCGATGAGATCTACTCCTGTCTCATTGTGATCTTCTCCGTCAGATAATAAAATGAGCACTCTGCGGGTCTCTGCATTTGGGTCAAAAAAAGTGCCAGCAAGCTTAACTGCTTCTAAGATAGCTGTTCCTTGCGAGGACATCATGTCTGTATTCACTCCTTTAAGAAACATGCGCGCGGCTCCATAGTCTGTTGTAATGGGAAGTTGCGGGAAGGCAGAGGCTGCGTAAGTAATGATCCCTACTCGGTCTCCCTTGAGCTCTGAAAGTGTTTCTGCAACGATGCGTTTTGCCTTTTCGATACGATTAGGGGCGATGTCCTCGGTCAGCATGCTCTTAGAGACATCGATGGCAAATACTAAATCAACCCCTTCTCTTTTTACCGTACCTAATTGTGTTCCGATTTTCGGATTGGCTAATCCAATAAAAGCAAAATAGATGGCGAGGAGTATAAGAATACGTTTTAGTAAGCGATTTTTATTACTTCGAAGAGGCGCGAGTCTTTCTAGCATTTGATCTCTCAACTTCTCGTCGGGCTGGGCTTTTTTTAGCGTATGCTTTTGCCATGATCGATACCCTATGAAAAGCAGGGTGATCAGCAGAACAACGATCCCGCCTATAGTCAGGTATTGGGTATGTTCGACTAACATCATGACAGGGCTTCTCTAAAAAGGGTGTGACGTAATAATAGCTCAAGAACAAGTAGACTTAAAGCAAGAAATACCCAAAATCTAAAATGCTCTTCATAGGTGTAATAACTAAACTCTTCAATTTCGCTCTTTTCTAGCTCGTTGATTTGATCGTAGATGGCTTCAAGGCTTTGGTTGTCAGTGGCTCTGTAGTAGCTTCCGCCAGTAAGCTCTGACACGCCTTTGAGCAACTCTTCATCGATTTCTACTGAACGCATTCCGTATCTGAACGAACCGTCAGGATTATAGGCAATGGGACTTAAGGCATTACCATTCGTTCCTAGGCCAATGGTGTAAATTTTGATACCATATTCGAGGGCGAGATTGGCAGCAGTTTCAGGCTCAATGAATCCGCTATTATTCACACCGTCTGTAAGCAAGATGATGATTTTTGAAATCGCATCACTCTCTTTTAGTCTATTTACTGCCGTTGCGAGCCCCATTCCGATTGCCGTTCCATCCTCAATAGCTCCGAAGCTTAATTCAGAAAGTGCAGTGAGCGTAATTGCGGTATCGGTGGTAAGGGGTGTTTTCGTATAACTTTCCCCGGCATAGACAACGAGTCCGATACGATCGCTTTTTCGGTCTTTCACGAAGTCTGAAGCCACTTCTTTCAGGGCTTCAAGTCGGTTAGGTTGCAGATCTTTAGCAAGCATACTCGAACTCACGTCGATTGAAAGAACGATATCTATACCGCTAGAAGTTTTCGTCTTGGTGTTAACTCCAGAGGTCTGAGGCCTTGCTAGAGCCATGATTAGCGACGCTAGAGCTGCGACACGGAATACCCAAATTAAAGGGCGTAGTTTAGATTTTAGACTGCTTGATCGCTTAACACTTGTGGAAAAATTGAAAAAAACGGACTCTTTCGAGGCGCCCTTAAGCTTCCACAGTACAAGTAGTAATACAACTGCGAAAAGTGCAAACCACTCAGGATTTTTATAAGGAGCTAAAAGTACTTCTCTCATAATTCTGTAGTTACTTTTATAGACTCCATTATTCTAGCGGCTATTTGTTCAGCCCAACGATCTCCTGTAGGGTAGGTAATAACCACTTCCTGAGAAAACCCTTTTCCGCCAAAAATAAGATGGTCAAACGATCGTTCATTCTTGGCTGCATCTAGCGCAGTGCCGAATGAATGATAACCAGTGACCTCCTCTTTAGTGTTGTAGATTTCTGACTTGGGTAAAATCGTTGAAAAACCTTCTTCTTCAAATCGAAGTAGTTGTGCTTCTGAAAGAGCAACGAAATCAATCTCTGACTCGCTTTCGCTTTTTTCAATTCGGATAGAGACGGTTAAATCTTCATTCAGGCTCCAACTAAATCCTTCCTCGTCTCTAATTAATGCCTCTGGAGCTTCAATACTTACTGGAGGAAAGCCATAACTTGATGATACCCAGGTTTGTTCGTAGGATTTTTTGAACGGATTAAGGGTAATGCTATCCCAAAGATTGTGGTAACCGGTGAGGTATCCATATACGCCAAGTGACCCGAGCACTAAAATTAAGGTTGAAACGGCGATGATCGCGCGCTGTTTCAAACGATTTTTCTTCTGAGGCACGATGGTGAGTGCTTCTAATTTTCTTAGGTAACCCTCCTCGTAGGTCTCTATCGTTTGACTGATAAGTAAAAGGTCAGCACTTCTTTGCTCATCGGTAACCGATTGTTTTGCGAACTTGTAGAGTTCTGCCCGATTAAGTAGTTCCTTCAAACCCGTTTGTTGCTCCTTAGTCTGCTGGTAATATGGCTCGTTCTGGCCGAGACTGTCTAGTAAGCCAATGAGTTCCTTGGAGGTTCTTTGTTCTGTAGACAAAGAGAGCCTGCGATGTAGGTAGGTTTTAAAAATAGAGGTTGCAGAAAAGTAAATAGATGCGGCTTCGACCACTTCTATCTGCTTTAGACGATCGATGGAATGGATTGCCTCTTCAAAAGGGCTAATGACTCGTTTCTTTTCACGAGATCTTTTGAAATAAATAAGTAGTCCGATCGTGATGAAAGCAGTGATGAGTACGTAAGGCCAGTAACTCTTAGGCTCAGGAACTTTTTGACCAAGAGGTTTAATGTCGAATAGACCTTGGGAAGTTGTATCGACTACTACATCGTTGATTCGAACAGGAATTGCCTCGGTAGTATACGGAGTTCTATTAATGGTGATTTGTTGGGGGGCAATCAGATAGTCTCCAGCATCGAATTGAGTAATTTTATAGGTTTTACGAAGCGATAATTGAGGTCTTTTAGATAAGGTGTCGATGGCGGATTCATTGACCACTTCGAGCGGATAAAAGGTTTGCCCTTCTGGAAATAGAATCAAGGCCTCAGGATCAGCAGAGGCGCTAAGCTGTAACTCAATTTGTTCCCCGATGAGAAGACTGTCCCGATCTATCGAGGCGGTTACTTCTTGACCATATCCTTGACGAATAACTAGAGCAAGAACCAGTAATGAGATGATCTTATATGTTGCTAAAAAGCTTTTCATTAGCGATGCTTTGCCTTAAAGAACTGTAGTAGTTTAGAAATATGATCCTCATTTAATTCACAACTTACCATTGGAGCTCCTACTTGAGCAAAGCTCTTTTCAAAGTAGGACACGGCTGAATCAATGTCGTTGGTATAGGTTTTAGCAATACTTTTTGACCCGGTATCTACGTAGGTGATGGTATCCTCTTCTAAGGATCTCATAGGAATCAAACCTAAATTAGGCATTGCCATTTCGAGAGCATCATAAATACGAAATCCATTTACATCGTGTCGCTTTGCCAAAATTCGCAGCGATTTTTCGTAGCCAGTATCTAGAAAGTCAGATAGTACAAAAACGATGGTTTTCTTTTTAAGATAACCAGAAAGAGAAGAGAGCGCTTTGTCGATACTCGTTTTCTGTGCAGGTTTCGAGGGGTCAGAAAGAACGAGGAGTTCTCTGATGATTCGCAACAGATGGGCTTTACCCTTTTTTGGAGGTAAGAAAAGCTCGACCTCGTCAGAAAAAGCAAGTAACCCAACTTTATCATTGTTCTGTAGGGCAGAGAATGCCAGAATTGCAGCGATCTCAATGTTTTTTTCAAGTTTGGTAGTTTCGCCACTACCGAAAAGACCAGATGAACTAACATCCACAGCCAGCATTAAAGTGAGTTCGCGTTCTTCTTCAAACACCTTTGAATAGGGCTCCCTATTTCGTGCAGTAACATTCCAGTCGATCGTTCTAACATCATCCCCGTATTCGTACTTTCTTACTTCACTAAAGGTCATACCTCTGCCTTTGAAAGAAGAATGGTATTCTCCTCCAAAAACATGATCAGAAAGCCTACGAGTTTTAAGAGCAATCTTTCTAACTCGGGCAAGAATGTCAGAGACTTCTAGCATGTTATATATTAAGGTACTTTGACCGCTTCGAGAACTTGTTCGATGATTTGAACGCTTCCGATCGATTCAGCCTCAGCCTCGTAGGTTAAACCGATACGATGTCTGAGCACATCAAAAATCACCGTTCTAACATCTTCAGGAACCACGAACCCTCTTCCCTGAATGAACGCATAGCACTTCGCTGCTTTTGCAAGGCTAATGCTACCTCTTGGTGAGGCTCCGAAACTAATTAGTGACTTTAGATGAGCTAACCCATAATTTTCAGGATACCTTGTCGCGAAGATTAGATCAACGATATATTGCTCAATCTTTTCATCGAGATATACTTCG
>Ga0255760_10004903_pt1 | contig 11555 bp, 13 predicted proteins | sample 071ome_25_FD_179960 | JGI IMG/M metagenome (GOLD analysis project Ga0255760, IMG submission 179960) | Coastal salt marsh microbial communities from the Groves Creek Marsh, Skidaway Island, Georgia - 071410BT metaG (version 2) | ecosystem: Environmental > Aquatic > Marine > Intertidal zone >... | reverse complement strand
TATCTCTAACAAAACATAAGTTTTTTTTAATTGTGGCAAAAGGTATTTGCCACAATTCATCGTAAGATTCTGAATTTACGTTATTATTTCTTTGCCAAAAAATTTTTTGCCTTATTTGATTTATTTTCCAAATTAGTAAAAGATAAAAAGTGGAGGAGGACTATTATATGTCACCACCTGAAACATGAAGAGAGTTAGTTAAATACTAACACTTCATTAGTTACAAAACTAATAGAAATTCATTTTTCTAAATGAATTCGGCCGAAAGGCTAATTTAAAGGGGGCTCTTTAGTAAGACTACTAAAGAGCCGTTCCCGAATTTTCTCTTAAATAGTATTCTTTGCGATAAAATCATCTGCTTTAGCAAAAATTCTTTTTTTTCTTTCTTTGTCCATTTTTTCTAAAATTTTTGCCATCATCGCTAATCGGTAATTTTGTAAGAAAAACTTTTTATGCCTATCAATAAATCTCCAGTACAAACCGTCCATCACCTCGCACCATTCTCCTTTAGGATGATCACTCATTTTTAGAATATAAGCTGATCCACAAATATAGGGTTTGGTTGCAAAAATTCCTCCATCACTAAATAAACCCATACCCATGACGTTAGGTGCCATCACCCAATCCGAAGAATCGACATACATTTCCATAAACCATCGGAAGACTTCTTTTGGATGAATTCCAGATAAATTCATTAAATTACAAACCACCATTAATCTTTCAATATGGTGACTATAACCATGGTTTAGGCAATTCTTAATGGTATGGTCCAATGGAACCATTCCGGTAGTGCCGTCGTACCAACTCTTCTTTAACTTTCTAGTATGCTGGAAGAAATTATCAGTTAGTAATTTCTTTTCATAATTTTGATAAATACCTCGCATAAACTCACGCCAGCCAATGACCTGCCTTACATAACCCTCTAAAGAATTAAGTGGTACTTTATTTTTTTTAGCAAACAACAAAGTCTCTTTGATCATAGTACCGGGTGTGATCAACCCAAGGTTCATTACAGGACTTAGCATACTATGAAATACAGAATACGATTTAGTGGTAATAGAATCTTCATAATCTCCAAATAATTTTATTTTATTACTAAGAAAATCTAAAAATAATTTGATGGTATCCTTTCTTGTAGTTGGATGATGAAACGCTTTTAAGTTTCCTGGATGAGAAGCGAAGTGCTTTTTGATAAACGGGATCAGCTCCTTGGTATGAGATGTAGGTTTAAAAACTTTTAATTTTGGAATATCGATATTGTGCGCAAGTTTTTTTCTATTGTCTTCATCAAAAGACCACTTATCTCCAATCGGTTTATTTTTATCTTTAATTAAAATATTAAGTTTAATTCTTTGCAACTTATAAAAAGTTGCCATAAACGGTTTTTTATTAGCCTTTAAATACTCAGCAAATTCAGCTCTAGTCGTAACAAACATGGGGGATGGTATGGTCTTATAACCAACCTTATGTTTTGCAAGAAAACGACCCACTCTACTTTCAAAAAATTTATCCTCAATTTCAAAACTTGTAATTTCCTTAATTTTATTCGCTTGAATAAAATCTAATAATTTAGCCTCATAATCTTGGATGAATAACTTATGCTCACAATTATAATAACTAACTGTAAGTTTTGCTGCTTGTAATTCTTCTGCATAGGAACGCATAGCAGATAAGAAAAGTAAAATTTTTTGCTTATGATGTTTGGTGTAAGTACAAAGGCCATAATCCTCTGCCATAAAAAAAAGGTGATCTTTATAATCTTTAAGATGCACGGTGGGAAATAATTGATTTCCTAAAATAATAAAAGCTTTCGAAGACATGAAAATAATTTTATGGTTTTTGCTCTAGTTGTATTTTCACTTGATCTACCAATTGACTAACGGCAAATTTAATTCTTTTATCAGCTCTTTTCCTATTAGATCGTTGTGGTGCTTCTGTTGCTATTGCTAAATGTTTTAAGGTCTCTAAATATTTTTTTTTCTTAAATAGATATTGCGCATAAGCAAAATTGCTTTCTAATCCTTTTGGATCTAATCTGATACTTTGTAATAAATAATCTTTGCTTAATTGATCGAATTTATCTCCTGATTTTTCTAAATACAAAAGTCCAAGCGCTGTATAAATAATCCCCTGCTGAAGATTTGCATCCATGGATTTTGCTTCTTCTAAAAGTTTAATAGCTGCACTATTGCGTTTGTTCGCTTTATAAAAATTAAGAGTATAATATTTTGACTCTGCAGCTAAAATAATTCCTGCCCAGGCTTTTACTGCAGCATCGTCTGGATGTTTCTTTACGAATTCGTATGCTTTTGCTGATAATTTTATGAGTAATTTTTTTTGATCTTCGTCATAACGAACTTTGTATAATGCTTCATCATAATCTTTTAACAACTCTAAATAAACAGGTTGCTTGGCAAGAGTTGCTGCTGAAAAAAACAAAAAAAGAAAAAGGAAAGCTATTTTTTTTAACATTATTGCATTGAAGCTATTGTACTTCAATTAATCTAAGTTTCAAAAATTAAAGATCGTCCTTACTTAAGGAGACTTGTAGTTTTTTACTTCTTCGTAATCGTAACACTAAAATTGCAATAGCAATAAGTAAAATCGCAGAAGATTCATAAATTAAGGAAATAGCTTCTACATCTTTTTTTTGCAAAATAATTAATCGACCTATGGCAGTAATGGCAATAAACAAAGGATAAGTTAAACGAATTTTTTGCGTTCCCCAGTAACTAGTAACCATTCCCAAAACTTCTAAATAAATAAATAGTAATAAAATATCTGCGAGAAAAACATCTCGCGTATCAATCATTTTTTTTACTTCAATACCAAAGGCAAATATGGTTGTGATCATGATAATCACAGCACCCGTTAACTGAATATTCCTTAACAGTTTGTCCATGTACAAATTCTACACTATTTTTATAAAAAAAGTTAACTTTTATGCTTTAAAACTTTTAAGCAGAATTGCTAAAAAAATAATACTTCCGCCAATCAAAACTCCAAGTGGCGGTACTTCATGAACAAAAATCCAAGCCCAGATAGGACCTGCAATAGCTTCGGTAAAAGTAAAGATGCCAATTTTAGCAGAAGGTGTTTTTCTTGAACCCAAGGTTAAACAAATGAAACCAGGTGCATATTGTAAAGATCCAAAGAAAAAAACTAAAATAAGATCATGAGTACTAATTGCAATATTGCCTCCTAGTACAAATCCAAAAAATAAAGCTAACAAACCAGACACTGCAACTGCTGGTACCATATCAATGTGGGGATATTTTCTTATAAGAAAAACAACGGAAGTAAAAGCAACGGGTATAATAAAAGCAAATGCGTTACCAAATGCGGTGCCGCCTGAAATTTTAGTTCCAATCATAATGTACAGACCGGTTGCAGCTAATAAAATAGCTATAAAAGTAGAAAGATTAATTTTTTCTTTTAAAAAAAAATAACCCATGATGGCAAGAAAGAAAGTTTGAATACTGATAATGAATACAACATTAGCAACCGTAGTATATTTTAAGGCAAACATATAAGCGGCACTTCCAGTTGCATACAAACAAGCACAAATCAAACCAACCCAACCAAGAGAGGTAAATTTACCTACAAACGACGTTTGATGAGTAAAAAAAACAAATAAAAAAACAGCTGGTGTAAAAAAGACAGATCTCCAGAAATAAATCGTCCAAGGATCGGTCATTTCAAAAGAACGAAAAATAGTTCCGCCAGAACTAAGAAATAATCCACCTAAAGCAATCATCAGAGGACCAGGAATTTTATCAATAGACATTCACTTTTTTTCCTTTAGAAATTCTCTCATGAAGATCGGATTTATAGGTACAGGCAAAATCACCACCTCGGTTATAACTGGATTATTTAGGTCAAAAGCGAACCTGAAGCAAATTCTTATTTCTGAGCGTAGTAAAAAGAATTCCCGTGCTTTAGCTAAACGATTTAAACAGGTGAAGGTTATTAAAGATAATCAAGAGATTATTAATCGATCGAACTGGGTTGTCTTAGCAGTAGTTCCAACAGTTGCAAAAAAAATCTTACATGACCTGCAGTTTAAAAAAGGTCAAACGGTTATTAGCTTTGTCTCTACGTTGAATATGAAAGATTTAAGAAAATTTGCATCACCTGCAACACGGGTGTTTAAAGCAGCACCATTACCAATGGTCGAAAGTAAATTAGGTCCTATTGTATTGTATCCAAGCAATAACAAAGTGAATGCTTTGTTTAATAAAATTGGAACAGTGATTAATGCAAAAAATGAAAAAGAAAATAATTATCTTTGGACTTTAACTGCAGGAATGGCAACTTATTTAGAACTATGCGCAACGCTTGAACATTGGCTTGTGCAAAGAAAAGTGAACGCTGCAAAAGCAAAACGAATGGTAACCAGTTTAGTTTTTGGTTTGTCTCATACTTTGCTGTTATCCAAACAAGATACAAGAAAATTAGTAAAAGAATATCAAACTAAAAAAGGCATTAACGAGGAATTATTGCTTCGGTTAAAAAAAGATAAAGTGTTTGATAAACTAAATAAAAATTTAAATACTATTTTTGCAAGAATTAAAAAAGCAAACGACCAGTAAGGAGAAAACAATATGAGCGCATTTAAAGATGTAGAAGGTAATTGCACTAATCCAGATCCAAATACAAAAGATTTTGTACTGAATCACACTATGTTACGTGTAAAAGATCCAAAAAAATCATTAGATTTTTATACGAGAGTGATGGGTATGACTTTGGTACGTAAAAATGATTTTCCAGGAGGAAAATTTTCCCTTTATTTTTTAGGAACTTTCAATGAAGAAGAAAAAAAATCTATTCCAAAGTCTAATGATGATATGCGAGGCTGGGCATTAAATCAAAAATCTATTTTAGAATTAACCCATAATTGGGGAACTGAAAATGATCCAAATTTTTCTTACCATGATGGTAATAAAGAACCACGTGGCTTTGGCCATATTGCTTTTAAGGTTCCAGATGTGCAGCAAGCTTGTGAGCGATTTGAAAAACTAGGAGTTACATTTCAAAAAAAACCAAGTGATGGCAACATGAAGAGCATTGCTTTTATTAAAGACCCAGATGGGTATTGGATTGAAATTGTCTAAATAAAAACTTGACGGAACTACGAAGTATAAATTAAACTAAATTCAATTATGAGCCACGCAGAAAAAGCAGAAGGACTTGCAAACTCCATCGATAAAGAGACGGATGGCTATATTTTTAACCATTCGATGTTGCGTATCAAAGATCCTAAGCGATCATTAGAGTTTTATTCTAAAGTATTAGGAATGAGACTAGTAAAAAAACTTGATTTTCCCTCTATGAAGTTTTCCTTATATTTTTTAGGAAAACATACGGATGAAGAAGTAAAACAAATCCCAACCGATAGCTATGAAAGAACAGTTTGGACCTTTCGACAAAAAGGTTTGCTGGAATTAACTCATAACTGGGGAGCAGAAAATGATGATGCGGTTAAATTTCATGATGGTAACTCCGATCCAAAAGGCTTCGGTCATATTGCTTTCTCCGTGCCAGATGTTCATGCTGCATGCAGTCGATTTGAAAAACATAACATCACCTTTGTCAAAAAAGCAGATGATGGCTCGATGAAACCACTTGCTTTCATCAAAGATCCAGATGGGTATTGGATTGAAATCATGGAAGCTAAAGCTACGGCTAACATTGCAAAAGAACTAGGCACCATTTAATAATAATTCTCACCTTCTACTTCACGGTGAATTTTTTTGTTCATTTTTTAACATAATTTTGCATCGCAATATTTATTCATAAAAAAAAAATTTATTTTATTTTTTAATTCAGTTACACTTTTCTTAATTCAAAATAACAAAGGGGGAAGTTATGAGAATATTGGATAAAAAATCTATATCCAGACGTTCTTTTCTAAAAGGCGGTACTGCTACTGCGCTTGGTCTCACAATTGCCGGAAATATGGTTTTGGGAAAAAGTTCAGCGTGGGCTGCTTCGTTCGATAATCTTGGAGGTGATAATGCTGCTACTCTTATTCAGATGGCGCGAGACATTTATCCTCATGATCATTTAGCAGATAAGTATTATGCAAAAGTTATTGAAGGTTACAATACAGCTGCTGCTAAAGATGCAAAACTAAAATCAATGATCCAAGCAGAATTAAAAAAAATTAATGCTGCATCAAAAAAGAAATACGGAAGTGACTATAAAAATATTAATCGTGAACTTGAGCGAGTAGATATTTTAAAAGCAAATACCTCTTCCCCTCTTTTTGGAAAATTGCGAGGAGATCTTGTGACAGGATTATATAACAACCAAGAAGTCTGGCCTAAGTTTGGTTACGAAGGAGCTTCTGCTGATAAAGGTGGTTACATCAACAGAGGGTTTAACGATATCAACTGGTTAGATAAGGTATAGGGGGAACCAATGGCAAAATTTGATAAAAATGATGATAGCTTAGTTGTAATCATTGGCTCAGGTGCTGGTGGTGGAACTCTAGGTTATGAACTAGCAAAAAAAGGGATTAAATCTGTAATCTTAGAAGCTGGTGGAAGACACGAAATCAAAGATTTCAGTAATGATGAATGGGGAATGTTTGGTCAAATTTCTTGGCTAGACAAACGTACTACATCAGGTGACTGGAGAGTCGCAACAGACTTTGGTGGTCTTCCTTCGTGGATTGTAAAAGCAGTTGGTGGATCAACTGTCCACTGGGCTGGTGCATCTCTTCGTTTCCAGCCACATGAATGGAAAGCTAGAACTACTTATGGAGACGTCAAAGGCGCTTCTTTATTAGACTGGCCAATCGATGGGAAAGAAATGGCTCCTTACTATGCTAAAGCTGAGTACGAGATGGGAACCACTGGTACTAACGGAATACCAAGATTACCTGGTAACAATAATTTTAAAGTATTGGAAGCCGGTGCAAAAAAACTTGGTTATAAGAAAGTGCATACTGGAAACATGTCTATCAACTCCAAACCTCGAGATGGAAGAATTAGCTGTCAACAGATTGGTTTCTGTTTCCAAGGATGTAAATCTGGAGCTAAATGGTCCACTTTATATGTTGCAATACCCAAGGGAGAAAAAACAGGTAACTTAGAAGTAAGACCTAATAGTCATGTGATGAGAATTGAACATGATAAAACAGGTAAAGTTACTGGAGTGGTATACAAAGACAAAGATGGAAAAACCCAAATACAAAAAGCAAGAATCGTTGCTGTTGCTGGTAACTCCATTGAGTCTCCAAGACTATTATTAAACTCTGAATCAAATATGTTTAAAAATGGTCTAGCTAACTCTTCAGGAGAAGTTGGTAAAAACTATATGCGTCACATGACTGCTAGTGTGTATGGTATCTTTGAAAGACCCGTATACATGTATCGTGGAACAACGATGGCTGGAATTGTTCAGGATGAAGCAATTCATGATCCAAAACGAGGATTTGTTGGTGGATATGAATTAGAAACTTTATCGCTTGGACTTCCATTTATGGCTGCATTCTTAGATCCAGGACAATGGGGAAGAGAATTTACAGCTTCCATGGATAAGTACGATCATATGGCAGGGATGTGGATTGTGGGAGAAGACATGCCTCAATCAACTAACCGCGTAACTCTATCTGATCAAAAAGATCAGTATGGTATGAGAGCTCCTAACGTTCATTTTAGTGATCACAAAAATGATATCGCTATGAGAAACCATGCGTTTGGTAGAGGAAAAGCAATCTATGATGCTGTAGGTGCAACGAAAACAATTGAAACACCTCCGTACCCATCCACTCACAACTTAGGTACAAATCGTATGAGTGCCAAAGCAAGTGATGGTGTAGTGAATAGATTCGGACAATCATGGGATATTAAAAATTTATTTGTATCCGACGGTAGTCAGTTCACAACAGGTGCTGCGGAAAATCCTACATTAACAATTGTTGCTCTTGCAATCCGACAAGCGGATTACATTGCTGGACAAATGAAATCCAAAGCAATTTAATTAAATAAATAATTTACATAAAAAAGGCCCCGATAGTAGTTGGGGCCTTTTTATTTTATGGGTATAAAATTTCTTGATGCCAAGCGTTACCAATTTTCGCATAACACAATCTTTGATGAAGACGATTTTCGACATCCATCCAAAATTCAATTTTGTAAGGCTTTAATAACCAGCCAGACCAATAAGAGGGTCTTGGTACATTGTTTGGATCTGGATACTTTTCTTTAAACTCTTTTATTTTTTTTTCAAATTCTTCTCTGGTTTGCATCACTTCTGATTGAGAAGAAGCCCACGCTCCTATTCTGCTTTCATAAGGTCTAGTTGCATAATATTCATCAGCAGTTTTATTGTCGACTAAGGTCACTGATCCTTGAATTCTGATTTGTCTTCTTAAGGATTTCCAGTGAAAACACATGGAAGCTTTTGGATTTGCTTTCAAATCTTTTCCCTTTTTACTTTCTAAGTTGGTATAAAAAATAAAACCTTCCTCATTTAATCCTTTTAATAAAACCATTCGGTTATCTGGTTGGCCAGCTGCATCTACTGTTGCAACAGATAAAGCATTAGGGTCATTGATTTCAGACTTCTCAGCCTCCGCCATCCATATGTTAAATAGATCGTACGGGTTCGCTTCATCTAAGAAAGCTTTATCTAAACCTAATTTATCGTTCATAATTTAGTCAAATTAACTTATATATTAGCTATATGTCATTTAATACATTTGGAAAAGTTTTTCGTTTCACAACCTGGGGAGAATCTCATGGTCCAGCTATTGGCTGTGTGGTCGATGGCTGTCCGCCTAATATTGCCCTTTCAGAAAAAGATATTCAAGCTGATCTTAATTTACGTAAGCCTGGACAATCAAAATTTACTACACAAAGAAAAGAAAAGGATTTAGTTAAAATCTTATCAGGTGTGTTTGAAGGTAAAACAACGGGAACGCCTATTTCCCTTATTATTTACAATGAAGACATGAAATCTAAAGATTACGGTAATATTAAAAATAAATTTAGACCCGGTCATGCTGATTTTACTTACTTTAAAAAATATGGAATTCGTGACTACCGAGGTGGCGGAAGGTCCTCTGCACGAGAAACTGCTTCTCGTGTTGCAGCTGGTGCTATTGCAAAAAAAGTATTGAAACAATTTATCGGTGGTAAGTTTTCTATCATTGGTGGCGTAACTCAAATCGGTCCTGTGTTTATTAACAGAGATAATTGGAATGACTCACAAATTAGAAAAAATCCATTTTTTTGTCCGGATAAAGAAATTGTTTCTATGTTTGAAGAGTACTTATTGGACACAAGAAAAAGAGGAAGCTCCTGCGGTGCAATGATTGAACTTCGAGCTAAAGGAATTCCTATTGGACTTGGAGCCCCTATTTATTCCAAACTTGATGCAGATATTGCTGCTGCCTTAATGAGTATCAATGCTGTGAAATCGGTAAATATTGGAGCGGGTAGCGATGTGGCTGCATTAACAGGCGAAATGAATTCAGATGAAATTAGAAGTAAGAACGGAAAAATAAAATTTAAAACTAATAACGCAGGTGGAATATTGGGTGGAATTTCTTCTGGCCAAGATATTATTTGTTCTTTTGCAGTCAAACCAACCTCTTCTATTTTGAATACAAGAGAAACAATTGATACGTCAGGAAAAAATACTAAAATTTCAGTTCATGGCAGACATGATCCTTGCGTAGGAATTCGTGCTGTTCCTATAGGTGAAGCAATGCTTGCATGTGTTTTATTGGATCATTACTTAATGAACCGTGCGCAGTGTGGCTAGGCCTTGATACCTCTTAAAGACGACAATCCCACTTATAGCAAACCAGTCATTACCTATTCTATTTTAGGAATTTGTGTATTGGTGTTTATTCTACAAATTAGTTCAGCATCTTATCAAAGTGGAAAACTATTTTACTCTTATGGACTGATCCCAGCGGTTCTTACAGGTCACAAACAATTACCTCTAGAGCTTGAGATGATCGCTCCAGAATTAACACTCATTACCTCTATGTTTATGCATGGAGGATTTATGCATTTGATTGGCAATATGCTTTATCTTTGGATTTTCGCTGACAACATTGAAGATGAGCTTGGTCCGGTTAAATTTATTTGTTTTTATATTTTATCTGGGATTGCAGCTGCTTTAACGCAAGTTTTTCTTAATACAGAATCAACTATTCCCATGATTGGTGCAAGCGGTGCTATTGGAGGAGTGCTAGGAGCTTACATTGTTAACCACCCTAAAGCTAAAGTAATTGTGCTCATACCTCTTGGTTTTTTTTCCCAAATAGTAAAAATACCAGCGCTATATGTTTTAGGTTTTTGGTTTGTTTTGCAATTTATTAACTCTTCTTTATCTTCATCCGAAGGTGGTGGAGTTGCGTATGGCGCTCATATTGGTGGATTTATATTTGGTGCTGTAGCAATTTTATTTTTCAATAAAAAAAATAAGCCGTTGCCAAAAAGTAGTAAAAAAAATATTAATCCTTGGGACCAATCATGAATTATAAAAATTTAGGCACTACCGATTTAAAAGTGAGCTCTATTTGCCTCGGTACTATGACCTGGGGAGAGCAAAATACTGAACGTGAAGCATTTGAACAAATGAATTATGCTTTGGCTGAAGGTGTAAATTTTTGGGATACGGCAGAACTATATGCAGTTCCGCCTAAGGCTGAAACTTATGGTCATACTGAAATCATAATTGGTAATTGGTTTTCACAAACTAAAAAAAGGGACAAGGTTATATTAGCTTCAAAAGTTGCAGGACCAAGTCGTGCTTATCTAAGGGGTGGAAATTATAACTACAATATTAAAAATTTAACTGCAGCTTTAGAAGGTAGCTTAAAAAGATTAAAAACAGACTATATAGACTTGTATCAACTGCATTGGCCCGAAAGAACCACCAACATGTTTGGTAAGCTTGGTTATCAACATGAGGAAAAAAATGACTGGAATCAATTTGAAGATATTCTTGGTAATCTGCAAAAATTTATTGATCAAGGAAAAATTAGATACATAGGTCTATCTAATGAGACTCCATGGGGTGTTAGCAAATGTTTAGAATTAGCCAAACACAATAAATTACCAAGAATGATGTCGATACAAAATCCCTATAGTTTATTAAATAGAACATTTGAAGTAGGTCTTGCTGAAATAGCTATTCGAGAACAAATTGGTTTGTTAGCCTATTCCCCTTTAGCAAGTGGATACTTAACCGGAAAATATAGAAATAATCAAAGACCAGCTAATGCAAGAATAACTTTAGATCCTGGCTTTTGGGGAAGATATGAAAAACCAAATACCTCACCAGCAGTAGAGGCATATTATGATATTGCTAAGAAATTTAATTTAGTTCTATCTGAAATGGCATTAAAATTTTGTGAAATACAACCCTTTATGACTAGCGTGATTATTGGTGCCACTACGATGGACCAGCTAAAAAGCAATATTCAAAGTATTAATATTGATCTTAAAGATGAAATAATTAACGAGATTAACAAGGTTCAACTTCTTTATTCTAATCCTTGTCCTTAAAATTTTTTTTAAACTTAAACT
>Ga0255760_10004893_pt1 | contig 11572 bp, 12 predicted proteins | sample 071ome_25_FD_179960 | JGI IMG/M metagenome (GOLD analysis project Ga0255760, IMG submission 179960) | Coastal salt marsh microbial communities from the Groves Creek Marsh, Skidaway Island, Georgia - 071410BT metaG (version 2) | ecosystem: Environmental > Aquatic > Marine > Intertidal zone >... | reverse complement strand
GGCTACGATGAGAACGATGGCCAATACTAAAACTATGTTGGTATCGAACAATGCCAACCATCCAAAGATGGCCGGATGGCGAGATTCTAAGTCATTTACTTGGAGGTCGTAAGGGACGAGGGCGTTCCAATAGGCACTGAGTGAAGCGCGCTGCTCAGGAGCGTTGAGGTGTACTACGTAGGCACTAACACTGTCCTTATTCCATCCGTTCAGTCGGCGAACGTCCACCGCTGACATGAGCACATTTTGACGGTCAAATTCATCCAAACCAGAGGTGTAGGTGCCGTAGATTTTGGTATTGATCAATCGAGGTAGGCCCCGTTGTCCTTTCAATACTGTTAAGACAGCCGTATCGCCTATCTCTAATTGCAGGCTTGATGCCAAATTGCTCGAGATCCAGCATCCGTATCGACCGTCGATGGGAGTTCCGTTAGTGGTGAAGGATTTTTGAAAGTACTCGAAGTTGTCGGTTGTAAACCCTTGGATTTGAACACCTTCGAATACATCCTCGCTAGGGTTTACTAAGAGAGAGGCCTTTTGGACGACAGGAAAGATTTGGTCCACATAGGGGGCTTTCGCTAGCTCGGTGAACAAGCTGTCCTCCAATGCGATGGGACGCCATTCCTCGGTTCTGTTCAAGGAATACGCCTGGATGGTGAAATCACCTTCGAGCGCTCGAAATTTATCCATGATGGCATGCTGAAGGCCTTTGCCGGACGTTATGGATAAAACAACCAAGGCCATGCCCATGGCAGTGGCTGCGATACTTAACTTTAGCAGAGGTCCGATCACTTTCGACCCCATACTCTTTTGTATCTTCCTAGCTATGAAAAACGCCTCTTTCATCTCCTCGCAATTTAGAACAACTCTCGCGTTATTCTCGGTATTGCTCCTGTGCTTTTCTGCGCGCGGGCAAGAAAGTTACCTGCCGGGTATTGCGCAAACAGGAGAGTACTATATGAAGCTGACCGAAAAATCTGTGGCGGTAGTAGCCAATGCGACATCGTTATTACCCAACGGCACTCATACGGTGGATCATTTGATTTCGCTGAGTGTGGATGTTAGACAGGTCTGGGCGCCGGAACACGGCTTCAGAGGCGATGCAGATGCTGGGGAGCATGTGGAAGACGGCCGCGATCCCAAAACAGGCATACCTATCAAGAGTTTGTATGGTAAAACCAAGCGTCCACCTACGGATTGGTTGGAGGGCCTAGATTGGGTCATCTATGATATTCAAGACGTCGGGGTCCGATTCTATACCTACAGCACTACGTTGAGCTACGTCATTGATGCATGTGTAGAATCCGGAGTCCCGCTCATGATTATGGACCGGGGCAATCCAAACGGTCATTATATCGACGGTCCCATCTTAAAACCAGGCTTCGAAAGTATGGTAGGCTTACACCCCATACCGGTAGTGCACGGCTTAACCATGGGAGAATATGCGTCCATGGTCTATGGTGAGCATTGGATGCCTGCGACAGAGAATGAACAGTGGCGCACCGCCTTCGAAAAGAAAGGTGGCATAGAGGTTATTCATTGCAAAGGGTATTCTCACAATAAGGTTTTCAAGGAATTCCAAGTTCCTCCATCACCTAATCTGCGCTCCATGGAGGCCATCTGGCATTATCCAAGCTTGTGTTATTTCGAGGGCACACCCATTTCTTGTGGACGAGGTACCGATGCGCCGTTCACGCTTTTTGGAGCCCCGTGGTTCTCTGGATATTCTTACGATGCAGGATTCACACCGAAACCGGATCATGGAGCTAAGCATCCAAAGTACGAGGGCCAATTATGTATTGGTCAGTTTTTATCTACCGATATGGATACGGCTTACGTTGCAATCAATTGGACCTATTTGTTTAATACCTATGCGTATTGGAAAAAAAATGCTCCAGCCGAGGCGCCAGAATTTTTCAATGCGTTCTTCAAAAAATTGGCCGGTTCAAACGAGCTACAGCAAGCCTTGGAATCTGGCATGAGCGCCGAGGAGTGGGTGAAGTCTTATTATGGAGAGTTGACCCAATACAAGCAAAAGGCTTATGAGTACGCTATGTATCCTCATTTAGGGGTCGAGACGTATGAGTCAGACTAGGCATCCTTGGTCCTTTCGAAGGATCAAAGGCGAGACAAGTCTTAGTTCCTGATGAAATTACTTTGGAAAAAAATTGAATGGAGGTTCTTAAATTAATGTAAGTACAAACCAACACTTTACACCGGCGCTCCCAATTTTTAAGGCCTACTTTATATAATAATAACATAATTAGTTCGTTTTTATAGTGATAAAATAAAAGCGTAGGTATCATTATTATTCCTGATTTATTTATAAAAATCGGACAACTCATCTTAATACCATAGTTATTCAAAAATAGTTACTGTAGAAAACATTTTTTAAAAAACATTCCATTTATTCCTTAGAGATATTGGAAAATTTTTGAAAATAGATAGGATCATAAATCGTGCTGATAAGGTATCGCACATTCGTTGAATTCTGGTAATTGATTGATAAAAATAATTTTAAGTTAAGATGTTAAGAAACTATATTTTTGGAATATTTATGGTGCTTTCTTATTCGGTGTTAGGCCAAGGATGGACTCCCTCACAACTCGAAAAAGCCAATACTGCCAAGGATATAGTTTTGCTTACCGAAATGGAAAAAGAGGTTATCATGTACCTAAATCTATGTCGTTTATATCCTCAAGATTTTTTAGCAATAGAAGTCTCTAATTATTTTGGCCCTACCGGATATGGTGATTATCTGCGCAGTTCTACTTACCGTTCCTCCCTAATACGAACCTTACAAACTATGGAGCCTACGACAATATTGCATTTCGATGAGGATGTATACTATAGTGCGCAATGCTTTGCAATCGAACATGGTAAAAAGGGTAGAGTAGGTCATGATCGCATAAGGTGTGAGGAAAATTTTAGTGCTGAATGTTGCTCGTATGGAATGAGTAACGCAAGAGATGTTGTTCTGCAACTTTTGGTTGATCACAATGTCCCAAGTTTGGGACACCGATATATATGTTTAAGTTCACGTTATAGTGAAGTAGGTGTTTCAATTAAGCCTCATTTAAAGCATGGATTATGTGCGGTTTTAGATTTCGATTGAATTAATTAATTTCAGGTTGTATGTTGCATCAATTTATCATAAAAAATATATATAGTTTTACGTTCACCATTCTATCATTCTCTTGCTATTCACAGGATTTCTACGGTATGGTAAAGGTGGATGAAAACCTATGGGTAGATCAAACAGAGATCACCAACAATGAATATCGTCAGTTTGTACAATTTGTGCGTGATTCAATATGTAGAAGTATACTTGATGGGGAAGGATTGCTGTCAAGGATAGACCCTAAGTATGAACAAGGTCTTACTCACAGGGAATGGAAGAAAATACGCAAAGACCCTGTAATTATTCACAAATTGAGGGAGGCTGAACTATTGTATCCTAAGGACTATTTTGATGATTCAGTTCACATTGATTGTCGAAGTTTGAATTATTCTTACTGTAGTGGCGATACACACAACAAAATTGTCGTAAATATTTATCCAGACACTTTAGTATGGATGCGTCCAAATCTTTGGCATCCAGATAGTGTAATGATGCAAAAGCAATCGGAAGATGGTTGGTTTACGGGTTCTTCTTGGTCGGACTACTATTTTTGGCACCCGGCCTGGGATGACTATCCCGTGGTTGGAGTTAGCTACCAGCAAGCATTAGCGTTTTGTCATTGGCGAAGCCGATTGAAAAATTCTTATTTACAGGAAAAGGGATTATCGAAGGTAATTTTCACACTTCCTAGTTACAATGATTTGATAAAGGTGTCATTGGCATCATCAACATTACGCCTTCACTGTGGTCCTTTGTATGATCATTTTTGGGTCACAGAATCGAATGAAATGGGTGAATTGAATAATGTTGAGGTTGCATTTAGGCAAGCAAGTTTTCGGGACACAGTTTGGAGTGCAATACGTCCCAATCTAGATAAAATAGATTCAGCAACCTTCTTTAAAGAATTTTTTTGGGGAGGGTATTTGGATCCGGATCCCTGGTCAGTTTTGCATCGTTGTAATGAAGCTGAATCTGAGTATAGAGAGGCACTATTAAAATATCTCAAGATAAAGTCCAAATCCAAATATTGCGATGACTCCAGGAAATTCGTGTATCACCCGACCTATTTCCCAAAATATATCCATTTCAATGCTGACCCGTTTAATGAAAACGGTTACGGACTAGGATTTCCACAGAAAGTAACTAATTCCTATGGTACACCTAGTATGTTCGCAGATGGTAGAACAAATTTAATATATGATCTATCAGGAAATGTTGCAGAAATGTTGAGTGATGGGAGAGTAGTAGGGGGTAGCTATCGTCATAGTTTGGAAAATTGCAGAATGGGCTCATTGATGGTTTGGGATGCTAATGAGCCAACAGCCTGGATGGGGTTTAGGTGCGTTGCATACTACATAAAGCAATAAAATTGCCGTGGATTCAAATAAAAGATTTTAGACAAACGGATATTTGAAGTATGCAGTTGTGAACTTGATAAGTTCAATGTTTGAGTATCATTTTTTACCTCAGAGTAATTTTCTGCCGTTAATTATCGCTTATTAATCTAATTCCGGAAGCTACATACCAACCTTTTCCCGTAGTATGTATCGAATCCAGGTTCGAAGTTAACATATTTTCTAGCAAGAAATAATTTGGTATCATGGATTGTTCACCGATCAAAGCACCCCAGCCATCTGTATTAACTTTAACGGTAAAAATGGAATAATCAGAAAGCCAGAATGAGACTACACTTTCATTCCATAAATTGTTTTTCATGAAGGCCCGTTCTGGGCGATAGTACACGTAGCCAATTGGCGATGCGTTAAATCCGGACTTATTGTCGCCAAAACTTGTAAACCCACCATTTAAATTAATTCCCCAATCCGAACGAAGTAAATGTATGTATTCCCCTGTGAAGAATTTTAAAGTTTGCAAATCTTCGTTTGTAGGAAGTCGAAATCCGTCGGGGAGAAGCATTTCAGTTTCTACAGCTGATTTGTTATATATTAATCCGAAGTCTTTATCCAATGGCACAAAATTTCTATAACAATAAGCTGGAATACCCATGGATTCCGCATAACTCCATTCGTCTGGAGTTTTAGCATGATACAATGAATCTCCATTTTTTAGAGATGTAACTCTCAGATTTTTGGAGGACCACTTTTGTTCTCCTATCTCAATAACCTCAATATTGTATACTTCTATTCCTTGCTTTAATTCAATTCCATCCGCATCATAATAAATTGTGCCTTCCGACGAAGCGATTGAATATTTTCCATCAGTTCTCCAAGTTTTCGTTGTGTGATCAATTAAATTTCGTTCTATCCTCTTTTTATTATCTGAATAGTATTCTACCGAACTATCAAGATTGTTTTCTGAATAATATTTAACGCTTTGCAATGCTCCATTCAAATAGAAGACCTTTTCTGAGCCGTCAATCATTCCTTTTTTATAGGAAGCGCTGTAAAGGATTTTACCCGAATTCAAGTCTGTTTCGATCACGTTTCCTGAGACGACTTTATCCGTATCAATATATTTTAACAGCCCAGAACTAGGGTCCTTGTATGTTCTTGTCTTCTCGATATCTTCAACATTACAAGAATGTAAGGCGAATGCTATTAAGGCAGAAATGAGTATACTCTTAGTTGGGAAATGAGATGGTAACATTATTTCCAGCCTTTCATTTCTTTCTCGTAACCGGATCTGTAGGAATCAGGTGTGCCCATATCCATCGCTTTTTTACCCTGCTTGAGGGCAGCTTTAGTATCGCCTGCCGCATATAGAATTTTAGCCTTTACCCAGTTCGTATACCAGTAATCTGGATCTAACTGCAAGGCAATTTCGATAGTTGCGAGCGCTTTTTCGTGATCGCCTTGACCGCTGTAGTAGTTTGCTGCATTTCTGTATGCACGCTTAGCATCAGCTAGTGCCTTTGCGACATTCTTTCCGCTTTCGCCGTCAGCATCTACTCCTAGCTTTACGCTTACTTCCGTGTTGGCCCATTCAAGGACTAATTCACCACCGGTTGTGCTCAATGATTTGAAGCCCATAGTGAAGCTTTCATCGAAATCCCCTGTTGTAGCAGGTACAGTGGTGCGTAGCACATCGCTTTCTTGAGTGTAACCTGTATTTCCCCAAAGGTTGGTTTGGGTAGATAAGATAATGGTCCACTCATTCTCACCTGGAATAGTGAAAAGTGCATACTCGCCAGCACTTACTGCATTACCATTCATGGTGAAGTCAGTTGAGGCATTAAACTTTACACAAGCATTCGCACCAGTGCGCCATACTTCATTGTAAGGCACGAGATCACCAAAGATGGCACGTCCACGTGTAGCAGGACGGCTGTAGGTGATGCTAAAGTCTGTGAGGCCAATTCTTTGGTCAACGGTAGATGTAGGTGAGGGTTGTGGAAGCTCTTGAGCGTTCATCGGTAGGACCACTGCTAGAAGGGCGGCACCGAGTATCCATTTTTTCATGTGAGTTGTTTTTAGGATTTGCCCTAAAGTAACAAGAAAAGTGGTTGAAGGTTGGTTAGAGCACCATCATTTTTAGCGCGGCTACAGCGGCTTCTGTCCCCTTGTTGCCATGGATACCGCCAGAACGAGCTCTGCTTTGTTCGATGGTATTGTCGGTCAAGACACAGAAGATTGTCGGGGCGTCGTAGCTGAGGTTTAGCTCGGTTACGCCATACGTCACACTTTGACAAACGAAATCGAAGTGCTTGGTTTCTCCTTGAATGACACAACCGACGATGATTACGGCATCAGGTTCTTCCTGCTCGTGAATGCGCTTGGCGGCATAGGTGAGCTCAACGGCGCCGGGAACATCGATGGAAATGATGTGCTCAGGATTAACTCCGTGCTGGATCAACGTTTGGTGAGCTCCTGCGGCGAGAGCGCTGGTGATTTCATCATTCCACTCGGCACGGATAATGGCGACGACCTTTCCTTCCCCAGAAGGGACAGAAGTATCGTTGGTACTGTCCAAATGCTGGTGGGTGGTGGCCATATTATTTCAGCGCAGCGATTACTCCTGCGATGCCTTGTGCTTGACGGCTCTCTGGGTAATCAGATGCGATGCGCTCGTATAATTTCACAGCTTTACCATTCTCTCCCATAGCTTCGTAAGCCAAACCTGCTTTCCACATGAATAGGGGTGTTGTAAAGTCATTTTCAGTGGCCTTGTGTGCCTTGTTGTAATAATCAACGGCATCTTCTATTTGACCCAACTCTACAAATGCATCACCAATAACGCCATAAGCCATAGCTGCGGTCGCTACATCACCGGCATCGTACTGATCCATTTGATCAATGGCATTTTCATAATCTCCTTGGCTGTAGTAAGCTATACCAGCATAGTAATGAGCGCTATTGCCAGAAGGAGTGTTGCCATACTCATCAATGATATCCAATAACCCATAATAGGTACTGTTGCCATTTAGAGCGAGATCCATCGAATCTGTTTCGAACCACTTAATGGCTTTTGCCATTTCTTGAGCAGCTTCTTCTGAGTTTGGCTGAACAACATACGAGTTGTAGCCAAAGTAAGCTAAGACTAACGTGACAATGACTCCAACTGTAATACCTACATTCTTTGCATTGTTTTCAAGGAATTGCTCAGTGCGGGTTAAAGTCTGTTCTACGTTATCAAAACCTAAGTTGTTTTCTACTACCTCTTGCTTTTTCTTCTTAGCCATAATGCTTTTTGAATTGAGTCCGCCAAAAATAGTATAAATTTTGAAGCTTAGAAGCCTATTTTTGTAGCTATGGAAAACCTTTTGGTCAAGCAATTAGAGCTCACACATTTTAAAAACCATCGCGCGTCGAATTGGTCCTTCAACCCAAAGGTGAATATCATCTCTGGGAATAATGGGAACGGGAAGACTAACGTCCTTGACGCCTTGCATTTCCTGAGCTTGACGAAGAGTTACCTAAACCTGACGGACGGTCAAACCATCACACACGGAGAGACGATGTCCTTGGTTAAAGCGCACATTGAGCGCAAAGATTCAGAGCATTCGGTGGATTTGGGGCTTAAAAAAGGGCAGAAAAAGAAGATCCGAGTGGATGGAAAAGAGGTAGAGCGATTAGCGGATCATATCGGATATTTGCCCGTGGTAATGATCTCGCCTATGGACCGTGACCTGATTATTGATGCGGCTGAGGTGCGCAGAAAATGGATGGACACGACCATCTCGCAGAGTGATTCGAGCTATTTGCGCGCGTTGATTCAATACAATAGGGCCCTGTCGCAGCGCAACACGACCTTGAAGTACTTTGCCAAGAACAGAACCTTTGATGCTGAGATGTTGGGGTTGTACAACGACCAATTGGTCGAATACAGTGCCCAAATTTCTGAGGCGCGTCAGGCGTTCGTGGAGGAATTGGCCCCGCTGCTTCAACAGTATTATGAGTTGCTTTCTGGCGGCAAGGAAGAAGTGGGTTTAACCTACAAGAGTCAACTGCTTACCGCATCAATGGAGGATTTGCTTTCCTCGAATCTGGAAAAGGATAGGGTGTTGCAATACACTTCTGCGGGTACGCATCGAGATGATTTGACCTTTAAGTTGGGCGAGCACCCGATCAAAAAAGTCGGATCTCAGGGGCAGCAAAAGAGCTTTTTGATTGCGTTGAAATTGGCGCAATTCGAAGTGAGCAAGCGCCATATGAATATGCCGCCGCTACTGCTGTTGGACGATATTTTTGACAAATTAGACGAGGGGCGTGTGGCCAACCTTTTACAGCTGGTGAATACCGAGGAGTTTGGGCAAATCTTCATCACAGATACCCATCCGGAGCGCATGCAACAACTCAGCGATAACCTGAAGCTCAATCATACCACCTTTGAAATAGCAGATAATGGCGAAGTACAAACCCTCTAACGAACAAACCATGGGGGAGGCCTTGTCGCTATTCCTCGAGCGATACAGACTGCGCCGCGGTTTCGACGATGCCATGGTACTCAGGGCGTGGGATGATGTACTAGGCCCCTCTATCACCCGACAGACCACCTCGAAAAAGGTACAGAATAAGGTATTGGTGGTCCAATTAGATTCATCCGTCGTCCGCAAAGAATTATTGATGGTGAAGTCCAAGATTATTGCTTCGATCAACGAACACTTGGGCAGAGAGGCCATCACCGACCTCCATTTGTTTTAATCTCCAAGTAAATCTGGACGTCGTTCCTTCGTGCGCTTGTAGGCTTGCTCCTCACGCCAAAGGTCTATAGCCTTGGTATTGCCGCTGAGCAAGATTTCTGGTACTCTGTGGCCTCGAAACTCTTCCGGCCGCGTGTACACCGGCGGTGCCAAAAGGTCGTCTTGAAAACTATCCGTGAGGGCAGAGGTTTCGTCGTTCAGCACCCCAGGAATGAGGCGAATGATGGCGTCGGTAATGACCGCTGCGGCTAATTCCCCTCCAGAAAGCACGTAATCTCCAATGCTGAACTCGTGAGTCACCCAATGGTCACGAATGCGCTGGTCGATGCCTTTGTAATGGCCACAGATCACTATCATGTTGCCCATCAAACTCAAGGCATTGGCATCGCGTTGATCGAATCGCTTGCCATCCGGTGTCATGTACAGCACAGCCTCATAGTCTCGCTCGCTTTGAAGCTTTTCTATACAGGCTACAATAGGTTCACATTGCATGACCATGCCGGCGCCCCCGCCGTACTGGTAATCATCGACTTGTTGGTGTTTGCCGCCACCAAATTCACGCAACTGATGCACATGCACTTCGGCAATGCCTTTATCTGCAGCACGCTTGAGGATGCTATGCGAAAAAGGGCCCTCGAGGAGCTCCGGCATTACTGAAATGATGTCAATGCGCACGATTATTTCTTCTTAAGGCCTATTTCTACCAAGCGCTCGTCCAAATATTCCCCAGCGGTGATGTCGTCAAAGGCTTTAGGACGCGCATCGCTGATGCACTGTGCCAAAGCATTCAGAGGCATCTTACCCACAGGGTGTAGGAAGAATGGAATGCTAAAACGCGGAACACCCCATTGTTCTTTCGGAGGATTTACCACACGGTGAGTGGTTGATTTCAAGCAGCCGTTCGTCAAACGTTGGAGCATATCGCCCACGTTTACCACGAGTGCACCTGGGATGGCAGTAATACCCACCCATTGGCCTTGCTTATTCAATACCTCGAGGCCTTCGGCGCTCGCACCCATCAACAGGGTAATTAGGTTAATATCTTCATGTTGCCCCGCACGCACGCTATCTCCCGGATCCTCCGTAATAGGCGGGTAGTGGATGGCGCGTAAGATGCTATTTCCTCCTTTTACCCAAGGTTGGAAATAATCCGTATCCAATTCTAAATATGTGGCAATGGCACTCAACATATCGAGTCCTACACCCTCTAACTGCTGGTAGGCTTGTACACAGGTCGGTGCAAAATCTGGACGCTCTTCCACATGTACATTGTCGTGGTATTCTGGACCATTGTACGCAGGCTCTGGTTGCCCTACCTGCCAGAATTCTTTCAAATCCTTTGCGGGAATGCCTTTGGCATGCTCACGTCCGAAGCTCGTATAGCCGCGTTGCCCCGCTAGTGAGGCAATCTCATACTTTCTTTTGGTATCGGTATCAAGCCCGAAGAAGGTCTCAACCTCACTGTAGAGCTTGGCCTGCATTTCGTCCGTAAAGCCGTGATTAGTAATGGTTACAAAGCCGATATCTGTATAGGCTTTGCCCAGGTCTGCAGCAAACTGTTGTTGCTGTGCTGGAGTGCCCTTGGTCCAATGTGCGAGATCTAAAGTTGGTATATAAGACATGTCCCTGCGATTAGGTTAACAACTACAAAAATAACTACCTTTTGGCAGTCAATGATACGACCAGGGACCACCCGAACAGAAGTTATGAACCACACCACCGAAAACGAGCGTTTACTCGATGATTTTCTGCGCGCTCGGGCCATTGAAGAGAAAATGTTGATCTACTTGCGTCAAGGCAAGATATCCAAGTGGTTCAGCTCCTTTGGACAGGAAGCATTGAGCGTTGCAGCTACCCATGCGCTGGCATCCGACGAGTACATCTGCACGATGCACCGCAATCTCGGAGTGTTTATTGCCCGCGAAGTCCCGTTACTGCGCCTTTTTGCCCAATTCCAGGGCAAGCCCGAAGGCTTCACCAAAGGACGCGACCGCAGCTTTCACTTTGGAAGTCAAGAGCACCACATCATAGGGATGATCAGTCATCTTGGGGCCCAGTTAGGGCTGGCCTGTGGTTTGGCCTTGCGTGAAAAAATGCTCGGCACGGGAAAATGTGTATTGGCCTTTACTGGCGACGGGGCGACTTCTCAGGGAGATTTCCACGAAGCGCTGAATGTCGCAGCCGTTTGGGACCTGCCCGTGGTTTTTGTCGTGGAACGAAACTACTGGGGGCTCAGTACCCCGGAAGAGCAACAATTTGTCTTTAAGTCATTTTTAGATAAGGGCCCCGCTTATGGGATGGAAGCCCGATCCTTCAACGCCAACGATTTGCAGGAAGGAGGCCGAGCGTTT
>Ga0255760_10004892_pt1 | contig 11572 bp, 9 predicted proteins | sample 071ome_25_FD_179960 | JGI IMG/M metagenome (GOLD analysis project Ga0255760, IMG submission 179960) | Coastal salt marsh microbial communities from the Groves Creek Marsh, Skidaway Island, Georgia - 071410BT metaG (version 2) | ecosystem: Environmental > Aquatic > Marine > Intertidal zone > Salt... | reverse complement strand
CGGCTCGTCGACGATGACACTGCTTGGAGCGTGCAACCGCGACCCGTCACTCGTCGAGGATCCCGAGCGGTTCGACGTGACCCGAACCGACACCCAGGTGCTGTCGTTCGGCTCCGGCATCCACTATTGCCTCGGCGCCGCACTCGCCCGACTGGAGGGCGAGGCGCTGCTCGGCAAGCTGCTCGACCGATACGAGCACTGGGAGATCACCGAAGAGCCGGCCTGGCGCAACCGCATGACCCTGCGCGGGGTCGATGCGCTTCAGGTCCGCTTTCGCTGAGTCGACCGGTCAGTAGCCCTTCCAGACGGGATCGCGCCGCTCGCGGAAGCTGGCGATGCCCTCTTGGCAGTCCTCGGAGCTGTTGTTCAGCTCCACGGCGACGGCCTCGTTGTGCATCATGGTCTGCCGGTCGACGTCGAGGCTCTGATTCACGAGCCACTTGGTGAGTCCGAACGCGAATGTCGGGCCACCGGCAATCCTGTCGGCCCACTCCGCCGCCGTGGCTTCGAGATCGGCAGCCGGCACGACCGTGTTGACGAGTCCGAGCTCGGCGGCCTCCTCGGCCGGAAGGTCACGAGCGAACAGCATCAGCTCCATCGTCTTGCGGACACCGATGATGCGGGGCAGCAGCCACGGACCGAGCGCATCGGGCACCAGTCCGCGGCGGGCGAACACCTCGACGAACTTGGCATTGTCGGCAGCGATCACGAGATCGCATGCGAGGGCGAGGTGGGCCCCCATGCCAGCGGCGGTGCCGTTGACGGCGGCGATGATCGGAATATCGGAGTCGAGGATCGCCGGAAAGAGCGTGTACTGCCCGTCGAGCATCATCCGTCGGGGATCGCCGGCGACCTGATCGGGCACCCCCTCGGGCCGGTTCTTCTCATAGACATGGCTGAGGTCGGCACCGGGGCAGAAAAGCTTCTCGCCCGTGGCCGTGATGACGATGCACCGGGCCTGCTTCGAAACGTTGAGATCGTTGATGAGATCGCGGATGCGGTTGCGGCCGGGCGGGTTCAGGGCGTTGCCGACTTGGGGTCGGTCGATCGTGATCCATGCCACCGAACCCTTCAGTTCGAAGCGGATCTGGTCCTCGATGGGGCGCTCGTCAGCCATGCCCGGAATGTACTTCCCATGGTGCGTCGCGGCTGCAATCCGACTCGCTACCCTCGCCGCCGTGCCCGTCCTCCGAGGTTGCCGGAACCGGTCGTGAGTCCCGCCGCCCCGCTGCGACGCAGCATCACCCTGCGCCAGTGGCAGCACGAAGCACTCCAGGCGTTCCTGCACCACCGTGAGGCAAACTTCCTCGCCGTCGCCTGCCCCGGCGCAGGAAAGACGACGTTCGCGCTCACGGCCGCACGTCACTGGCTGAAGGGCGAGCGTCTGCCGTTGGTTGTCGTCGCGCCGACCCGTCACCTCAAAGCCCAGTGGGCACAGGCCGCCGAACGGTTCGGATTCCACCTCGAACCCGACTGGGACGCGTCGACCGGTGACATCCCGTCCGACATGCACGGCATCGTCGTCACCTATGCCCAATGCGCCTCGGCGGCTCGCACACTGTTCACGCTGAGTCGAGGCGGCATCGTCATCCTCGACGAAGTCCACCACGCCGGCGGTGACCTCACCTGGGGCGAGGGCGTCGCCGAGGCATTCGCCGAGGCCAACTCGCGGCTCTTGCTGTCCGGCACTCCGTTCCGTTCCGACGATGCGCCGATCCCGTTCGTTCGCTACACACTCGGCGATCACGGCGACGCCGTCAGCGACTACGAGTACGACTACGGCGCCGCACTCGTCGACGGTGGTGTCGTGCGGCCGGTTTTCTTCCCGCGTTTCGATGGCCACATGGAGTGGATCGGCGCCGACGGATCCATGAAGGAAGCCTCGTTCTCCGACGACATCGCCGCCGAGGACCGCGGCGCCCGACTGCGCACCGCCCTCGACGCCGACGGCCAGTGGTTGCCGACCGTGCTCGTGAAGGCCGACGAGAAGCTGCGTCAGATCCGCAAACAGCAGACCGATGCCGGTGGCCTCGTCATCGCAATCGACCAGGAGCACGCTCGGGCCTGTGCAGCGCTGCTCGAACGCTGGACAGGGGAGGCGCCGGCAATCGCGCTCTCCGACGATCCGAACGCGAGCGATGTCATCGAGGCCTACGCCCGATCGAATCAGTCCTGGGTCGTGGCGGTGCGGATGATCTCCGAAGGCGTCGACATCCCTCGGCTTCGCGTGGCGGTGCACGCCACGACCACCGTGACATCACTGTTCTTTCGTCAGGCGGTCGGTCGCATCGCCCGCTGGACCCCAGGCCTGTCCTCGCAAAAGGCCTACTTCTACGTGCCCGACGATCCGCGCTTGCGCCATCACGCCCAAAACATCGCCCTCCAGCGACGACACTCGATCGATGAGCGCATCGAAAAAGAAGCTCAGCGAGCGACCGCGCTCGACGATCTCAACCGAGCGGTACAGATCGAGGAGCAGCCGTCGCTGTTCCAGGCACTGTCGTCGACGGCAATCGACGGCGAGGAGACCTCACCACCCGCCGATGACGGCATCGATCCCCACGAGGACATCGTCATCGCCGCCGAGGACCTGGCCGGCCTCCCGATCGACCTGCCTCCACCGCCCAAACTGCCGGGGCGCGATGTCGATGCCAAGGCTGCGTTGGGCGGCCTGCGCGCGAAGCACGCCCGCAAGAAGGATCTCCGGAACTGGAACGCCGACCGGGTACTCGAACTCGTGCGCGCGACCGGTATGGAACACCCGATGGTCAACGCCGAACTGAACAAGCGCTCCGGCATCGAACGGGTGGCCGAGGCCGACGAGACCCAGCTCCACCGCCGACTCCAAGCCGCCGACGACTGGTTGGAGTCGCTCCGCGGCGTTCGCTGATCACGACCCGGTCGTCGGGCCCTGCTCCATCGACACCTCAGCCGAGTAGGTCGCGCTGCTCGATGAGGGACTGCAACGGACCGAGATCGAACGGATCGCCGGTCATCACGATGATGTGCTCTGCGCCGGCCTCGACATAGCGCTCGATCCCGTCGACATCGTCGCCGGCGATCGCGACCGTGCGCTCAATTTCCCTCGGGTCGCGACCGAGCCTCTCGCACCAGTCGTCGAGAATCTGGTTCTTCTCGGCGAAGTGCTCGGGCGGGCCGAAGGTATTCCACGAGTCGGCAAACTGGGCCGTGAGTTTGAGGGTGACCTTCGGACCGGAACCGCCGATCATGATCGGCATCGAGCCGACCGCCTGCGGATGCAGTTTGTCGAGCCGCGAACGCATGCGGGGCAGGTCGTCGCCGAGCTGTCGGAGACGACTCGGGGCTGTGCCGAACTCGTAGCCGTACTCGACATAGTCGCGTTCGAACCAGCCGGAGCCGACGGCGAGGTACATGCGCCCGTCGGCGACATGGTCGACCGTGCGGGCCATGTCGGCCAACAGTTCGGGGTTGCGGTAGCTGTTGCCCGTGACGAGCGTGCCCAGCTTCGCATTCGTGGTGTCGGCGGCCATCACCGACAGAAGGGTCCACGCCTCGAAATGGGTGGCATCAGGGTCGCCGAAGAGGGGATAGAAGTGATCCCAGATCCAGATGGAGTCGGCCCCCATCTCGTCGGCCGCCCTCCACGCATCCCGCATCGCCACGACGGAGGTGCCCTGAGGCTGGATCTGGATGCCGACATGGACGGAGGTAGGGGGATCAAAACGCGCCATGCCGCGATCCTGACACACGCCCGTCGGGAACGTGACCGATGACCTGCATCCCGATTTTCCGCTGTTCGTCGGCCACCTCGGCGGCAAGGCGATGCCGGGTCGTCCCCGAGTGACCATTGGCGACCCGTCAGCGGTACGGTGACGGAACATCTTCGTTCGAGGAGGCGTTGCAATGGGTATGAGCGATCTGGAGACCTACATCCAAGCCATGCGCGCGGACGTGACGGGTGACGTGCTGAGCCGCTCCCGTACCATGGATGCGCTGCTCGATCTCCGCCTCGAGGCCGCCGGTCGCGACGACGTGACCAGCCTGGTCGATGCCGCCCTGGCCGACCTTCCGGGCAAGACGATGGTCCCCGGTGACTGGTACCGCGAGCGACTCGACCTCTTCGAACTCGCCGCCGTCAATCCGGTCGAAGCCGTCAGCTGACCCACTCGATTGGCGCCGTAGCGTCAGGGCGTCCACCATCTCGCCCATGGCCAACACCGACGTCCTGGGTTTCTGGAAAATCGCCGAAGCCGATCCCGACCATCTCGCCATCGTTGATCCCGATCACGAGCAGATGACCTTCGGTGATCTCTACGCGCTCACCAATCAGATCGTTCACGGACTCCGGGCGCTCGGGTTGCAGCCGGGCGACCAGGTCACGACGGTCTTGCCCAACAGCTTCGAACAGGTGGCGATCTGTCTCGCTGCGTTCCAGGGCGGGTACTACGTCACCACCGTGAACTGGCATCTGGTCGGCCCCGAGATCAGCTACATCGTGAACGACTCGGAGACCAAGGCGCTCATCGTCAACGCCCGCTTCGGTGACGAGGCCACCCGGGTGCTCGAGGATTGCGACACGCCCGAAGCGAACCGCTTTGTGATCGGTGGCGAGGTTGGCGGCTTCCGTTCGTTCGATGAACTGATCGACGGTCAGTCGACCGAACGGCCCGACGACCTCGGGCCGACCGGATCGTTCATGTTCTACACCTCGGGCACTACCGGTCGGCCGAAGGGGGTCCGCCGCCCGCTGAGCCCGGCACATCCCGACGAATCGGCCTCGGGTGGCCTGCTCTACCTCTTCGGCACCAAGCCCCATGACGACAATGTCCAGATCACGCAGGCGCCGCTCTATCACACGGCCGTGAACAACTGGACCACGATGTCGCTCCACCTCGGCCACTCCGTCGTGTTGATGGACAAGTGGGATGCCGAGGGCGCGCTCGAGCGCATCGAGCGCTACAAGGTCACGTCGTCGCACATGGTGCCGACGATGTTCAACCGCATGCTGCAGCTTCCCGACGAGGTGCGAACCAAGTACGACGTGTCGTCGACCCGCTACATGGTCCATGCGGCGGCACCGTGCCCGGTCGAAACGAAGAAGAAGATGATCGAATGGTGGGGCGACTCGATCTGGGAGTACTACGCCGCCACCGAGGGCGGCGGCACGTATGTCGGTGCGGCCGAGTGGATGACCAAGCCCGGCACGGTCGGCAAGCCGTGGCCGATCTCGGAGGTGATCGTCGTCGACGAGGACGGCAACCGGTTGCCGCCGTTCGAGTCCGGCACCGTGTACATGAAGATGGGTGGTGGGCAGCAGTTCGAGTACAAGGGCGACGACGAGAAGACCCAGGCCGCAAGGCTCGACGATTTCTTCACCGTCGGCGATGTCGGTTACCTCGACGACGACGGCTTCTTGTTCCTCAACGATCGGGCCAACGACATGATCATCGTGGGTGGCCTCAACATCTACCCGGCCGAGATCGAAGGCGCGCTCGTTCAGCACGAGGCTGTCGGTGATGTCGCCGTGTTCGGCATCCCGAACCCCGACGTCGGTGAGGAGATCAAGGCGGTCATCGAGCTTCGTGACGGCTGGGAGCCGACCGACGAGACCACCGAGACAATCATGACCTGGCTGCGCGGCCAGATCGCGAGACAGAAGCTGCCCCGCTCGATCGACTACACGACTGAGATGCCCCGCGACCCCAACGGCAAGCTCTACAAGCGGCACCTCCGCGATCCGTATTGGGAAGGCCACGACGGGGAGATCTGACGAACGTCGAGCCACCCGGGGACGATGCGCGTTTTCGTTTGCGGTGCTCGACATCGTTCGTGACCCGACGAAACCGGTCCGAAGAAGACGCGATGCAGCGATCGGGGTAGCTTTACAGAATGTCAAAGCGAGTGATTGACGCTGCTGAAGTCGCACGGGCCCATACGTCGTTGGGGCTCACCACCGAGATCGCAGATCAGGGTGTCTACGAACGCACCGTGCAGCGGTTCCAGGAGCGCAACATCGCGCTCCCGACCTTTGCCGAGTTGGCCGACCCCTCGACCATCCCGTCGGCCCGCATCGCCCCGCTGGCCGGCCTCGACCGCAACGAACCAGACTCCCGCAACCTGTTCCGGGTGCACTGGTTCGGTCGGCTCGATGGCAGCGGTCCCCACGAGGTGCCCGACTACATCGAACTCCCGTCGGAGATGACCGGCGTCGAGGCCCGCATCCTGTTGGCGGTCGGCAACCGATTCCCGATGATCCGGGCCCACAAGGTGCTGGCCGCGTACTCGTGCCTCGTTCCGCGGCTCGTCACCGGACGGTTCGACCCGACGGCCCATCGAGCCGTGTGGCCCTCCACGGGCAACTACGCCCGAGGGGGCATCGCCATCTCGCGCATCATGGATTGTCGCGGCGTGGCCGTGCTCCCCGAGGGGATGAGCAAGGCCCGGTTCGACTGGCTTGAACAGTGGACTCTCGACCCGGCCAACGACATCATCCGCACGCCGGGTACCGAGTCGAACGTCAAGGAGATCTACGACGCCTGCAACGAACTGGAGCAGGATCCCGAGATCGAGATCATCAACCAGTTCTCGGAGTTTTCAAACCATCTCGGTCACTACGCCGTCACCGGACCAGCACTCGGACGCGTCTTCGAACACGCCACCGCCGGCCGGTCCGACGCCCGTCTGGTCGCCTTCGTCTCGGCGTCCGGCTCAGCCGGCACGCTCGGCGCCGGCGACTATCTCAAGGACACCTACGGCAGCCGGATCGTGGCGGTCGAAGCGCTCGAGTGTCCGACGATGCTGGAGAACGGCTTCGGCGACCACAACATTCAGGGCATCGGCGACAAGCACGTCCCGCTGATCCACAACGTGATGAACACCGACGACGTCGTCGCGGTGAGCGACCGTTCGACCGACGCGCTCGACGCCCTGTTCAACACCGATGCGGGCAAGGCCCATCTCGTCGATCGGATCGGGCTCGAACCGGCGCTCGTCGACATGTTGGTGCACATGGGCTACTCGGCGATCGCCAACGCACTCGCTGCCATCACGATCGCCAAGGACCGTGGCCTCGGTCGTGACGATGTCATCGTCACCGTTGCGACCGACGGCTCGGAGCTCTACGACAGCGAACGCGAGGAGTACCTCGCTCACCACCACGCCAACGGCTACGACGCCGTGGCCGCAGCATCGGACTTCGCCCGTGAACTCGAAGCGGGCGACACTGCCCAGCACCTCGAACTCACCGAACAGGAGCGCCGCCGAGTGTTCAACCTCGGCTACTTCACCTGGGTCGAGCAGCAAGGCACGTCCTTTGAGGACTTCACCGCTCGCAGTGACCAGTCCTTCTGGGACGGCATGCGCCACTTCATCGGGGAATGGGACGAGCAGATCCTCGAGTTCAACGCCCGGACGGGCACCCGCGACAACGACTGACGTGACCTCGACCTTCGCCGTCCACGCCGACCGACTCGACACCGTCGTCGCCGCCGAGATGGCAGGGCTTGACCGTTCGACGGTGCTCGACACGATCGAGCGACTCGACACCGCAGTGGCGGCGATCGACGGCCAGGGCTTCACCCCGACACCGTTCGGGCCCCAGTCGGCGCTCGCCGAAGCGATCGGCCTCGACGGGGCCGAGCTGTGGGTGAAGGACGAGACCGGCAACGTGAGCGGCTCCCACAAGGGACGCCACCTCTTCGGCGTCGCCCTCGGCTTTGCGTTGACGGAAACGCAACCCCAACGGCTCGCCATCGCCAGCTGCGGCAACGCCGCCTTTGCCGCCTCGGTCGTGGCCGCTGCGATCGGCCAGCCGCTCGAGGTCTTCGTGCCCGACTGGGCCGATCAGGCGATCACCGACCGCATCGCCGCCCACGGGGCAACGGTTGTGCGGACCGCACGCAATCCGGACCGCCTCGGCGACCCGGCGTATCACGCCATGGTCGACGCCGTTGCCGCCGGTGCGACGGCATTCTCATGCCAGGGCACCGACACACCCGGGACCGTCGACGGCGGCCGAACGATCGCCTACGAGATGCTCGAAACCCTTGGCGAGAATCGCCTCGACCGTCTGGTGATCCAAGTCGGCGGTGGCGCACTCGGTTCAGCAGTCGTCAGTGGCCTGCAGCGTCAACTCGGCGACACAGCTATGCCGGTGATCAACGCCGTGCAGCCCGAGGGCAACCATCCACTCGTCGTCGCCTGGAACCGGCTCGCTGCGGAACTCGGCGATCGTGCACCCACCACCAACGCCGAGCGAGCGACCGCCGCCAAAGCGCTCGGTCGGGTGCCGGCCGAACCCCGGCGAGCGATGCTCGCCCGGCTCGCCGCCGACCCTGATCGCTATATGGCGCCCTGGCCCACAGAGCCGGCGTCGTACGCCACCGGCATTCTCGACGACATCACCTACGACTGGCTGCCGATCGTCGATGGCATGCTCGCCACCGGCGGCTTCCCGCTCGTCGCAACCGACGACGACTTCCGCGCTGCCCATCGACTCGGCCACACCCACACCTCCATCCCGGTGTGCCCGACGGGTGCTGCCGGTCTCGGCGGGCTCCTCGCCCTTCAGCGTGATGTCGCCCCCGACCTCGCCGGCGAACGCATCGCCCTCGTCTTCAGCGGTCACCAGCGTCCCGGAGATCCGATTCCGAGCTGAGATTTGGTCGGCCGCTTCGGTCGACGTTCAGGCGTGCCGAGTGGCCGCAGCCGCACGTTTACGAACGTGAGTGTTGGGATCCAACCGGTGGGGTCGCTGTCTGCCCGATCACACCGAGCTGTCGCTCAATGGTGCCGAGACGCTCGTCGATGCGGGCCAGTTCAAACTGCAGGGCCGACACCTGGGCGATCACCTGCTCGGCGCGCTGGTCGAAGATGTTCTCGCTGCGCCGAGCGTCCTCAAGCACATCGAGTCGAGCGTGGAGGTGATGCAGGGTGTCGACCACCTCGGCCGGCAACGCAGTGTCCGTTCGCGGCGAGACCTGGGTGACCCGCGCCCCGGTCACCAAGCCGAACTTGAGTGCCAGCAGCGCACTGGCCCCGACCATGGCAACGGCGGCTGCGGTTGCCGGCTTTTCGGCCACGGCAGCGATCACCACTGCGGCGACGGTGAGTCCGAGCGCGGCGCCCTGCATCGCAATCCGCGCCGTTCGGCGTCTGAACAGTTCGTGGTAGGTAGGCACGTGCCGACGCTAACCCAGAGAGGAGTTCACCCGGAAACGCAGCCGTCTGCCGTTCCGTAGAACGACGGCCCGCATGCCTGGTTCACTTCGTTGGCGTCGGATGAAGCGTGGGAGTGGCGGAGAAGGTGTGGCAGCGGGCCCCGCAGGCCGGCGCACTTTCAGACATCATCGAGGCCGTTTCGACGAGCGAAATGCTGTACGTCGGGATCCTCGCCGAATCGTTCGAAGAAGGAACGCCAGTGGGCAGCAACCAGCTCGGTTGGGAGGTCTTGATTGACCTTGTTCTTCCGCGCCGCCTTGATGTTCACTTCCTCGCCGAGAACGGACGTCAGATCTCCGGGAGGTTTGACGCGAAGTTGCTCGAAGAGGCGCTGTGCGCCATCCGTGGTCGAGAGATCGCTGAGGTCGACATCAATCCAGTTCGCCTGTGGGGTCAACGAGCGAAGCTCCCGGGTGCGAGTAGCAATGCCGACGAGGTAGCCGAAGATGAGATCGAACTGGCTTTGGACCTCGTCGGCTCGAAGCCTGAACGGCGCAAAGGGTGTGGTGGGAGGCAGCATCCAGTCCTTCCACGGCCCCTCGCTCGGACCGAAGTAGTCCAGCGCAAAGAAACTGCCTGCAATGGCGATGGGGTCGCGACGGAGATCGATGACCGAGATCGTGTGGTGTTCGAATGCGTCGAACACCACATCGGCGAACGTCTTCACGAACATGTGGCTGGTGTCCGCATAGACCGTGGATGCCGGAAGGTGTTCGAATTCCTGCCGGATCGCGTCCACCTTCTGCCGCCTGGCCTCGAGCGTCGCCCCGAACCCGAGGAACCCGACCTCGCGCAGCCAGGGGCCAGTCATCGTCGGCGCCCGTTCGTGCCCGGCAGAGATCTTCGGTGCGGCGTTGAGGAGCCGGCTGAGGAACTCCGATCCAGAACGCCCGCTGTTGGCCGAGAAGATCATCCTTCGGGTCGAGTTCGTTGCGGGCGGGGTGTCCGACCTCGCCACGGGCGGTACGACTGGCGGTGCGAGTTCAACCTTTCGGCCCTGGCGGCTTGCCTTGCGAAACTCTGCGGTACCCGAAAGCCTGGCGACGGCAGCCTCCCCGTGCTGCTCGGTGAGATAGTCAACCACCCGCTGGGCCTCGCCCACATTGTGCCGGTCGTAGTCGGCAAGGTTCGGGTTGGTCCACTGTCGGTCGTCGCCGATATGGAAGGTCGCGTGCAGGTCGCTGAACGTCTGGAAGTTCCGGGCGTTCAACATCAGATGCCAGAGGATCGGCCGGGCGACGTAGCGAACGCCGAGCGCGACGTTCCCGACGAAGGAAGGGATGAGCGATGGCGTCATGATGAAGCAGTCGTGACCCGGATGAGGGGCCCCGATCGTCGTCGCAAAGTTGGCGAAGGAGGATTGGTCAAACCTTGGTTGGACGGTCCGGCGAGTGATCGACGCAGCGTCATGTCCGCGGTTCACGAGATCTTCGATCAGTTCGTAGAAGAGCGGTTGGATCGCGATGTCGGCGTTCGTGAGCACAGCCAGGTCGAAGTCGTCGGGTGGGCCGAAAGCACCGAGGACGTCGCGCATCAGGGGAAGGCGTCGGGGTGGGTTGAACGTTCCGAGATCGAGGATCGACCGCTTCAGAACAGGGAGATCACGCAGCCACGGATAGGGGCAGGGGATCGGCTCATCTGCGAAACGGACCGCACACACATCGATGTCCAGACGCGAGTCGGAGACACGGATGGCGCGATCGATACTCTCGAAGGTGATCGGTTGGGCACGGTCGAGATCATCGGAGATTCCCGGCCCCACGGTCGGAATGATGTGTCGAATCCGCACCGTGACGACCCTAGTCCGGCCGTTGTCGGCGCAGGCTTACGTATGCCTCGGGTGCCCGTTGCGGGCTGAGATTTCGTCGGCGGATTCGACCGAGGGTTAGCGTCGCCGGGTGGCCTCAGCCGAACGTCGCATCCTGACCCTCGCCATCGTGCTGGCCTCAGCGATGGTGGCTTAGGCGTTCGGACGGTTCACGTGGGGGGTGGTACTGCCCGACGCTCGCGACGACCTGCTCGACGGTTCGAACCAGCCGCCGGGTTGTTCGGCTCGCTGAATGTCGGCGCCTACCTCCTCGGCACGATTGTCGTCGCCTGGCTTGCATCTCGCTCGTCGCTCGTGGGTCTCGTGAAGGTCGGGCTGGTCCTCTCGACCTCGGGCCTGGCGCTCGCGTCATTCACGACCCGACCTGCTGTGCTCGCCATGGCGCTCGTGATCATGGGACTCGGTGGCGCGATCATCTGGGTGCCCGTCCCCGGCATCGCCGCTCGGCAGTTCCCACCGGAGCGACGCGGGTTCGCGACCGGTATCGCCGGCGTCGGCATCGGGGTCGGCATCGTCTTCGCCGGGCGTATGACGGCGTTCCTG
>Ga0255760_10004889_pt1 | contig 11575 bp, 9 predicted proteins | sample 071ome_25_FD_179960 | JGI IMG/M metagenome (GOLD analysis project Ga0255760, IMG submission 179960) | Coastal salt marsh microbial communities from the Groves Creek Marsh, Skidaway Island, Georgia - 071410BT metaG (version 2) | ecosystem: Environmental > Aquatic > Marine > Intertidal zone > Salt... | reverse complement strand
CTACTCGTTCCTCGTGCTCATCGGGTTCCCGACGTATGACGACGCGGTGACGTACCTCCATGACGAGGAATTCGGTGCCAAACAAACTGAAGTTCGCAGGAAATGCACGACCGGTCCGCTCGCTGTCATCAAATGCACCAATAAGACGGACGCGCAACCGCAGTACACGGGCGTCCCGCACGAGCGGTGAGCCTAATCCAGCGTTTCCCAAGGTTGAGAGTATTTTGCGCGCTGTTTCTTGCTGTTTGTGCTTTTAGTCTGTTGTCCTTGATCGCTCCTCTGTAATGTGTTTTATTGCAACTTGTTTTCTCAACATGCTTCGCGCGCGCGCACGGCGAGATGATACGTCAAAACCTCCTCACTAGAGGCAAACATTCGGCCATTTCGCGCGCGCCGCCACCCTCGAAATGAAGACACGACGTGGGCGACATCGTCCATGCCCAGGGTCCAGACGATGGTTGATGATGACGATGGGTGACGCGACGCGGGGCGACAGAGCGGGACGGACGGAGTCGTGGGTGACGACTCACGCTCGATCGATCGTTTCCTCTCGTTCGTTCGAATCTTCCCTCCCTCGCGCGGTCAGTCAGTCAGTCAGTCAGTCATGAAGACGACGTATCTGGTGGCGTACAACGGCGCGCAGGCGGTTGGATGGGCGTGCGTGTTGGTGCAAGCGTTGGGAGCGATGATGACGGTGGGGACGACGACGACGACGACGGTGTACGAGGCGTGTAGGACGACGTTGATGACGTTTCAAGTGTTGTCGTTCGCGGAGGTGATGCACGCGGCGATGGGGGTGACAAAGTCGCCGACGTCGGCGGCGCTCATGCAGTGGGCGGGACGAACGCACTGTTTAAAGTGCGCGCTCGACGCGGTGAAATCGTCGCACGGGACACCGGCGGCGACGGCGTTGATTTTAGCGTGGGCGATGACGGAGGTGATTCGTTATCCGTCGTACGTCGGATCGCTCGTGGGCGTGAACCCGAAGTGGTTGACGTGGCTGCGGTACACGGTGTTCGTGCCGCTGTATCCGCTCGGAGCGGGGGCGGAGATGAAGCTGATGTACGACGCGCGGGCGTATGCGCGGAAAACGAAAATGTACGCCATCGAGATGCCGAATGCGTTTAATTTCGCGTTCGATTACCCGTCGTTTCTCAACGGGCTCTTGGTCGTGTACCCATTTTTATTCTATTCACTCTACGCGTACATGTTCGCCCAGAGAAGGAAAAAATTGGGTCAAGGCAAGGCGAAACAAAACTGATAGATTCTACTCGCGAAGGAGCACTAGTACAGTACAGGTTTCTAATTACACACAAAACAAATCTAGGAATGGTGTCCTATTCATCTCTTTCTTCGCTTGAGATGTTTCAGTCTATTTTCAATTCGTCGTTGCGGCGTCGCGCCCTTCGCCATCAACTCGTTGTAGCGCGTGATCTCCTCGTCCATCAAATCGCTCACGAGAGCCTCCGAGGCGTCGTTTTGACGTCTACGTTCAACCTCAAACACATCCAGGCTCGCTTCGGCGAGCACTTCATCGTTGTGCGCTTTAATTTGACTCGCGAGCATTTTTTGCGCGCGTCGAGAGACATCCTCTTCCGCCTTTCGTTTCGCCGATTCCTCGCGCGCGCGCTGAACGCTGCGCTTCACGCCTCGACGCCGACGATTCGTCGCGCGCTCGAGCAGAGCGTCCAGGGCGCGATTCGAGGCGCCTTGATGGGATTCTATATCCTCGTCCTCCGTTTGAACTGTTTCGGCATCCTCCGGCGTCGGCTCAACGTCTTCTTCGGGGCGTCTCTCGATCAGACGCAGGGCTTCGCACCTTTTAATAAATGAAATCATGCTTTGTTTCAATTCACCCAACGTGTTGACGTTGTCAGAGCGCTCATCCATGGTGATGACGACGCGCCCGTCGTCGTCCTTGTTCCCGGGTTGAATTCGGCCCAAGACTTGTAGAATCTCACTCACCCGGGTCACGTAGCGAACCTTTGTCGAACGATATATGCCACGCAGTTGTTCTAAGATTGGCTCGTTTTCGGCGGTCTCCTTCAACACGATGTCATTGGAAACGGAATCGCGCGAACCTCGGCCGAAACGGCATTCGTTCGCCGCCCCGTCTTCGACGTCTTCCCAATCCTCCTCTGCGTCGTCTTCTAGGCGATCGACCGATCCGTTCGCCCCCGCCGTGGATGCCACGTTCACATTTTCGACGTCTCCCTCGAATCGAGGCCCGAAGAGTAAATGAAAGCACGTCCGCGCGCTGGTTTGTGTCTCGTCGATTTCGTTCAGTAACGCCGGAAGCTCCTGCGTCATCGTTCGCCAACTCTGTTGAAGCTTTCTCTGCGCCGCGTGTTCGCGCTCAATCTCAGCGCGACGAGCTCTCTCCGCTCGCGCCTCGGGAGCTTCATCACCCAAACGAGTGCTCACGAACGCCCGCGCGAGCGCGAGCTGCTTGTACCGTGCGCCGAATTTGGTCACCCAACCGTCCAACGTATCGATCGCGTGCTCTCTCAATCTCTCCGCCGACCCCTTCGGCACGTCCGGAAGCGCTACGTCATCGTCCGTTCCCACGGCGTGTCTGAGAAACTCATCCAACGTGTCCAACGTGAGCTCTCTAAACAGTTTTGACCGCTCGAAGAGCTCCGCCGTCGCCGTCACCGCTCGCGTCCTCGTCCCCGCGCTCGACCTTCCTCCCCGCACGACCCCCACCAGAGCCTCGTGCGCGCACCTCAACGCGTTCTCATCCGCTCTCACGCAGCGTTTCAGCGCTCGCATCGCCTCCGCATCCACGCTCGGCCCGTCTTCGGCGCACGCCCGTCGCACCAATCGCGCCACCTCGCGCGCGTTCGACATCGCGCGCGGTCTCCGTCCGTCCGTCCGTCTCACGCCCTCGAGCGTCGACGCATCGCCCACGCCGCGTCTTCGTCTCGTCTTCGTCTCCCTCACGCCGCGTCTCGCCCTCGCGCGACGCACAGACGCCCGTCGCGGGGGCGGCACGACGACCGGCCGCCTCCAATCCATCCATCCTTGAGAGGCGGTCGTTCGGTCTTCGTCTTCTCTGTCTCCATGGAGGGACGCATTCTCGAATCACGACCCTTCGACATCGCCCATCACACGCCGAGCCGAGACCGAGGAGGGAGAGAACACAAAATCACGCATCCGCCGACGCGCGACGACGCGGATCGCGAGAGATTTTTATGACGATGGTGATCGATCGGACGATGGATGGATGTCGACGCGCGATACACGGTGACGCGTCGGTGGTGAGAGAGTGAGAGAGAGTGAGAGACGAGAGAGAGAGACGAGAGGACGACGGAGATGATGTGGACGACGAGGCCGAGGACGAGGCCGACGTCCGCGTCCGGAGCGATGGGAGCCTCGAGAGAGGGCAGGACGAGAAGGAGGCGGACGATCCACGGGACGAGGCGGAGGATTCCGTGTGAGCGTCGACGCGGGATCGAGGTGAGAAGCGGAGGGGAGAACTCGAACCCGGGGGTGTCCATGGACGCGAAACGAGCGAACGAAGTCTTGGGACTCACGGGGGAGGCGTCGAGCGATGAACTCGTGCGAGCGCACAAGGAGATGTTGGAAAAGTACGCCGAGGATGAAATCAAAAAAGGCGAGGTGGAAGCCGCGTACGACGTGCTGCTCATGAAATCGTTCAACCGACGAACGAAGGGGGAGACGGCGAACAGCGACGTGAAATACGCCGATGTGGTGCCGGCGGTGGACAAGATCAAGGCGTCGCTTCCGCCGTGGGTGCGACAGGCTGGAAACAAATTACCGGCGGGACCGCAGTTTACGGCGCCCAGCGGCGATGCGTTGGGTCGAGCCGGCGCGTTGTTCGGCGCGATCGCGATCGTTACCCTGGTGCAAGGTTACGCACAACCGGAAGGCGTGGAAAATCCGACGGGTTTGGAGATAGCGGCGGCGCTCGGAGCGACGGTGTGGTTCATGAACAACAAGCGTGTCGCCTTGGGACGAGCCGCGGCGCTGTCCTTCGGCGCTCTCGTGCTCGGTTCCATCGTGGGTGGTGCCGTGCAAGGCTGGTTGCGCGTGGACATCGTTCCTTTCGCTGGAATCTCTTCTCCTTCAACCATAGTTTCCGAGTTTGGAATCTTGTCTCTCTTCATCGCCGCGGCGTGTCTCGACTAACTATGACAGTCGTGAGCCAGCTAAGCGATACGCGAGCAGAGGCGAGCGCCTCCTTCAACCCGTCTGTACCTTTAAAGCGGTAAGCCAATATGTAATACTCAACCGAAGCACTTAAGCGCGCAAATGTGATAGTTTGTACACTTGTTTTTACACGTTTACGTCCCTAGACTAGTCGTACGCAATGTACGAGACCTCCAAGTCTCGAAGAGGGGGTCGCGCTACAGCCAAATACAGATGATCCAAAAGTTCGGGAATGCGGGCTTCGAGCTCTCGTGCGTCTTCCTCAGTCGGATCCGGATTAAATCTCACGAATTTAATCGGAACCTCCAAGGTTTTCTGAACTTCACTCATTCTTGTTTCCTCGTTCGTATAACTTTTACTCCCTCTTCGGTGACCGAACTCGTCCACTTCAACCACGAGCCCCCATGTGATCGTACCAGCCTGGGGTGTGTCTGAAAGGATCTCCAGGAGAATATCCGGTTTAAAATTGATCCTTTTACCAACTTTCAGCCGATGGTTGAGACGCATTCCTCGAACACAGCTCTGTGGACCGTTGGCGGCTGATTCTGCGCCAACCTTCCACCACTGTTCGATTTTGTCGTACACTATCTGTTGCTTCTCTTCGTAATTCTCGGAAGCTCTTCCCCAGGTGAATTTGTCGTTACTCGGCGGCTCCTTATCGTCACCTCCGATCCAATCGATTCGAACGCTCAGTCCCTCACTTTTGGCCGAGAGTTGAGAAACAGTCCACGGGGAAGCTTTGGCTCTCACGCCACGCGAAAGAGCTTTTCTCGGTTCCCACTCAAAGCCGATGGAGGTCAGCGCCGCGACGCGGTCCTCTGATAACTTTCCATTTCGCATATACTTACGTTGAGTACCTACCCATGAGCCCAATTCCTTATTATGACGCCATGTAGCCGGAACATTGCAATGACCGTGAGTTCGCTTGAATTCTATGAGCTCCATGAGACGGGTGTCCCACGAGACGCGCTGAGTCATCTTGAGCGTCACTCCTACGTCTCTGAGAGCCTGAATCTTGTCTTTACGAAGATTCCCCTCCCGAAAACATCGCTGTTGGTGATAGATCCATGCTCGCATACCCGGTTCGTATTGGTTCACTCGCAGAACTTTACCATCTACAGCGACGAGTGATTTCAGTTCATCTAAACGCGCCTCAAAGGTTTCATCATTTTTGGCCTTTTGAACGCTCCTCGGCTCCCAAACCATGCCCAGTTTATCTAACTCTTGTACAATATCATCTTCCAATTTACCTTTCTGATTGCGTGCGCGCATACGGCGTATCCAACGCTCTAAACTTCCACCGACAGGTACTTGGATGTGTCCCTCTTTCTCTTTGAAGGCCCGCAACTCTTCCAAACGTGCGAACGTGCGTTTTTGAGCCGGTTCCCAATCCATCTCCAAAGCGTTCATTGAAAGTATAAAGCTCTGGGACAGTTCTCCGCGACGCTTCATCGTGCGCATCTTCTTCACCCAGTTGGACAGTGAAGTGCCGGCAGGAGGCGTTGAGTGCCCGTAGAGTTCATAAAAGGCAGTCAATTCCCGGAGTCGCTTCATCTGTGAGGCCATCCCTGGGTCGCTCTGATAGGACTGTTCAGCGGCAACATCGATAGAATCTGTTCCAAGCTCTTGCGTCACCGCACGCTGCTTTCGTGGTAAACGAAGAGTAAAGACACGCTTGATCGCTGAACGCCTGTCGGATGGCATCTCATCCCGAGAGGAAGCACTGAGCCTGGAGACACCTTCGCCGCGATATCGCTTGACAGGCGCCCCAAAGGACGCGAAGTGTCTCCATCGAGGAGATATCTTGACCGTCGTCACGCCTACGGCCATGACGATACCCGCAGACACGAGACAGTAGTAATCCAATCGCTCAACCAGAAACTCCCCCAAAACGCGGCCGCAGTTCGACCACGCGAGATACGAGATCAACGGGAGCACTGGGCCGGTTCACGGATCAAGGACACGGTTGAACATTCGTTCCCTGATCTCCTCAAGCGATGAGGTCACGGCAGGGTCACGACAGTGGTGGCTAGTTGTGACGCGTCCGCCGGATCGGCCCGACAGTAGCTCCATCATAATCCTCCCACCCAAACACTTCGCTACGAGGATAAAAAAATCATCAAACGAGTGGCAGTGTTTCTGAAAGATGTGTCGGATGAACGAAATCATTGAGAAACTAGTTCACGTGGTATTTAAAAGACAAAACGACGCGCGGCGCTACTCAGCTCGTCTCAACTTCCGAACAGTTTCATGTATAATTAATTACATTTTCTCTGCAGTTGACATCGCGATGTCGGACGCAGCTGGACGATATTCGCCGTGGAAAAATTGTAGTGCATGTATTTCCGTTCTCTGAACGTCTTCGCATCGCTTCGTACGATCAGATCAAATCGTCATGGACTGACAGATCATTTTTACGACGAATTAATAAGAACTGAATTATTGGTCACTACACCAACGTGCGGTGAAATGCGTTCCAAAAACACCCAAAAGCTCAACTATCAAGCAAATGAAACCAAGCACAGCTCCTTCACGTAGTCAGAAGTGTATAAGATGTCGCATCTCGAAGAAAGTTCATGATGTGAGCGTCTTCACGTGCGTGAATTATTTAATTAATAATTCCATTCTGATGAATATATAGTTTTGGCACTATTTGATGCGTTTTCAGATGCGAATCTGCGCAAATGATACTTGCCAAAAGTTCAGCATTCATATAATTAATCGATTTGATGATATTCGCGTCGACAGCTTCAAAATAATTAAAACAAAAAATAGCTGCCTCAACTGCAGAAAACCACAAAGTGAGTCCCGTATGGATGGTCGATTGCGAGAACACCACCGTACGGTCATCTACACTTTCCATTAAAAACAAAAAAACAGGGTTGGAAACGCGTGCGCGCGTTTCTCTTAGTCCAGTTTGGAGGCTCACGCCTGTTGCAGATTTAATTAAATAGCAATTAATTGAAACACATCCACGCGAAGCGCGACTATGACGTAATTCGACCGCTACTCATTGTCAACCATGACAAAACGTCATCCTGGTCGCTACCTGTGTTTTTCCTGCCGAGGTAGCCACGTTATGAGATCGGAAGGAGCTAGCACTCGGGCGTCCAATTATTTTATTAATCAATCAATTAGTGGTGTCTCACCTGTAGTCTCACATGGTGGCTGAGATCTTCATTCGCGTGTCGTCAACCTGGTTCGTTCGTGTTACATATTGGCGAGGTCATCGACTTGAATTTTCCGATTGAGGTGATAAGCAACCGTGTCCCATGGACGAGACCAAGTCTCTGCTGAGGACACGTTGGCGAGTCTGCAGGTGGAGGTGGGACTGAAAATTCAGACGACGTCGGGAGCAGTCAACGAATAGACCTACGTCTTTGTAGGAGAGATTTGACTCAAATGATTTCGTTCCTATAGTTTTCACGCGTGAAACGGCTGTTTCAACGGCATATAGCGAAAATCACGATTGCAACTCGCGTGCTCTTCCAAGACTAGGAAGCTGGAGCGCCAGATGGCGGCGCTCGGGGTCACAGGAAGAGCGTGAGAAGACGCGAGAGGAGCGGGTTCAGTAGACATGGCGAGCGAATACTTTTCGGCGTCACGGGCGGACTGGTGCGCGCTGTGTAAGTGCTTTATCCAGCCTCACGGGAACGCTAAGCGCGCGCACGAAAGAAGTGAGAAGCACAAGAAGAATGTCGAAAGGAAGTTGAAGGATATTAGGCACAAGGAAGCGAATGAGAAGAAAGAAGCAGATAATTTAAAGAAAGAGATGGCTGCTATCGAGGCGAAGGCAGCGGAGGCGTACGCCGCGGATCTGGCCGCTTCTGGGAGGATAGCAGAGGCCGCTGCGGTGTTGCCAAAGCCACTCACAGCCGGAGCACGGTTGAGAGAACAAGAGGCTAACGCAAAGAGTGAGTTAGAAACAGCCATCGAGAGAGAACTTCACGCCAAAGAAGAAGCGGAATATCGGGCCACGCAGGCTTTGGGATCTTGGAAGTTTGACGAACGTTCCAAATATTACTGGCATGCAAAATCCTCGTGCTACTTCGACCCAAAGTCGAAGATGTATTTCAATCACGGAAAAAAAGTTTGGTCAAAAAGTGCTCCCGATGGTGCACCCCCGCCACCAACAGTCAGTTTGCAGCCAGAAGCGTCTCAACAGTACGCGCTGGGTCCTTACGGGAGAGGCAGTGTGCAGCCGAAGGCGCCGCCGCCTGCTACATCCGGACCTGCACAACCAGTGCCGACGGCAAAGCAGGCGTTTGCAGCCGCGAAGGCGCTCAACCAAAGTTCTGGACCCAGCGCAAGAACTAGTGTCGCGACTGCACCGGTTACATCCTCTACCCCGAAAACGACGACGACGAGTATGTTCAATTTGGGGTTCGGTGCAAACCATCCAAAATTTGAAGCTGCCAAGGCGAAAACGCACACTGCAGCAGCGCGAGCGATCGAGGCTACCGGAGGTCGGAAATTTGAAGCTAAGCTTGTAGGAGGTTACGCAACTGGGGGAAGCGGCACTGATGCGAATCGTAAACGTCCAGCGTCGGCGATGACGAAGAAAGTAGACAAGGAAGAGGCGGAAGCACTCAAGAGACGAGAGGCTGCGCGAGCACGAGTCGAGGCGAGAACTAAGAAATCTTTCGGTTTGGGTTAGATACATGTGAATAGAAAAAGTACTAGACTACTATTGCTTCATTGGAAGTCAGCGAAGAGCTCTTTCACACCCGTAAGAAATCCCTTAACTGCGCCCGCCTCCAGGACCATACAGCAACGATGGGGATGAAAGTCGGCGATATCATTTTCATCATTCTGCTTACCGCGCCAGAAGAAGGCCATCTTCGCGTGTTCAAGCATGATTTCTTCTTCTAAGCGCGGGAAAATCCGTTCTTTCGTGGGCTGCGACTTTTTGCGCTTCTTACCTGCGCTCGGAGGTTCTTCCTCAGCATCCTCTTCAAACAGAGTGCTCACTAAAATATAGTTTTTAAATTTGAACGAATCTCTCGCCTCTGCAGTCTTCTCATCTTTCGTAGCCCAGCCAATTTCGTCGAATACGCCCGAGATTAAAGGTTCTCCAGCGTCCTGGGGGACATTAATGATGCGCTCGTTCACGAGGAGCCCAGTCCCTGCATCCGCTAAAATCTGTTCGAATGCCTTCTTATCCTTCCCTGGAACCTTACCCAAAAGAAACTTTTTGATGTCTTTAACAAACTTTTCTCCCTTGTGACGACCCATACTCACGACCGAGGTTACCCCGAGCACGTTTTCAGCGTCGCCCTCTGTCTTAATCACGGTGCCGACGGATTTTTGGTTGATGAGCAGGTCGCAAAGGTCCGAGCACGCGTACTCACCTCCGTCGCAATATCCCGTCATCAACGCCTTCAAACCGTGAAAATCTTCCTCTTGCAAGTCACAAAAGTCAAAGTTCACCTACAGGTTCGAGCGAATAAAATTCCTCCGTCAGTCTCCACTTGCGCGGCGGCGCTTTTTCACAGCCGTCGCGCGGCGTCTCTCGCGTCTCTCTTCTCGATGACATCTTCGTCGGCTCCATCGACGAGCGCACCGCACGCACCATGAGAACGTCTTCATCTCCCTCCTCGCCGTCCAAATCTTCTTCATCCTCATCTTCTTCACCGTCCGAGGCTGTCGGCGCGTACTCTTCCTCGACAATTGCCTTCGGGTTCTCCTTCTTCTTTTCCGTCTTCTTCGTCGTCTTCGCTCGCTTCGGCGGCATGACGCTCGTTCCGGTGGTTAGTTCACGCGCGACTCGTTCCTCACTCGGGTTCGGCCCGCGACGCTCGATCGCGTCCCGCTCTCCCGCGACGGGGGGCGGGAGTTTCCCTCGAGTTTGAGTCTCTCTCCTCCTCTTTGTGTCTTTGCGTTGAGTCACACACCTCCAAAGACCCCCTCGTGCGCCTCGGAAGGAAGTTCCGTTTCGTCGGTCGTCGAGGTGTCGGACCGAGACGTCGGCAGACGCGGACGCGGACGCGGACGCGGACGCGGGTCGTCGGTCGTCGGTCGTCGTCGCGATATTTCGCGCGCGTCTCGTCGAGAGTGCGTCTCGCGAGCGTCGCGCGCGGTCGTCGTCGTCGTCGTCGTCGTCGTCGTCATTCGATTCGAACGACCGCCTCGTCGCGACTGTCATCCGTCGTCCGACGTTCGTCGAACGGGCGTCGATTCGCCCGTCCGGTGAGGGCGGAAGGATGGGAGAGAGAGTGCTAAGGGTCATGTCCGACGCGTCGTCCGAGTTGAGTCCGATTCGCACGAAGGGCGAGGCGCTCAGGGAAATCCATCGCGACATTCAGAGTCACCTGTCGCGACTGAGTTTGGACGAGGAGGACGATGTCGAGGAGGGGGATGAGATCGAAAGCGAAGAGCGGGAGTCGGAACGGCGAGCGTCGATCGATGGAGCGGAAGAGATTGAGTTTATCGTGCGAGCGCCTTCGTTCGGGAGCGCCGATGAGGTGACTTCTTCATCTTTTCCGAGAGGAATCGCCGTGGTGCCGATAACCGGCGAGGCGAGCCGCAGAGTTGACCAGTCGCGTTCGTCCGCAACGACGATGTCGAACGCGAGAGCGCAAGCGGATGCGGAGATGGAAATTCGTTTGCGTCGGGCGGAGCTTCGAAAGGTAGATTTGGAGCTGAAACTAGCGAATAGCCACGAGAAGGTTGAACTGGCGCGTCGGGCGTTGAGGGATGCAGAGGAAGTACACACGATGTATGAAATTGAGTTTGAAGACGCCGTGAAAGAATTTGAGGAGCAGCAGAGAGTCGTTTACGAAGAGTTAGAGAGAAGAGAAGAAGAACACAAAGCGGCGCAAATAGCTGCCATGCAGACTGCCGCTATATCGCGTGCTGATCAGTGGCGAAGGGACGCTGATGCTTCTTTCAAGAGAGGCGAGATTGGCGAAGCTGAACAATTGTATTCACACGCCATCGCCGAACTTGAAGTGAGTGGACTAGCCTTAATTCAGCCATCACATCTCTGGCTGAGAGTTAATCGCGCTACGGCTCTTTTCACGCTCGGTCACGTCAGAGAAGCACTTTCCGAGTGCGAACTTGTGCTAAAGGTTGACCCGAGCCACGTTCGCGCTCTCTCTCGAGCAGCTGAATGCTGTTTGCACCTTGACGAATTAGAAAGAGCGCAACGATACATAGAGTTCGCTTCATTATCACCGAATGCCGATTCAAACGATTTGAAGACGGCGTTGACGCAAAAACGAGTTTTAATACGTGCATTGGTCGAGAGGGATAAATTGGCTGGAAACGATGCCTTCAGAAGTGATAATTTCCTGGAAGCTATGCGTTTGTATTCATCTGCGTTGGAGAATTTGGATTCTGTAGATCTCCCGGACGTGGTAAGAGTGAGAGTCGGTCTGTTGTCAAACAGAGCGGCCGCATG
>Ga0255760_10004871_pt1 | contig 11597 bp, 9 predicted proteins | sample 071ome_25_FD_179960 | JGI IMG/M metagenome (GOLD analysis project Ga0255760, IMG submission 179960) | Coastal salt marsh microbial communities from the Groves Creek Marsh, Skidaway Island, Georgia - 071410BT metaG (version 2) | ecosystem: Environmental > Aquatic > Marine > Intertidal zone > Salt... | reverse complement strand
CCACAGGCATCGTGTTCATTCGCTGGATCGTAAAGACCTTGCTTAGGGGGCAGGGCACCAGTCATGGCCAACCTCTTTTACTTACTTTTAGGGCGCACTGAACCATTTTCAGTAACGCGAAAACTTTTCCACATCGGATATTTTGGCGAGAACGTCTCGCCCGCGCAGGCGCCTAGGCGGCAAACCCACAGGACCGCGTAGGATAATGGAATCCTTATAGAGGTACTACCCCTTTTGGGGCGGAAATGAACGAGTTTCGGGCGATATACCCACTTTCCGCGCGGGAATGCTCAACAAGTAGACTTAGGCGCCCAAAGTCGCTTTCAGCGCCGCCGGATCAAAATCATCGCTGATGATCGACTCACCAATGTCCTTCATCAGGACTAGGCGCATTTTTCCGTCCAAAACCTTCTTATCGACTGACATAAGGTCCATGAAATCATTGCCTGACATGCTTTCAGGGGGCGATGCTGGTAACGCGGCTCTTCTTAGCAAGTCATTGATCTTATTGACCTTATCTTGGCCAATCCAGCCTAGGCGACATGACATATCTGCTGCCATTGCCATACCGGCGCCGACCGCTTCACCATGTAGCCACTTGCCATACCCCATGCCTGTTTCAATCGCATGGCCAAAGGTATGTCCCAGATTGAGCAAGGCTCTTTGGCCCGATTCCTTCTCATCTGCCGCAACGATTTGCGCTTTATCCGCACAAGAGCGACGAATTACCTCAGCCAATAAGACCAAGTCACGAGCCATCAAGGCTTCCATGTGTTCTTCAAGCCACTCGAAAAAATCAGCGTCGTTAATCAGGCCATATTTGATGACTTCGGCCATACCGGCTGAAAGCTCGCGATCTGGCAGGGTATTCAAGGTCAAAGTATCTGCAATAACCGCCTGAGGCTGATGGAAGGCACCAATCATATTTTTGCCCAGCGGATGGTTTACACCCGTCTTGCCACCTACTGAAGAATCGACTTGCGACAATAAGGTGGTTGGTACCTGAATGAAATTCACACCACGTTGATAGCTCGCCGCCGCATAGCCGGTCATATCACCAACCACACCTCCGCCAAGTGCGATCAAGGTACAAGTGCGATCAAAGCGGTTCTCGAGTAACGCTGTGTAGATCTGATTGAGCACGTCCAGTGTTTTGAACTCTTCACCATCAGGAAGAATCACTTCACTGACCTTGAAATCAACCAAGGCTTTTTTCAATTGCTCTAAGTAAAGCGGCGCAACGGTCGTGTTCGACACCACCATTACACGACTACCCCTAATGTGTTGGGCAAAAAACTCTGGGTTCGAAATCAGATCGCTACCGATATAAATGGGATATGCGCGATCACCGAGATCAACCTGTAATGTGCAAACTAAATTCGACATGGAATTCTCAAAAATTATTTAGGCTATTGTTTCAAAAGCGCTAGAGCGAGAAAAGCCTAAGCGATGATATCCATGATGTCGCGGGAAACGACCGCTGCTGAGCGTCCTTCCGTCGATATCGTGTAGTCCGCCGTCTCCTTGTAGAGCGGCAAACGAATTTCCATCAATTCTTTGAGTCGAGCCAACGGATCTTCGGTTTGAATCAGAGGGCGCTTTTTATCTCGAAAGGTGCGTTCGTACTGCTGCTCCGGCGTACATTCAAGGAAGAAAACAAGTCCACGAGCCGACAGATGCTGACGGTTCTTAGGGCGAAGTACCGCTCCACCACCCGTTGCGAGTACATGATTTTCTAACTGAGTGAGGTCATCGATTACCGCTTGTTCGCGATCACGAAAACCCTCTTCTCCCTCAAATTCAAAAATTGTTGGGATATCAACGCCAGTGCGATCCTGAATCTCTTGGTCAGAATCAATGAATTCAAAGCCAAGTTGCGCCGAGAGCGTTTTACCCACAGTGGTCTTACCGGTACCCATGGGCCCGATCAAAAAAATACGATTTGGTTTAGCCATTAGATACATATGCCAGAACCATAAAGCTCTGGCAACTGTTAACATGGTTATCCTTTGAAAAAATGAGTGTAACTAAAGGCTTAACTCAATGCGCAGCTCACGTGGACTCGTTCGCTGGTTTAGACGCCTCGCTATTATTGGCTTAGCGATATTTCTTGTTGGCGTGATTGCGGCCTATATTTTTATTATCCCAAATTTACCTGACACTGATGAGCTCAAATCGGTTCAGCTTCAAGTCCCATTAAAAGTTTATAGCCGTGATGGTTTGCTGATTGCTGAATATGGTGAAAAACGACGAACCCCTCTGAAGCGCAACGAAATTCCGGAACAAATGGTACAGGCATTTCTATCAGCTGAAGACAATGCGTTCTACTCGCATCCGGGTGTAGATTTTTTTGGCTTAGTTCGGGCCGGTCTCAAACTCATAGCTACAGGTGAGCGTCGCCAAGGCGGCAGTACAATCACCATGCAGGTTGCACGTAATTTTTATCTGACACGTAAAAAGACCTACATGAGAAAGCTCTATGAGATTTTTCTTTCGATCAAGATCGAACAAGATCTAACCAAAGACGAAATCTTGATGCTTTACCTAAATAAGATTTATCTAGGTGCTCGCGCTTATGGCGTTGGCGCGGCCTCCTTAGTTTATTACGGCCGCTTACCTCATGAACTAACCCTAGCTGAAACAGCGACCATTGCCGGTCTACCTAAAGCCCCTTCGGCGAATAATCCTCTCGCTAATCCAGCGCGCGCTAAACAACGACGAAACTATGTTCTTCGTCGCATGCTCGAGTTAAATAACATTACACAAGAACAGCATGATGAAGCTGTTGCTGCTGATAATTCAGCACGTCGATATGCACCACCTGTAGAACTAGAAGCGCCTTATGTTGCTGAGATGGTTCGTGCTGAATTAGTTAATCGTTATGGCAATGATGCTTATACCTCTGGGTACAAGGTCTACACCACTATTTTGAGTAAAAATCAGGCCGCAGCTAATCTTGCGATTCGAGATGTTCTTAATGACTATTCATTACGTCATGGGTATCTCGGCGCCGAAACTAATGTCTCACTAGATGGTGGCCCCTTAGCATGGAACGGCATTCTTCGTGAAACAGCATTAGTTGGTAATTTAACGCCCGCTCTTGTTACTCGAGTTGAAGAGCAGCGCGCTCAACTTTACTTTGGCAATGGGCAGATAGACTCACTTGAATGGGATGGCATGAAGTGGGCTCGCATGCATATCAATCAAGATTCCAGAGGACCCGCACCAAAGATAGCTGCCGACATCCTTAAAGAAGGGGACGTCATTCGTTTAACGCGTCACCCTAAAACTAAAGCGTGGCAGCTTCGCCAAATACCAAAAGCTTCAGCCGCATTAATCTCATTAGATGCAAAAGATGGCGCGGTATTGTCGCTTGTAGGCGGCTACGACTTTTATGCCAATAAGTTCAATCATGTCACCCAAGCTATTAGGCAGCCAGGCTCTGGTTTTAAACCTTTTATTTATTCCGCAGCTCTTGAGAAAGGCTTTACCTCTGCAAGCTTAGTGAATGACGCTCCCGTGGTGTTTGAAGATGCAGGGCTTGAGAGTTCTTGGCGCCCTGAAAATTATTCAGGAAAATTCTTTGGCCCAACACGTATTCGTTTCGCATTAACTAAGTCTCGTAACCTTGTCTCAATTCGTTTGTTACGAACAATTGGTTTAAAACACACGCTGAAGCATGTGCGTAACTTCGGCTTTAACCCTGCCGAACTTCCAAACAATCTGTCCCTTTCATTAGGTAGTGCTAACGTCACTCCTTGGCAGATGGCTAAAGGTTATGCGGTTTTAGCTAATGGTGGCTTTTTAGTTGAACCTTATTACATCGATCGCATCGAACAAAGCGATAACATCATAGAAAAAGCTTCTCCTGTTATTGCCTGTGAAAACTGCGAAGAAACCCCTGATGTAACGTATGCCCCTCGAACATTGTCGGCACAAAACCGTTTCCTAATGTATTCCATGATGCAGGACGTCATTCAGGAAGGTACTGGTCGCAAAGCAAAAACACTTAAGCGTAAAGACATTGCCGGCAAAACTGGCACAACTAACGATCAACGTGATGCTTGGTTCAATGGTTTTAACCAAGCAATCGTGACTAATGTTTGGGTAGGCTTTGATGATAACGGCAAGCTAGGTCGAAACGAATTTGGTGGCAAAACTGCGCTGCCCGCTTGGGTTGATTACATGCGCGTGGCGCTTGCTGATATCAAGGATGAATCTCCGCGTCCGCCTGAGGGCATCGTTACCGTACGTATTGACCCCAAAACGGGCCTGCGTGTGCCAACTGAGTTTAAGGGCGCAATGTTTGAGCACTTCCGTGAATCGGAAGTGCCCGAGTTAATCAATGCTCAAACAGCTAAACCTGCAAAAGGCGTAAAACCGCAGGCACCCAGCAATGTAAAGCCTGGGCTATTTTAATTAGCGCTTGTCCATTGGCACGTAATCACGCGTCTTTTCACCTTTGTAAAGCTGACGCGGGCGACCGATGCGATGCTTTGGATCATCTAGCATTTCCATCCAATGACTCACCCAGCCGGCTGTACGGCCAATGGCAAACATAACAGTGAACATACTCTCAGGAATGCCGAGTGCGCGATAAATGATGCCTGAATAGAAATCTACGTTTGGATAAAGACCGCGCTTAACGAAGTACTCATCGTTAGTTGCAATCTCTTCAAGGCGCATCGCAAGCTCAAATAGCGGATTATTTTTATCTGCCAACTTATCCAGTACTTCGTGGCAAACCTTTCGGATGATTTTTGCGCGAGGATCATAGTTCTTATAAACACGATGACCAAAGCCCATAAGACGGAATGGGTCATCCTTGTCTTTTGCCTTAGCAATATATTTTTCGATGTTATCAACCGAGCCAATTTCAGCCAGCATGTGTAACACCGCTTCATTTGCACCACCGTGTGCAGGCCCCCACAAAGACGCAATGCCAGCACCAATTACGGCAAATGGATTAGCGCCAGAGCTACCAGCTAAACGAACGGTTGAGGTTGATGCATTTTGTTCATGATCTGCATGCAGGATAAACAACAGATCAAGTGCGCGTTCAGCCAACGGATCAACGACATAATCTTCACATGGCGTGCCAAACATCATACGCAAGAAGTTGCCTGTAAAGCTCAAGTCATTACGCGGATACAGAATTGGCAAACCGGTGTTGTGCTTATATGACACTGCCGCGATGGTAGGCATCTTTGCGATTAAACGAAGCGCACTTAACTCACGGTGTTCTGGGTTATGAATGTCAACTCTATCGTGATAGAAAGCTGACAACGAGCTTACAACACCACTCATCATAGCCATCGGGTGCGCATCATGATGGAATCCTTCGAAGAAACGCAACAACGATTCATTCATCAAGGTGTAATGCATGATGCGCTCTTGGTAATGCGCCAACTCATCCTTAGTCGGTAAGTTGCCATGCATCAACAAGTAACTAACCTCTAAAAATGATGATTTTTCTGCGAGTTGCTCAATTGGATAGCCACGGTATTGCAAAATACCTTCGTCACCATCGATATAGGTGATCGAACTATCGCAACTACCAGTCGACATAAAGCCAGGGTCATAGGTGAAGACGCCAGCGTTTTTATACAGCGCTGTCACATCAACGCAATCGGGCCCTTGAGTCCCCGAATGAATAGGAAGCTCAATAGCCTCTTGGCCTGCAATCTGAAATGTTGCTTTCTTATCTGACATCTTTTCCTCACCTGCGCTGAATGTTTTTCTGCGCACCTCTTTTTGGTGGATTTAAGCCTAGCAGCTGAGCTGCTAAGCAAAAATGAAAGTCTTCAATGACGTATTTTTATTTGGCAGGGTAATGCGCTGGCCACTCGCCACGTGCAACACCAGAGTCAATCGCGGCACGCGCAATCGCTGGTGGTAAAACATCGCCCAAACGCGGATCTAAAGGCTTTGGCAAAATATACTCAGGGCCAAAACTCATCAAATCAGCACCGTATGCATCTAAAACAGATTGCGGCACAGGCTCACGCGCCAAGTCTTTCAATGCATTAACTGCAGCAATATGCATCTCGCGAGTGATCTTCGATGCTCGTACATCTAAAGCACCACGGAAGATAAATGGGAAGCCAAGTACATTGTTAACTTGGTTTGGATAGTCAGTACGGCCAGTTGCCATAATCATGTCATCACGCACCTTCATCGCCACTTCAGGACGAATCTCTGGTACTGGATTAGATAACGCCATAACGACAGGCTTAGCCGCCATAGATGCCAACATTTCTGGGCTAATCAAATCAGGACCTGATAAACCAATGAAGACATCCGCGCCATCCATTGCCTCTTCTAGGGTGCGCTTATCGGTATTGGCTGCAACACTTTCTTTATGTTTATTCAGATTATCGCGGCCTTGATAGATCACACCTTGACGGTCAATCATCATGATCTTATCTGGGTTGGCGCCCATTGCATGTAATAAGCGGACTGATGCAATACCTGCAGCGCCTGCACCCAAGATAACCATGGTTGCATCGCTTAACTGCTTACCTTGCAGTTCAAGTGCATTCATCAAGCCTGCAGCAATAATAATCGCCGTGCCGTGTTGGTCATCGTGAAACACGGGGATGTCCAGCTGTTCAACCAAAGCTTCTTCAATATCAAAACAATGTGGTGCCGCGATATCTTCTAAGTTGATGCCGCCAAAGGTTGGCGCAATACGGCGACAGGTATCAATGAAGCCCTGGTGCGATTCAGCATCAACTTCGATGTCAAAACAATCAATGCCGGCAAAGTGTTTGAATAAAACACCCTTGCCTTCCATGACCGGCTTACCTGCGAGTGAGCCCACATTACCTAAACCGAGGACTGCTGTACCGTCGGTAATAACAGCAACCAAGTTACCTTTAGCGGTGTACTTGTATGCATCTTCTGCATTCGCGGCAATCTTACGAACCGGCTCAGCCACACCCGGGGTATATGCGAGCGAAAGGTCACGTGCGGTCTCGGTGGGTTTGCTCACCTCAACGCTGATCTTTCCCGGCTTGGGCTCCGAGTGATAAACCAATGCGGCTTGGTTTACCTCGAAATCTTGATCTTGACTGCTCATTTCGCCAACTCCAGTGGTAGGTAATTATTTTTGGGGGCTCAGAATAACAAAAGGCGCCACATGGGCGCCTTTAAGTTTCTTCAATACTCGACGGCATATTAGCCGTTGATTATTAACGGCTGAAACGCTTGTTGAAGCGATCAACTCGGCCGCTGGTGCTCGCAGATTTCTGCTGGCCAGTGTAGAAAGGATGGCATGCTGAGCAAACTTCCACAGTCAACGCATCATTCGAGATAGTTGAGCGAGTGCTAAACGTGTTGCCGCAGCTGCAGGTTACGTTTACGTCATTGTAGTTAGGATGAATATCAGCTTTCATTTCAGTCTCCGGCCTTTGGGGCCAAATCACTTGTGTTTGGTTAATGCAGCATTGGCTGCGAAAGGTCGCGTAATCTATCCGAAGCCCCTGAAAAATGCAAGCTCAGGCGTAGGGAAATGGCTGATTTGGCAGAAAAATTTTGGCTTGGCCGACTAAACTTACGTTCAAATGGCGCGGAACGGCTATTTATCTCTATTTTTCAATTACTTAGATTAACTTCGGCGAATTCGGACTTGAGCTGAGCGATCTGATCCAATCTCACACACATTTGGCCATTATCCGAGTCAAAACACAGGTTTTCAGCGCCATTCTGAATTATCAAAGAAGGATTCGTAGCCGGAAAAACCGCTCCATCTTTCTTCAAAAGCACGATCTCGCCGCCGCGCATCAAAAGCAGCTCTATCTGATCATAAAGACCGCAGGCAATTGGCTGGTAATCACTGGTCATCTCGCATTGCCTCAATCTGCCAATCGTCCAAGCCAACGGTCAACCGCATCTCAATAGGACAACAACATACCTGGCAATCCTCGATATAGGACTGAGAACCCTCTGAACAATCCACTTGGATCTCAAGATTCTCACCGCAGTAGGGGCATTGAATAGACGTAAATTGAAGTGCTTCGCTCATCGCTGAATAATAACGCCACTTAATAACCCAAAACGAGACCCTCATGGACCCGCAGCACTGGCACGATCGTTGGACAAATAACCAAATTGGCTTTCATCAGGAAGAGGTCAACGCTCACCTATCAGAATTCTGGCCAGCAGCGATGCAGGCAGGTGGCAAAGTGTTTGCTCCACTGTGCGGCAAGAGTGTCGACTTGTTGTGGTTGCGTGATCAGGGTTATCAGGTTGTTGGCATCGAGTTAAGCCCGATCGCCGTTCGCGATTTCTTCAGTGAAAACCAACTTTCGGTATCCCAACATGACAGGGATGGATTGGAATGTTGGTCATCCGACGGTATCGAAATTTATGTCGGTGATTTTTTTAATCTCAAAGCAGAGCATTTACAGGGAGTCACAGCTGTTTTTGATCGCGCATCTTTAATCGCGCTCCCCCCAGAGATGCGTAAAAATTATGCGCAGCACATCCAATCTTTATGCGTTGCGCAAGAAACGTTTTTGATCACTTTGGAATACCCACAAGATCAAATGCAAGGACCACCCTTCTCCGTTCCTGCTGATGAGGTTGAAACCCTATACGCTAATCAATATGACATTCAGGTTTTAAAACGCTTTGATGCTTTAGCTGAAAACCAAAACTTTATTAAGCGCGGTGTCACTCAGCTCTATGAAACCGTTTATCACCTTGCGCCAAAGAATTAATCCGGCTCAAAGATCGCTAGTAGATCATTTAAAAATCGATGGCCTAACTCTGTAGGCTGAATAACAGCGTCATTCTCAACTAATAACCCTCGAGTTTTTGCTTCTATCAGCATTGGCTCAATATCGTCTAAAGACAGGCCTGTGCGCTCTGCAAAAACGGATACTGAAACGCCTTTATTTAAACGACATGCATTCAACATGAATTCAATTGGCAACTCTTCTTGGGTTAACACCCGATCGTTGCTTAAGGTGTTATCAGTAGTTAAATAATCTTTAGGGCTGCGCAAGCGTGTTATGCGATGGATGTTGGATACACTATCAGTAAGCTTTGCATGGGACCCCGCACCTGCTGCTAAGTAATCTCCAAACTCCCAATAGTTAAGGTTGTGTTTTGCGCAACGATCATTCTTGGCATATGCCGACACCTCGTACTGCTTATATCCAGACGCTGTTAACAACGCCTGACCCGCATCCATCATTTCAGCAATAACATCGTCTGAAGGTAATGCGGGAGGGTTTTGATAAAAAAGCGTATTAGGCTCAAGTGTTAGTTGATACCAAGAGATATGTTCTGGGCCAAGCTCGATAAGCTTTGATAAATCATCCAGTGCTTCGCTGACAGATTGATTTGGAAGGGCATGCATCATGTCGAGGTTCATATTATCGAACCCCGCTTTACGCGCCATCTCAACTGCTGCAATAGCGTCTTTTGCAGAATGAATTCTGCCTAACGCTTTTAGTTTTTCATTATTTAAGCTTTGTATGCCTATCGATAATCGATTAACGCCTGCTGATCGATAACCCAAAAAGTAGTTCGCATCTGCTGTGCCTGGGTTTGCCTCTAGGGTGATTTCGATATCAGATAAGAAATCTAATTGTTTTTCCGCTTGCTCAAGGAAGCGTCCAATACTTTTATCTGAGAAAAGGCTTGGCGTTCCGCCGCCAAAAAAAATACTAGTGATGCTGCGGTCGTGAATATATTCAGCCTGATCTGCCAAGTCTTTTATAAGCTGATCAACATAACGTTCTTCATTTATCGAAGACTTAGCCTGATGTGAATTAAAGTCACAATATGGACACTTTTGCACACACCAAGGGATATGCACATAAAGACTCAGCGGGATTTTTGCCGCATCCATTTTTTACACCGCAGTTAAATTCGCGTAAGCAACCACTAGCCACTTGCTACCGACAGCTTCAAAATTTACCTGAATACGAGCGCCATTACCTTGGCCTTCTGCATTGAGCACAACACCTTCTCCAAACTTTGGATGTGTTACGCGCTGACCTAATGTAAAGCCGGTAATCTCTTCTGCCATGTTTAAGCTACCTGCGGCAGAACTGTATGGGCGTGACACTTGTGCTCGTGCTCTTACCTCTTGAATAACCTCAGGCGGGATCTCCCTTAAGAAGCGTGATGGTAGTGGATAGGTATCTGACCCATGTAAGCGACGTGATTCCGCATGTGACAATGTCAACTGCTGCATCGCTCGCGTCATGCCCACATAACAAAGTCGACGTTCTTCCTCTAATCGCTCAGGATCATCTGCAGACATCGAATGTGGGAATAAGCCCTCTTCTACGCCTCCAATAAACACAATCGGAAACTCTAAACCCTTAGCTGAGTGCATAGTCATCAGCTGGACGGAATCTTCATAGGCCTCTGCCTGGTTATCTCCCGCTTCAAGCGCAGCATGCGCGAGAAAAGCATCAAGCCCCGTAAGCTGTTCCTCATCTGGCGGCACTTCAAATTGACGCGTTGCATTAACGAGTTCTTCTAAGTTTTCGATACGATCTTGGCCTTTACCATCACGGGACTTTTCAAAATGTTCGCGCAACTTAGCGCGATTCAACACATCTTCAAGTTTTTCTGGCAGCTCCGATTCTTTTGTTTCAAATGCGGCTTCCTCAATTAAATTCACAAAACCTTCTAACGCCCCTGATGCACGTGGCGTCATACGACCGCCCTTCAACAAATCTTGTGAGGCAGACCATAAAGAACACGAAAAATCACGCGCATGCGCACGTATCGCTTCAATTGTCTTGCTGCCAATCCCTCGTGGCGGCTGATTTACTGCTCGCTCAAAAGACGGATCATCATGTCTATTCGCCACTAAACGCAAATAAGCCAAAGCATCTTTAATCTCTGCTCGCTCGAAGAACCTCAAGCCGCCGTAGACACGATAAGGGATGCCTTGTTGAATAAGTGCTTCTTCAAACAAACGTGATTGCGCAGACGTACGATACAGAATTGCAATATCTTGTCGTACACTACCTTGCTCAATCGATTCGCGTAGGTTATCAATCACAAAGCGTGCTTCATCAACCTCATTAAACGCACCATAAACACGAATCTGCTCACCATCAGCATCTTCAGTCCACAACTCTTTACCTAAACGAGTCGGGTTATTCGAAATCACCGCGTTAGCTGCTTTTAAGATATTGCCTGTAGATCGGTAGTTCTGCTCTAAGCGAACAACCTTTGTTTCGGGGTAATGTGATTGGAACTCTTGGATATTCTCAACGCGCGCACCACGCCAACCATATATAGACTGGTCATCATCACCCACAACAAATAATTTGTGCTGCTCTCCAGACAACATTCTTAGCCAAGCGTATTGAATTGAGTTTGTATCCTGAAACTCGTCTACCAATACAGCACTAAAACGCTCACGATAATGTTGAAGCACATCCGGGCGATCTCGCCATAACTCATGTGCTCGCAGTAGCAGCTCGGCAAAGTCCACAACACCTGCTCTCTGACACGCCTGCTCATACTCTCGATAAAGCGCAATCATCTGTCGCTGATACGGATCACCTGCCGCATCAAGATGGTCTGCACGGCGACCTTCATCTTTATTGTTATTGATGAAC
>Ga0255760_10004870_pt1 | contig 11598 bp, 9 predicted proteins | sample 071ome_25_FD_179960 | JGI IMG/M metagenome (GOLD analysis project Ga0255760, IMG submission 179960) | Coastal salt marsh microbial communities from the Groves Creek Marsh, Skidaway Island, Georgia - 071410BT metaG (version 2) | ecosystem: Environmental > Aquatic > Marine > Intertidal zone > Salt... | reverse complement strand
CTACAAAACGCACCATTACATCTTCTAGTTCGTGACCTTCCATTTGACCGTGTCCCACACAAACTCGAGCCTCTGGGACTTCTCTTTCCACCAAAGCCGCTAGTTCATGAATATCTCGCACTCGATTATGCACCATAAACACTTGACCTCCTCGTTGAATTTCTTCACTTACGGCTTTTGCAACTATATCCTTAGAAAAGACCGATAATTCAGTATGCACAGGTTGCCTATTTGGTGGTGGTGTGTTAATGATACTCAAATCGCGAGCCCCCATTAAACTAAAATGAAGGGTTCTTGGTATGGGTGTTGCTGTTAAGGTTAGTGTGTCTACATTTACCCGCAGCCCCTTTAATTTCTCTTTTGCCCCTACCCCAAATTTCTGTTCTTCATCTATGATTAATAAGCCTAGATCTTTAAAAGAAATATCTTTACCAATTAAGCGATGCGTACCAATTACGACGTCAATCTCCCCTGTTTTTAGTTTTCGTATAACTTCCTTTTGATCTTTAGCCGATTTGAATCGGTTTAGATAATCTACGTTAACGGGAAACCCCTTAAATCGCTTGATAAATGTACGGTAATGTTGCTGGGCTAAAATGGTTGTAGGCACCAACACAGCTACCTGCTTGGAATCATTGACCGCCTTAAATGCCGCACGCATGGCTACTTCTGTTTTTCCAAATCCCACATCCCCACAAACCAAACGATCCATAGGTTGGGTATTTTCCATATCCCTTTTGACCTGCTCTATGGCTTTGGCCTGGTCCGGTGTATCCTCATAGAAAAAACTTGCCTCTAACTCTAATTGTAAATAGTTGTCTTCAGCGAATGCAAATCCTTTTTCTTGCTTCCGTTTTGCGTATAAATTGATTAAATCACGAGCGATATCCTTAACCTTCTTTTTCGTGGTTCTCTTTTGTTTTTCCCAAGAACCAGATCCTAGTTTATGCAGCTTTGGAAGCGTCCCTTCCTTCCCCGTGTATTTACTTATCTTGTGCAGACTGTTAACGGATACATACAGCAAATCATTATCGCGGTATACAATTCGTAATACTTCTTGTTTCACTCCTTTAACATCCATACTCTCCAAACCCGCAAATTTTCCGATTCCGTGATCGATATGTGTAATAAAATCTCCTGGTTGAAGATTACGAAGCTCGCGTAGCGTAATAGACGCACTTCCAGCGTGTTTATTTCGAGATTTGGGTTTGTAATACTTATCGAATAACTGATGTTCTGTTATACATGCAATATTTGTATTTCGATCCATAAAGCCCTCAGAAAGGCCAACATACACAGGCTTGAAGGCCTCATCAATTGACCGATCTTTCAACAATACCTGAAGGCGTTCTATTTGTCGATTATTATCACTAAAGACTAGGGTATTGATTCCAGATTCCTTGTTTTTCAGAATCCACTCTTGAAGCAATTCAATGTTACGGTTAAATCTAGGTTGCGGTTCTTGGGTAAATCCTACAGTATAATGGTTTTCGGAAGGTCTTTCGCCACCAAATTGAACCCGTTTAAACTTAGAAACCTGTTCAACCCATTCATTTGGCAACATCCAAGTTTCTTTTGGATGTTTCGTAGGTGCTTCGGCATCCTTGTTTTGATGGAACTCGTTTAGATTTCGCTCCCAAGCCTTGGTTAACTCATCAAATTGATCTTGTGGATTTTCCCAAAACAATAAGGTTTCTGAGGATAGATACTCAAATAACGAGGATCTTACCTCCTTGGGTTGTTTCACTTTGGGAACCAAAGAAAATTGAGCTATTTCATTAATGGATAGCTGGGTATTTACATCAAAGGACCGAATATTATCAATAATATCGCCATCTAACTCTAATCGAAAAGGATGTTGATGCGCAAAAGAAAATAAATCTAGGATTCCACCACGAATACTAAACTGCCCTGGTTCAAAGACAAAATCCTCTCGTTCAAAACCGTTGTCGTAAAGAAATTCTTGAAGGAAATCAATATCTAAACGCTGACCCTTGGCAACCTCAAAGGTATTTTCATCTAAACTTTCCTTTTGAACCACCCATTCGGAAAGCGCGCTGCCATATGTCACAACAATACGGTTGCTATTTTTTCTGAGTGCACTCAGCGTTTCGATACGCTCTTGTACACCCATAGCATTTTCTCTATTGTGATTATATACTTTAAGAAAAGATTCTGGCAAAAAGTAAATGGTTTGGCCAGTTAAAAAGCTTTCTAAATCGGCTTTGATGTATTGGGCGCGTTCCTTGTTTGGCGCGCAAAAAAGGACGGGTCGCTGTGTTTGAGCAAATACAACGGAACTGATTAAATTCGACCCTGAACCACTTACCCCTTTAACGTGTACGGTTTTCGTACCACCTAAATAACCGAGCAGATCTTGTATGCCATCGGTTTTAGCATAATGTTCAATAATTTCCCGCGTATTCATTACCTCTGTGCCTATATGGAACAACCCAACACGGGAAGGGTTTTAACCTTTTCTACCTATCGCTCGTTGTGCAGCTTCAACAATATCGGTATCGTTCAAACCGTATTTAACCAATAACTCTTCTGGTTTTCCGCTTTCGCCAAATGAATCGTTTACGGCCACCATTTCTAATGGTGTTGGCATGGTTCTAGACAGTAATTGCGCAATTGAATCACCTAATCCTCCATTCATTTGATGCTCTTCTGCAGTCACCACACAACCAGTTTTCTTTGCTGATGCAATCACCGCTTCTTCATCCAATGGCTTGATGGTATGGATATTTATAATTTCAGCGCTTATTCCTTTTTCAGCCAATTGCTGACCTGCCTCAATTGCTTTCCAGACCATGTGACCCGTTGCAAAAATAGAGACGTCTGTACCCTCGTTCAGCATGAGTGCCTTACCAATAACAAAAGGCGTGTCTTCCGATATGAATACTGGCCATTTTGGTCTTCCAAAACGAAGATAAACAGGGCCTTGATGGTCGGCAATTGCCAACGTAGCCTGCTTGGTTTGATTGTAGTCACAAGGATTAATCACTGTCATTCCTGGCAACATCTTCATGAGTCCAATATCCTCGAGTATTTGGTGGGTTGCACCATCTTCACCCAATGTCAAACCTGCATGTGAGGCACAAATTTTTACATTTGCTCCTGAGTAGGCAATACTTTGTCTGATTTGATCGTACACACGACCAGTAGAAAAATTGGCAAACGTTCCGGTAAAAGGAATCTTTCCACCCAAAGCCAAACCAGCGGCAACGCTCATCATATTGGCTTCGGCTATACCCGCTTGAAAAAATCTATCTGGATGCGCTTTTTGGAAATGGTGCATAGTTAACGAACCTGTTAAATCCGCGCACAAACCCACCACATCTGGATTGGTATTTCCTAATTCTAAAAGTGCATCCCCAAAACCGCTTCGGGTATCTTTTTTTCCCAATATTTCAAAAGTTTTCATATAGTTATAGTGATAGCGTAGTATTTATCCCGCTAGATATTTTAAAGTTTCGCTCCTTGCTGTATAGTGTTCGTGTTTCGCTTTTTACTCTATACACCGCAATGTATTCTCCCGGCTGCATGATGAGTTCATGTCGTCCTGCTTCTTTCGGAATATCCATTACCCATTGCATTTCTCCTTTGACCTTCTGGAAAATACTCCCTTGAATATCTCTGCCCGTGCGTAACTGTAACATTCCAGGGGCTGGAATTTCCACCGTAGTGGTTTTGTTCTGGGTAATCATTATTCCATTAAATCTCAATCGAGGTGTACTTAGTACCTCTAGATCATATGATCCAGCTAAGTATTTCTGCTTGGAATTAAACGATTGATTATAAACCGTTGAGCAGCTTTGTTGATTCCGCACAATTGCTTGCAGATTCCTGTAACTAGTAATACCTCCCACTTTCAAAAAAAGATCACCTCTTGGAGTTTCCAAAGCAATGGTATTATGTCTACCAGGAATAATCTCTATTTCTCTTTTCAATTTGTTGGGTAGCGTATGTACCACCATGTTATACCGTCGTAACGGATCTAGATACAAGGTATCCGGAATTCCTTTCCCATTCATGGTATGCACCACGTTCTCTACTATTTCACCATTGTCTGCATCGTACAACGTGATAGGCACATCCGTTTCTGTCGGCCTACCTTGCTCATCTAAAAGGTTAATTTGGACAGATGTGTTATTAAGAACTTGATGAACAATTACACCGATCACCTTATGGAATTGATCAATTCCTTCTGCATTGTAATACTTACCTGCGCAAGAATAACTCTTTCTAAAGTCTTCAGCATCCGTTCCCAGACCTACGATAAAGGGCCTCAGCAGAATACCCTTTTTCTGTAGTAACTTACTCACTTTACATGGGTCACCTGGACATTCCTCCACTCCATCGGTAATGATAATCACCACATTTCTGGCCGTAGGATCCTTAGGAAAATCATCCTCTGTAGCAAGTAACGATTGTGTAATGGAGGTAAATCCTAATGGTTTTATACTTCTTAGGGTTTTCCGAAAAGATTTATGATTGAAAGGAGCGAAAGGCACCTCTAGCTTTGTATCGTGACAATCTCTCATCGAATTAGGCTTATTATGCCCAAAAACTCTGAGTCCTAACTCCACATCTTTAACCCCACGGAGCGAATCTACCATTCGTGAAAGAAGCGTAACAGCCACTGACCATCGATTTGACTCCTCCATTTCAGCAAGCATACTACCACTCGCATCCAAAAGAAATAAAATTCGGGTTTTACGTCCTTCAAACGCATTGATCATTTGGGCATTTGCTTTTACGGCTAATGCAGTAATCAATAGGTATAGAAGGAATTTTCTCATTGTGTTTAGTAGTCCCCGTACTGGGTTTCTGGCAATTGATTCAACGCGTTCTCAAGTTGCTCGTCATTGGGGGCTTTACCATGCCATGCATGTGTACCCATCATAAAGTCAACACCCTGTCCCATTTCTGTTTTCATAATGATGACCACGGGTTTCTCGCAACCAAGTTGATCTATGGCGTTGGGCAATAATCGATGGATATCATCCCAATCGTTGCCATCCATTTCGAGCGTGGTCCATCCAAAGGATGCAAAACGGCTCTTAACTTCAGTAATACCTAGAACATCGCCGGTGCTACCATCTATCTGTTGTTTATTGAAATCCACGGCAACAATCAAATTATCGACCTTGTGGTGAGCAGCAAACATAAGCGCTTCCCATATTTGACCTTCTTGCAATTCTCCGTCACCGGTTAAGGCAAAAACGCGACTTTTATCACCGTCAAGCTTTTTTTGCAAGGCAAACCCTACTGCAACGCTTAACCCTTGACCAAGAGAGCCTGTAGCCACACGAACACCTGGAAGACCTTCGTGAGTCGTCGGATGACCTTGTAATCTAGTGTTCAATAATCTAAATGTATTTAACTCGTCTACCGGAAAATACCCTGAACGAGCGAGTACACTGTAAAAAACAGGTGAGATATGCCCGTTACTCATTACAAACACATCTTCCCCATTACCTTTAGGATCAAAGTTATCTGGGTTGTGATTCATGTATTGAAAGTACAGCGCTGTGAGGTAATCAGCACATCCTAGAGAACCTCCGGGATGGCCACTACTTACACGATGAACCATGCGAAGGATATCACGTCTTACTTGGCGTGCTATTTCGGGTAGATGTTGGATGTCAGTCATGAGTCTTCAAAAATAAGGCTTTCAGTGCAATTTACGCCACCATAGTACTCATGGAATAAGGTTTATTCCGCCTAATTGGCCTGAGCTCATCCATAATAAAACCTGATGATTACCCTTGGTTTTGGCTTGTTGTATTTCTTTATGCACAAGTTCTTCTAATTCCTTGGCGTTTGAAAATACATCTACATCTCCAAAGGCACTTCTTATTTTTTCAATACTTGGCACCTCCATCCCTTTCATCTCAAATACATGCGGATCATATAAAACATAAGCGTGATCTGCTTCGGACATCAACCCTTTGTAATGTTCCATAAAACCAGTTTGAAGACTTGAAAATGTATGAACTTCAAAAACCGCTGTAAAAACGGATTCTTTGTATTCGTTGCGGACCGCATTAACGGTAGCACCCAACTTTGAAGGGGCGTGAGCAAAATCTCTGTATATCGTAAGTCTGTCATCTTGGTGAATCGCTTCCAATCTTTTGGCTGTCCCAGGGAAACTTTCCAACGCACCCCATGCGGCTGTGGTTGACACGCCCAGTTCAGCAGCTAGTTTAACTACACCTGAAGCATTTTGAATGTTATGCAATCCAAAAAAAGGCATCTGGAATTCACCTTGATTAGTTTTGATCAGGGTTCTTCCACCACCCAAAGATTGATGCCATTCTTCCGAGTAGGAGCCCCACCCTGCAGCACCTTTGGTCAATTCCACTAAGTGCTCATCCTTGGCAAAGTAAAATCCTCGTTGTGTTGAAGTAATAAATTGCTTGAATGTTCCTAAATAAGAATCAAATGTTGGAAACACATTAATATGATCCCATGCGACACCTGTAATCATTGAAAAATCTGGGTTATAATGTAAGAATTTAGATCTTCTATCTAATGGAGAAGAAAGATATTCATCCCCTTCAATGAGAATAATTTTTGCATCACTCAGCTTCACCATTCTGTCGTATCCTTGAATCATAGAACCCACCAGATAATCAAAATCCACTTCATTTTCTTTGAGTATATGCATCAACATAGCCGTGCAGGTAGTTTTGCCATGACTGCCCGCAACAACCACCCGCTTTTTGTTCAGCGATTGATTGGCAACGTATTCGGGAAAAGAATAGATGGGAATACCGATCTGACGGGCCTTCAGTAGTTCTAGATTATCTGGTTTTGCATGCATGCCGAGAATAACGGCGTCAATGTCATTGCTGATTTTTTCAGGGTACCAACCGAACTTTTCAGGTAAAATACCCGCAGTTCGAAGACGACTCAAAGCAGGGTCAAAGATTTCATCATCACTACCCGTGATTATGTCACCTTTAGCAAGTAGCTCCAACGCCAAATTATGCATTACAGCCCCGCCCATTGCGATAAAATGAATTTTCGTCACTCTACGAAACTACGAATACCGCTGATTTCCGTAGCAAAAATTGGTCTTATTTTTTGTAGTTTTGCGCTTAAATCAAAGGAACGTAATGAAAGTATTAGTTTGCATGAGTGTCGTGCCCGACACCACAACAAAAATCACCTTCACCGATAACGATACCAAGCTCAACAAAGAGGGTGTGCAGTTTATCATCAATCCCTACGATGAACTCGCGATTACCCGTGGGTTGGAAATTGCGGAAGCCAATAATGGAACCGTAACCGTGGTTCACGTTGGACCTGCCGAAAACGAAGCCAGTATTCGTAAAGCTTTATCAATGGGAGCCAATGAGGCGATTAGGATCGATGCTGAAGCTGTAGATGCTCAATTCGTTGCAGAACAAATTGCAGCTATCGCTGGAGATTATGATTTGATTCTCACAGGTCGTGAAAGTATCGATTACAATGGAGGATTGGTTTGTGGACTATTAGGTGGATTACTAGGTATCCCGGCAATTAACGTAGTTACAGAAATCGATTATTCTAACGGGAAATGCGAATTTGTTCGCGATATTGATGGAGGCAGAGAGTTCCTATCAGCGTCTACACCCTGTGTAGCATCAGCGCAAAAAGATCTTTGTGAACCGCGCATTCCAAACATGCGTGGAATCATGGCTGCACGTTCAAAACCGTTAAATGTGTTAGAGCCAAAAGAAACGGATCAGGCATCCTCATACGAAAAGTACGAGAATCCTCCCGCAAAAAGTGGTGTTCAATTGATTGAATCTGATAATGCCGCTGAATTAATCAACATCCTTAAAAACGAATTAAAAGTAATCTAATCATGTCTGTAATAGTTTTTGCTGAAATCGATAATCAGAAATATAAAAAATCCTCCTTTGAGGCCATTTCATATGGGAAAAAGCTTGCCAGCGAAATGGGATCCGAGTGTATAGCACTCACCCTATCTAATATTGATGGTACTGATGACCTTGGCATTTACGGTGCCGACAGAGTGGTTAACCTTGATGCAGGCGACACGTTTACAGCCGACGCAACAACATCTAAGGTTGCTGAAGCGTGTAAACAACTCAATGCGAGCGTGGTGGTACTATCTAACACCTACACAGGTAAATCTATGAGTCCTGGGATTTCAGTTGCCCTTGGAGCCTCAGTCGCAAGTAATGTGATTTCTCACCCAGATTTAAGCAATGGTTTCTCTGTAAAGCGTGGCGTATTTTCTGGAAAAGGTTTTGCTCATACGTCCTTGAAAAGATCCGTTAAAGTACTTGCCCTTACACCGAATACCTTTGACCTAGATAATAGTGGAAATGCAGCAAGCATAGAAGAGTTAAATATTGAAGGGAAAAGTTCCAAGATTGAAATTACAAAAACAGATAAAGCGACTGGCCAAGTTCCATTAACGGAAGCAGAAATTGTTGTTTCAGCAGGAAGAGGAATGAAAGGGCCTGAAAATTGGAATCTGGTTGAAGATCTCGCATCTAAAATGGGAGCCGCAACTGCTTGTTCTAAGCCGGTAAGTGATATGGGTTGGAGACCACACGCTGAACACGTTGGGCAAACAGGAATCACAATCAAGCCAAATTTATACATCGCTATAGGTATTTCTGGCGCTATTCAACACCTTGCTGGGGTAAGCTCAAGTAAAACAATTGTAGCTATTAACAAGGATCCTGAGGCCCCGTTCTTCAAAGCCGCAGACTACGGAATTGTTGGTGATGCATTTGAGGTAATACCAACTCTTCTTAACGCTTTGGATAACTAATATGACACGTAGGGTTGAAGTCTTTATTAAGAATATTTTACCTGCACATTCTCATGGTGCATACACCTTAGTATTGCACAACCCTTCATCCAAAATTCAACTTCCCGTACTTATCGGCTCAATCGAAGCTCAGTCCATCGCAATGGAGATGGAAAACATTCAATCGAGTAGACCGCTTACCCATGACTTATTTGTTTCTGCACTTAAGAAGTTTGAAGTTGGCGTAAAAGAAATCTGTGTTGAAAAGCTAGAAGAGGGAATTTATTACTCAACGATATACTTCGTTAAAGATGGTATCGAGCATTCCATGGATTCAAGAACATCCGATGCCATCGCCTTAGCCATAAAATATAAGTCTCCCATTTTTGTACTTCAAGAAATCATTGATGAGGCGGGATATCACGAAGAAGATATTTCAGAGGAAGAAGAGATGGACGAAACCGAAAATGACGTAGAATCATTTTTCTCCAAACTAAGCGTTGAAGATGAACCGTCAGATGATGAGTTTGCCGATCTCAGCACAGAGGACCTCAATCGACTGCTCCAAGAAGCCATTATCGAGGAAGATTATGACCGAGCTGCGAGCATCAGAGATGAGTTAGCAAAAAGAAAATCATGAAGAATACCTTGAAAGCCTTGATTATTGTAATGGGATTCAGTCTCATTTCCAACGTTCAAGCCCAATCCAATACGCTTTCAACAAAGGACACCCTAGCATGGCAATGCGAGGTAACGGCAGATTTATTGGATGGTGTATGGACATATATTTCCATTCTAAAGAAAAATGAAATAGACAGCGAAAATTCCGTGTACCTTGCGAGATTAAGTGAGAGCGATACGATGTTCATTGCTAATGGGAAATTCGGTTATGATATTAAAGCTCTTAGCAAACATAGTAGAGGACTTTTCGATGTGATTTATGACTCTACCGTAAAGGCTTGTATTCTTCAATTTGATTATACTCCTACCAACGAAAACGACAAACCCGTTCGTCGTTTTTTTAAAGTCGATAAAATAACCTTAGATTCCTTAGTCATCTCAGAAGGGGATTTATCATTTCATTACAAAAGACGTTCATGAGTACGGCTTACTTTTACGGTGGCGAGTGGCACAATCCAGCAAAGTCCTCACCGAGTATGGATTTCAGATCAAGAATCCACCGTTATGGCGATGGTTTTTTTGAAAGTGCAATTTATTTTAACGGCGCTATTCGGCATGTTCATCACCATGTAGAGCGGATTAAACAAAGTCTTACGTTGTTAAAGATGCCAACTTTACCCGTATCAATTGACGAAATAATGCAATTGATTACGGAGAAAATCAATGATGAGAAATGGTCATCGGCGCGAATTAGGCTTTCATTTTTTCGGGAGGCAGAGGGCTTCTACACACCTAAACATGCGCGTACCGAATATTTTATTGAGCTACAACAAGCTGACACACAAGGATACCAATTAAACGAAACAGGACTGACCTTAGGAAACTACAAGGAGTTAACAAAAAATGAAAATTACCTAAGTTTACTAAAAACACAGTCGAGTTTACTATATGTGATGGCGGGGATCTTTGCACAGGAAAACAATTGGGATGAGGCGGTTATCTTCAATGAAAAAGGTCGCATTTCAGAATGCATATCCAGTAATATTTTTGCATTAATTGGTGACTTCATCGTAACTCCACCCTTATCTGAATATTGTGTAAATGGTGTGATGCGAAAAGTAGTTATCCAAGCAGCGAAATCCTACGGATATGAAGTACAAGAACGACCCATTTCAGAAATAGAACTCAACTCCGCATCTGAAATCTTCCTTACCAATGCCACAAAAGGTATTCAATGGGTAATGAGCTATAATGGTAAGCCCTTATTAAACGGAACGGCTAAGGTGCTCAGTACCAAAATCGATTAATTCCATTTCCAGTTTACACTGAAAAACACACTCCTTGGTTGGACGGGGCCATACACAAAATTACTGTCCCTGTTTTTACCCGAATCAAAATCGTGTTGATACGAATTCAACGCATTCTTAACGCCTAGGGTAATCCCAAATAAACCACCCGATTGGGTACGGATGTCACGACGGATAGAACACCCAATTTCATGGAATGGATTTGAAATAATAATCTCATCTTCCCTTTGTTCCGGTGCACCCGCAAAATGTGGAACCCACATCGGTCCTGTGTAAATATAATTTAAATCAAACGTTGAGTTCTTGGTCACAGACCAATTAAGTCTAGCAAAACCGTACAGATTTGGTGTTCGAATAAAAGACCGCATAGGCTTTACTGCATCCATCCAAATTACGGGATCAATATACAAACTTCGTTGAGCCGTAAATCCAGCCTCCCATTGCACTTTCCCATAGAGGTTTAGTCTACTTTCAACAGTAATTCCCTGCACAAATGCGCCTTGTCCGTTCACCTTTAAAAATCTTTCCCCAAACATATCCTCACCCATAGAACGCAAATAAAACGCGCGATCCAATTTGGTATGAAATAAGTCAAGGGTAAAACCAAAAATCACATTTCTTAACGGCTTATCGTAATTCCAACTTAAGCCCCAAGAAGAAGAAATTTCAGGCAACAGATTATTCGCCAATCCAATACGAGAAATCCCTCCACCTGCAAATGCTATATGCATATCCGTATCAAAAGCTTGAGGGGCCCTAAAGCCGGTACCATAGCTTAACCTAAATTGCGAATTTATACTATGTTTATGGAGCAATGCTATTCTAGGGCTTAACCTGGGTCTCGACATAAAATTATGAAAATCCAATCGAGTACCCGTAAGTAACATC
>Ga0255760_10004857_pt1 | contig 11614 bp, 5 predicted proteins | sample 071ome_25_FD_179960 | JGI IMG/M metagenome (GOLD analysis project Ga0255760, IMG submission 179960) | Coastal salt marsh microbial communities from the Groves Creek Marsh, Skidaway Island, Georgia - 071410BT metaG (version 2) | ecosystem: Environmental > Aquatic > Marine > Intertidal zone > Salt... | reverse complement strand
GATCCGGGTCTTCGTCGATAATCGATTCGCCTTGAATTTCGCACCGATATTTCATCGATAGATCCGTTTCCTCGTGTTCCTCGTGTTCGTTGAAGCTCTTGCGCAACACCGGGACGATTTTCCATTCGTCGCAAAACGGGTGCGTGCACCTACGAAACTTGTACGGTTTCTCCAACCATCTTCTCTGATCGGTGAAATATCGAATCCATTTGGAACCACACGGTGGTCGAGGCGTGACCATTTCGCGACCGCTTGTCTTTGCCACCATCGCCAATCCATAAAAACCAGCGAGAATGAAATCTTCTTTGACATCAAATTCTAAGAAAGTTTGCGGTTTTGAATCGATTTCGGGCACGTACGCAACCGCCTTGACGCGTTGTCTGTGCGCCAATTTATGACGTGCGGTGTTCTCACGTAAAGCGACGTCTACGCGCTCGTCCCACAACCCAATCGATTTTAACGTGCCCACTTTATCCCACGCGTTGGTCGCGTGGAACGCCACTGCTCTCGCGTCCTTTTTTGCGTCCTGTAATCTCGACGGCTCTAAAAAAGTGCCCAGAGCGCCCACGCGCCACGTTTGCACGAGCCATTGCGGTAAGAAAGCAAACAGTTCTTGTTCCCCTTCTTCTGCTTCATTTTCGTTTAATGATGGCTGTATCCCTTTTGGGAATCGTTTTGGGAGCGGAGACTCTCGAATTGCGCGTTCTAACTCGAGGATGTACGAACGCGCGAGAAGATTACCGTTTGGCACGAAATTATCCAACGGAGGTAAAGGATTGTATCCTTTGCTACCCAAGAACGGACCTTTTGCAATCTCCTCGTCAGATGCACCAACCGTCAATCGCTCTAATGCACCAATAGCGTCCTCCGCTTTTCTCTTTTCTTTGTCTTGCGTGAGCTCGTTTCTCTCCTTCTTTTCTTTCCAAGACTTCAAATACGACACCATCTTCTTAAAGTCATCGGGACCTTCACCAACGTTGAAAGAGCTAAACTCTTCGCTCGCTTCCTTACCTAATGGTTTATTTGTCAGAGGAGTCCACAAAATGTGATGTTTTTGCGCGTCGTTCGAGTAAATGCCGAACCGTTCGAGTTGCGTTTCGTCGTATCCGTTCGCCTCGTTCATCTCCTCTCGATTCCATTTATACCCGCCGGTTCCGTGACCGTGCTCACGATCTCTTCCTAAGCCGGCATCTATGAAATCTTTCGTGTTGCCCCAGTTGTTAATCCCATCGCCAAAGAAAAACGTATACGACCGGTGTCCTCTCGCGTGCGTAATTATGGAATCCTTGAACAAATGTTGATCAAAGAAGATGGTCACGCCGTGGCCGATATCTTTCTCTTTCGTGATCTTTCTGTACAAGTAATTATTCCTAAAATCCGGAAAGTCTTTCGCCGCGTCAATCACGCGTCTCAATATCAAAGGCACGTCCGCGATTAACTTCACGCTCGGTCCATCTGCTCTCATCTTTTGGCCATTTAAAAACGACATACCGCACTGCGCGTGGCCGCTCTCGTGACTTTCCTCAGCGATCATAACCGTAAACTTCCCCAACGCGCCTTCGGTCAGAAATGGGAATGGATTCGTCGTATACACCACGTCCGCATCAGAACCAATCACTTGTACGCCTCTCAACGCAATGCGAGCCATTAAATCCCACCTGGCCATCCATAACAAATGACCGTGTTCCGTCACCGCTCGCACTAAATTCTCGTGAATTTCATTCAACGCCGTCCATACCGCCCCGTCTGGACCGCTGAACCGAGAATCCCAAACGCACCCAATCTCAGTCTTCAACGTCCGTCTCTCCTTCCCTCGTTCCACGTCTTCGTCGTGATAATTGTGCTCGTGCGCCAACTTCCACAACCGTTCAAATTCAACGCACGTCTCTTCATTATACGTCAAAGCGACCCACCCGCCGATATCTTCATCCTCTCCGATTTCTTCTTCACCATTACTATTATTACTACTACTACTGCCACTACTCCTATCGCTAAACTCGCTCTCGCGTAGCACCCTTTCGACGTTCAACGCGTGGTGCAGCGCGAAAACGTACGACTTGTGGTCAAACGTCGTCAAAATCAGTTGTTTTTTCCTCGGCGTCGCTCTCCGCTCGACGAGCGATACCAGAGAGGAGTGCAACTTGATATCGCCCACGAATCTTCTATCGCGGTGCACTCTTTTCGGAGGAAGAGGAGGAGGAGGAGCATCGGGCGGTGGAGGTGGTGGAGGAGAAAAAGCGTCTTCTTCTTTTTCCGTAAACACCGCGCTCTCGTCCTCGACTCTGTTTCCGCGCGGCGCGTTCGATGTCCACGACGCGTCTCTCTTCCGTGCCTCTTCGACCACTTCAACGCGTCTTCTTCTGTTCCAATCGTTGTTCTCATCGTCGTCGACGACGACAACTCGCACCGACGAGAGGAACGCCAAAACCGACAACAGCAACAGAGACGAAGCGAAGAGGAGTCTTTTCCTCGCCGCTCGTCTGGTGTTGTTGCTGTGGTGGTGGTGGTGCATGGCGTGTCATTCGAGTGGAGTTTCTGAAGAAATCACCTAGAATGAAATCAAAATAACGGCATATTTACACCTCGCGCGATGATGATGATTATCCACACTTGACGAGAAAAGCAGAGAGAAACCGAATGACGACGGATTCTTCTTCTCCTCCTCTTTCGCCTCCCCTTATTTCTGACGGTGGTTGGCGCTTCGCCGGCAAAACCGATCCGTTCAGAGCGAACAAACTTCACCGAGCGCAATTGGAAATCGACAAACGATTCGTCGTTTTGATGTTGAGAAGAAGAAGTTTTTCCGATGATGATGATGATGATTTCGTGTGCTTCGACGCGACGTGCTACCACATGGGCGCGCCGCTGTTACACGCGGACATTGAAGACGACGTATCGTCGTCGTGCTTTGCGGAAGGGAATGATGAGAATGGGAGGAAATCGTGCGTGATTGTGTGCCCGTGGCACCATTACAAAATCGACGTTGGTTTAGGCGGCGAACGCGTGTATTACGACGCGTTCACGAAGGAACGGAAGACGGTAGCTCGGAGGCAACGAACGCACGAGGTGAGAGTGGACGATGAAGAAAACGTGTGGGTAAAGTTGAATGAAGAAGAGGAGACGTACGAGAGCGATAGATACGCGTTTAAGCAACCGCTAAAGAGTACGAGAGGCGGCGGCGGGAACGTCGTCGGCGGATATAACGGTAACAGTAATAGGTATGCGAGGACGAGCGGGACGGAGGAACGTCTTTCTCGAGAGTTCAAAAGTTCTGGCGAAGCGTTCAACGCGATGAAAGGGAGAGAAGGAGGAGATAATTTGCTAGGACAGATGGTTGGGAAATCCATGAGTGGAGGGGACGGCGTCGCGCCGTGGGCGATATCGATGAAGGAGGCTGGCGGCGTAAAATTGCCGCCTCCTCCTCCTCCCGCGCGAGGGATTTTGAAGATGACATCGCGTTTGACGTCTTCTTCGACGTTATCAAAAACAAAAGATGAAAGAATCTCAGAAGAAGAAGTTTTTGAAGACGCGGAGGAGGAAATAGTCGCGGGGGATGATTTGTGAAGAATAATTATGCGAGGGGAGAAGAGTTAGTTTGTCGCAACTAGGGGAAGAAATATTTTGCTTTCATTTGGTGGTTTTTTCGAGGCGAAAAGAAAAAAATCGCGCCCCGCATTATGCGGAGCGCGAGAAGTAGAACAGCATTCTGTACCGTCGCAAGCGCGGCGTTACTCGCGACGTCTCATCACGCGCGAGTTTCGGGAGAACCGACGACGTCTTCCTTCTCGTCCGTATCTGATGTGTCTGATAGTTTTGCATGCGACAAAAAATCAGTTGCGAGTGAGGACCCTTTTGAAAAACTATCTCGACTGTGCGCGGTTGATATCGCGTATGGCGTCGGTCCGTTGTCACTAACGAGTGTTGACGCGTTGCCAAGTAGTGAAGCTGGAGCTGTCGTCGAAAACTCGGGAGCTTCTTCGGATATTGCAAAAGAAGAAGAGGAAGATGAAGTAGAAGAGTACAACTTTGAAGCCACCATTCGTTGGAGAAATAATAAGTTGGAAGAGGACAAATCTTTTCAGGTGACGTATGTTTTTGCGTACGGACAGGGTATTGCCGACGACCGAGTTGATGATCGCGCCGTATTGATAAATCCAGGCGGTGCGAATGGTATGCCCGCTCGCGCTGTGAACAGAATGCTCTTTCGAGGTGTAGCCGGCGATGGAGGAACGTATGAGTTTGGTTTTGTGGGATCGGCGATTTTCGAGGAAGGCGCAATGTCGAACCACAACTCGACGAAACGAGCTGAGAATTTAGTAGCTTTAGCGTATAACGGTCAATGGTGCGAACGAGTCTCGATTGAAATGACGACTTGTGGCGAAACGTCGTATTCCTGGTGTTGCGGACCATATCTTCTACAACCTCCTCCTCCTTCACCTCGAATCCTCATCTCGCCAATCGGCGGGAACGAAGGCAATTCATCTTCGGACGATGGTAACATCACTAGCATGTCTGGACCAATAGGCGCATTCGACACGTTCGAACATTCGTCTCCGAACGTTTTTGATGCCTCGTTTCAGAATTCAAAGATCGTACCGCTTACGCCTTTAGCGAAAGCGCTGGATCGAGGCGCGCGCATGCCAAAAAGTTCAAAGCTTCCATCCAACATCGGCACATTTGGTTCAATTGCCGGATTGCTTGTTATCGCTTTAGTTTTAATCGCGATAACTACGGAAATTGCGAGGCGGTGCATGAAACGTTTAGCGAAAGATTTGGAAAGCTGCGCGCCAGAGATTTCTCGAAAGCTAACCCACTTGTTACCGGGCCAAACCAATGTTTCGGTTGAAATCGATCTCGAAGGCATCATAGTTTCGAAAGCACATCATCATCATCATCATCTTAATGTTGAAACGAATATTGACGATACGGTGACTGTTCACACGTTACGAAGGCCTCAATCGAGACACACTTCGATCTTCGAAAACGACGGCACAAGAACAATGGAGTTTGAATGCGATTTCAGATCGCCGCGAAAAAGGTTGGATTGTGGTGAAGACGAAGACGACAACGGAAAGGAGGGAACATCTGTATCAGAGCTCGTAGATTTCAAGTACGCGTCGCAAACTATGGAGTTGTGCAGCAGTATTAATGGTTACGTCCATTCACTCGCTCGAATGTTTGACACAGGCTTATTCGCCTCTCAAAGTCGCGACGGAGATGGAGGATCTGCCTGCGTGAAAACGGAAAAGGAGGGACGGCGCGCTCACGAGTTGCGAAAGAACGAGTTCAAGATTACGCTCGGTGACGTGAAGATCGGACGCGCTATTGGACGCGGTGCGTACGGAATCGTGTGTGAAGGTACGTTTAGAGGCTATCCGGTGGCTGTAAAAACGTTACACACGGGTAAATCGACGTTATCGCGGAAAGAAAAAACTGCGTTTGAGCGCGAAATATCTCTCCTCAGCAGATTATCGCACGCGAACATAGTCACATTTTACGGCGCGTCCACAGACGACAAAGACAATCAACTCTGCGTCGTCATGGAACTCATGTCAAAAAGTCTGTTCCAAGTTCTGCACGAAAATGATCGCAAGAATAGCAAAAATCGACCGCTGACTCGTTTAGAGTTTCTCCGCGTCGCCTCGGACGTCGCCGCAGGATGCGCGTATCTGCACGAATTGAAAATTACGCACGGCGATTTAAAGTCGCACAACGTATTGTTGAACGAATCAGGCGCGAAAATATGCGACGTTGGATGTGCACGAGTCGCTCAAATTACCGGCATGGTCACCACGCAGCAATCCATCGCGTTCTTACAAAACACCAACAAAGGCACCTCCGATGCGAACGAGCTGAACAACAACAACAACAACAACAACAAAAATGTCGTCGGAACGCCGGCTTACATGGCTCCGGAACTCTTCGACCGATCCTTAGACACCAACCCGTTCGGCATCGACGTTTTTGCCCTCGCCATCTTATCCTGGGAGTGCCTCTCTGGCGACACCCCCTGGTCTCACGTCCAACACCCGGTCCAAATAGCCTTCGCCGTGTGCAACGACGAGCGCTTGGACCTCGAGAAAGTCGGAGACTGGGAAGAAGCGAAACTGCTGATTCGAAAGTGCTGGAAACGCGTGCCGAAAGATCGACCGAGCATGCGAGAAATCGAACAGATGTTGAAAGATATGAGAACGAGAGTTCGTTGAGTACGAAAAGAAGAGAGAGAGAGATTTGGTAGAACGTTGTAAAAAAGAGATGGTATCGTGTAATTCACGAGCTAGTAAAGCGCTTAATATTTAATTGGAGTAGAGTTCGTAGTGAGCGCTTCGCGAAAGGTCCACGAAAGAAATTTTCGCATGGGGAAAACGCAACTCAATCCGCCACAAAAGAAAACGCGCGCGCGCTATAAAGAAAGTAAATACACTCACAGACGAAGAAGAGAGAGTTTTAAGAATCGATGCTCGTGCGCGGTTTCCCCTCTTCCGTCCTTTTCGTCCTTTTTCTTTCCCTCTTCGCGTCGTTCGATGACGACGCTTCCGATTCCCTCTTTGTCGCCGCGGAGAAGAAACCGGTCGTCCCGGCGGAAACCATCGCGAGTTGGCACGAACATCACAAGCGGTTTCGAGAGAGACAGATGAAAAATCGACAAAATGCGATGATGGGGAGGAAAGAGCGCTTGGAGATGAAATCTGGGTGGGTGGACGAGTGGGGTAATGCCGATAGAGGAGGAGGAGGAGGAGGAGGAGGAGGAGGAGGAGAACGCGCGTCGGTCCCGGAAGAAGAGAAGAAAGAGAAGAGAGATGCGATCGAAAATGTGCTCGAGAAATCAGAAAAGCTGAGGAGGACGACGTCGAAGGAATCGAACGAATGGTTGACGAAAGAGGTAGAATTAGCGAAGGAATTGTTCGAGAAGATACCGGAGAAGAAAAAAGGAGAGATTTTACGCGCGATGGAGAACTTTTTAGAGTTTGATGAGAAGCCGCGAGAAGAGGAAAAGGAGAGGAAGAAGGAGGAGGAGAAGGTTTCGTCTTCGGAGACGACGTTGAACGAGGAGAAAGAGGAGGTGGACGAGGAAAGCGAGAAGGTTCGCAAGGAAGAGAAGAGGAGGACATTAGAGTCGTTAGAGAAGGAGAGGAGAGAGAAGGAGAAAAAATTAGCCGTCGTCGAGGAAACGGATGGGAAAGATGGAAAAGATGCTTTCGTCCCGATCGACGAGGACGATTTGCCGAAAGGGACGGTGGCATACGGGACGTACGATACGTGTGACACGTGCGAGTTGTGTTCGGTGGAGGAGCCACCGGAGAGTGTAGATGTTACAAAAGCGGAAAAAGCGAAGGAAAAAGCGTCGCCGTCGTCGAGCGATGGGAAAATTCACTGCAAAAGGTGCTTCGGGTGTAACGTCGTCTTATCGCGGTTGGAATCGAATCAAGATTTGCACGGCAAGAAAGTGAAGATGTTTGCCGGCGCTTCCGGAGCTGCCGTCGTGAGAGGGTACACGAAAGAACACGGCAACGTGATTATAAAGTCATGGTGCGATTTCGGTGGGTACAAGCAGCACCCAGAAACCGCCGCGAAGCATCCGTTGAAGTGTAAGGAAGAGACGGAATCGAAAAACGCGCGTTGCCCATTAAAAGGCGGCATTCATGCCTACGGCGAGTGCAACTACAGATTTCTCAACGCGCTCGATAAACTAACCGTAGATGCGAATTTAACAGGTATCGTTCCACGAACGTGGACCGGGTCCGTGAAATCCTTCTTACCGTGGGACGGACACGCCGTCCAAGGCCACAAGATTGACGTGCGCTCGCAATTTTATGAAGTCGCAAAAGGCTACTCCATCGAAGCCGTTTACGGAGGGTCGGTCGCGAAAGATACCGTGGATATGTTCAAAAACATCAAACATGAAGAAGTGATCAAAGCTGCAACTTTCGATTTGCTCTTTTCCGAGCAGGATAGACACGGTCAAAACGTCTTTATCAACGAAGAAGGCGACATCACGCTCATCGACTCCGAAGGCTGTTTCGGTCCGACAAATTCTTTGTTACTTCCAGGCGGCCAGAAATTCGAAGTGTACCGCATCGGATACAACGCCGTGTGTTGTGGTAACACTCCGCTATCGTGTCCACAACCGGCTGGCGACCACTCGAGTCCACTCGTCGGCATGGACTATAGATGCCACGCTGACGACCATTTCATCGGTTTCGATTGGCCCGAAGGCGTGGAACCGTTTTTACGCAAAATCCAAAAAATGACCGAAGACGACGTCCACGAAGTCTACGAAATGACGCGAAAAGAACACGCTTCGCACTTGAAACGAAGCGTGGACGAAATGCTCGAACTCGGTTTCGAAGGAGCTCTGTTGAAAGCCTACCAAAGGCAAAAGCGAGGCGACGGTCTCACCTACGGGAACGATTACTGGTACCCGATAACGCGAGCCTGTTGCGGGAACGATATCTGCCCGATGCGAGTCGATAATGTCGTCGGTCGCCTAAACATCGAAAAAAGCGCGCAGGGGGAGTTCGCGAGGAAGTTATGGGGAAGCCAATACGTTCACGGATTGGAGGTGAAGAACTCCCCTTCGGAGAGTTTACGAACGCTCGCTTCTTTGCCGGTTCCAAAACTGGAAAAAGGAAGCGAAGTGTTGGTCGATCGATTAAAACAACAACAATAATAATACCGGTAATATTATCATCGTTATTCATACAAATTAGCGTAGTCATACTAGATAACCCGTAGCGTTGTAATCGTAGAGTAGAACGAAGAGTGCGAGTGCTAAATAAAAACTTTCCCGTCGAAGCGCGTTCTTTTCGCCTTTGGACGACGACGCTTTCGGTTCTTCTCTCTTCCTCCTTTTTTGCTTTTCTTCTCTCTCGTACGAAGTAAGTCGTCAGAAAAACGTCATCACTCCGCGACGACACGCATCATGTTCGCTTCGACGTCGTACTCGTCGAGCGGCGCGCGCGGTCGTCCGACTTCTTCTCGTCGTCGAGAAGCGACAAAAAAACAGCGGCGAGCAGCGAATAGCGCGAAGAGTAGAAGAACCAACGTTCGCGGAGGAAAGAGCGTCGTTTTCCCGCGCTGCTCGGCGAGAGAAGACGGAGAAGAAGACGGCGAAGAGATGGAAAAAAATCCATTTAACATTTTCCAACCGGCGAACGCGTCCACGGACGAAACCGTGGTCGGCGCGGAAGGGGTTCCACAGTTTATAATCGAAGCCGAGCGGAAGGCAGTCCCGCTCCGCCGACCGCGGTTGGCGACGTACGCGATCGCGTCCTCCGTCGCGGCTGCGCAGTTGGTGTACATCTTGCAGCAGTCGAGCAGTTTGGAAAGCCCGATCTTAGCGGCGGCGAGCGACGTGTGCGTGATGATTGTCGGGAGCTTGCTGTGGAGAGAAGAGCTGAGAGGACGCGCGAAGCGGTTGAAACGGATATGGAAAGAGGCGAAAGAGAGAGAGACGGCGATGACGAGAGCGGAGCAAGGTTTAGGGGAGACCGTGTGGACGGCGAGGATGAGAAACGTGAATAAGAGTTTTAGCAGCAGCAGCGGCGGCGGCGGCGGAGGCGGCGGCGGCGGCAGTAGCAGAGGCGGCGGAGGTAGCAGCGGCGGAAAGAATAAGACTTCAACGACCGATGAACAACAGACCACGAATGACGAAAAAGATTACTACCCGACCGGCGTGACCGTCTCGGAACTGAAACAGAGCGACAAACAGCGTCGCGTGGTTGAAGTGAACGGGAAGAAAATCTTGTTGCAATATTTCATGGACGAGTTGTATTGCGTCTCGAACAAGTGCCCGCATTTGGGGATTTCGATGCAAGGGAAAACGGCTTTATTGAGCGCTGGATTGGAAGAACCGAAGAGAGACGGTTCGAAAGCGCCGTGCATCGTGTGTCCCGCGCACCAGACGGCGTTTGATATGGAGAGCGGAGAGGTTGAAGGAGAGTGGTGTCCGAAATTGCCTGGGAAAGGCGTGCCGGTTTTGGGGAAGGCGTTGGAGAAGGAGAGAAAACCGATCGAAGTTTTCAAGACGAGAGTAGAGGAAATGACCGGAAGCATATTAGTCGCCGTGCCGTAAATAGGTTGTACAATTTATTTTTTACATCTATATCGCGTGCTTTTCGTCTTTGTTACTTTTACTCGCTTCAACTCCCGGGCGTAAAGCTCTCCATGATGGCACCCGCGGCCGATATCCCCGTCCACTGTTGAGTTTGGCTCACAATCAAACCGTTTTCGCCGTTCGTCTTCCACGTGACCGTCCCCGTATACGGTTTCACTCGCGGATGCCACGGTAGCTTCAAATACCCTTCGCAATCGTATACGCCCACGATGGTGTGGTCGTCTACGATATCTATGCTTTTCAAATCAACCGAACTCGTCTCTGGATCGAACAAAATCTTGAGCGCGTTCATATATTTACTCAACGACTTCGTCGTGTTCGTCGGGTCGATGAATGCGCAGTCGTCCTCAAAAATCTCCGGCGTTAAATTCCCGGTGACGAAATACGCTCCTTTAAACGTTCCGTCGGAAAGTTTTTCAATCGGTTGCAAGTCTCGCTCTAAAATCTCTCTCACCTCTTTCACGGAAACGCCGACGCGCTTCTCTCCGCCCACGTGCACAGGTTTTCCTAACGGCGCCAGCTGCAGCGCGTGCGCTTCCTCCGCGCTCGTCGAGAAAAAAGAGGAGAGTAAAAGCGCCGCCGCAACAACGGTAGTCTCTCTCCGTCCAAAACTTTTTCCAACTGTCTCGTCGTCGTCATCGCGAATAATCATCGCAGTTTTCTCTCGCGAACCAAGCGAGCGGCGGCGACGAGCGCCAAAAGAAGAGACATCCGTCGCTCTTCTTCGTCGTCTTCTCGTGGCGTTACCGTTATTGGACGACGAAAAAGCGACGACGGCATCCGCCAAAGAAGAAGAAGAAGAAGAAAAAGCGCGCATTTTTTGTTTTGTATAAGACTGGGGAAAAATACGATTTTCTCCATTTTAAAAGATATCGAATATCGAATACACGTAAACATCAGAGAGAGAGAGAGAGACAGAGTGAAACACGGCGCACCGACGACGCGCGAAAAGAGAAAGAAGAGATAGATAGATAGAGAGATTTTTAGATACACGCAGCACGTGTGTATAAAGTTTAGAGAGTTGTTTAGAGAGAAAGAAGAAAATGGAAGGCGACGACGCCGGAGGGAGATTGAAATCCTCCCGACAGAGAAACGTCGCGGCGGCGTTGCGGAAAGTAGACGCGGCTGGGAGAGAAGCGGCGATTTCAGCGCGATTAGATGCTCTGGAGAGAGACGCGTTACCGGAAGACGAGGATAACAAAGGCGACGAGGACGAGGAGTTTGTGGTGGAGGAACCGAAATTGGACGGCGCGATGACGAAAATCGTCGCGAAGAAGAAGACAGGAGGGAAAGGCGGCGGAGGCGGGAGAGCGACGAGAGGCGCGGCGGATTCAAGCGGGAAAGCGTTATCCGCGAAAACATTGAGAACTTTTAATCAACTCTTAGAAGCGAACGCGCTGGACCAAGCGCCGGTTGGGATACCGACGTACACGTCCATCGCGGCTGGGCCGCCGAGTAGCGGCGCGCCGAGAAAGTTTTGCTCGGTGTGCGGATTTC
>Ga0255760_10004840_pt1 | contig 11635 bp, 6 predicted proteins | sample 071ome_25_FD_179960 | JGI IMG/M metagenome (GOLD analysis project Ga0255760, IMG submission 179960) | Coastal salt marsh microbial communities from the Groves Creek Marsh, Skidaway Island, Georgia - 071410BT metaG (version 2) | ecosystem: Environmental > Aquatic > Marine > Intertidal zone > Salt... | reverse complement strand
CACCCGGAACAAGAATACCGTCCCGCCGTCGGGATTCGGACGGCACCCGATCTCGCCGCCCATCATCCGGATGAGCCGGTCGCAGATCGCCAGGCCGAGGCCCGTGCCGCCCTTGGCGCGGGTGGCCGATCCATCCGCTTGGGCGAACTTGCCGAAGACGCGCGCGCGGTCCTTCTCAGCGATGCCGATGCCGGTATCGATGACCTCGACCTCAAGCGAGACAGTCTCTCCATCGCACGGAGCTGCCGGGCGGACCTCGACCATCACGCCACCCTGCTCGGTGAACTTGATGGCATTGTGCACAAGGTTCAGCAGGACCTGCCGCAAGCGTCCGTCATCACCCACCAGAAATTCCGGCACATCGGGGCTGACGAACACGGACAGGTCGAGCTGCTTGGCCTGGGCCGACGCGCTCATCAGTTCGGCGGCGCTGTCCAGAACGTCGATCAGGTCGAATTCCGTCGCCTCGATCTCGAAATCCCCGGACTCGATCTTGGACAGATCCAGAATGTCGTTCAGTACGCGCAGGAGGGATTCGCCCGATCGCACGACCGTCTCGGCAAAGACCTTCTGCTCGGCATCGAGATCGGTCTCCAGAAGCAGTCCTGCCGTTCCCAGCACACCGTTCAGCGGCGTGCGAATCTCATGGCTCATATTGGCCAGGAATTCCGCCTTGGCGCGCTCGGCCGCCAGCGCGTTGTCTCGCTCGATCACCAGCGCCTCATTCTGGAACCGCATCGCGCGCAGCATCAGGAACAGAGCCAGTCCCGGCAACAGGAAGGCCAGCAATGTCAGGCCGCCGACCTCAAGCCCGAATTCGGCGAACTCACGTCGGATTTCAGCCGCTTTGGCGGTCTGGTCCACATACACCTCGACGATGGCGATGGGCCGGCCATCGCGCAGCACCGGCACATAGCTCTCGACATAAACATCGGGACGGTCCGGCTTCCCGGACCCGTCCTCGACCGATGTGAACGGCCGGCCGGCGGTCAGGACCGAAGCCGCCTTGGGATTGTGGTCGCCCAGATCCTGGAGGGAATCGATCGGCTTGTTGAGGTCGTCCGAAACGAGCCGCAATCGGCCCTCACCATCGAACAGCTTGAAGCGGAACACATCGCCGAAGGCCCGGACACGTTCTAGAAACGCCTGCTCCTCAGCGGTCGCACGGCCGCCCGCCGCGATCTCCGGCAGGCGCTGCAATTCCCCGCCGAGATAGTTCGCCCAATCGAGCGCGATGTTCTCGGCATTCCTCGAAACCATCCGCTCAGACGCGGCGGTCAGAATGAACGTGCCGGCACCGGCGATGATGGCGATTGCGACGGGAATGGAAGCCACGGCCGATATGGCGCGCGCGCGTGACCAGTGAAGCATGGATTGACCTCGGTGAGCGTTGCCTCTCCTGTAGGTTGAACCGGCTAACACCTGGTTAATTTATTGTTGGAAGCACCGGGATTTCCCAACGCACGTGCGCGGTGCGCCATCCGCGAAGGTCAGTTGGCCGCCGTCTTCAGATAGCGTCCCAGCCGGTCGGCCAGGGCGGGATCGGCACCTTCCGAACGACTTGCGAAACGGTGGGTCGCATCATTCGGCAACGCCGCATTCTTGTCCGTCGTGCCATGATATTCGTGACAGGTCACGCAGGTGCTATCAACCTCCGGCGCCTCGAAGGCAGAGCCGTGGCATTCCAGGCAGGTGCCCATGGCCGGCAGGGATACGTCGGAAACCTTCTCGCTCTTCGCCGCGTCGGCATGGCACGTGGTGCACTTGGCGTCCTTGCGGTGATCCTCGTGGCTGAACGCGGCGCGCGTGATCCAGTCATGTTCGAAGCGGACCGCATCCACACCCCACTGCGCGGGGTCCGCACCGTCGGTCAGCGTGTGACAGGTCGCGCATTGGCCCTTCACGGCCGGTCCGGCCATGGCCTGCTCAATACGCGCGCTCACCGGAACCGGTTCCGGCGGCGCCACGAGCTGTGGGCGCGCTTCCTGCCCGGGCCGGCGGCGGCGGACCGGCGCCTCGAATACCGGTACGTCGATCTGACCCGCCGCGAGCGCTTCGTAAAATTCGGTCACGGCCACACGCACCTTGGCGGGCGAACCATGCGGCAGACGACGGCCCGGATCTTCCGACGCGAAGGCCAGGGTGTGACAGGACCGGCAGCCCTCTTCGAAGCTTGGCACCGTCATGTCGCGCCCCGCATTGGCGGACTGATGGCAATCCGTGCAGCCGAGCGTCTCGCGCGCGCCCGTCGGGCCACGCTTGCCTTCCGGCACCAGATGCGAGGCATGGGAGAACTTCAGGCCGCTCGCCGGGGCCGGCGGATAGAGGATCGCGGGATGCTGGCTGATAGAGGCGACCTTCGCCAGTTCGCTGCCATTGCCCGGCTCGATATCCCTGCTGTGACAGGCGACGCAGCCGTCCTCCGTCACGGCCGCGGTCGGGAAGATACCCTTCGCGCCCTTGTGTTCCTGATGACAGGACGCACAGCCCTCTTCCAGCTTCACATCCGCGCTGAAGGTGGCGTGCGGGCCCACATGCGCCGCCAGCGTGTCATGGCATGTCAGGCAGGAGGTCTCCGCAACCGGCGCGAACGGTTTCACATGGCAGGCTTGGCAACCCGCCTCCAGATTGTGGTGCACATCGGAAAGCTGTTCCGTCACCCAGAGGGATTCGGCCCGGCGGATGATGGCAGCATCACCGGCCTCGGTGGCCTGGCGCTGCACCTTGGGCTCGCCGACGAACGAGCCCAGCGGCACGCCGACGCCGATCACCAGAAGAACCAGTGCGATCAGCCCGCCCAGCGCCCAACCCGACCGGCGGCGTGACAGCAGCGGCGTTCGCACGCGTGCGCGCACCAGCGTCTCGGCATCGCCCATCGGCCGTGCGAGTTCGATGGTGAAGGCCCCGTCGCAGTCCCCGCGCTCGGCACCCCAGGTCAGGTCATATGGCCCCACGGCGACCGTGTGGCCTTCGGTCAGCTGTGCGATATCGACCGGAATACCGTCGAGCTCGATTTCCGCGCTCGGATCGGCGCGCACAACGATTTCCCCGCCTTCGACGGTCAGGGTCGCGTGATGCAGCAGGACACGTGCGTCGGGCAGGTGCAATTCGGCATTAGAGCCGCGCCCCAGGCGAATCTCTTCGCCCTCAAGGACCTCGGTCCGTTCGACATAGCCTTCCCGTCGGGTCCGGCGCAGGCGATGTGTGACGAGCAAACGCATGAGGTGTCAGACCGATCCGAGGCCGAAGACAAGCATGCCAACGGCATGCGCGATCACGAGCGCCAGCGCGGCCAGCGACAGCGGTACATGGATGAGCAGCCATGACCGCAGGCGCGAGCGCATCTGGATATCGCGCTGGAGACGGTCGAGGACGCTGGACTTCCGCTCCAGCAGCGCCGCCACACGGTTGCCCGCATCGCTGTCGAGCCCCAGGCGCATCAGGGCCTGGCGCGCGCGCCGCGCGCGGTTCACGGGGCGCATGAAAAGAATGCCGATGCCGCCGCCGATGCGCAGGCCCTCGGCCTCCTTGCGCACGATGTCGTTGGCCGCCTCGCTTAGTTGCGGTGCAAGACCGCGCAACTCGATATCGATCTCCGCGATCCGGCGCACCATTTCATCGAAGGTGAGCCCCTCACGGTTGGCCGTCACCCGGCGGGGATAGGCACCATAGAACGCGACCCCGAACAGACCGGTGAACACGGTGATCAGGACCATCACATAGGCCAGGCCGTGGATATCGGGCCGGATCTGAAACCCGCCATGCATCGGGATCAGGAAGATCAGCGCGATCCCCAGATAGACATGGGCGGACAGCCAGCCCTTCAGTCGGCCCGCGCCCTTGGCGAAACTGCGCTTGCGGACCCCGAACCAGGCCAGCAGCAGCATGATCGCGAGGGCCAGACCGCCCAGTCCATAACCGAACGCAAGATCGACATGTTCGGCCGGCAGCCGGTCCTGCCAGTACCAGGCCGCCGCGACGGCGCACACAAGAAGCATCGCGAGCCACGCATACAGCATGCGCTTGTGAACCAGAAAACCGCTGTGCAGTGGGACCGCCGCCATCAGTCGCTCCCCGTCAGCAGTTCAATCACCTCGCTGGGATGCACGCGGATCGCCGCCCCGGTCGGGCAGGCGCGCACGCAGGCAGGCCCGGCGTCGAGGTCCTTGCACATATCGCACTTCACGGCCTGCTTCGGGACGTCGGAGAACTGAGCCTTCCCGCCGCCCATGCCGAGCAGGCTCGCCAGCCAACCCCGTTCGCCAACTTCCGGAGCCGCCATCTGGATCACGTCGTAAGGGCAATTGCGCTGACAATTGCCGCAACCGATGCAGGCGTCGGTGATGTAAACCTCACCACCCATTGCACGTTTGATCGCGTCCGGCGGACAGTCGCTCATGCAATGGGGATGCTCGCAGTGGCGGCACGAGGTCGGCACATGCATGTCGGCGAAAGACGGGCCGGCTTCGCGGTCGAGCCGCGTGATCCCGTTATGCGTACCCGCGCAGGCTTTCTCGCAGTTGTCACAGCCGACACAGAGCGACTCGTCGATCAGCAGGATGTCGGTGGCTTCCTTGCCTCCCTGATCGACAAGGAACTCGATCAGGCTGCCCTGATCCGGCGTCTCGGCCATACGCGCGGACATGGCTTCACGTTCCGTGCGCACATTCTCGATCTCGGACCGCAGATCGGGGTGGCGGTCCATCAGGCGTACGAAATCCTCGCGCTCAATGCGGATGGTCTCGCAGTCAGCCGCGGCCGCCACTGTGGCGTTTCGGGGCTGGCCTGTGATGATCGCCATCTCGCCGACATAGTTGCCTGCCGCGACATAGTTCAGGACGACGTCATGGTCGCCGATCTTCTTGCGCACAAGCACCGAGCCGCGCCGGATCAGGTGCAGGCTGTCACCTTCCTCGCCCTCGGCGAACAGCACCCGGCCCTTGGCCCAGCTGTGGATCGTCGCGGCGGCGGCGATATCGTCGATGCTTGCACGATCGAGGCCTGGTGCCAGATGCGCCTGAATGGCGCGCGCGACCGCCTCGCGGTCCATGGCCTCGCGCACCGACGGCACACTGGCCCTGATGGCGATCATGCGCCGGCGCGGAACCTCCAGCAGCAGCGCGTTGCCCCTGGCGGACACGGTCGCCGTACGGCGGCGGCCGGAAATCAGGCCCATCTCGCCGAAGAACGCGCCCTGCCCCAGTTCTACCGTCGCCTTTGGCGGGGTCTCGTCGTCCAGATGGATCAGCACCGATCCCTCGATCACGACATACAGACTGTTGGTGTAGTCGTTACGCTGGAAGACGATCTCGCCGTCGTTGAAACTGTGAACCGTCGATTCCAGCATCGTGTCGCGCAGCACCAGCGCGTTGAGTTCCGCGAAGATCGGCACGCGTTCACGCACCGCATCCAGGAACCCGTCCACATCCCAGCCGGGCGCGACCGAAATCTTCTCGCGCAACAGCGGCGCGTCAGACGGCTCCACATCCTCGCCAATGATGTGCTCGACGACCTCGTAGCCCTGGTTCAGGGCCTGCTTGATGAGCGGAAACCCGCCCAGCGCGCCGACGACGTACATCCCCGGCACGTTCGATTCGTACTGCGGCGTGACTTCCGGCAGTGCATTGCGCTCTTCGCTCGGAAAGGTAATCCCGCAAGCCTCAACCAGCTTGCGCGGCGGCGCGGCGCCCAGGCGCGCGATGATTCGTTCGCACGGGATTCGCGCCTCGCCGTCCGGCGTCTCCAGCACGAGCGTATCCGGTTCGACCGCGATGGTGTTGGCATTGTAGGCTACGTCCATCCGGCCCGATTCGATTGCCGCGAGAATCGCGCTTTCGTTCGCACCCTTGGCACGCGCGAATTCGTCCGAGCGGTTGATGATGGTAACGCGATTGTGTTCGGCCAGTGCCAGCGCGTTCTCGATCGCGGCATCGCCCGCGCCGATGACCGAGATACGTTCATGCTCGAACTCGTCGGGGTCATCGAGCTGGTAACCCACATGGGGCAGTTCCGCACCCGGCACCCGCAAGGTGTTCAGGTTGCCCTGAAGGCCGACGGCGAGGACAACCGTATCCGCCGTGACTTCACTCCCGTCCTTGAGGGAGATGGTGAAATTGCCCTTTTCGCCCGAGATTCCGGTGACTTCGGAATTGAACCGGAAGTTGACACCCACCTCATCGGCGCGTGCGCGCCAGGCGGCCAGAACGTCCTCGCGCCGCCCGTCTTCAAACGGAATCTCGGCCCGCAGCGGCGTGTGGGCCGGCTGCGCCATCACATGCTTACCCTTCTGGAAGCGGAAGATGGTGTTGCTGGGCTGCTCCGTGCGTTCAAGCACGACATGGGACAGGCCGCGCACTGCTGCACGCGCACCGGCACTCAAACCGGCCGGACCCGATCCGACGATCGCTATCTGGAAATCCGACAAGCCCCCAACCCTTCGGCCCCGGTCACACACGGCATCCCTTGCCACGTTCCCCCAACCGGGTATCGCGGCGGACGGGTGTCGGTCAACCCGGTTATCTTTTTTGCCGAGGTGACATACGCCAGTTGTCAGGCTATCAGACATCGCCGCGCAGCCAAAGTGCACCCAAAGTGACAACGGTCACTGTCATGCGCGGCGAATTTTCGGTATGTATGTTACCGTTCGATATTGGGCACGAAAGGGACCGCGCAATTGCGGTCGGGGGCAGCATGACCAAACGGACGATTCGGCGCTGGCCGAACATCTTGGCTGTATTCGCGATCTCACTCATTGCGGCAGCCGTCACGCCTGCGCAGGCGCAGGACAACGAAGCCATTCACCTGGGCGTACAGACTTGCGCGGCATCGACCTGCCACGGCGCAGTTCAGCCCTGGCAAAACTCGGTGGTCCTTCAGAACGAATATGTCGTGTGGAGCACACACGATGCTCATTCGGGCGCTTACAAGGCGCTGCTGTCCGATCACGCCAAGAATATGGCCGCCCGGCTGGGCATCGGCGCGGCGCACGAATCGGAACTCTGCCTCGGCTGCCACACAGATAACGTTGCCGAAGACCGGCGCGGCAAGAACTTCGACATCGCCGACGGCGTCGGTTGCGAGGCCTGCCACGGCGGCGCCGAGAACTGGCTGGGCACCCATGTCAGTGGCGTCAGCTCCCGGCCAGAGCTCGTCGCTATCGGCATGTATCCCACAGAAGATCCTGTTGCACGCGCGGAACTCTGCCTCGGTTGCCATCAGCCGAACGCCGACAAGATGGTGACGCACCGGATCATGGCCGTTGGCCACCCGCGTCTGACCTTCGAACTGGACACCTTCTCGGTGAACCAGCCCGCCCATGCCCGGATCGACAACGACTACCGCCAGCGCAAGCCCGTCGCCGACGGCGCCAACATGTGGGCCATCGGCCAGGGCGTCGCAGCGCGTGAGCATCTGCTGGGACTGGCGAAGTCCATGCGCGGGCGTTCGCACCTGTTCCCGGAACTGACCTTCTTCGAGTGCGGCAGCTGCCATCACTCCTATGAGAACGCCAAGTGGCGTCCGCAACCGGGCGTCGGCCTGGGCCCGGGCGAGCCGCAGCTCTATGACGCCAACCTTGTCATGCTGCGCGCCATCGCCGAGGCACGCGATCCCGAACTGGCCGCCTCACTGCGCAACCAGACCCGGGCGCTGCACCGCGCCACGCGGCAGGGCGCGGGGGCCGTGGCGCGCGCCGCCGAAACGCTGGCCGCGACCGCCGACCGGATGACCCAGTCGCTGGCGGACAGCCCGCTGCGCGAATCGGACCTTCGCGCCGCGCTTGCGGCCCTGACGTCCAGCGGCCTGGCCGCGGACTACAACGACTTCGGCGCTGCCGAGCAGGCCACGATGGCCGCGGCTTCGTTGATGGCGGCGCTGGGTGACACGAACACCAAGGTGCTCGATCCCCTGTATGACGCCACCCAGTCGCCCGCACGATACAATTCACGCGGCTTCGCCAACGCTCTGGCGCAACTTCGCAACTATCTTCAGTAGGAACGCAGGACGGTCCCCATTGCTGATTACGCGTAAAGGTTTCTGGCTTTCATTCGCAGCCAGCCTCGTCTTTTCCACGATGATGCCGATCTCGGCCCAGGCGGCCGACGGGGTCGACTCACTCCCGCCGTCGAACATCTGGTTTGCCCCGGCCTATGACGGCAGCGACGTACCCGCCGCCTATCAGCTGGCGGCCACCCAGACCGAGGGGAAAGATCCGCACCGCGCGCTGTTCGATGAAACAGAGTTTCCCTCGGCCGTGACCTGCGGGCGCTGTCATCAGAAGATTTTTACCGAATGGGCGTCGTCCAACCACGCCTACGCCTCGATCTCGCCGATGTTCCACAAGTTCGAGCAGGCGATCAACGACCTGTCGTCGGGCACCATCGGCTCGTTCTGCGTGCGCTGTCACCAGCAGGTCGGCACCCAGCGCGGTGAGCCCCGTGAGGCTCCGCTGTGGGAACGTTCCCTGGTCGCGCGCGAAGGCATCACATGCGTGACCTGTCACCGCGTGAACGCGGAGTTCGGCAAGGTCAACGGCGAGCGCCACATCCAGCCGGGCCCTCTCGACCAGCCGGTCTATGGCATCGGGCGCGCAGACAATCTGGGTGAGGTCATCCAGAACCCGGACGAATACAAGATCGCCGAAAAGCCCGGCGAAGACGGCTCGCCGATCCATCTGGGCGCCATCGAGTTCCAGCAGATCGGTGACTCCCAGTTCTGCGTCTCCTGCCACCAGGTGGCGGTGAATCTGGGCATCAAGCTCGAGGTTGTGTGGGAGCAGTACCGCGACAGCCCGGCCGCCAAGGAAGGCGTGACCTGTCAGGAATGCCATATGGGCAAGATTCCGGGCGAGGCGAAAGGCTATTCCGAATGGCCGGTCGCCATCGTCAACGGCCGCGTGGTCGGCGACCCGAAGGCCCGCCATTCAAACCATGCCTTCTATGGTCCCGGTTACCCGATCGCCCATCCGGGCATCTTCCCGTTCAACCCGCGCGGCCTGCGCTGGTCGATCAAGGAATGGCTGACCTTCGACTATCGCGCCGGCTGGGGGCTGCCCGATTGGGAAGACAAGCTGGCCGACGGCGTGATCGAAAAGCCGGACTTCCCCGATGTCTGGAAAAGCCGCGAAGACCGCATGTTTGCGCGCTTCACGATCCAGCAGAACGAGAAACTGCTTGAAGACAAGCGCCGCGACCGTTTGGCGGTGATGGAGAACGGCAGCCGGATCGACGGGCCCTTCTTCGACGGTGATACGCCGGCTATGGGCAAGGACCTGTCCTTCCGCTACCGCATCACCAATACGGACAAGGGCCACAACCTGCCGTCTGGCTCCCTCGGCGCGCAGCCGGAAATCTGGTTCAACGTCGCCCTGATCGACCCGGACGGCAAGAACATCTGGGAATCCGGCTACGTCGATAGCAACGGCGACATGGCGGACCTGCACTCGCTGGACCTGGCGGCTGGCAAGATCGAGCACGATGACCAGCTCTTCAACCTGCAGACCAAGTTCCTGACGACCAACGTCAAGGGCACGGACCGCGAGATGTATCTGCCGGTGCAGTTCGACATCGACCAGTTGCCGTTCCTGCGCCCGGCCAACCTGCCGACGACCGTACTCAACCATCCGCCCTTCGTGCGCATGGAAGGCCGTTCGATCCCGCCGCTCGGCTGGCGTGACGCGGAGTATGAGGTTCCGGGTGAACTGCTGACCAAGCCGGGCACCTACAAGCTTCAGGCGCGCATGCGCTCGCGGGCGGAGCCGATCTACTTCATGCGTTTCGTGGGCGCGACCCGCGAGATGGAGGAACGGATCAATGACTGGATGATCGACATCCATCCCTACGCGGTCGAGTTCGAGATTCGCTGATGTTCGAGAAACTGAATTATACGGCGTCGGCCACCGCACTGGCGGCGGCACTCCTGATCGCGAGCACAGCTGCAGCTGACACGAGTATACAGACTGCGCAGACACAGCGTCGCGAGGCCCCTCCGGCCGAGCTAAACCAGGAGCGTACGGGCAGTCCCGAGCATGAAGGCCACCAGGCCCCGCCGGAGATCGATCCCGCCGTTCGCCGCGTCGAGCATGACACCAGCAAATATTCGCCCGATCCGGCTTATCCAGACGAGCCTTACGACGTTGAAGCGCAGCTCGAGATTTACGGCGGCAAACGGGCTGTGAAAACACCGCGACCCTTGCTGGAGTTTGGTTATCCGCAATACCGGGAAGGCCCTTTCGGGAGCGGACATAACCTGATCGGCGCCAAAAACCTCGTGCGCCCGCAGCTTCTGGCCTATGGTGACTGGCGTACGGCAGTTGCCTTCAATGACAATGGTGACACTGAGGTCGGCCAGGTGGCTACGCGGCTCAACCTCGACATCGACCTGAAGCTGACGGCGACCGAGCGCATCCACGCCTTCTTCCGCCCGCTCGATCAGGCCGGCAAGTTCACCCGCTACGAATTTTCAGGCAACGACCGCAATGACGCCGACAGCTCTGACTTAATCGTCGATCTCAACATAGAGAACCTCTATTTCGAGGGTGACTTGGGCGCGATCCAGAGCGGCCTGACGGACGAATACACCAGCTACGATCTGCCGATCACCTTCGGCCTGATCCCGATGTTCTTCCAGAACGGCATCTGGGTCGATGACGCCTTCCTGGGCGCCGCATTCGCCCTGACCGCAAAGAACTCGCGCTATCTCGACATCTCGAACTACGACGTGACCTTCTTCGCGGGCGCCGACAAGGTCTCCAGCGCCGCGCTGGTCGATCCGGGCGGCGCGCTGGCCGATCATGCGGGCAATGTCTTCGGCGTCGTGACGTTTGCGGACATGCAGGAAGGCCACCTGGAAGCCGGCTGGGGCTACACCCAGGACACCCGGTCCGAATCCAACAGCGGCGACTTCAGCTATCACAACTTCATCGCCGGCTGGACCAAGCGCTACGGCGGCTGGCTCTCCAACTCCGTGCGCGGCGTCTGGTCGGTCGGCCAGGATCCGGGCGGCAACCGGACCCAGACCGCGGACGGCGTGGCGCTGCTGGTCGAGAATTCGCTCGTGACCCACCTGCCCTCCACGCTGGTGCCCTATTTCAACTTTTTCGTCGGCCTCGATCGCCCGCAGCCGCTCGCACGCGGCGGCGACGGCCTTTTGAAGAACACGGGCATCAACTTCGAGACAGACGGCCTGACCGGGTTCCCGAAACTGGACGACACCGCACGTGACGCGTGGGGCGGCGCCATAGGCGTCAGCTACCTGTTCGACCTGTCCCGCCAGATCGTGGCCGAGGCCGCGACCGTCCAGCGGATGTCGAATAATCCGGCTGCACAGAACGACCAGTACGCGGTCGGCCTGCGCTACCAGTTCAATATCGGCGGCCGCGACCGCTGGCTGATGCGCACGGACGCGATGTACGGATTCCTGGAAAACGCCGAAGATATTGCCGGCGCGCGCGTGGAGATTCGGCGCAAGTTCTAGAACGCACGACGCGAGCACACGGTCATTGTAACTGGCGAGTGCGTTCGCGGGCGCTGGCTATGACTGAGGCCAACCATTTCGAACGGCCGTTTTTTGGCGGATCGAACGGGATTGCGGATTTCGGCTACGCCGCAGGGTCTTGCGGGCGCAGATAGACAAGCCA
>Ga0255760_10004830_pt1 | contig 11645 bp, 5 predicted proteins | sample 071ome_25_FD_179960 | JGI IMG/M metagenome (GOLD analysis project Ga0255760, IMG submission 179960) | Coastal salt marsh microbial communities from the Groves Creek Marsh, Skidaway Island, Georgia - 071410BT metaG (version 2) | ecosystem: Environmental > Aquatic > Marine > Intertidal zone > Salt... | reverse complement strand
AGTCGACGACGATATCTGTCTTTTCTTCGTCTTCTACTTCGTCGTCGTCGTCGTCGTCGTCGTCGTCGTCGTCGTCGTCGATTTACGACAGCGAAGTGAGAGAAAACGAAGAGAATGCAGCGCTCCTCGATTCTTTTTCCTCGACGTTGTCGTCGTCGTCTTTGTCGTCGACGTCGTCGGACGAAACCGTCCAGGAGGCGAATGTGATTTGCGACCGAACGCGTCAACTGTGGGTGGAAGGCGAACCACCGAAAGTGAGCGCAAAGCTGAAACGGGGCAGTGGCGGCGCGCCGAAGAACTTGCCGAGATTCGCACCGCCCAAATGTAAGAGGGATAGAGTGGAACGAGTTCGGATGGCTATCGCGGTTTCGACGAGAATCGCGAGAGGGCAGACGACGACGACAAGCTGGGCGGATGTTTTGGTGAAGAAAGTGCACGCAAACTTGCCGAAGCTGTGGAAAGCGGAGATTATTTTTTACGACGACGGTGAGAACGATGAAGATGAAGTGAATGAGAGTGAAGACGGAGGTGACAGTGACGAGCAAAACGGCACGCGCGAAAGGAAGAGAGAGAGCAGGCAAAGGAAGAGAGCCGCTACGGTGACGACGCGGTCGAGAGAGTATGTGAGAAAAGCGGCAAATTCAGCGAAAGATGGGAAAGGATACGCAGTTTACGCGACTTCAAGGGATACGGACGCGAGAGTAGTTTCGCGACTGTTGAGATTGACGAGCGCGGAGACGATGCTCTTGATGTATCCTTCTTCTTCTTCTAGTTTTAGTTCTAGCTCTAGCTCTTTGAGAGAAATAAAAACTGACATTGACGTATCTGTGGATTGGATACGGAAAGCGGAAGCAATGTTAGCGAAGGATGCAAAGTTAGTGGCAGTATTTTTTTCCGGTGGAAATTTCAGCGGCGAAAGAAAAGTAGAACGTAAGGGTGGGAGTGATCATCGCTCGTTACCCACATCAAATTCGATTGTGCTAGTAAAGCGAGAGGCTCTTTTGAGAGGAGGGTACCAGCTTCTTGCGGAGAAGAAAGCTGCGCCATGCGGTGCCAATAATCCAAATCCAGACGGTTTACTCATAGAGGCAATCAAGAACGTGGGCGGAAAGTACGTCACAATGCACGCATTATCCCCGCACGATGTGATCACCGCGACAAAATCAGACGATGGGGATGGTAGGGCAATTTGTGGTCCAGAATTTTTGGACGTGGAACCCGCATCTTGTGATGACGGATGGCTAGCTGGCGGTGGAATAGGGGAAGCCTCGCGGAGTGAAGTGAAAGTTATGGCATCAATCGTGATGCAGTTCTACGACCGGCCAAAATCTATATCGGCTCTTCCTGCGTTACTCTCCAAGAGATCTCCAGTTCTCGCGGAGCTACTGGTGAACAATGACTCTCGGAGCGGTCACGAAGCTTGGATGAAAAGCCTTCAAAGGTTTCATAACTCTATGGTAGTCCTAGCCGCAAACAACAGCGCGGACGAGAATGTATTGATGAAAAGGAACAAATACTCAGTGCCATTCGCTTTGCTCGTACACAGTCCAGATGTGCACGAAATCAGGGGTTATAATAGATTAGGTCGAGCTGCAAACGGTCCTTTTGTTGCTTTCATACAGGATGACGATCGACCTAACGATCCAAATTGGCTAGCTCGGGCTTTGAAATTATTCAAGGTTCAACCAAAATTGTCCATGCTTGGCGGACACGCGGGTAGATTGGATACCTCAAAAAATATGGAGGTGAAAAGACAATGGGGCGCTCGCTCCAGAGGATACCGTGGAGGCCCAACTTGGCAAAATGCCGGTGAAAAATATGGCAATGCCGCTGGCGCTTTACCGATTAAATTTCTAGATCCGAACACAGACGAGGCTTTCATGTGGGCATACAAAGTTAACAGCGCACCTTTAATCGTCCGCACCGATGATTTCATACGAGCTGGATTATTTCATCCCATGTTCTCCTGTCCAGGCGAGATGGGAATTGGTTTTGATTTCGAATTTTCAATACGGCTTTGGAAAAACGGCTTGGGTGTGGGATTGTATACGTCCGGGTTCAAGGACGGACTGGGCGGCGGAGGAAGTACGCGATCGAATCCAGTGGCGCTTTTGCGAAGAATGGCGGCGTGGAGATCAAATAACATTTTATTATATTACTGCTACCCGAATTTTCATCACGAGAAGGGAACGAAAATTGCGCAAGCGTGGAATAAAGAACTCGCCCTGCGCACGAAGACGAGACGGCCTGCAAAAAGCTCTCCGCTTTTCTAATTATTGCTGTTGATATGAAAAAAGAAAGCTTTGATGAAAGCAAAGAGAAGAAAAAAAGTAAGAATTAATGATAGAACATCACGAATATTCAATGTATCGATTCAGGTTTTATACATTCATCGGTCCTAATGCTCTTTTATAAAAAACAAGAGAAAATGCTATTTCCAAATTTTAAGCGTGCGATCAAAGCCTGCGCTCGCAATAAAGCCCCCAAAATCGCTTGTCCCATAACTATAACTACTACTGCTAAACTTACCGCTACTAAATCTTTTTCCACTTTTTCCTGTTCTTCCTGCAGAGCTTCCCAAACTACAATCCATTACTTTGCCTTCGTGTCCCTCCAAGCGGGCGAGTAAAGAAAAGTCTAGTGTGCTCCACAATTTAACCGTACCATCGAAACTGGAGCTGCTGAACCAACACCCCCGTCTTGGTTCAAAAGATACAGATGATACTAGTCCAGAGTGCGCAGGAATTGTGTACGCGTTCTCTTGCTTTCTTAAATCCCAAACCTTCACGAGATTATCTTCTCCTCCAGTGACACATAAAGAATTTGTGACGTCAACCGAAATTGATGTTACGCCTTTTGAGTGTCCTTTCATCGTCCATAAACAACGTCCTGATCTGAGATCCCACATGCGAGCGTACGCGTCCAGACCAGTCGAAAACAATAAACTTCCATCCTCGTTAAACGTGCAATTGTAAGACGGGCGAGAATGTGCCTCCTGACAAAAGATTTCTTGCGAAGTATTTGCATCCCAAAGTCGGATCGTTTTATCGTAACCCGCCGTGGCAATGGACGCGCCGCTCGGATGGTATTTGACTTTTGCTAAACGTCCGACGTGCCCAACCAGAGAGGCTCTTTTTCTACCTGAAAGACTGAAAAGACTGCACGTACCATCCATCGAAGCGGATGCAAACACCGGTAAATCTTCATTTCCAATTGATGCCATTATTAAGGGCGAAAATGCAAGCCCAGTAACTCGCTCCTCCGAAGCTTTTACTGTATGTGAGAGAACACAACTAATGTTATCCTCGCTACTTCTGTTGAGCATAATATCTTTTTCTTTTTCTCTGCTCTCTTTGGTAAAGCTGTTACACACATTCCAAACCTTGACCGCACCTGTCCAGGAACCGCTCAAAACGATGCCGAGAGATTCAGTGTTGAAGTCCTCCTCGGTAGAATCGCGTTCATTCTTTATTGTCGATGCTAACATCAGTCCATGATGGCTTTCATCGTATCGCTCGAGCACTAATGAAGCAACAGTACTCAGTGGTCTCGAATCACCAACGACTGAAGAGACAGGAGCGAATCGCGACTTATTCAAATCTGCGCATTCTTTCCTTCTTCGATTTAAGAAAGTATCGCTCGCCTCATTTCCTTTGGATTTTTCTCCCTCTTCTTTTCCTTTATCAATATCACCGGTATCTTCATTGATATCCGTTAAAACTCTTTCTCTCGCGCGTTGCAAGGAAAATTTTGCCGCGTGCATTCTGGCGCGTGTCAAAATCGCACTCCCTTCCGTGTAAAAAGTTTCCTTTCTCTTCCTCCCTCTCTGCCGGTTAAAAGTTCCGTCGGTTTCTCTCTCGTTCGATCCGTCCTCATCCTCATCCTCGTCGTTTCCTGTTCCAGCGACGGCGGCTGTGGCGGCGGCAGCAGACAGTGAAGACGACAATATTTTCTTCAATCGTTCTCTCCTTTCTGCTTTCCCTTCTCCAAAGAGACAAATCGGTTCATCGAGGGACCGCAACCGTTCCTTTACCTCTCGATCGCTCGTGGGAAGAACTGAGAGCGACGATGGAACGCCGAACGACAAAACATTACCACCAACATTGCTCGCGTGATTATTATTAACGTCGTGCTCTTCTTTTGCTCTTTCTTCTTCTTCTTCTTCTTCTCGTTTATTTTTCTTTCCGCCGACGAACAAATTGAGCTCTCGCACGACGTTTCTTTCTTCTTCCTCCTGGACCTCGCCGTCGCGGATGTCGTTTAACCTCGTCGTCTTCGTCGCCATTTCTGAGAGTATTCTCTCTCCTCCTCTCGCGCTCGTTTCTGACTTTGTTTTGTTTCCTCTCTCTCTCTCTCTCTCTCTCTCTCTCTCTCTCTCTCTCTCTCTCTCTTTTCGTTTGGTCTTGATATCGGAGCGCTCTTCTTCTCTCTTTTATGGCAAAATTTTCTCCTCTGTTTCTGTCTTTTCTCGAAGAAAAAAGCAAACAAAAATTCACATTTACACACTAACACAAAAACTCTTTACAATCTCTTTCTCTCTCTCTCTCTCTCTCTCTCTTTTTCTCCCTGGGACGTTTGATAGATAAATAGATAGACAGACAGAGAACTCGGAAGCGAAAGAGAAACCCTCATCGTCCCGTCGTTTGGTTTATTTTTTTGTTCTAAAAACGCGCGCGAGAAGAGACGCGAGACGTTTCGAGAGAAAAAGAGAGGTACAAAAAAAGGTGGCGCCGACACAAAAAACAACGAACGGCCTCGATGACTTCAACGAGAGCGAACGAGGAAGCCATCATCCACCGGGCGCTGGAAGCTCTGGACATGAGAGACGATTTAAACGCTCGGAGTAGCAGTGGGAATACTACCGGTAATAATAACGCGAACATCATTCGAAGAGGAGGCGGAGCAGGCGGAGGAGGAATGGTCGAGTCTTCTTTCCTCGCTGGGGGCGGCTTGTCGTCTCCAAACGCCAACGGGGGGGAGAGGAACAAGATGCGTTTAGAAAAACAGAGACAAAGTTTCCTCTCTCGCCTCGCCGGAACGAAGAGGAATAAGGCAAAGAAAGAAAGCGTTGATGTTATAGCCACCAACAAAGAAACGGACGAAAGAAAAGGAGAAGAAATACGAAGCGACGCAGACGCAAAGACGGCATCCGTTTCCGCTGCGACTGCGACTACCTCGTCTACTCGTTCCTCCCATTCCTCCTCCTCCTCCTCGTGGGTTGGGATATCACAAAAGGTGAAGAACCAGTTGCGAGAGGTGGAACGCAAGTTTGGTGGTGGCAGTGGTGGTGGTGGTGGTGGATTTGGCGGCGGTGGATTTGGCGGCAGCGGCGGTGGGTTTGGCAGTAGTGGACAAAAGGTAACGGACAAAAGCGACAGGGCGACAGTGGAGCAAGCGCTCGATCCGCGAACTCGAATGATTTTGTTCAAAATGTTGTCGAGAGAAATATTTTCTGAGATTAACGGGTGCGTTTCCACCGGGAAGGAAGCGAATGTGTATCATGCAGTGCGTGTCATAGAAGTAGAGGAAGAAGAAGAAGAAGAAGAAAAGAAAAAAGGTGATAGTAATAGCGAAAATAGAGCTGGAAATGACGCAGCGACCACAAGCACGACTACGACGAGAAGTGAAATTGGAGGGAATGACATGAAGAAGGAGAAGGACAAGAAAATAATTCAAATGCGACAACATTTGGCGGTGAAGGTCTACAAAACGTCGATACTCGTTTTTAAAGATAGAGATAGATACGTGTCTGGAGATTGGAGATGGAGAAACGGATACGCGCGAAAAAATCCAAGAAAGATGGTCAAAACGTGGGCGGAAAAAGAAATGCGCAATTATAACCGGTTAAGAGAGAAAGGTTTGCGGGTTCCAAAAGTAATATGTCTGAAATCGCACGTTTTAGTCATGGAAATGATTGGTGATTCAGAAGGAAGAGCTGCACCTAGATTAAAAGACGCAGCGTCTTCGTTGAGCAGTAAGAAGATGCGTTCGTTATTCGAGCAGCTTTTGAAAGACATTCGAACGATGTATCAGGATTGTAAGCTCGTTCACGCGGATTTTTCGGAGTATAACTTGTTGTATCACAACGGAAATGCGTGGATTATCGATGTTTCGCAATCTGTTGACCTCGATCATCCTAGATGTCTTGAATTTTTACGAGAAGACTTGCTGCATTTAAAACAGTTCTTCTCGAATCGTGCATACGATGTGGTTGTTCCATCCGTTAAGGAAATGTTCGATTTCGTGACGGATCCCGCAATAAACGCTTCCAACATTGACCAATGCTTAGAGCTGTTGTCGGAAAAAGCGGCGAAGGATTTCAAGTTAGAAATTGATATGAAATCGAGGCTCAGTCAAGGCATCGACGCTGCACAGATACAAAAAGACGACGAGTTGAGAGCAGAAAAAGAAATACAGGCTGCGGTATTTCATCAAGCGCACATCCCAAAAGCGCTGGAAGAGGTAGATTATGCGGATAAAGATCAAAGACGACTACGCGAAGCGAGCGAAGCCAAGGACGAAAAACGCTCCGAAGGTATTTATTATCAGACTATCACGGGAATGAATTACGATTTGAGTGGTCCGCGAGAGATACCGAGTTTAATGCTAGCAAAGAAAGAAGAAGAGGCGGCAATAAAGAAAGAGGCAAAGAAAAAGGGAGAATATGAAAATGACGAAACAGATTTAGAAAAAAGTGGTAACAAGATGGCGCCGAGAACAATCAAAGAAGCGCAACATGAAAAAGCGATGGCGAGAGAAAAGGAACGCGATCGTGGGAGCGAATCAACTTCGAGTAGCGAAGACGATGACAATGACAAGGGCGATGATGATGACAGTGAAAGCGATTCGTCATCTGAGGTGAAGAAGGTTTGGGTAGATAGAAAAAAGACGCCAGAGGATCTCGAACGCGAGAAGCGAGAAAGGAAACAGCACAAGAAAGACGTGAAAGCTGCGAAATCGCAGAAGAGAGCTGAAAAAATAAAGAAAAAAGACAAGAAAAAGGCCATTAAGAAAGGAAGCGGTAAAAAATAAAAGAGCGCATTCATTTAATTCACAGTAATTCTTGTTTTTACATTTCATCGAAGTGCTTCTTCGATTGTTCTATCCCCGACGCCATCACTAATTTGTCTATACGCCATGAGTAAATTATTCCTCTCTTTTTCAGTAATTCGAGTTTTAAAACCTTCGTTGATCATTTCAATCTCAGCCGAGTTTTCGGTGAAAGGAAAAACGTTCAAGACGCTCACAATGGAGAATAAAGATAACAACAGATCCGCAGACGGGGAGGTCAATTCCTCGCGTTCTTTCCGAAGTGCGGAACAACTCGCGAGAAGCAAATTTCTAATCTTCACCGCGCACGACGATCGAACGATGTTGATCGCTGCCTTTGTAGGAATGTTCAAGAAATAACTCAATCCAACCACAAAGATGTTGACGTCCATCCCAAAACTCGAACTCGCTCCAGATCGGTTACCAACGCAATCTTCTACGGCAATCTCTGACGCCTGGCGATACAGCTGCACGCGCGCATTCTCTGGTCCCACAGATTTTGCAATCGAGAGTCGATATTTGTTTTTCTCTTCGTACGGATAGCACTTTAAAGCGGTGGCGCACGCCGTGTGAAAATCTAAAATCATATCAGACGTCCACTGCACACCGTTGATTCGAGCGGCCGATAGATAACTCGCGCTCCTTTTTGCATCTTGGAGCAAATCTGCCTTTCTTTGTTTATCGATGCCACCGATTGATGTTCGGAGAAAAGGAGACTCTACCCACCACGTGGGAAGGTTTTGTTTTTCTTTCTCTTCATCTTCGTCTTCGATAGTTCTAGAGATTCTTGATTTCGTCGATGTCGATGACGACGTCGGAGAAGAGGATGAAGAACCGTAATAAACTTCGTCTAAGGCGCTTCGGTCGCTCAACTTACTCCCTCTCCTGCTCGCATCGCCATCTGGAACCCAAACCTTGCGACCGCCGAGACTTCTATCAATCACCCACTTTCCTCCCTCGTTGCTATTCCTCTTGTTGAGATTAGAACCTCGCAAGCCAGGTATATTCAACTGAAATCCTCCTCTCGGTATTACCCGTTCACCGTTCATCACTTTAACGACGACGTACGCTAAACCTATGAGCATGCTCCATCCGGCAATCGCCCCTGCTGCGCCCGTCAAACCGAAAATATTCGGCTGTTGTTGACGATACGCATAATACGAAGTCGACGACGACGGAGTCGACGGAGTAAACCGCACGGGTCCTCCGTCTCCTCTTCCTCTTCCGCCTCCTAACGAAGATCTAGACGGTAACAGCACGTCCGTCGCTTTCTGCACGTTTCTTTTTGCAAACCTTTTTGCTTTCTTAAGCGCTTTTTTTACTCTTCTTTTCGTATCTTTAACCGCAACTGCCGCCGCGGTCGGTTTTTTTTCACCAAATTCGCTCCCCTCCTCCAACGCAGCAGAAGGTGATGAAAAAGAAGAAGACGCTCTGTGACGTCGCAACGCGTCTTCCAACTCGCGCTCGTAATTTCTTTTCTTTCCGCCTCCGTTCGCTCGTCGCGCGGGTTTTCTCCCGCTCTTCGAACCGGTGGTTGTTTTTGTCCTTCGCTCCTCCTCTCGCTTTCTTCGCTCTTTTTCCCTGAGCGCATTTCTTTTTCCTCCTCCGGAACCGGAACCGGAACCGGAAGAAGAAGAAGAAGAAGAAACGAAGAAAGAAATCTTCCTCTCGTCCTCCGAAACCCCTCTCTTTCTCCTCAGCGCGCTTTTCGTTCGTCTCGCCCGAGACGGTGGTGGTGACGAGAGCGTCGCCGCGCTCGGCAAAAACGAAAGAAACGCACCGTTGCTGTTGCCCGCCGCCGCTTTCATCTCGTGGGTTTCTTCTCTTCTTTTCTTATTTCTTTTACGTAAAATATTTGTTGAGCATGTAAGATTTTTGTGACTTTGTTTTGGTAAGGTGCGACTTGTGGCGCGCACCACAGCAGACGTAGAGCAGCACATACCATTTATGTTGTATGCCATATGTGTACGTAGGGGTTCGGTGGGTTCAATACTCGTAATAATTTTTAAAATATCCATCTCTCTCGTCGTGTGGGTTCACCACCCACACTCGTTTACGAGTACGTAAATATAATAATAATATTTCACTGTCAGACGCACTCTGTTTGCACCACAACAACACACAACTCTCCCCACTCCGGAGAAAAAGACGGAGAGAAAAGAAAATGAGTGCCAACGGGGGTGCGCCTGCTGTTGCGACGCGCTCGACGTCGTCGTTTGCGCTGCCGCGCTCTCCTTCTTTTTCTCCTTCTTCTTTTCGTTCGAGAGAATTTCGACGACGACGAAGACCAGGACAAGTTCAAAGGACGATCGCGCCGCGAAGAGGAGTGAGAGAAGAAGAAGGAGGAGGAGGAGGAGGAGAATATATAAATTCCAAAGCGTTCGAGGCGTTGCGAGAGGTGCAGAAGATACAACAACAACAACAACAACAAGGAAAAGAAGAAGGAGATGCGTGGGAGAAAGCGAAGACGAAGAAAACGAGGAAACCGAAGAATCCGTTCGAGGCGCCTCTAAAACCCGCTTCGACCACCTCTTCGTCGTCGTCGTCGTCGTCGTCGTCAAATACGTTTTCGTTCGTGAAAAAGTCAGTGGACGTGTCCAGTTTGCCGAGTCTGCGAGACGCGGACGTCGTGCTGAGACGATTCGACGACGAACAAAGGAAACGATTATCTTCTTCTTCTTCTTCTTCTTCGTCATCATCATCATCATCTATGGCGGTGAGAACGTCTTCAACGTGCGCGGAACGCTCGCTTTGCAACGCTGTTCGTACGCTTTCTTACAACGCGGAGTCGATTATGTTTGGTATCTGCGCGGAAACCGGTCGAGAAGGCATCGACGCGTTGAAAGTTTGGACGGAGGAGTTGAATCTTCCCAGAGGAAAGTTACACGGTTTAGACACGGACGGCGTTCCGAAACCGATTCCCGAAGAGGCTGTTTTTATCAAGTATAATTCCTTGTCCGGCGACGCGTTTTGTAGCGAGTACCACGGCGAGTTTAGAGGTGTACTTTTTACCCCAGTTTTGAACGATGGAGTGTTCAGACAGTTTGGATATTTAGATTTGTCGTTATTCGGTGAAAATGAGTGATAACTGGTTGATGATTTTAGATGTTAGATGTTAGTTTCGTTTTGTAGTATTGCACATTTCTTGTCTGGATAGCTTTTACTCTTTAGTCACCGCCGCCGCTTTCTTTGTGAGATTCACTATTTGATCCTTGATCGCTTTTCGATCGTTTGCTGGTTCCGGCCACTCGATTCGTACTTTGCCCAGATTTTGACTTCCCAATCGCAAACTGACAGTCATCCCAATAGAGTCGATTTCACACATTTCCGCTTTCATATTTTCGTTATTATTCTTGTCGTCGCCGCTACTACCACTAGTGCTACTACTACTACTACCAACGCTGCCGCCGCTGCTACGAAGTAAATGCATATTTTCCTCTCCAAAAACCTCCATCTTTACGATATCTAGAGTACTCTCCGCGTGGTCTTCGTTCATATGTTTGCACACCGGCCCCGAAAATTTTCTCACCGGATCGACTTTTGCGTTTTGGTACTCCGTCGCGCTCACAGTAGCCGCCCGGCCAAACCCACCGACGTATTTCACTTCTTTCAACTCGGTCATTTTAAACCAACTGAAATCGCCAAAATCTACCCAAAACGCATCCGGATGCTGCTTCATATATATTTCTCTCGCTTTCGCTTTCTCTTTTTCGTCTTCGATCTTCTCAACCGAACCGACGAGCGTCGCACGAGCGGCGTCCGGTCTCATGCCTCCACTCTCCGCGCAGAAAAGCGACGCTCTTTTGTTCTTCAAAAGGTCCCTGGTATGCGAGGAGAGTTGCGACAGCGCGAATATCGGTAAACCCGCGGCGGCCTCTGCGGACCGAGTTGAGTCAACTCCCTCGCTTGCTCCTTTCACATCGCCTTCTCCCACCGCGAACGCGGCGAAAGAACCAACCGGATACGACGACGAACCGTCTTCTTCGCGTTCTTTTCCTTCTTCACCGTCTTTCTTTGCAGAAGAAGAGGAGGACGCCATCGTGCACAAGACGCCACCGGTAAAACTAGCGTTGCTCACCAGCGTTCTGCATTCCGCGGCGACCGATAACCGTCGACTCTTGTGCGCTTGCAACACAGAAAGAATCTTTTCGAACGTTTTGCCTCGATCGTCATCCTCTTCGGTTGCTTTGCTTTCGTTTTTGGTGACTGCGTGCGTTGTTGCCGTCGACGTCGTTTTCTTCATCGTCCTCCTCGTCAGAGTCAGAGAAGAAGGAGAGGTGTTGGGAGCAAAAAAAGAATACGCGCCGTTCCTTTTGCTCCGAATGTTGCTGCTTCCGCTATTGCTTCTGTTGAGCAACAGCCACGACGAAGAACACGAGGAGGAGGAGGAGGAGGACGTGGACGAAAAGAGCAATCGCGAGGAGTTCATTAAAAAAAACGCGCGGTGTGACTTGTGGTTTGTGGGTAAGTTGTTTGGTGTGTTTGTCCCGTTTTCTTTTTCGTGCCACGCGAAAAGCACACGAACACACCTGGACTCTGACACAAACAACGCGCGCGCGTTTGTTCTCTCACTCACTCTCAAAGCCTCAAAGCTA
>Ga0255760_10004829_pt1 | contig 11645 bp, 8 predicted proteins | sample 071ome_25_FD_179960 | JGI IMG/M metagenome (GOLD analysis project Ga0255760, IMG submission 179960) | Coastal salt marsh microbial communities from the Groves Creek Marsh, Skidaway Island, Georgia - 071410BT metaG (version 2) | ecosystem: Environmental > Aquatic > Marine > Intertidal zone > Salt... | reverse complement strand
CGACGCGCGGTGCCGTCGTCGTCGTCGTCGTCGTCGTCGTTCGTGAAACGACGAACGACATCGCGTCTCGGAGTGAAGTGTCACTCACGCAGTCTTCACTCTGTGGACCGCGAACATCGATCGTCGTCGTCGGTGACACCGCCGACGCGCTCGACGACGATACGGGGAACGACGACGACGGCGACGATCGGTTCGCGCGTTCGCGCGGGTCAGCGAACGCGCGCGGACGACGGACGCGCGACGACGACGCGTGCGCAACGAAACTGGCAATCTTCAACGAGAATCGAACGACGACGACGACGACGACGAGACGGACGCGCGATGCCGATGGGAACAGGGGACGAAGACGTCGAGAACATCACCGCCACCGCGGCGTCGGGTTCGCTGACCGCGTCGACGGTTCGGTGGAACGACGACGCGGAATCTGCGAGGGCGTTGGCGCGCGCGTGCGCGTCGCTCGCGTCGTCGTCGTCGTCGGAACGCGCGCGTCCGCGCGTGGACGTCGTTTCGAGCGATGGTTTCGCGCGCGTGGCGTCGCTGTGGAGGGTGTACGACGTCGTCGCGTGCGTGGCGCCGATGATGGACGTCGTTCCGAGGTTTTCGGTGAGTCGGGGCGAGGGCGCGGAGCGGTCGGGAGTCAAAGAGACGCCCGGAGGGGCAAAGCGAGAGGACGACGAACGGGAGGAAGACGCGCGTCGAAGGATTGAGCGAGCCGAACGCACGGCGGACGCGCGCGTAGAACGATGGAACGCGTCAAATGACGCGTCATCGTCTTCGTCGTCGTCTTCGTCGTCGTACGATTTCGAACGAGACGGAGAGATGGTTCGCGTGAGCGTCGGCGGTACGTTTGATCGGTTACACGCCGGTCACAGATTACTCCTCGCCGCCGCCGCGCGCACCGTCGCCCCCGGTGGGACGCTCTACGTCGGCGTCACGTCCTCTGAACTCTTAGCTCACAAGAAACACAGCCATCTGGTGGAGCCGTACGAGACGCGCGCGGAATCCGCGAGGGCGTTTCTGCGCCAATGTCTTCCGCCCGAGCGCTCCGTCGACGTCCGCGTCGGCCCGCTCGACGCGTCCCCACCCCTCGCCGCGACGATTCGCGACATGCACGGGCTCGTCATCAGTCGAGAAACGGTATCCGGCGCCGAGGCGCTCAACGATGTTCGCGCCACGGCTGGTTTCGATCCTCTCGCGTTTGTCGTCGTGGATGTCGTCGGCGCCGATTCGTCTTCCGGCGCCGTCAAACTTTCCAGCACAGATCTTCGCGCGCGAGACGCCGGCGGGGATCCGAACGACGCGCCCCGCGTGTAATCACCACCACCACTGTACCCGACGCATCGCTCCTCCTCGTTTCGCGCGCGGCGTCAGGGGACGACTCGGTCGCGAAAAAGCGCGCTCGCGGCGTCTTTTCGTTATCCGCGCGTCACATCATCACGCCGAATGTACGCGTCTCGCGCCCGCGCGTTCGCGCCCACGACGCCGCCTTCGCGCCAGCGCGCGGTCGCCCACGCCCGCACGCGCCCACGCGCGCGCCCATCGTCGCTCGCGGCGACGAAATCGACGACGCCGCGCGCCGCGGATGATGACGTCGCGCGCGTCCCTCGTGGAGACACTGGCGGCGCCGTCGTTCTCCTGAGCGCCGATCTGCGCGTGACGACGGCGGATAACGACCTCATCGTCGGAAGCGGGGATAAGAAGGACATTCGCGTCGAACCGAACGAGATATGCGGGCTCGTCGGGGCGAACGGGTGCGGGAAATCGACGCTGGTGAAGTGCCTGAGCGGCGCCAGGGGCGCGTCGAGCGGACGGGCGGAGATCGCGAGGACGACGAGCGTGGGGGTTTTGGAACAGACGGCGGTGAGCGGGAGCGCGTTGACGGTGGAGGAGGAGGCGATGTCGAGGATGACGCACGTGCGAGAGGCGGAGGCGGAGATGGAGGCTGCGATGGCGGATATGGAGCGGGGCGCGGATGGTTCGGCGGAGCGGTTGGCGACGGCTACGGAGCGGTACGAAGCCGTCGGTGGGGCGACGGCGAAGAAACGCGTCGCCGGGGTGTTGAAAGGGTTGGGGTTTAGCGATGCGATGTTCAAGGCGCCGTGCGATACGCTCAGTGGGGGATGGCAGATGCGCGTGGCGTTGGCGCGGTTGTTGCTCAGCCCCGCCGGGGATTCGCAAGAACGCGGCGTGAACGGTGGTTTGTTGCTCTTGGACGAGCCAAGCAATCACTTGGACGCGACGAGTAAAAAGTGGCTCGTCAAGTGGCTCAAGGATTACCCGGGAACGGTGATTTTGGTGTCGCACGATGAGGATTTGCTCAACGTCGTCAATCGAGTGGTGGAGGTGCGGTCGCGCAAGCTGCACAATTATAAGGGTGATTATCAGCGGTTCATACGCGAGAGAGAGGCGCGTCGAGCGGTAGCCGTGGCGGCTCTCGAGCGTGAATCCGTCAAGGCGGCCAAGTTGGACACTTTCATCACGAAATTTGGCGCCAAGGCGACCAAGGCGAGCCAGGCCAAGTCAAAGCAAAAGGCGCTCGATAAAGTCAACGCGAAATTAGAAGAGTACGAAGACCTCGTGGGCGAGGGCGAGCTCGGCGATGGCCCGGGAGACGCGAAAAAGGTGATTCTCAAGCTCCCGACGCCCCCCGCCGGGGCGAGAGAGATTCTCATGGCGAAGGATTTATCCGTCGGCTACGCGACGACGGATTCGACGCTCGTCCGCGGCGTCAATCTCACGGTTCGCCGCGGCGATCGTCTTCTCATCCTCGGTCCGAACGGCGCTGGGAAGAGTACGTTTTTGAAAACGATCGGCGGTGTCTTGGATCCGATGGGTGGCGCCGTCGAACGCGGCGAGGGTGCCGTCGTGGGTTACTTTTCTCAAGATTTGGCGCAAGAATTACCCACCGAAGCGTCGCCGCTCGAGCACGTCCTCGATGTCGCCCGCAAAATCGACAAATCGGTCACCAACGAGACCGCTCGAGGTGTTCTCGGCGCGCTCGGCATCACCGGCTCCGCCGCGGTGGACAGAACCATCGGAAGCTTGAGTGGGGGTGAAAAAGCGCGCGTCGCCCTGGCGGCGTTTGTGCTTCGGCCCGTCAACGTCCTCTTGTTGGACGAGGCGTCTAATCACCTCGACGGCACCGCCATCGAGGCTCTCTGCTCCGGTCTTCGCGGTTGGCAGGGCGCCGTCGTCGCCATCACGCACAACGCCGCGTTTGCCGCCGCGTTAAATCCCACCATTGTCGCCAAGGTGGAAAACGGAGCGTTGACTTCGGAAATCCACGTCTCTGGCGCCCCGCTCTCGGTGGGTGAGTTCACCCCCCCCACCGGAGGGGCCTCGTCGCCATCGCGCGACAACCTCGAAGAAACCATCAAACGCGAAGAAGAAGCCGCCCGAAAAGCGCGCCGGGCGATCGAAAAAGAGGCTTCAAACGCCCCTAAAATCATTGACAAAATCGAGCGCGCGCTCGCCGTGATCGACGCCGACATCGCGGCGCTCGACGCCCAACTTTTAAACGCCGGCGCCGACGTCGCCGCCGCCACGGAATTACAGCGCAAAAAAGACGAAAAGCTGGACAAGCAAAATTTATACTACGACGAGTGGGACCGTCTCGAAGCAGTCATCGCGCAAGCCGCCGCTTTCAAAGACTGACGATTGACTCTGTTCGTCCATCGATGCTGGCATCCACCCAAAACCCTAGATACACCAATCACCATACTATAGTATATTATAACCTCATGTAATCAGTAATCATACATTTAGATGGATTTATAAAAAAAGCGTTTACGACGACGTGGCCAACGTAACCCCAAAATGACGTCGCGCGCGCGAGACATTGACGCGTCGTCACACCTCGCGCGCCGTCACACCCCGCGCGTCGAACACGGATCGACTCGACTCGACGCGTTCGTTCCGTCGGTGGCGATCCCGGTCTCGAACTCGGTCTCGGTCTCGTCTCGTCTCGTCCCCCGCGCGCCTCGCTCGGGTGAAGAAAAGGCGTTAACTCGAGGAGGATCGATCTGGTTTCGTTCCGTTCGTCCCGTCGGCTCGGGCGAAGCGACGGAGGCGATGGCGACGGCGACGCGCGAACGGACGATGGAGACGATGGGGATCGATGGGACCCGCGCGCAGGAAGGAAGGACGACGACGACGACGACGACGACGACGACGACGAATCGCGACGACTCGGACGCCGCTCCGAGCGGGCGAGGCGACGCCGGCGCCGGACGGAAAAAGAGCGATGGGGCGAAGAGAAAGAGGAAAGCAGGGAAGATGGATGACGCGTCGTCGTTGTTTTGGTTGGTTGAGGTGCGTTTTTAAATAGATCGAGACTCGGTTCGCGCGATGCGAAGGGGGTCGGTCAACGATTGGTTGATTGGTCGCGCGTTCGCGACTTTGGAAGGCGGAGAGACTGACGGGCGAGGGCGCGAATGGTTCTTCTTTAACATTTCGACAGGCTGCAGAGAAAGCGTCGCCGGATCACGATCTCGGTGGTGGTGGTGTGAAAACGAAACCACAAGCGAAATCGAAACGGCCGCGGGGTCGGCCCCGGAAGTACCCGACGGAACCGCCCAAGGCGAAGAGGGGCGTCGTCGAGTCGCCGAACGCGACGACTGCGACGACGACGCACGCGGCGTCGGCTCGCGTTTCGTCAGACGACGTTCCTCGAAAGAAAGAAGACGACGACGACGGAGAAGAAGAAGATTTAGACGACGACGACGACGACGACGACGAGGATGACGATGACGACGACGAAACGACGGATGGCGCCGGGAACCGCGGTAAAAATGGTTCATCCATCACCCAACAGTGGTCTCGCGACGAGGACTCCCTCTTGATGCGTTTAATTTCGCAACACGGCGCCAAACGCTGGAGTTACATCGCGACGCACATGCAAGGCAGACGCGGGAAACAATGTCGAGATAGGTACCTCAACCACTTGAGACCGGGGATTAAAACTGGGCTGTGGACCCCGGAAGAGGAGCGGGTGTTGATTGAAGGTCACAAAATTTTAGGAACAAAGTGGGCGGCGTTGGCCAAGCTCTTGGAGGGCCGACCGGAGAATGCGATAAAAAATCATTGGCACGCGACGTGGAGGTGTAAGTGGACGAAGGTTCAAGACGAAGGGAAACTCACGCCGTTGCAAAAGTATCAGTTGGCGCTTCGCGGGGAAACCCCAGAGCACCTGGCGTCGCAGGCGAGAGCGTTGGCGAAGAAACGGCGAGAGGAGAAGAAGGGCATCAAGACGTCGGAACCCAAAGAGGCGGAGCCCGAAGAAGAGGAAGACCCAGAGGAGGCGGCGGCGGCGGCGCCGATGCCGACGCCGGATGATCAGGATGACGGAGGAGGCGCGGAAAACGTAGACGAGAGCTTTGCCGCGCGGTCGGGTATGAGCCGATCGGCGCAGAATTCTCGGTATTCGCGTGCCGAGCGCGAAGAGATTGACGTGAGGCTGGAGAAGATGCGTGAACGAATGTCAAAGGAATTGGAGACGATTACCGCCGTGGACCCGGGCGCGGCGTCGCAGCCGTCGGATTCAAACGCGGCGACGACGACGAACGTTGAACAAACGACGCCAAAGACGGCAAAGACAAAGAAGACGACGAAGAAGGCTGGCGGTAAAGAGACGCTACCGACGGCGACGGCGATCGCGCGCGCGTCGGTCAGTTCAAAGACTCAAGATTTCATAGACGTCGGTGAACACCCGATCTCGATTGCGCAGTGTCAAGCAGCCGTCATGTTCACGGGCGCCGCCGAGTCCACCATGCTCACATCCATCGCGCAGCGCGCTGGTCCAGTGTACCTCCGAGAGAAATGCGAGCTCTCCCCGTATTGCATTCGCAAAGGCGTCGAAGCCATCACGCTCGTCATGCGCACAAAGTGGCCGCTGAGTCGCATCGCCATCGCCATTCGCACCGGTACTCTTACAAAAGGAGACTTGAAGTTGTGCATCGCTGTCTCTGGAGAAAAGTGGGACGACGTCATCGCCGCCGCGGAGTTTGCGAGTTTGCAAATCAAGACAAAGTTTCTCTTCCGCGAGCTCAAGCTGTCCCTCGTCCTAAGCGGGCAAGAGACGTGACGATTGGATCGCTCGTACGTTATCTTAGCGCGTTTGTTTGTTTGTTTGTTCGTCTGTCTGACGAACGATGTGTAACATTTGATAAACTACTAAAACACTCACATAGCATCATTACATATCGCGTCGCGTCGCGTCGCGTCATATCGCCACATCTACCCTATTCCGCCTCCGCCTCTGCCTCCGCCGCAGCCGCCTCCGCGCGTTTCTGCGCCTCTTCCAACTGCTCCAGCTCTGCGATGCGTTCGTCCAACTCGCTCATCGGGAACCCCAACGCCTCTTCTATTTCCTCCACGCTCAACGCATCGTTCGGCGGTAAACACGGAAGCTCATGCTGGGGGAAAATAAAAGTCGGTCGCTCCAATTTCAACTCTTTCCTCGACGATTCCCGGTGCACGATCCCGTACAACCCCGCGAGTTCCCAATACGCCTCGTCGGCGTCCAGTTTATTCTCCACGCACAACGTCGCGATCTCTCTCAATCTCTCCACCTTTTGCTTCACCGCATCCGCCGGAAACGCCTTGGAATTCGCCTGCAGCCACAACTCGAGGCCGATCGCGGCGTCAAAGAGCGAATCCAGGCGGTGTTTCGCCGTCGCCGCGAGCGAGGTTTCAATGTTCGCGAGTTGGGCTTTCAGCGCTTCGCGTTGCTCCTTGAGCACTTGTTTCGCCGATTTTTTACCACCCCCGGCGCCGCCGGCGCCGCTCTTCTTCGGCGGCATCTCGTCCACCTGATCGTCGTCTTCGCGCTCGAGGCCTTCGGGTTCGTTCGATCCCGCGTCGTCCGGATCGCGCGTCGCGCACTGACGAATCGAATGGATTTCTTTTTTCAAAAAAGTCAAATCTAAATCCACCCATCGCGCGTCGTCGTCACGCGTCGCCGTCAGAACCGACCATGCAGAGACGTTCGACGACTTCCGCCGCGGCGGGCGTCGCGTCGACGTCGGAACCGCGCGCGCGCGTCGTCCCGCAGCGACACGGCGGCGCGTCGACGTCGGAACCGACAACGTTTCGGGCGACGGATAGCTTTAAAACTGGCGTCTTCGTCACGCCGTACGATCGAGACGATCGACGCGTCGATGCGATGGACGAGCGCGACGACGACGCGCCGATGTTCGACCCGATCGCGAGGAACGAATCCGAACCGTCGAGGGCGCTCAGGGGGCGGGCGTACGCGGAGTGTTGGAGGACTTTGGATGGGCACGTGGCGCGCGTGTTGGAGCGGGCGAACGCCGGGGCGTTCGAACGGTTGATTGGGTTCGTTCGGGAGACGCACGAGCGCCGGTTCGGAGGCTCTGTCGTCGTCCCCGGGAGTGATGGTTCGGGCATCCACGGATTCTCGTCCGGGCGTGGGGGCGGGCGTGGGGACGGTGATGCCACCACCGCGATGACGACCGCCGCCGGCCGAGCCGACGCGCGCGTTCCGGTGGGCGTCGTGCTCGCGGGCGGCGTGAATAGCGACGATCACGAAGAGACGTTTGCGGCGCTGACGAACACGTTGCGACGAGGAGGAGACGCACACTGCGCGCTTTTGCGTTCGAGGGATCTCAAAGCGCGCGCTGGGGTGGGTGCGGGAGGTGTGGGCGTGGCGTTTGGCGTCGTCGCGAGACAGTTGGATCGAACCGGAGCGCATTGGGGCGCGAAGAGCATGCGAGCGCTTCGTCGGTGGTACGAGGAGACTTTGGTCGAGCGCGTCGAGCGAATCGGGGACGGGGCGGAGACGACGACGACGACGTCGACGGGACAGGATGGAGAGGATGAGGAAAACGCCATTCCGGCGGGGAAGAAGCGCGGACGCGAACGAGGCGGCGACGATTCCGCTCCGGCGTCGCCCGCGGGCGGGAGAAAACTTCGTCGACGCGGCGGTAAGGAGGGTTCTTCGGGCAAGTTAAAGGGGAAATTTAACGGTATCCGTGGTGTTGGTGGTGTGCACGACGATTTCGAGAGTTACCCGGTGATTCAGGGACGAAGCTGTCCGGTGGTCATCGTCGTCGAGGACACGGAGGGATTCGACGCCCGCGTGCTCGATTCGTTTTTACGAAGCGTCTCCGAGTTTGTCTCATCCGTTCCCGTCATTGTTCTCCTCGGTTTGGCGACGAGCGTGAGCACGCTGCAAGGTATGCTTCCCGCGGCGACGGCGGCGATGCTCAACGCTCGGGCGTTCCAGCTCTGGGCTCCCGGGAAGATGATGGAGGCGGTGCAAGAGGAGGTGCTCCTGAGCCCCGAGCGCGCGCCGGCGTTTGGAAGCGACGTGCTCAACACGCTTCACACCCGGTTCAAAGAGCACGACTTTTCCCTCGCAGCCGTTAGACGCGCGCTACATTTGCTGACGCTCACGCACTTTATGACGAAACCGCTCAGCGCGGCGTGCATGCTCTTGGGTACCGATCCGACGACGGCGCATCCGGATGGAGAGGAGAGCGACGACGAATACGGAGACGCCATCGATCACTTTGTTCGCGATCTCGACGCCGATTCCGTCGTGTACGCGCGGCGAAAGTATCTCACGGACATATTGGACGCGAACGACGACGACGCCGCGACGCGTCGCGCGCTCGCCGCGGCGCTCAAGGATGTGTATCGCCTTCGTAAACGATGGACGCAGTCGCTCAAGTGCGTTCAAGTCGTGTGCGAGGCGACTGAGACAAAGATGAAGAAGAGCGTCACCACGATGGCTGATCTCTTGCTCGACGCGTCGCGAAGCGACTATTTTGCTTCGGAAGAAGAAGAAGAAGAAGGATCAGCACGGCGCGCGCCGCGTAAGAGTCCCGGGACGAGACTGTTGGATTTGACGTGCGCTCGGCTGCGCAACGAGTTTACGACCGAGGAGCTCGGCGAGTTGGCCAAGAAGATGATTACGTTTTTAGACGACGACGACGTGATGCGCACGGCGGAGGGATCGGAACTTCGGTTTTTGCTCACGTCAATCGAGGATGGGATGTTTAAGGATAACGAGGTTCCGGATGAGGCGACGCCGCTCGCCGTGGATGAGACGGATGACGATGAAGTCGCGGGCGACCGAGTCCAAGTTGACGCCCGAGGTCAAGGTGACGAAAACGCCGCCGCCCAAGCGAACGACGAAAACCAAGCGCTCGAGTTGTTGATGAATTCGCGCAAGATGAGGGGCGGGTTCGTGCGAACGCCCGCGCCGCTTCGCGAGATGACGACGCAGAGAACCGAGGCAAAGGACGACGACGGCTTGGTGCTTCCCAAGTCTCCAGTTCGCGGTAGAAGCGCGCCTGGCGCGCTTCCGGCAGTAGCGCCCGCGTCGACGACGACACCGCTCAGTGCAAACACCGGGGCGTTGGTTGTCAAGAAGAAGAGCCGTCCTTCAAAGCCTGCGAGGTCTGAAGCCGCGGATGCGTTTTGCGACATTTTCCGCGCCGTGGCGCGCAAGTACGCGAGTCGACCTCCCGAGTCTCTTCCGGCGAGCGGTATCTTTGTCATCACCGACGTCGACTGCGTTCGATACGGGTTACAAGCCTCTCCTCGACTAACCCTCGAGAACACGCTCACCGATCCATCCTGCGTTCTCGGCTGTTCGTGCTGCCAACGCGACGCGGGCGGCGATGTCAGAGCGGCGCTTCGTATCCCTCGGTCTCTCCCCGACACCGCTGCGGCGTACAGGTTACTAGCCATGTTCGGCGAACAGGCGAACATTCACGACTGGTTCAAGAAATTCTGTACCCTCCACGCCTCGTCGCACAAATCGCAGGCTAACGGCGGCCAAGCGTCCTCCAAGACGACGAGAGCCGCGTCCGCCAGCCGCGAGGCGGAAGCCGCCGAGGAGCACCTCAAACAACAACGCGGCAAGGCTACCTTTGGTCTCCCTCGCGAAACGCTCTGGGAACTCCAAGCGCGTTTCACCCGCGCCGTGGCCGAGCTCGAGTTCCTCGGCATCGCTCGTCCACACCAAAAGGGCCGGAAAGGCGTCGAGTACATGGTGCGCACCGCGTTTCCGCTCGACAAGCTCTCGAGAGACAGAGAATCTTACAGAGACAGAGGACGCACCGCGTGAGGTGGTTCGACACACGAGTAGCAGCACGTTAAATTGATGAGTAAGTACATAGAAGACGATTAATTTTTTTTGAAACAACACCACCGAGACGACGACTCTTTCAACTCTTTCTTCGAGCGCGCGCGCGGAGGGGCGTTTTTTTGTTTAAACTCGAGTCTTTTTCAAAGAATCCTTTCGTTGGTGGTGTTAAATGAACACCATGTATGAATTTTTTTTGTGGTTTGGTCCGAGCTCTTAATCAAGCGTCGCTAACGACGAACCGCTTAGTACTCTTGGGAAGCGCTGCCAGACTTACCCTTGGACTTCTTCGGCAAGAGGACAGAGTGAATGTTCGGGAGAACACCACCGGCGGCGATGGTAACGGTGCCCAAAAGCTTGGAGAGTTCCTCATCGTTGCGGATGGCCAATTGGATGTGGCGCGGGACGATGCGGGACTTCTTGTTGTCTCTGGACGCGTTACCCGCGAGTTCGAGCACTTCAGCCGCGAGGTACTCGAGCACCGCGGCGAGGTACACCGGCGCGCCGGCGCCGACGCGGGTGGCGTACTTACCCGCCTTCAAGTAGCGCGCGACACGGCCGACCGGGAACTGAAGTCCCGCCTTGGCGGATCGGCTCGTCGCCTTCTTTCCCGTCTTTCCTTTGCCTCTTCCGGACATCTCTGTGTTTCTGTGTTTCGCGTGCGATTGTGACGCGTCGTCCGCGCGCGGCTGGCTGTCTTTGTGTTTCTGTTTTGAATTATTTCTATGAACAAACAGTCTACGTACACATATAATATTCAAAACCCGTCTCGTCAGAGTCGGTTTCACGCGTTTCGATTGGATGACACCGCGTGTGGTTTGGTCGTTTTTGAGTCATGACTCGTCAAATGTATTGTTGACAAGGGGGTATTTTTGGTTCACGACTCGTCCCCGAGTCCCGAGATTGTTCGACGTCGCGCGACGGTCGGTCGCGCGCGCGTCTCCGTGTGCGCGCGTGCGACCAGCTCCTGTGCCCGTAAAGCTGATGGAGTGCGATCGTACCGCAACGAATGCGTGACTTGAATCTCAACGCTCCGAATGTTCGATTTGAGGTACGAAAACGTACTTTACATTTTTTGCTCTCTGACGGACCGGTCGCGACGCGCGTCTTCGTCGTCTTCGTCGTCGTCTTCGTCTCCGTCGTCGTCCGCGTCTTTGTCCTCGTCTCGCTATCGCTCGCGCGTTTCCCCCGCGCATCCGCATCGTCCGCGCATCGCGTCGCGTCCGTCCGCGCGTCGCGTCCGTCCGCGCGTCTTTAGATCTCCAGAGATCCCGTTCGTCTCCGGGGAGATCGCCCCTCGGCCCGGGACCCGGACGAGTCGCGACCGTTCGTGGCCAGTCGGGATCGCTCGCTCGCTCGCTCGTCGTCATCGTCGTCGTCGTCGTCGTCGTCGTCGTCGTCGTCGTCGTCGTCGTCGTCTTCGTCGTCGGTCGGTCGGTCGCGGAGGGTGGCAGACGAACAGACACAAAACCGTTCGTCTGTCACCCTCCGCAACCGTTCGTCTGCCACCCTCCGCGAGCGACCGACCGAC